>Ga0209455_1000475_pt1 | contig 29948 bp, 21 predicted proteins | sample AraplaCol_mCL_r2_FD_184275 | JGI IMG/M metagenome (GOLD analysis project Ga0209455, IMG submission 184275) | Arabidopsis root microbial communities from North Carolina, USA - plate scrape CL_Col_mCL_r2 (SPAdes) (version 2) | ecosystem: Host-associated > Plants > Roots > Endosphere | place: USA... | reverse complement strand
CCGGCCGGCCGCTCGCCAGCGAGACGTCCGGCACGATCCATCTGCAACTCAGCGGCCAATCGCATACGAAACCCTTTTAAACACTGCCCCGGCCGTCAAAGCGAGGCGCTTTTCAACAGCCTGCTAGAGCCTGTTCACGCCAATAACGGGCTTGCGAATGCGCCCTGGGCGAGCGCCCGGCGCACGGCCGGCCCGGCGTTACAATGCCGGGTTGCGCGCACCGCCCATGCCCGCCCGAGCGGCTGCGCCGCGCGCCGCCCGCCACGACGACCACCGAATTCCGACCACCATGTTCTCCATCATCATTCCGACCTGGAACAACCTGCCGTACCTCAAGCTCGTCGTCGACAGCCTGCGCCGGCACTCCGCGTACGACCACCAGATCATCGTGCACGTGAACGACGGCTCGGACGGCACGCTCGACTGGGTGCGCAACGAAGGGATCGAGCACACCGCGTCGCCGGCCAACATCGGCATCTGCCATGCGGTCAACCTGGCCGCCGCGCGGGCCACGCGCGACTACGTCGTCTACATGAACGACGACATGTTCTGCTGCCCGGGCTGGGACACGGCGCTCGTGCGCCGCATCGAACAGATGCCGACCGACCTGTTCATGCTGTCGGGCACGATGATCGAGCCGGTCGACACACGCAATCCGTGCGTGGTCGTCAGCAATTTCGGCCGCGACGCCGAGCAATTCGACGCGGCCGGCCTGGTCGCCGCGACCCCGAAGCTGGCACGCCCGGACTGGCTCGGCTCGACCTGGCCGCCGACGCTCGTGCACCGCGACTGGTGGAACCGCATCGGCGGCTACAGCAGCGAGCTGTCGCCGGGCATGAGCAGCGACAACGACTTCTCGATGAAATTCTGGGACGCCGGGTGCCGGATCTTCATCGGCGTCGGCGACAGCCTCGTGTACCACTTCCAGCAGAAGAGCACCGGCAAGATCGTCAAGAACGACGGCCGCCGCCAGTTCCTGAACAAATGGGGCATGACCCAGGCGACGTTCGATCGCTACTACCTGCATCGCGGCGAGCCGGTCGGCACGCAGATCGCGCTCGATACGCCGGCTGTGGAAGGCCGCCTCAAACGCGCGCTGTTGCGCTCGCGGATCAAGCGCGCATTCAGCTGATCCGGCCCCGAAAACCGCACGGAAAGCCGTCCTGCTTCGCGTATACTGCGCCGTTCGTCCCGGCTCTCTCGCCGGGATGCGCAACGCGGCACGGTGCACGATGTCCGCGAGCCGCATTCGTCCATACGACAGGTTCCGATGCTTTCGTTTTCCGCTCCCGCCACGCGGCGCCTGACCGCCGCCCGCGCCTTCGCCGTCGCCGCGCTCTGCATGGTGCCCGTCTCGACGGCGCTGACCAACGTGTTCTGCGGGCTGTTCGCCGTGGCGCTCGTGATTTCCCCCGAATTCTGGCGCGACCTGCGCTCGTTCGTCACCGACCCGGCTTCGCTCGCGGCACTGCTGATTCTGGCCGCGCTGGCCGTGAGCGTCACCTATACGGTCGCGCCGCATGACAAGGCGTGGAACTGGGTCGCGAAGTACGACAAGCTGTTGCTGCTGCCGTTCGCCGTGCTCGCGTTCCGTCATTCGAACTGGGCGCCGATCGTGCGGCGTTGCTGGTTCGGCACGCTGTGCGTGATTCTGCTGCTGTCGACCACCAACTACCTCGGGCTGACCGCGATCGGGCCGGCGTACGCGTCCGCGTTGCCGGTGTCGCGCGCGTGGGTGTTCAAGAACCACATCGCGGCCGGCATGTTCGGCGCGCTGCTGTTCTATCAGGCCGCCGATCTCGCGCTGACGGCCCGCACGGCGCTGCCGCGCATTGCCTATGCGTTTGTTGCGGCATTGGCGCTCGTCAACGTATTCGTGATGCTGCAGGGACGCACGGGGCAGATCGTCGCACTGCTGCTGATTCTCGTCATCGCGGTGCGTTTCGTGCTGCTGCAGCGCCGACAGTCGGCGCTGCGCGCGGCGCTCGCCGCCGGTGTGCTCGTGCTGTCCGGCGTCGCGCTCGTCGTCGCCGCGTGTACCGTTCACAACGGCCGGCTCGCGGAGATCACAACGGAAGTGCAGCAATACCGGCAGAGCGATGCGGTCACGTCGACCGGGCTGCGCCTCGAGTGGTACAAGAAAGGGATCGAGCTGTTTCGTCAGCGCCCCGTGCTCGGTTATGGCGCGGGGGGGCTCGAGCTCGAGTTCCAGAAGCTCTCGGCCGGCAAGACGGCAGCCGAAGGCAAGCTCACGGCGAACCCGCACAACGAATATCTGCTGATGGCCGTGCAGCTCGGCACGGTCGGCCTGCTGCTGTTCGTCAACCTGATCGTGCAGATCGCGCGCGGCAGCCGCGCGCTCGATCCGCGCTCGCGACACCTGCTGCTCGCGTGGCTCGCGATCTTCGCGATCGGCAGTCTCGCGAATTCGCTGCTGCTGGATTTCGCCGAAGGGCACCTGATCGTGCTGCTGGCCGGCATCCTGCTCGGTTGCGGCGAACGCAGCGAAGCGCTGCCGCGCGAAACATCGGCGATCCGGCGCAGCGTGTAACGCACGCCGGCCTACGTTCCGCGGCCCCCACCCGGTTCGGCGGCGGCGGACATCCGCCGTCGATGCCGGAGAGCCGCGCGGCGCTCCGCGAAACAGCCTCCTGCTGACGAAGAAAGGCGCGCGTCAGTCGGCCCCGGCACGACGCAGCCGCGACGTGTCGACGATGACGTCGGCCGGCCCCGGCGGATTCAGCCCCAACATCTCGGCTGCCGCGGCCTTCACGCGCTGCGCATCCAGATGGACGAGGCAGTCGCTGCGACTGTCGACGTGACGCTCGCAGCCTTCGTGGCGGCACGGCACGCAATCTCCGTCCCCCTGCAACAGCCACACGTTTCCGTGCCGCCCCGAGCCGCGCAGCGCCCACGGATTCTCGGTCGCAGGCCAGTGCTGCGGCCACGGCCCCCAACGCACGGGGTCGGACGGCCCGAACAGTGCAATCGTGTCGGTGCCCGTCGCGGCCGCGACGTGCGTCGCGCCGGTGTCGGGCCCGATGAAGAGCCGCGCGCGCCGCACGAGCTCCGCGCTCTCGCCGAACGTCAGGCGGCCGACCAGGTTCAGCACGTCGCCGCCCGCCTCCGTCGCGACCTGCTCCGCATACTCGCGCTCGCTGTCGGCCGGGCCGCCCGACAGCGCGATCGCGAAGCCCTGCTCGCGCAGCCAGCCGATCATTTCGACCCAGCCGTCGAGCCGCCATTGCTTGTAACGGAACATCGGGTACGGATGCAGCACGACCAGCGGCTTGCCGGCGCGGATCGCCGGCGACTCGGCGAGCCACGCGTCGAAACGCGCGCGCCGCGCCGGATCATCGCCGATGCCGGGCGCGACGACCTCGGACACCGGCTCGATGCCGATCACCAGCGCGAGTGCCAGCGTACTGACGACCGTATGGGCAGATTCGTGGTGATTGATCGCGATCCCGTTCAGCATCATCCGCGTCAGCCACGTGACGCGATTCGGGTCGACGAGGCCGACCCGTTTGCGGCCGGCGAACCAGCTATAGAAACGCGGCCGGTCGGAACTCAGCGCCGCGCATGCGAGATCGTAGCGGCGCCACATCGACAGCGCGTCGCGCAGCCGCTCGCCCAATCCCGCACGCTGCGCGACCACGATCACGCGCCGCACGTCCGGATTGTGCTCGAGCACGCCCTCGGTGCCGCGAAACACCAGCATGTCGATCTGCGCGTCCGGCCAGCGGGCCTTCAGGGACCGTACGAGCGGGGTCGTCAACAGTACGTCGCCGATACGGCGCGGCGCGGCAACGAGGATGGTTCTGGGCGGACGGGCGGAAGAAAACAGGGCCACGGCGATCGTCTGGCTGGCTGAACAAGGCTGGCAATGTACAGGATTTTGCAGCAGCCGGCGCGGCGTCGCGCGCCGGCGATGGAAGCGGCCACGATGCGGCCCGATCGTGACGTGTCGCGCGGTACGCGAGCGGGCCGTTCGTGCCGCGCTACGAAGCGATCGTCGCGATCGTGGGCGCCGTGGCGGCGGCCGGCTGCACGCGCGCCGCGGCGGCCGGCGCTTCGTCGCGTTGGCCGGCCTGCGACAGCAGGTGGCGCACCGCACGCTCGACCGTATCGACACCGATCGCATCAACGGTCCGACCCGCGCGCAGGATCACGTGCGGCACGCCTATCGGATGCCAGCGCAGGTATTTCTCGGGACGGTCCTCGAACAGGGCGGCCACCGGTACGCCGAGCGCCGACGCAAGATGGACGGGCGCGCTGTCGGCCGAGACGATTGCATCGAGCAGGCTCGCGGCAGCCACGAGATCGGCGACCGACGACGGCGCGACATGCCGCGCATTCACGTCGCGCCATCCCTCGCCCTCGATGGCCTGACCGATGGCCGGATCGCGAAACACGATCACATCCGCGACGGGGGCAAGCCGCTCGCCGAGGTCGCGCCAGCGGTCGGCGGGCCAGCGGCGCTCGACCGCCTTGTTCGACACGAACAGCCCGACGCGCGGCTTCGTGCGCGCGCCGAGCAGGCGATGCCACGCTTCCTGTCGCGCACGATCGGGATGGACCGACAGTTCGAGACCGTCGAGATCGGCGCAGCCGAGTTCGGGCACCAAACGGAAACCCGACAACGCCTCGTGGCACATCGGCCGCTGCGCGACATGCTCGGGCTTGCGATCGTCGAATTCGGTCTCGGCATCGTGCCAGCGGCAATCCTTCGCGCGAAGCTGGCGCGCGAACTGCATGCTGCTGCGATGCATGCCGCCGTTCGGCACGATCACGAGGTCGAACCGCAAGCGGCGCAGGCGGCGCACGAGTCGCAGCCGGTCGAAGAATGCGCGCATCCGCCCGGGACGGTCGTTGCGCTCGCACTGGCGGCTGTACACGTAGGTGTGGATCGTGTGCACGTCCGGGTTTCCGGCCAGCGCGGCCGCGTTGTAGCGGTTCGCGACCACATGCAGCTCCGCGCCCGGCCAGCGCGCCTTCAGCGCGCGGAGAAACGCCGTCGTGCACAGCATGTCGCCCAGAAAATCAATCCGGATCACGAGGATCCGCTGCGTCGGGTTCCCATTGGCCATGGTCATGTGGTGACAATCCGTTTTTATCGTCGCGACGGGCCGTTCCACGGCATCCTGATCCGCGGGCCTGCCCTGCCGCAGGTCGCCGCACGCCGCATCGATCCGCCCCTGTTTACGCGCGCACTGCCGGCGCCGCTCGCCGTCCGAACCCGCGGCAGGCCCGCGTTCAGACGGTTAGCGCGGGATTGTATAGCGTCCGGATGGCAAGCCCAAGCGCCCGATTACCCTTGCACCACGTAAAAACGGCCCGCCGCACCGCACGATGGCGATGCGACGGGCCGCCCATGCGCGACAGCCGTCGAAACAGCGCGCGGTCAGTACGTGATTTCGACGACGCTGCCGTCGAACGCCGCACGCAGCTCCGCCAGCAGCACGTCGCTCGGTTTCACGCGCCACGCGTCGCCCAGACGCATTTCGCCTTGCGCGCGCGCGTTGCTGTAGTGGATCTGGACCGCAAGCCCGTTCGGCAGCGGCGGCGGCGGGCGCCGACCGCCATCGCGGCCGCCGCCGCGCGGCGCGGGCGCGTCGACCACGTTCGCGGCGGCCGGATCGTCCTTCGACACGTGCGGCTCGAGCACGCGGCGTAGCGCGAGCGCGTCGGCGTTGCCGTTCATCGTCAACCGCACGGCCTGCGCGTAGCGGCTGCGCGCGCGTTCGAGATCCATCACGGTATCGGCCGTGAAGCGAATGCCGCCGGTGAATGCGTCGTTGCGCGCCTGCCCTTGCACGATCAGCAGCTCGTCTTCCTTGAACAGCGCCTTGTTTGCCTCGAACTGTTCGTTGAAGATCGTGATCTCGCACTGGCCCGTGCCGTCGTCGAGCAGCGCGATCAGCATCTTGCCGCGCTGGGTCATCTGCGTGCGCAGCGACGCGATGATGCCGGCGACGAGCTTGTCGCGCCCTTCCTTCAGATCACCGACCTTCTGCCGCACGAAGCGCCGCACTTCGTCGCGATACGCATCGAACAGGTGGCCGGACAGGTAGAAGCCGAGCGCGGCCTTTTCTTCCTGCAGGCGACGCTTGTCGTCCCACGCGGGCTCGTCGACGAGCGCATGCGCATGCGGCGACTCGGCGCCCATGTCGAACAGGCCGGCCTGCATCGCGTTCGCTTCGGCCTGGTCGGCCGCTTCCATCGCGAGCGGCACCGACGCGATCAGCTGCGCACGGTTCGGGTTCAGCGAATCGAACGCGCCGGCGCGGATCAGCGCCTCGACCGTGCGGCGGTTGACCACGCGCCGATCGATCCGCTCGCAGAAGTCGAACAGGTCGGTGAACGCCTTTTCCTCGCGTGCACGCAGGATTTCCTCGATCGCGTTCTGGCCGCTGCCCTTCACCGCGCCGAGGCCGTAGCGGATCGTGCGCGAGCGCTTGCCGTCGGCTTCCGCGACCGGCTCGAACCGGTAATGCGACTGGTTGATGTCCGGCGGCAGCACGGCGAGGTTGTTCACGACGCAGTCGTCGAACAGGATCTTCACCTTGTCGGTGTCGTCCATCGCGAGCGTCATGTTGGCCGCCATGAATTCGGCCGGATGGTGCGCCTTGAGCCACGCGGTGTAATACGCGAGCAGCGCATACGCGGCCGCGTGCGACTTGTTGAAGCCGTAGCCCGCGAACTTCTCCATCAAGTCGAAGATCTCGTCGGACTTCTCGCGCGTGAGGCCGTTCTTCGCCGCACCCTCCGCGAAGATCTCGCGGTGCTTGGCCATCTCCTCGGGCTTCTTCTTGCCCATCGCGCGACGCAGCAAATCGGCGCCGCCGAGCGAGTAGCCGCCGATGATCTGCGCCATCTGCATCACCTGCTCCTGATAGACCATGATGCCGTAGGTCTCTTTCAGGACGGGTTCGACGCGCGGGTCCGGATAGTCGACCTTCTCGCGCCCGTGCTTGCGCGCGCAGAAGCTCGGAATCAGGTCCATCGGGCCCGGACGGTACAACGACACGAGCGCGATGATGTCCTCGAAGCGGTCGGGCTGCGCATCCTTCAGCATGCCCTGCATCCCGCGGCTTTCCAGCTGGAACACCGCGACCGTGTTCGCCTTCTTCAGAATCTGGAACGAGGCCGGATCGTCGAGCGGCACCTGCGCGAGCGACCACTCGGCCTTCGACGGATCGAGGCGGCGGATGTAGCGCTCGGCCCAGTCGAGGATCGTCAGCGTCGTGAGGCCCAGAAAGTCGAACTTCACGAGGCCGACGGCTTCGACGTCGTCCTTGTCGTACTGGCTGACCACGCCGCCCTCGTCGCCCTGCGTGTACAGCGGGCAGAAATCGGTCAGCTTGCCGGGCGCGATCAGCACGCCGCCGGCGTGCATCCCGACGTTACGCGTGAGACCCTCGACGCGCTGCGCGAGGTCGAGCAGCTGGTGAACCTCGTCCTCGTGGTCGTAGCGCTCCTGCAACTGCGGCTCTTCCTTCATCGCGTCGGCAATCGTCACATGCTTGCCGGGCTTGAACGGAATCAGCTTCGCGATGCCGTCGGTGAACATGTAGCCGAGGTCGAGCACGCGTCCGATGTCGCGCACGGCCGCCTTCGCGGCCATCGTGCCGAACGTGGCGATCTGCGAGACGGCGTCCGCGCCGTACTTCTCCTTCACGTACTGGATCACGCGATCGCGGCCGTGCTGGCAGAAATCGATGTCGAAGTCGGGCATCGACACGCGTTCCGGGTTCAGGAAGCGCTCGAACAGCAGGTTGTAGCGCAGCGGATCGAGGTCGGTAATGCCGAGCGCGTAGGCGACCAGCGAGCCGGCGCCCGAGCCGCGGCCCGGGCCGACCGGCACGCCGTTGTTCTTCGCCCAGTTGATGAAGTCCGCGACGATCAGGAAGTAGCCGGGGAAGCCCATCTTCGTGATGGTCCCGCACTCGAATTCGAGGCGCTTGTAGTACGTGTCGCGCTGCGCGTCGCGCTCGGCCTCGACCGGATACAACTGCGCGAGACGGGCCTCGAGCCCTTCCTTCGACAACTGGACCAGGTAGTCGTCGAGCGACATGCCGTCCGGCGTCGGGAACAGCGGCAGTTTCGGCTTGCCGAGCTCGAGCTTCAGATTGCAGCGCTTCGCGATCTCGACCGTGTTCGCGATCGCCGACGGCAGGTCGGCGAACAGCGCGGCCATCTCGTCCTGCGTGCGGAAATACTGATCGGTCGTGAAACGCTTCTGGCGCCGCGGATTCGCGAGGATGTCGCCTTCCGAGATGCACACGCGCGCCTCGTGCGCGGTGAAATCGTCGTCGGTCATGAACTGCGTCGGGTGCGTCGCGACGACCGGCAGCTTCAGCGACGCGGCGAGCGCCGCCGCCTGCTGGATGTACGCCTCGGCGCCCGGCTGCCCGTAACGCTGCAGCTCGATGTAGAAGCCGCCCGGAAACACCCGCGCCCAGCGCTCGGCGTGACGGCGCGCGGCCTCTTCGTTGCCCGCGGCCAGCGCAAGGCCGATATCGCCTTGTTGCGCGCCCGACAGCGCGAGCAGCCCCTGCGCGAGCTCGCCGTCGAGCCAGCTCGCGTCGAGTTCCGCGCGGCCGCGGTACTGGTTCGTGAGCCACGCCTTCGACAGCAGCTCGCAGAGATTCAGGTAACCGACCTTGTCCTTGACCAGCAGCAGCAACCGCGACGGCTTGTCGCGGTCGTCCGGATTGGCAATCCAGACGTCGCAGCCGGCGATCGGCTTGATGCCCTTGCCGCGGGCTTCCTGGTAGAAACGAACGAGGCCGAACGCGTTGCCGAGATCGGTGAGCGCGAGCGCGCCCTGACCGTCCGCGGCGGCCGCCTTGACGATGTCGTCAATGCGCACGATGCCGTCGGCAATCGAGAATTCGGAGTGGACGCGAAGATGGACGAAGCGAGGATCTGACATGGGCGCTATTGTAGCCGCCCCGCCGCGCAGGCTGCCCAAAAAATGCCCGCTTTGGCCGTTCGGCCGATGCACGCGGCGACGCGTCGCGCGGTTGGCCGATCGGCCAGGTACCGATGCCCGCGCCGTTTGCGGGATAATACGGTTTTTCGAATCAACGCCCCGGCTTCGCACCCTTTTTTGCGGGCCGCCGTGCGGCCGTTTTCCCGTCGGACCATCATGACCATCGTCAACCTCGCCGCCTACCACTTCGTATCGCTCGACGCGAACGAGCAATGGCGCCCGCTCGTCACCGCCCGCTGCAACGAACTCGGCCTGCGCGGCACGATCCTGCTCGCGCCGGAAGGCATCAACCTGTTCATCGCCGGCACGCGCGAAGCCACCGACGCGTTCATCGCGTACATCCGCCACGATCCGCTGTTCGAAGGCAAGTTCGCGACGCTGCAGTTCAAGGAAAGCCTGTCCGACTCGCAGCCGTTCCGCCGCATGCTCGTGCGCCTGAAGCGCGAGATCATCACGATGAAGAAGCCCGCGATCAAGCCGGAGCTCGGCCGCGCGCCGTTCGTCGATGCGCGCACGCTGAAGGCGTGGCTCGACCGCGGCCACGACGATGCGGGCCGCCCGGTCGTGATGCTCGACACGCGCAACGCGTTCGAAGTCGACGTCGGCACGTTCGACAACGCGCTCGACTACCGGATCGACAAGTTCAGCGAATTCCCGGAAGTGATCGATGCAAACCGCGCCGACCTCGAAGGCAAGACGGTCGTGTCGTTCTGCACCGGCGGCATCCGCTGCGAGAAGGCCGCGATCCACATGAAGGAAATCGGCATCGACAACGTGTACCAGCTCGAAGGCGGCATTCTGAAGTACTTCGAGGAAGTCGGCGGCGCGCACTATCACGGCGACTGCTTCGTGTTTGACTACCGCACCGCGCTGAACCCGCAGCTCCAGCCCACCGAGAACGTCACGTGCTTCGCGTGCCGTGCGGTCGTCACGCCGGAAGCGCAACAATCGCCGAGCTACGTGCCCGGCAAGTCGTGCCCCGCCTGCCCACAGGCCGCCAGCGCCGCGTAACGGCGCATCGCACCGCGCACCGCCGATGAACCCCGGCTATCGCGGCCGCTTCGCGCCTTCGCCCACCGGCCCGCTGCACTTCGGCTCGCTGGTCGGCGCGCTCGCGAGCTGGCTCGACGCGCGCGCACACGGCGGCGTCTGGCTCGTGCGCATCGAGGATCTAGATGGCCCGCGCACGGTGCCCGGTGCGGCCGACGACATCCTCGCGACGCTCGCGCATTTCGGCATGACACCCGACGAGCCGCCCGTCTGGCAGAGCACGCGCGACGCGGCGTACACGGCCGCGCTCGAGCGGCTCGTCGCGGCGGGGCTCGTCTATCCGTGCGGCTGCACGCGCAAGGAGATCGCCGATTCACTGCGCGCCGCCCATGAACGCCACACGACGCTCGCGTATCCGGGCACCTGTCGCACCGGCCTGCACGGCAAGCCCGCGCGCGCATGGCGGCTGCGCGTGCCGGACGGCTGCGACGCGGTCATCACTTTCGACGATCGCTGGCAGCACACGCAATCGCAGAACCTCGCGACCGAAGTGGGCGATTTCGTGCTGAAACGCGCGGACGGCCAGTGGGCGTATCAGCTCGCGGTCGTCGTCGACGATGCCGATGCCGGCATCACGCACGTCGTACGCGGCGCCGACCTGCTCGACTCGACCGCACGCCAGATCTACCTGCAGCGCTGCCTCGGCGTGCCGACGCCCGAGTACCTGCACGTGCCGGTCGTCGTCGATGCGAACGGCGAAAAGCTCAGCAAGCAGACGGGCGCGACGGCGCTCGAACGCAACGATCCGCTGCCGGCGCTGCAGGCTGCGGCCGCGCATCTCGGCCTGGCCAACGATGGCGATCTACCGGGCGGGACGCTCGACGCGTTCTACGCGGCCGCGACCGATGCGTGGGCGCGTCGCTTCGGGCCGCGCGCCGGTTGAGTCGCTTGCAGGACACCGGCCCGTGCCGACTACGCTCCGGCCTCCGCGAGCGGCGAATCCGCTCGCATGAAAGCATGACGGAAGCCTGAGCGCCACGCCGGCTGACGGACTCGGCGTCGAAAGTCCCTCCCCTGCGCGTCAAGCGATACTCCCTGCTGCACACCGCCCCGATCACGTCGCCCAATGAAAAACGGGCACATGCTCATCGCATGCACCCGCTTGTCCGGGCAGCGCTCACACGCCGCCCCGCCGCTCCGTCCGGCTTACGCCGACGGCTTGCGCGGCATCCCGAAGCCACCGAGCAGCGCGGCAACCTGGCGCTTCGGCCCTTTCTTCTCGGGCTGCTGCGCGGGCTGCGCATCGTCCGGCTGCTTCGCCGACGCCGACGGCTCGTACGGCTTCAGGAAGAAATCGTCGACCGGTGCTTCGTGGCGGCGATGATGGCCGCCGCGCTCGGTGCTGCCCGAGCGGCGGCCCGATGCACCGCGATGCTCGTCGCGATCGCGCCGACCGCCGCGTTCGCCACCCCGTTCGCCGCCGCGCTCACTGTTGTTGCGCTCGCCGCCACGTTCGTCGTGACGCTGGCGTGCCGGCTTGTCGATCGTAAGCGTCTGCACGTCGAGCGGACGCTTGATCAGCTTCTCGATATCGGCGAGTTGCTTGCGCTCGTTCGGGCTGCACAGCGACAGCGCGTCGCCCGTCGCGCCCGCGCGGCCGGTACGGCCGATCCGGTGCACGTAGTCTTCCGCGCTGAACGGCAGGTCGAAGTTGATCACGGCCGGCAGCTCGGCGATGTCGAGGCCGCGCGCGGCCACGTCGGTCGCGACCAGCGCCTCGATCTCGCCGCGCTTGAACGCGTCGAGTGCCTGCATCCGCTCGATCTGCGTCTTGTCGCCGTGAATCGCCGACGCGACCACGCCGTCGCGTTCGAGATTGCGCGCGAGGCGGCTCGCGCCGATCTTGCTGTTGCAGAACACGATCACCTGCTTGAGGCCGCGATCGCGCAGCAATTGCACGACGGCCGCCTGCTTGTCGCCTTCGGCGACGTCGTAGACGATCTGCGTGACGTTCGCGTTCGTCGAGTTGCTGCGCGCGACCTCGATCGTCTGCGGGTTGCGCAGATAGGTCGACGCGAGCTTCTTGATTTCGCCCGAGAAGGTGGCGGAGAACAGCAGCGTCTGACGCTCCTTCGGCAGCAGGTTCAGGATGCGCTGCAGATCGGGCAGGAAGCCCATGTCGAGCATCCGGTCGGCTTCGTCGAGCACGAGGATCTGCACCTGGCCGAGGTTCGCCGTCTTCTGTTGCACGTGGTCGAGCAGGCGGCCCGGGGTCGCGATCAGGATCTCGACGCCGCGGCGCAGTTCGGCCGATTGCGGATTCATGTCGACGCCGCCGAACACCACCGCGCTGCGCAGCGGCGTGTGCTTCGCATATGCGTGCACGTTCGCGGCGACCTGGTCGGCGAGTTCGCGGGTCGGCGTGAGGATCAGCGCCCGCACGGGGTGGCGCGCCGGAGACGCGCTCGTGTTGGCCTGCGGCAGCAGACGCTGGATGATCGGCAGCGAGAAGCTCGCGGTCTTGCCGGTGCCCGTTTGCGCGGCGCCCATGACGTCGCGGCCGGCGAGCACGACCGGAATGGCCTGCGCCTGGATCGGCGTCGGCGTCGTATAGCCCTGCTCCACAATGGCTTTCAGGATATCGGGGGCAAGGCCGAATTGATCGAAGGTTGCGTCGACGGGCTTGGCGACAGAATCGGACATGGTGGCGTTTCGCTCAAAAGGCGCGGCGGGGACATCGTGCGTCAGGCCGGCCGGGCCTGCGCTCATCACAATTCGGAAATAGACGGAGCCGCGGCGCGCCGCGCGGCGCCGCTCTGGTGCTTGGGACCGGTTCAATGCGAACGCTGGACGCCAGACCGTGCGGACTCCGTTCGGCGCGAATGCCGGCGGAAAGGGCCGTATTGTAGCACCGTGCGGGAATCTGTCCGTGACAACGCCGCGAACGGCCACGACGGCGGTTCGCGCGGCGGCCCTGCTCCCGCCCGTGCGGGCCAGCGGTTGGTCGATCGGGGTATCCGTATCGGCCGATGAACTCGATTAAGGGTTCGATCCGGGAGCCTCGCATCAGCACGCCCCGCCGCCAACCCGCGTGTCGAGCCTTCAGCCCGACAGCGGTCAACACGGATGAATACGCTCCGCGATCGCGCCCGCCGCTCAGCCCTTCTTCTTTTTCTTCTCGACCTGCGCGCAGTCGCCCAGCAGCGGCGGCGACTTCGGGTCGGCGATCTCGTCGCGCAGCGTCGCTTCCTTGCCCTTCGTCCACCACGTATAGCGGCCGGCCTGGTAGCGCGCGCCCGATGCCGACACCGTATCGACGAACAGCATCTGCTTGCCGTCGACCGGCACGAGCGCGAAGCTCTGGCCGTTGCCCGCGAGCCAGTACGACACGCGCACGGGCTGCTTCTGGTTCGCGCACTGGTAGACGGTTTGCTGGCGCGCGTCGGCGTCGATCTCCTCGACGGTCAGTTGCGCGGCATGCGCGACGGAAACGGCGGTGCCGGCGAGCGCAAGCGCGGCGAGGGTTTGGCGAATCATGCAGGTCCTCTCACGAGACGGGTGGAAAGCGCGCCCTCGCGGGGCGCGCGGTTATTGTTTATAGGGAGGCTCGGCGGCTTGCCGGAATCAGGGATCGATCACATCCGCGCACGCATCGGTCGGCGCCGCGGCGACATGGCCGACGAGCGGCACGATCTTGAGTCCGGCCGACGCCACCCGGCACGGCGCGGCCGCGAGGCCGCAGCCCGCGAGACTCGCGACGAGCGCCAGCGCGACGCCCAGCTTTCCGATACGCAACGCTCTCGACGCCATCGTCCTCTCCTCGTTCCGTCAGCGCGCCGACACGGGCCGGACGGCCGCGGCCGCGCGCTTCGCGCGTTCGCGGGCTTCGTCGACGGTCGCGCCGGTTGCCAGCGCGACGCCCATGCGTCGCTTCGCAAAACTTTCCGGCTTGCCGAACAGGCGCAAGTCCGCGCCCGGCACCGCGAGCGCGTCGCGCACGCCTTCGAACGCGATTCCGCGCTCGTCGAGGCCGCCGTAGATCACCGCCGACGCAGCCGGCGTGCCGAGCGCCGGATCGACCGGCAGCCCGAGAATCGCCCGCGCGTGCAGCTCGAATTCCGACTGGCGCTGCGAGGCGAGCGTGACGAGGCCCGTATCGTGCGGCCGCGGGCTCACCTCGGAGAACCAGACGTCGTCGCCGCGCACGAACAGCTCGACGCCGAACAGGCCGCGCCCGCCGAGCGCCTCGGTCACCTTGTGCGCAATCTCGCGCGATTTCTCGAGTGCCACCGCGCTCATCGGCTGCGGCTGCCACGATTCGACATAGTCGCCCGCCACCTGCACGTGGCCGACCGGTTCGCAGAAGTAGGTACGCGTGTCGAGCGTCGCCGGGTCGATCGCGCGCACGGTCAGCTGCGTGATCTCGTAGTCGAAATCGACGAAGCCCTCGACGATCACGCGGCCGTGGTTCACACGCCCGCCCGCCATCGCGTAGTCCCACGCGGGTTTCACGTCGGCGTCGGTCTTCACGACCGACTGCCCCTTGCCCGACGACGACATCACGGGCTTCACGACGCACGGCATGCCGATCTTCGCGACGGCCGCGCTGAATGCCTCGAACGAATCGGCGAACGCATACGGGGAAGTCGGCAGGCCGAGCTCCTCGGCCGCGAGCCGGCGAATCCCTTCGCGATTCATCGTGAGCTGCGTCGCGCGCGCGGTCGGGATCACCTCGGCGAGGCCGGCCGCCTCGATCGCCGCGAGCGCGTCGGTGGCGATCGCCTCGATCTCGGGGACGATCAGGTGCGGACGCTCGGCCTCGACGATCGCCCGCAGCGCGGCCGGGTCCGTCATGTCGATCACGTGCGCGCGATGCGCGACCTGATGGCCGGGCGCGTCCGGATAGCGATCGACCGCGACGACTTCGACGCCGAGACGCTGCAACGCGATGATGACTTCCTTGCCGAGCTCGCCCGCGCCGAGCAGCATGACGCGCGTGGCCGAGGGTGAAAGCGGCGTACCGAGCCGCTGACCGATCTGCATGTGATTTCCCGCTGGTTCTGTTGGAGGACGAAAACGGCTTCGATGTTAACACGGGCATCCGGGCCGGTTTGGGCCGTTTGGCCGCCCCCGGCGCCATGTCGCGCGAGGCCCGTGGGCGGGCTGCGAACGTTTTCGCGCGCGAAGTGTCGGCTCGCCTGCCGCGGGGCGGGTGCGTTACTCTTACGCCTTGATCAGAATCCGAAGAGGAACGAGGCTCATGTCCCACCTGTCCGCGGCCGCACGCGCACGCACCGGCCTGCTTCGCCCGTTGCGCGCGCCGCTTTGCGCGTTGACGCTTGCCACGCTTCTCGCCGCCTGCACGATGCCGACCCATCCCGATTCCGCCGCCCCCGCGCCCGACCCGTACAACCCGGCCGCCGTCCAGTTGCTCGACGACACGAGTTGGGAACTCACCAGCTGGGTGAACGCCGACGGCACGCAACGCGCGATCCCGCACGGCGACAACGGCGAGCCGATCAAGCTCGCACTGTCGACCGAGTCGGGCATCCGGCGCGCGAGCGGGTTCTCGGGCTGCAATCGCTACATGGGCACCTATGCGGTCAAGAACGGCCTGCTGAGCTTCGGCCCGCTCGCCGGCACGCGGATGGCCTGCCCGAACACGCTCGGCGGCCAGCTCGAATCCGCGTATCTCGACGCGCTCGCCCACGTCGACAAGACCGGCGTGCAGATGCGCGCGCCCCAGCAATTGCAGATCGTGACCCAGGCCGGCGCAACGCTGACGTTCACGCACCGGAGCCCCTGATGCACGGCGCGCGCGGAGGCCGACCGACCGCCTTCGCGTGGCGCACGACGCGCATGTGCCGCCCACGTGCGTCGCGCGGCGTGAATCGGAATCACGCCGCGTTAGAGTCTTGTTCGCCGGCCGGTTAAACTCGGCGGGTCGCGCCCCGCGCGCCCCTCCCCACTCCTGTTTCAAAGCATGCACACGGTTGTCTTCGGCTGGTTCGGCATCTCCGCCGTCTGGTTCCTCCTTCTCTTCTGGCGTCTCGTGCAGGCGATGCTGCCCGGCGGCGGCGGGCTTGCCGGCCGCGGCTCGATCCGCCTGTGGCTCGGCTTCGCCGCGGTATTCGTCGCCAGTTGCACGCTGACGAGCCCGCTGTCGGGCCCCGACACGAACGCGCTCGGCCATGCGTTCTCCGCCGGCTTCGCCCACGTGCTCGGCCCGATCGGCACGCCGGTCGCGATGGTCGTGCTGTTCTTCGCCGGCTTGCCGTGGCTGACCGGCATCGGCTGGCGGCAGTTCGCCGCGTGGGTCGACACGTCGTTCGGCGTCAAGCTGTCGCGCGACGGCGGCGACGACGACGCGCGCGGGATCGCCGACCTGCCGCGCAGTGCATTGCATCGCGACGACGACGTCGTGCAGCCGACCACCGCGCATACCGTCAACTCGATGGCGCCGCGCCAGAACGGCCGGTATTCGCGCCCGACAGTGTGGAAACCCGATCCGCAGGCACGGCCGAAGCCGCGCAGCAAGACCCCGCCGCGCCCCCTTGCGGAACCCGTCGCGCCGTCGGGCTGGCTGAAGCCGAGCGCGCCGCAGCGCACGCCCGCGGCGCCCGCGCCGATCCCGGCCAGCGCGATGCCGCCGCCGACCACCGGCAGCACCGCCAGCCTCGCGCGCGCGGCAGCGAACACGCAAGTGCCGCGCCCCGCACCGGCGCCGCTTCCGGTCGGATTCGAACCTGTCCGACCGCGCCCGACCGCCGCACGCCCAACCACCGCCGCGCTGACGCAGACGGCGCCGCGCGCCACGGTCACGCCGCGACCGGCTGCTACGCAGCCGCCGCGTCCGCCGGTGCGCCCGGTCACAGGAGCGACGCCAGCCGGCCTGTCGACGGACGCGGCACGACGCCGCCCGGCGCCGCCCGCGCCGGCGCGCGCGCCGCTCTATGCGTGGAACGAGAAGCCGGCGGCGCCGATTACGCCCGCACCGAGCGTTCACGACACGCTGCGTTCGATCGAGGCCAGCACCGCGCAATGGGCGTCGCTGGGCGGCACGCCGTCCGGCGATGCAGCGCACACGGCGGCAGCAGCCGCTGCCGTGGCCGGTGTCGCCGCCGCAGCCGGCAGCGTGGCCGCGCCGGCATCGGCGACCGTGTCGAATGCGTTCGGCTCCGCGACGCACGGCATCGCAGCCCAGGGCGCCAATGCTCCGGCTGAACACGATGCCGCGCCCGCATACGACGACAACGCGCCGATCGTGCTCGACGCCTTCATGCCGGCGCAGTCCGGCATCGCGCAGGCTCCGGTTGGCGATTTGTCCCCTCCTGCATTCGGTGACGCTGAACCGAACGCACGGTCGAATACCGCCATCGACGATGCCGCGTTCTCGCATCGCGCCGACGACGCAATCCGTCACGTCGACGCTACGCCCGCCGCGCCGGCATTCGGGGTCGCAGCACCGTCGATCGACGCACCCATCGACGTCGCGCCTTGGGAAGATGTCGTCAGCGCGCCGGTTCCGGCGCTCGACGTGTCGACCGGAAACCCGATCGCCGAGCCGCCGGCAGTCACCGCGGGACCGCAATCCGCGCATTCAGCCTTCACACAAGGAGGCGACGCAGCGGTTCGCGACCTCGACACCGGCAAAGCGACCGGCTCCGTCGATATCGACGACCACGCCGACGCGCAACCGGCGTCCGCAATCGATCGCGCCGCTTCGGCCCGCGTGCCTCAAGGGGCTGCCGATCCGCACGCCGCCGCGAAGCCTGCCGACGGCATCGTTCCGTTCGCTGCCCTGCCCGCTTCGTCGCTCGCGGGAACGTCCGTGAGCGCAGCTTCGGGGACCACGTCGATTGCGGCAACATCGGCACCGGCGGTATCGAATCACGTGCCGGACGCCGTCAAGCCGGTCGAGGCGGCGGAACCCGCGGCACCGCTGTCGGCGGTCGCTCAACGCGCGACGCCCGCTACATATTGGACCGCGCCGACGATACCGCCCGCAGCGACACAAACGACCGTTGCCGCTGAACCGCCGAAATCGCCGGCGGTTCAGCCGTTCGCCGCAACCTCGGCGGCTTCGGCCGTCAATGCATCGCCGCTGACCGGCACGGCTCATGGCTCGACTGCACACGCATCCGCGCCGGCCTCCGCATCGAACATCGCGCCCGTCGCTACCGCAGTTTCGCCCGTCGGCGTAACCGGCACGGCGTCCGCTTCGCCGTCGCAACCGGCCGCCTCGGCACCACCCGTTACTTCCGTCGCGTCGGCATCGCCGGCCGGTGCCACGGACCTGACTGACGGTTCGCTTTCCCGCGCCTCGACGCCTGCATCGACCGATGCGCCTGCCGTGATGCCGTCGACGACTGGCGCATCGGTTTCGACGTTCGGTTCGACTGCGCAGGCGCCCGTAACGCCGGTGCCGGCTACCGCGATGCCCGCGACTTTCACGTCCACATCGATCGCCGCGCCGTCGTCCCCGTCGGCATCGGCATTTCCTGTCGACACAGCAGCCACGTCGACCGGTACGACGACCTTCGCTCCATTCAGCGCATCGGGCGCGGTCGCTCCGCAGCCGCCAATCAGCCTGCCCGTATCACCAACCGCGTCCGCCGCGACGTCGACGTCCTTCACGTCCTTCAGCGCGCTCGCGCCGACGACCACGGACGCCGCCACGCCAGCGCACCCGATCGCCAGCGCGCCTGTCGCCGCGGCCGGGCCGCTGACGTCCATCGGGGCGGCCACCGCGACGCAGGCTCCGTCGATCGCGTCCGTCCCAGCCGCCGCCCCGGCCGCGACTCAGACGTTCACGACATCGCCCGCCCCTGCCGTCTCATCGTCGGGCTGGTCCATGTCGCATGACGTGACGGCAGCACCGACCACGGCACCGCTAGCGGCAACCGTCCCCGGCGCGAACCTGCCGACCACGCCGGCAACCGTCGTTTCCGCGCCGCCATCGCCGGCAGCCCCGCCGATCGGCGCACCGGCCTCCCATCCAATCGAGGCAACCGGCCCCGCCCAAGCCGATACCCCAGCCCGCCCGCCGCGCCCGAACGCGTTCGAATTCCACGCACCCGCGTCGTTCAACGTCGAACTGCCGACGCTCGACCTGCTCGAGCCCGCGTCCGACGACGTCGAAATGATCACCGACGAACACCTCGCGCAAACCGCGCAGGTGATCGAACAGCGGCTGCAGGAATTCAAGGTGCCGGTGACGGTGGTCGGCGCGTCGGCTGGCCCCGTGATCACGCGCTTCGAGATCGAACCCGCGCTCGGCGTGCGCGGCAGCCAGATCGTCGGCCTGATGAAGGACTTGTCGCGCGGCCTCGGCCTCACGTCGATCCGCGTCGTCGAGACGATCCCCGGCAAGACCTGCATGGGCCTCGAACTGCCGAACGCGAAGCGCCAGATGATCCGCCTGTCGGAAATTCTTGCCGCACGCGAATACCAGCATTCGCCGTCGCAACTGACGATCGCGATGGGCAAGGACATCACCGGCCACCCGGTCGTCACCGATCTCGCGAAGGCGCCGCACATGCTCGTGGCCGGCACGACGGGTTCGGGCAAGTCGGTCGCGATCAACGCGATGATCCTGTCGCTGCTGTACAAGGCGACGCCGGAAGACGTGCGGCTCATCATGATCGACCCGAAGATGCTCGAGCTGTCGGTCTACGAAGGCATCCCGCATCTGCTCGCGCCGGTCGTCACCGACATGAAGCTCGCGGCGAACGCGCTGAACTGGTGCGTCGGCGAAATGGAGAAGCGCTACCGGCTGATGTCGGCCGTCGGCGTGCGCAACCTCGCGGGCTTCAACCAGAAGATCCGCGACGCGGAAGCGAAGGAAAAGAAGATCGGCAACCCGTTCTCGCTGACGCCCGAGGATCCGGAGCCGCTGTCGACGCTGCCGCTGATCGTCGTCGTGATCGACGAGCTGGCCGACCTGATGATGGTCGCCGGCAAGAAGATCGAGGAACTGATCGCCCGCCTCGCGCAGAAGGCGCGCGCGGCCGGCATCCACCTGATCCTCGCGACGCAGCGGCCGTCCGTCGACGTGATCACCGGCCTCATCAAGGCGAACATCCCGACGCGCGTCGCGTTCCAGGTATCGTCGAAGATCGATTCGCGCACGATCCTCGACCAGATGGGCGCGGAGTCGCTGCTCGGGATGGGCGACATGCTGTTCCTGCCGCCGGGCACCGGTTATCCGCAGCGCGTGCACGGCGCGTTCGTCGCCGACGAGGAAGTGCACCGGATCGTCGAGTACCTGAAGCAGTTCGGCGAGCCGCAATACGAGGAAGGCATCCTCGACGGCCCGGCCGCCGACGGCGCGACGCAGGACCTGTTCGGCGACGCGCCGGACGCGGAAGCCGATCCGCTGTACGACGAAGCCGTCGCGTTCGTCGTGCGCACGCGGCGCGCGTCGATCTCGTCGGTGCAGCGGCAGTTGCGCATCGGCTACAACCGCGCGGCGCGGCTCGTCGAGCAGATGGAGGCGGCCGGCCTCGTGTCGGCGATGGGCATCAACGGCAGCCGCGAGGTGCTCGTGCCGGCTGCGGCCGACTGAGGCAGGCGGCCCGCCGGCCGCCGTTCATCGACATGGGCGCGTCGTGAAACCGACTGCCTGAAATACGAAGGGCGCTGCATCGGCAGCGCCCTTCTTGCATCAGCCGGGAATCCCCGCGATTTACTGGGCGACCGGCACCAGCTTGAAATCGACCGGCTTGCCGACCGCGATCTTCTGCGGATTCGCGCCGAGCTGCCCCGTTTCGACATCGCGACTGAACACGTAGAACGTGTCGCTGTCCTGGTTGCCGACGATCAGCCACTTGCCGGTCGGATCGATCAGGAACTCGCGCGGCGTCTTGCCGAGGCTCGACTGGCGGCCGACGTGCTTCAGCCGGCCGTCGGCCTTGTTCACCGCGTAGATCACGAGGTCGTTCGCGTCGCCGCGGTTGCTCGCGTACAGGAAGCGGCCGTCCGGCGACAGGTGGATCGCGCCGCCGCCGACCTTGCCCTTGAAGCCGGGCGCCGTCATCGGCAGCGTCTCGATCGGCGTCAGCTTGCCGTCGTGATAGCCGAACACCTCGACCGACGCGTTGAGTTCGCTCGTCACGTACGCGAACCGGCCGTCGGCGCTGAACACCATGTGACGCGGGCCCGAGCCCGCCTTCACCGGCGTGTAGCGCGTGTCGGTCGGGCTGATCAGCCCGCGGCTGCCGTCCACCGTGTAGCGGTAGCCGTAGATCTTGTCCGCGCCGAGATCCTGCACGAACAGATAGCGGCCGTCCGGCGAAAACACCGTCGAATGCACGTGCGCGCCGTCCTGGCGGCCCTTCACCGGCCCGGTGCCTTCGTGGTGGACCGTCAGCACTGCCTGACCGACCGCGCCGTCGTCGCGCAGCGGAAGCACCGCGAAGCTGCCGCCCGGGTCGGCCGCGACCGAGTAGTTGGCGGTGACGAGGTACTTGCCGTCCGGCGACAGCGCGAGATAGCACGGATCGTTCCCTTCCGACGATACGCGGTCGATGAAGCTCAGCGCGCCCGTCTTCGCGTCGAAGCGGAACGCGCTCACGCCGCCGCGCTGCGTCGCCGGCCCGTCGTCGCCGGGCAGTTCGTTGACCGCGTAGACGGTGCGACCGTCGCGGCTCGGCAACAGGTACGACGGATTCACGGTCTTCGCCGACGACACCGGCGCGACGCTGCCGCTCTTGGTATCGAAGCGGTAAACGTAAATCCCGTCGCTGCCGCCGCCCGTATAGGTGCCGACGAGCAGGTTGTAGACGCCGTCGGCCGGGGCGGACGATTGCTGCGCGAATGCGTGGGTCGCGGACAGGGAAAGCACGATCGCGAAACCTTTCATCCAGTGAGCGAACCTAAGCGGGAACCCTCGTGTCGAAGCGCGTGCGTCACGCTCGCGTAAACGGTTGGGCATTGAATCCTCCTTGCATCGAGTCGCTTCAAGTGTTGAGATAGGACGAAACGCCGGCCGTTCACGCGCTCCGCCGCCCGGCCGAGTATACGGGGCGCGGCGCCCGCGCGTGAAGTCGAGGGCGTCGACGTCCGCATTGTGAAACTCGAATACCCAAGGATCGCCTGCCCATGCCCGCCCTGATCGAAGACTACGCCCTCGTCGGCGACGGCCACACGGCCGCGCTGATCGCAAAAGACGGCTCCGTCGACTGGCTGTGCTGGCCCCGCTTCGATTCGGGCGCCTGCTTCGCGGCGCTGCTCGGCACGCCCGAGCACGGCCGCTGGTTGCTTGCTCCGGCCGCCGACGCCGCGATCACGCACACGACCCGCCGCTATCGCGGCGACACGCTGATTCTCGAGACCGATTACGAAAGCGCCGACGGCGCCGTCACCGTGATCGACTTCATGCCGCCCGGCAACGGCTGGTCCGAACTGGTGCGGATCGTCGTCGGCCGCCACGGCAAGATGAAGATGCGCATGGAACTCGTGTTGCGCTTCGACTACGGTTTCTCGATTCCGTGGGTCACGCAACTGACCCGCGAGGACGGCATGAAGGCCATCGCCGGCCCCGATACCGTCGTGCTGCGCACGCCGGTGCCGCTCACCGGCAAGAACCTCCACACGCTCGCGGAATTCACGGTCGGCGCCGACGAGCGCGTGCCGTTCTCGCTCGGCTACGCGGCGTCGCACATGCGGCTGCCGCCCGCGCGCGATCCGCTGTCGATGCTCGCGCGCACCGAGAACTACTGGCTCGAATGGTCGGGCCGCTGTCAGGTGCAGGGCCGCTACGCGGCCGCCGTGCGCCGCTCGCTGATCACGCTGAAGGCGCTCGCGTACGAGCCGACCGGCGGCATCGTCGCCGCGCCGACCACGTCGCTGCCGGAGAAGATCGGCGGCAACCGCAACTGGGACTACCGCTACTGCTGGCTGCGCGACGCGACGATCACGCTGCTCGCGCTGATGCGCGGCGGCTACTACGACGAGGCGCGTGCGTGGCGCACGTGGCTCGGCCGCGTGATGGCCGGCTCGCCCGAGCAGATCCAGATCATGTACGGAATCGCCGGCGAGCGCCGGCTGCCGGAAATGGAGCTCGACTGGCTGCCCGGCTACCAGGACTCGCTGCCGGTGCGCGTCGGCAACGGCGCCGCGAACCAGCTCCAGCTCGACGTGTTCGGCGAGGTGATGGCCGCGCTGCACCTTGCGCGCGTGGGCGGCCTGCAGGCCGACGACACGGTCTGGTCCGTGCAGTGCGCGCTGCTCGATCACCTCGAGAAGATCTGGCAGGAACCCGACGAAGGCATCTGGGAAACGCGCGGCGGCCGTCGCCATTTCACGTTCTCGAAGGTGATGGCGTGGGTCGCGTTCGACCGCGCGATCAAGTCGGCGGAGATGTTCCGGCTGCCCGGCTCGCTCGACCGCTGGCGCGCGCTGCGCGAGCAGATCCATGCGGACGTCTGCGCCAACGCATGGCACGAAGGCAAGCAGGCGTTCGCGCAGAGCTACGGCAGCGACGAGCTCGACGCAAGCGTGCTGCTGCTGCCGCAGCTCGGCTTCCTGCCGCCGGAAGACCCGCGCATCGTCGGCACGGTCGAGGCGATCGAACGGGAATTGCTGCACGACGGGCTCGTGATGCGCTACCGCACGACCGAATACGACGACGGCCTGCCGCCGGGCGAAGGCACGTTTCTCGCGTGCAGCTTCTGGCTGGTCGACAGCTATGCGCTGCTCGGCCGGATCGACGACGCGCATCGGCTCTTCAGCCGCCTGCTCGCGCTGTCGAACGACCTCGGGCTGCTCGCGGAGGAATACGACCCGGTCGCCGGGCGGCTCGTCGGCAACTTCCCGCAGGCGTTCTCGCACGTGGCGCTCGTGCACACCGCGATGAACCTGATGCACCATGAAGACGCGATGGCGCGCGCGGCCGGCCAGCCCGCGCCGGCCGTGGCTACGGGCCGCTGAACGGCGCGCGCGGGCCTTGTTCAGAGATCGTCAAATCGCAACACTTTGATGAAAACCCGGGGAAATGTTGCATTGCACCACCGATCGTTGTCCGATATGATCGGCGAGATTGTCCGGCTGCAATGCAACATGGCCGGTCGCTGACCCACACGGCACGCCGCGACGCCTCACGCCGCCCTTGCGCACCGTCCCCCACGCGGGAGTAGCCTGCATGCTTTACCAACTGCACGAATTCCAGCGGGCGATGCTGAGCCCGCTCACGGCCTGGGCCCAGGCCGCCTCGAAGTCGTTCGCGAATCCGTCCAGCCCGTTCTCGCTGATGCTCGGTGCCCCGCGGATGGCGGCTGCCTATGAGCTGATGTATCGGCTCGGCAAGGATTACGAGAAGCCGGAATTCAACATTCATCAGATCGTCAAGGACGGCCACAACATCCCGATCGTCGAGCAGACGATCATCGAGAAGCCGTTCTGCCGCCTGCTGCGCTTCAAGCGCTATTCGGACGACGCCGACGCCGTCACGCAACTGAAGGACGAGCCGGTCGTGCTGGTCTGCGCGCCGCTGTCGGGCCACCACTCGACGCTGCTGCGCGACACCGTACGCACGCTGCTGCAGGATCACAAGGTCTACATCACCGACTGGATCGACGCGCGGATGGTGCCGGTCGAGACGGGCCCGTTCCACCTGCACGACTACATCGCGTACATCCAGGAATTCATCCGTCACATCGGCGCGCGCAACCTGCACGTGATCTCGGTATGCCAGCCGACGGTGCCGGTGCTCGCGGCGATCTCGCTGATGGCGAGCCGCGGCGAGGACACGCCGCTCACGATGACGATGATGGGCGGCCCGATCGACGCGCGCCGCAGCCCGACGTCGGTGAACTCGCTCGCCACGCAGCATTCGACCGCGTGGTTCGAGAACAACGTGATCCACACGGTGCCCGCGAACTATCCGGGCGAAGGCCGCCAGGTGTATCCGGGCTTCCTGCAGCACACCGGCTTCGTCGCGATGAACCCGGAGCGGCACGCACAATCGCACTGGGATTTTTACCAGAGCCTGCTGCGCGGCGACGAGGACGACGCCGAAGCGCACCGCCGCTTCTACGACGAGTACAACGCGGTGCTGGACATGGCCGCCGAGTATTACCTCGAGACGATCCGCGTCGTGTTCCAGGAATTCCGGCTCGCGGAAGGCACGTGGGACGTCGAAGGCGAGCGCGTGCGGCCGCAGGACATCAAGCACACCGCGCTGATGACGATCGAGGGCGAACTCGACGACATCTCGGGCAGCGGCCAGACGCACGTCGCGCACGAGCTGTGCACGGGCATTCCGCAAGACGATCGCCGCAGCCTGACCGCCGAGAAATGCGGCCACTACGGGATCTTCTCGGGCCGTCGCTGGCGCACGATCATCTATCCGCAACTGCGCGACTTCATTCGCGACCATGCGCTGGAGCCCAAGCCCGGCGCGACGAAGTTGCCCGTCGATGCCCAGGATGCAACCGCGATCGGCGTCGTGCCGGCCGCCAAGCCGGAGCCGGAAACCGCGGTGCGCGCCACCGCCGCGAAACGCACGCGCGCGAAGGCGCCGGCCGTGACGGTCGCGCCCGCCAGGACGCCCGCCGCGAAGGCCGCGCCCGCCGCGAAACGCACGGCTGGCAGCCCGCGCGCAAAAGCCGCGCGGGTCCGCAAGGCCGCCTGACGCGCCGCGTTCCGACGCAAAAACGCCGCCGTTGCTTGACGCAACGGCGGCGTTTTTTATTCGGCAGCGGCCGCGAGCGGGCAGCTCATCGGCTCGTCCGTTCGTCGCGTCAGCGCCGCAGCAGATAAGCGAGCAGCACCTCAGTGTTCATCCGGACCATCTCCGCGCGCTCGTCGGTGTCGGTGAAGTCGCGGCCGAGCGTCGCGGCGAGCGTGAAGCGGTTCGACACGATGTAGTAGCCGAGCCCGGACAACGTCACGTAGAAGCGCAGCGGATCGACGTCGCCGCGGAACAGCCCGGCCTTCTGGCCGCGCATCAGCACGTTGCCGAGCTTCGCGACGATCGGCGACATCATCTCGCGGATCCGCGTCGACTTGTGCAGATAGCGCGCTTCGTGCAGGTTCTCGTTGTTGATGAGCCTGAGCAGCTCCGGATGGTCGCGGTAGTAGTCCCAAACGAAATGCGCGAGCCGCGTGACGGCTTCGACCGGCGCGACGCCGTCGAGATCCAGCACGCGCTCGGCCTCGGTCAGCGCGGAGAACGCGTGTTCGAGCACCGCCGTGAACAGCTGCTCCTTGCTGCCGAAGTAGTAATAGAGCATGCGCTCGTTCGTTTCGGCCCGGCGCGCGATCTGGTCGACGCGCGCGCCGAACAGCCCTCCATTCGCGAACTCTTCGGCTGCCGCCATCAGGATGCGGCGGCGCGTACCTTCAGGATCTCTTTTGATTTTTGGCTGATTCATGGTGGCGCTTTGCTATGTGAGCCGCTTGATTCGGACCGACACCCCCACCGCCTCGGCGCCGGCCGCCCTGGAACGGGCGCGCCGCGGGCGGCCGCCCTCCTGCTGAGCCCCTGCAAAAAAGCGGTTCGATTATGCGCATAGACGGCGTCCGGCGCAATGCGGGAAATCGGCGATAATCGAGCTTTGGCCAACCTTTCCGGCCGCGCCCGGCGCGGCCGACCGAGAGCCATTCGGCGCCGCTGCGCCCGTTGTCAGCCTGTTGTCACCGTGACCGACTCCAAAACACTCGCGGATCGCATCGAAGATCTGCTTCCCCAGACGCAATGCACGAAGTGCGGCTATAACGGCTGCCGTCCGTACGCCGAGGCGATCGCCGCCGGCGACGCGAACTACAACCAGTGCCCGCCCGGCGGCGCCGAAGGCATCGCGCGCCTCGCGAACCTGCTCGGCAAGCCGGTAATTCCGCTGAACCCCGTCAACGGCAGCGAGCATCCGCGCGCGGTCGCGTTCATCGACGAAAACCTGTGCATCGGCTGCACGCTGTGCATGCAGGCGTGCCCGGTCGACGCGATCGTCGGCGCGCCGAAGCAGATGCACACGATCGTCGCGTCGCTGTGCACGGGCTGCGACCTGTGCATCCCGCCGTGCCCGGTCGACTGCATCGCGATGCTGCCGGTGACCGGCGATCGCACGGGTTGGGATGCGTGGTCGCAGGAACAGGCCGACGCCGCGCGCGAACGCCACGACCTGCGGCTCGCGCGCGAGCGCCGCGAGCGCGAGGCCGCCGACGCGCGTGCTGCCGCCCGCCGCGCGGCCAGTGCCGCCAAGCCGGTTGCGGAGCCCTCTGCAGCGCAGCCCGGTTCGCAGCCGGACACGCCGGCCGCCGCGCCGGCCGCCGACGACGCCGAAGCGAAGAAACGCGCAATCATCGCCGCCGCACTCGAACGCGCGCGCAAGAAGAAGGAAGAACTGTCCGGGCAAGGCGCCGGGCCGAAGAATACCGAAGGCGTGAGCGCGGCCGTCCAGGCGCAGATCGATGCGGCCGAGGCCCGTCGCAAGCGGCTCGCCGAACAGCAGGCGCAGCGCGATGCCGAAGCCGCATCGGGCAGCAACGACCACGACAACGACGCAGGCAACGACGATCCGGACGGCCCGTCCGCGCCGCCCGACCAGAACGCTCCATGAACGCCAGCAAACGACGCGCGATCTACGAAACGCTGCAGAGCCTCAATCCGCATCCGACCACCGAGCTCGAATATTCGACGCCGTTCGAGCTGCTGATCGCCGTGATGCTGTCCGCGCAGGCGACCGACGTGTCGGTCAACAAGGCGATGCGGAAAATGTTTCCGGTCGCGAATACCCCGCGACAAATCGTCGCGCTTGGCGAGGAAGGCGTCACCGAGTACATCAAGACGATCGGCCTCTATCGCACCAAGGCGAAGAACGTGGTCGCGACGTGCCGAATCCTGCTCGAGCGCTACGACGGCGAGGTGCCGGCCGATCGGGAAGCGCTCGAAGGCTTGCCGGGCGTCGGCCGCAAGACCGCGAACGTCGTGCTGAACACCGCGTTCGGCCAGCCGACGATCGCGGTCGACACGCATATCTTCCGCGTCGCGAATCGCACCGGGCTCGCGCCGGGCAAGGACGTGCGGGCCGTCGAGGCCGCACTCGAGAAGTTCACGCCGAAGGAATTCCTGCAGGATGCGCATCACTGGCTGATCCTGCACGGGCGTTACGTGTGCAAGGCCCGCCGGCCCGAATGCTGGCACTGCGCGATCGAGCCGCTGTGCGAGTTCCGGCCGAAGACGCCGCCGCCGAACGAATAAGCGCCAGGCAGCGCGGGCGAGTTCCGCAGGCGCCGTCGCGACGCCCGCTCCCTTCCCCGCTTACGCGTTGGATGTCGCCGTCGCGTCGTCGGCGGCCGCGCCGCCCGCGCGCACGAGCGCCAGCACGGCCGCCAGAATCGCGACGCCACCCGCCCACTGCAGCGGCGACAATGCTTCCCCGAACAGCAGCGCCGCGAGCGCGACCGTCACGACCGGTTCGAGCGTCGACAGCATCGACGTGCGCGCGGCCCCGAGCCGCTCGAGCCCGGCGAAGAACGCAAGCATGGCCGCGACCGTCGACACCAGCGCGATCGCGAGCATCGACGCCCAGCCGCCGGCCGTCGCGGGCCAGCGCGGCGGCGCGCCGAACCCCGCCGTTCGCACGACGGCGATCGCGACGAGCGTCGCGGTGGCCGACAGGCAGATGATCGCGGTGGTCGCGAGGGGATCGACGCCGCGCGTCGCCTTCGTGCCGCCGACGATATACAGCGAGTAGATCACCGCGGCGGCCAGCGCCAGCGCGATCCCGAGCGGCTCGCCGTGCCCGCCGCCGACCATCAGCGCCGAACCCGCGACGCACAGCACCAGCGCGACGGCCTTCGCCCGTGTCAGGCGCTCGCCGAGCCACCACGCGGCGAGCAGCGTGACGAACGCCGGGTACAGGTACAGCAGCAGCGCGACGAGACTCGCCTGCGCGTGCTGCAGCGCGCTGAAATAGCAGAACGACTGCCCGACGTAGCCGAGCGCGCCCATCGCCACCAGCGGCGCGAGCGCCCGGCCGCGCGGCCAGGCGACGCGGCGGTGCCGTGCGATCGCCGCGAGCACCGCGCCGCCGATCGCGAAGCGCACGATCAGCAGCCCGAGCACGTCGACGCCGGCCGCATACGCATAGCGGCCGAAAATCGCCATCGCGCCGAACGCGGCGGCGGACAACGCGACGTAGAACGCGCCCTGCAGGGCGGCGGACGATGAGCGAACGGTGGCGGTCATGATGAAACGGGCGAACGGGGCGCCGTGACGGGAATCGTCGGAGTGTAGCGGCGCGGCGGCGCCGAGCCTAGCCCGCGCTTACCCGTTGCGCGGCGGGCGGCCGCGCGTTCCGCGCCGACCGCTCCCGGGGGCCGGCGCCAGCGCCGTCCGTCGCGCCGGCGTACAATGCCCGACGCGGCATGATGCCATCCGAATCACGACGTTTCCCCACCATGTTCAATCCAAGCCGCGACGACGTGCGTCGCTTTTTCACCGAGACCTGGCGCAAGCAGCGCGCGGGCGAGATCCTCACGCCGCTGGAAGCGATCGCGGCCGACTGGATCGTCGAGCATCCCGAGTACCACGACGAACTGGCCGATGCCGACGGCGCGGCGGCGCGCAACTACACGCCCGAGGAAGGCCGCACCAACCCGTTCCTGCACCTGTCGATGCACCTCGCGATCAGCGAGCAGTTGTCGATCGACCAGCCGCCCGGCATCCGCGCCGCGCACGACAAGCTGGCCGCGAAGCTCGACTCGACCCACGACGCGCAGCACGCGATCATGGAATGCCTCGGCGAGACGATCTGGGAAGCGCAGCGCACCAACACGCCGCCCGATACCGACGCGTACCTGCAGCGCATCCTGCGCCGCGCGTCGCGCGACTGAGTAACCGTCTTCCGAGTCAAGCCCGATGAAGTGAATCGTCCCAAGGCGTGTTGGTTTTGACCATGGCATTGAGCATGGTTAGGAGCTTGCGCATGCAGGCAACAAGCGCGACCTTGGACAG
>Ga0209455_1000473_pt1 | contig 30033 bp, 30 predicted proteins | sample AraplaCol_mCL_r2_FD_184275 | JGI IMG/M metagenome (GOLD analysis project Ga0209455, IMG submission 184275) | Arabidopsis root microbial communities from North Carolina, USA - plate scrape CL_Col_mCL_r2 (SPAdes) (version 2) | ecosystem: Host-associated > Plants > Roots > Endosphere | place: USA... | reverse complement strand
CATCATCGCCCTGGTGGTGCTGGTGACGGCCTTCGTCGTGTACGTCGAGCGCGGCCAGCGCAAGATCACGGTGAACTACGCCAAGCGCCAGGTGGGCAACAAGGTGTACGGCGGCCAGAGCTCGCACCTGCCGCTCAAGGTGAACATGGCTGGCGTGATTCCGCCGATCTTCGCCTCGTCGATCATCCTGTTCCCGGCAACGATCACGAGCTGGTTCTCGGCCAGCGGCAAGATGATGTGGCTGCGCGATTTGGCCGCTGCCCTGCAGCCGCGCCAGCCGCTCTACATCACCCTGTACTCGGTCGCGATCATCTTCTTCTGTTTCTTCTACACGGCCCTGGTGTTCAACAGCCGTGAAACGGCGGACAACCTGAAGAAGAGCGGCGCTTTCGTACCCGGCATCCGTCCTGGCGAGCAGACGGCGCGCTTCATCGACAAGATCCTGATGCGCCTCACGCTGGTCGGCGGCCTGTATGTCACGCTGGTGTGCCTGCTGCCCGAGTTCATGGTCATGCATTGGAACGTTCCGTTCAATTTCGGTGGTACGTCCCTGCTGATTATTGTCGTCGTTACCATGGACTTCATGGCGCAGGTGCAGGCCTATATGATGTCTCAACAATATGATTCACTCCTCAAGAAGGCTAACTTCAAGGGGGCAGGCAGCCTGCCGCTGCGGTAAACAGAACAATGTCCAAGGACGACGTCATCCAGATGCAAGGTGAGGTTCTCGAGAACCTTCCCAACGCAACTTTTCGCGTCAAGCTTGAAAACGGTCATGTGGTGTTAGGCCATATTTCCGGCAAGATGCGTATGCATTACATCCGGATCCTGCCGGGCGACAAGGTCACAGTGGAACTCACGCCCTATGACCTGACGCGAGCCAGGATCGTATTCCGGTCCAAGTGATCGGCAGGATTTCGGAAAATTAGGAGTCAACCATGAAAGTAATGGCATCGGTTAAGCGGATCTGCCGCAACTGCAAAATTATCAAACGTCACGGCGTGGTGCGCGTTATCTGCACCGACCCGCGTCACAAGCAGCGTCAGGGCTGATCCGGCAACGGACCCTCTGAAGCAACGGAACTACTAAGGAAACGTTATGGCCCGTATTGCCGGCATCAACATTCCGCCGCAACAGCACACTGAGATCGGTCTGACCGCCATCTTCGGTATCGGTCGCACTCGCGCTCGCAAGATTTGCGAAGTCGCTGGCGTGGCCGTCACCAAGAAGGTCAAGGACCTGTCCGACGCCGAACTCGAACGCATCCGCGAAGGTGTGGGCGCGTTCACGGTGGAAGGCGATCTGCGTCGTGAAGTCCAGCTCTCGATCAAGCGTCTGATCGACCTGGGAACCTATCGTGGCATGCGTCACAAGCGCGGTTTGCCCGTGCGCGGCCAGCGTACCCGCACCAACGCCCGCACCCGCAAGGGCCCGCGTCGCGCCGCTGCGTCCCTGAAGAAATAATCCGAGGAAGAGAACATGGCCAAGGCTTCTACTGGCGCCGCCTCGCGTGTGCGCAAAAAGGTCAAGAAGAACGTCTCGGACGGCATCGCGCACGTCCACGCTTCGTTCAACAACACCATCATCACCATCACCGACCGCCAGGGCAATGCCCTGTCGTGGGCGACTTCGGGCGGCGCCGGCTTCAAGGGCTCGCGCAAATCGACCCCGTTCGCCGCTCAGGTCGCCGCCGAAACGGCCGGCCGCGTCGCGATGGAATACGGCATCAAGAATCTCGAAGTGCTGATCAAGGGCCCCGGCCCCGGCCGCGAATCGTCGGTGCGTGCTCTGAATGCCCTGGGCATCAAGATCACCAGCATCTCCGACATCACGCCCATTCCGCACAACGGCTGCCGTCCGCCGAAGCGTCGTCGTATCTAAAGGGAACCAACATGGCTCGTTATATTGGCCCCAAGTGCAAGCTCTCGCGCCGCGAGGGTACCGATCTTTTCCTCAAGAGCGCCCGCCGCTCGCTGGACTCCAAGTGCAAGCTGGATTCCAAGCCGGGCCAGCACGGCCGCACCTCGGGTGCCCGTACGTCCGACTACGGCCTGCAGCTGCGTGAAAAGCAGAAGCTCAAGCGCATGTACGGCGTTCTGGAAAAGCAATTCCGCAAGTACTTTGCCGAAGCCGAGCGTCGTCGCGGCAACACCGGCGAAATGCTGATCCAGCTGCTCGAATCGCGCCTGGACAACGTCGTCTACCGCATGGGCTTCGGCTCGACCCGCGCCGAGGCTCGCCAGCTGGTCAGCCACCGCGCCATCGAGCTGAACGGCCACACCGCCGACATCGCCTCGCTGATCGTCAAGGCCGGCGATGTGATCACGGTGCGTGAAAAGGCCAAGAAGCAAGGCCGCATCAAGGAATCGCTCGACCTGGCGACCAGCATCGGCATCCCCCAGTGGGTGGAAGTCGACGCCGCCAAGATGGCCGGTACCTTCAAGGCCATGCCCGATCGCGCTGACGTCGCTCGCGACATCAACGAATCGATGGTCGTCGAACTGTACTCGCGCTAATCGAAGCAAAGACGATCGCGATCGCGGCATGCAAGTGCCGCAAGCCGAGGCTCCCGGAGTGGAGCCTCGGTGTATTTGGAAAGATTCCATCGCAGTACGCTTTTTCCCTTCATCCATCAGCCTTATCGGTGTAACGAGCCGAGGGTATTGAAAAGGATCATTTCAAGATGTCCACTCAAGGTTTTCTGAAGCCGCGCTCCATCGAAGTCGAGCCCGTCGGCCCCAATCACGCCAAGATCGTGATGGAGCCCTTCGAGCGCGGCTACGGCCACACGCTGGGCAACGCCCTGCGCCGCATCCTGCTGTCGTCGATGACCGGCTATGCGCCCACCGAAGTCCAGATGACGGGCGTGGTGCACGAGTACTCGACCATCGCCGGCGTGCGCGAAGACGTGGTCGACATCCTGCTGAACCTGAAAGGCGTGGTGTTCAAGATGCACAACCGCGAAGACGTCACCCTGGTGCTGCGCAAGTCGGGCGCCGGCGAAGTGCGCGCCAGCGACATCGAGCTGCCCCACGACGTTGAAATCATCAATCCCGACCATCTCATCTGCAGCCTGACCGAAGCCGGCAAGCTGGAAATGCAGATCAAGGTCGAGAAGGGCCGCGGCTACGTGCCGGGCAACGTGCGCGCGCTGGTCGAAGACCGCGGCCACACCATCGGCCGCATCGTGCTGGACGCCTCGTTCTCGCCCGTGCGCCGCGTGAGCTACGCCGTCGAAAGCGCCCGCGTCGAGCAGCGCACCGACCTGGACAAGCTGGTCCTGGACATCGAAACCAACGGCGTGATCTCGCCCGAGGAAGCCGTGCGCCAGTCGGCCCGCATCCTGATGGACCAGATCTCGGTCTTCGCCGCCCTGGAAGGCGCCGCGGAAAGCAGCTACGGCAGCGATGCCCGCGGCAGCGCCCCGCAGATCGACCCCGTCCTGCTGCGCCCGGTCGACGACCTGGAGCTGACGGTGCGTTCGGCCAACTGCCTGAAGGCCGAAAACATCTATTACATCGGCGACCTGATCCAGCGCACCGAGAACGAACTGCTCAAGACCCCGAACCTGGGCCGCAAGTCGCTCAACGAGATCAAGGAAGTCCTGGCCGCACGCGGCCTGACCCTGGGCATGAAGCTCGAGAACTGGCCCCCCCTGGGCCTCGAGCGCCCGTAAGCAGTAAAGCGGCAAACCCCTTTCCACCGGACCGCCGATCGCAAGATCAGATAGAAGAGCCGGCTAACCCGATGACCCAAAAAGTCATCATGTAGATTCAGAAAAAGGAAATACACCATGCGTCACGGTAATGGTCTGCGCAAACTCAACCGCACCAGCAGCCACCGTCTTGCCATGTTTCGCAACATGGCCGTTTCGCTGATTCAGCACGAAGCGATCAAGACCACGCTGCCCAAGGCGAAAGAACTGCGCCGCGTCATCGAACCCCTGATCACCCTGGGCAAGCAGCCCACCCTGGCGAACAAGCGCCTGGCCTTCGCCCGCCTGCGCGACCGCGATGCCGTCATCAAGCTGTTCGCCGAAATCGGCCCGCGTTACGCCAGCCGCAACGGCGGCTATACCCGCGTGCTGAAGATGGGCTTCCGCCAGGGCGACAATGCTCCCATGGCCTTCATGGAACTGGTCGACCGTCCGGAACCCCAGGAAGCCGAAGCCAGCGCCGAGTAATCGCGCAAGGCAAGAGCGAAGCATGAGACGGGCCGGGTTGCATAAACCCGGCCCGTTTTTTTTTGCAGAGCGCCTGTCTTCGCGCGAAAATATGAAAATATCCCAGGCCGCCCGTCATTATCGGAACAGCGTCGTGCAGTTGAACAGCGGCCGACACCTGTGAGAGAAGAGCAATGAAAAAACCGAGCGGTCGAATTGCTGGAACAGTGGCGGCGATGGCGCTTGCCGTCGCCGGGATCATGACCACGGCGTACGCGCAGACGGACGGCCTGCCCACGATCTATTCGCGTGGCCAGATCAGCTATACGTCCGGCGGGGTGGGGCAGGACGAAGAGCAGGCATTCAAGCGCGAGGCGCCGAACTGGCCGCTGGCCTTGCAGTTCTCGGGCGCGGGCGGCGAATTCATTGCCGACGTACGCATCAGCATCGTGAAGCGCGATGGCACGAAGGTGCTCGAGGCCGTCTCGCAGGGGCCGTTCATGCTGGTGAAGCTGCCGCCGGGGGCTTACACGCTGCACGTCGAATACAAGCATCAACCGCAGCAAAAAGACGTCAATATCGCCGGGCACGCCTCCGCGGCCTTTCGCTGGAACGTGCAATAGCTCACATGCCCGGGGGCATGGCCATGCCCTGCGGGATGCGGCGAGCCTGTCCGCAGTCATGGCCCCAGCGGCCTTAGAATGAGGGCTTCGGCCTGATTGGGCTTCTGGAAGCTGTCCATGAGAACAAGCGAGAACGATGACGACGTCGTGCTGATATTGAGCAACGCGCCCGATGCCCCCTTGGCCGAGCGCATTGCCCAGGTGCTGGTCGACGGCGGCCTGGCGGCTTGCGTCAATATGGGCGCGCCCATGACGTCGATCTATTCCTGGCAGGGCAGGGTCGAGCGGACCGAAGAGGTTCCCCTCATGATCAAGACGACCCGCGCGCGGCAGGACGAAGTGGTGCAGGCGCTGGCCAAGCTGCATCCCTATGAAGTGCCCGAGGTGCTGGTGGTGGACACGCAGGACGGCCTGGATTCGTACCTGGACTGGGTGCGGCGGCAGACGCGAGTGCAATGGCATTGAAATCGATGAAACGATTCGGGTGGCTGGCCCTGTGCGTGCTGTGGCTGGCGCTATCGGGCTGGCGTGGTGCGGCGGCGCAGAGCGAATCCGATTTCCTGCCGCCCGAGCAGGCCTTCGCGCTGCAGGCGCAGATGGCCGCGCCGGACACGCTGGTGCTGCATTACCGCGTGGCGCCGGGGTATTACCTGTACCGCGAGCGTTTCGCGCAGGCGGCCGCCGCCGGCTACGAACAGTGGCTGGGCGCGGCGGTTTATCCCAAGGGCGAGATCAAGCACGATCCGGTCTTCGACCAGGACATGGAGGTCTATCACCACGACATGGATGTCCGCGTGCCGCTCAAGCCGGGTGCGGCAGGGCCATGGGTGCTCACCGTGACCAACCAGGGCTGCGCCGAGGCGGGCATCTGCTATCCGCCCATGGACCACGCGGTGACTTTGAAGCCCGTTGCCGGCGGCTATGCCGTGGCGGGCGTGGATCTGCCGCGGGCGGGTGATGCGGACGCTTCGGCGCCGGCGGCAAGCGCGGGCGGCGTGTCCGTGCCAGCGGCAAGCAGCGCGGGCAGTCTCGGCCTGTCGGCGCCCATGGCGCGCGGCGCGGGCGTCGACACGCCGCAGGCCGCGGCCGCGACTTCCATTGCGCCTGGTGCGTCCCACAACGAAGCTGGCGCCCTTGCCGCGTCGTCCACGGGCACGCCAGCGCTGGGCGCGCTATTGCAGGCCGGCGATACCGGCCTGGCGCAAGCGCTGAGCGGCCTGGGTTGGTTGAAGACGGCGGGCGTGTTCCTGGTGCTGGGCGTGCTGCTGTCGTTCACGCCTTGCGTGCTGCCCATGATTCCCATCGTGTCGGCCCTGGTGCTTGGCGGCGCGGCGCGGCCTTCGCGCTGGCGCGGCCTGGGCCTGGCGGCGGCGTATGTGCTGGGCATGTCGGTGGTCTACACCGCGCTGGGCGTGGCTGCCGGGCTGTCCGGCGCCGGCTTGGCCGCCTGGCTGCAGACGCCCTGGGCGCTGGGGATATTCGCGCTGCTGCTGGCGCTGCTGGCCCTGGCCATGTTCGATGTCTACGTCTTGCAGGTGCCGGCGCAGGCGCAGGCGGGCTTGAGCGCATGGGCCAATCGCATGCCGGGCGGCCGCTATACGGGCGCCCTGATGATGGGCGCGGTGTCGGCCCTGATCGTGGGGCCGTGCGTGGCCGCGCCGCTGGCGGGGGCCTTGCTCTACATCTCGCGCACGGGCGACGTGCTGCTGGGCGGCTCGGCGCTGTTCGCGCTGGCCTGGGGCATGGGCGTGCCGCTCCTGGCCGTGGGCGGCTCGGCGGGCGCCTTGCTGCCGCGCACGGGGCCGTGGATGGAGTCGATCAAGCGTCTTTTCGGCATGCTGCTCCTGGCCACGGCCTGGTGGATGCTCACGCCGGTGCTGCCGGGTTGGACGCAGATGCTGGGCTGGGCTTTTCTGGCGGTCGTGAGCGCCGCGATGCTGCGCGCCTTCGATGCCCTGCCGGTCGAAGCCGGCGTGGGACGCCTGTTCGCCAAGGGCCTGGGAGTGATGCTGGCGCTGGCGGGCCTGGTCTGGCTGGTGGGCGCGGCCAGCGGCGGGCGCGATGTGCTGCAGCCCTTGTCGCAGTTGAGCGCGCCGGCGCGCATGCGGGGGACGACGCAGGCTGCGGGGCAAGCGGGCAACGCGCGGCAACCGGAGTTCACCGCGGTGCACAGCCTGGCGGAACTCGATGCCGTGCTGGCCCTCAGCAGCAAGCCCGCCATGCTGGATTTCTACGCCGACTGGTGCGTGTCGTGCCGCGAGATGGAGCGCTATACCTTCAGCGACGCCTCTGTTGCCGCGCGCATGGGCCGCATGCTGCTGCTGCGCGCCGACGTCACGGGCAACAACGCCGCCGACCGCGCGCTGCTCAAGCGCTTTAAGCTCTTCGGCCCGCCGGGCATAGTCTTCTTCGCCCCCGGCGGCCGCGAGCTGGCCACGCGCGTCATCGGCTATCAGGATGCCGAACGATTCGGCGCGGCGCTCGATACGGTGAATACAAGCAAATAACCGCTCAGGCCTGCTTGAGCAGCTTGGCCGCCTCGACGGCGAAGTACGTCAGGATGCCGTCGGCGCCGGCGCGCTTGAAGCCCAGCAGGGCTTCCATCATCACCTTGTCGTGATCCAGCCAGCCGTTGTTGGCGGCGGCCTTGATCATGGCGTATTCGCCGCTCACCTGATAGGCGAAGGTCGGCACGCCGAAAGCGTCCTTCACGCGGCGCAGCACGTCCAGATAAGGCATGCCGGGCTTGACCATCACCATGTCGGCGCCCTCGGCGAGGTCGGCCGCGACTTCGCGCAGGGCCTCGTCGATATTGCCCGGATCCATCTGGTAGGACTGCTTGTCGGACTTGCCCAGGTTGGACGCCGAGCCCACCGCGTCGCGGAAGGGGCCGTAGAAGGCGCTGGCGTACTTGGCCGAATAGGCCATGATGCGGGTGTGGATGAACTGCCTGTTTTCGAGCGCCTGGCGGATGGCGCCGACGCGGCCGTCCATCATGTCGCTGGGGGCGACGATGTCCACGCCGGCCTGCGCCTGCACCATGGCCTGCCTGACCAGCACTTCGATGGTGGGTTCGTTGAGCACATAGCCTTGCTCGTCGATGAGGCCGTCCTGGCCGTGGCTGGTGTAAGGGTCCAGCGCCACGTCGGTGAGCACGCCCAGCTCGGGAAAGCGCTTCTTCAACTGGGCCACCACGGTCGGTATGAGGCCGTTGGGATTGGCGGCCTCGATGCCGTCGGGCGTCTTGAGGGCGGGGTCGATCACGGGAAAGAGCGCCATCACCGGAATGCCCAGCGCCACGCATTCTTCGGCCACGGGCAGCAGGGTGTCGAGCGAATAGCGCACCACGCCCGGCAACGAGGGCACGGGTTGGCAGAGGCCCTTGCCTTCGGCCACGAACACGGGGTAGATCAGGTCGTCGGCGGACAGCCTGTTCTCGCGCACCAGGCGGCGGGTGAAGTCGTCGCGGCGCAGGCGGCGGGGGCGGGCGGTGGGATAGCCGGCGGAAACGAGGTGCTGAGTCATGGCACGACCTGCGGAGAAATCCAGTTCTCGACGGCCAGCGTGGCTTCAGGCAGGCCGATGCGATCGGTGGAAGAGAAGGGAATGGCGTTGAGCTGGCCGATGTCGGCGAGCTCCTTGCGCACGGCCTGCACGGCCCGTATGCGCTGGCCGTAGGGCAGCTTGTCGGCCTTGGTGAGCAGCGCCAGCACGGGCCGGCCCGTGGGTGCGATGAAGCTGGCCAGGCGCCGGTCCAGATCGGTCACGCCGCGGCGGATGTCCAGGAGCAGCACGACGCCGGCCAGCGACGGGCGATCGCGCAGATAGCCGCCCAGGATGTCTGCCCAGGCCTCTTTCTCGCGATGGGCCACCGAGGCGTAGCCGTAGCCCGGCAGGTCGACCAGGAAGCCCAGCTGCCCATCGGGATCGAGCGGGTCGGGCAGGTCGAAGAGATTGATCAGGCGCGTGCGGCCGGGCGTCTTGCTGGAAAAGGCCAGGCGCTTCTGGTTGCACAGCACGTTGATGGCCGAGGACTTGCCGGCGTTGGAGCGACCCACGAAGCAGACTTCCGGCGCGCCGGGGGGCGGCAGTTGGTCCAGCCGGGCCGCCGACACGAAAAACGAAGCGCGATGAAGTAGGGACACGTCGGATGCCTAGGTCGAAGGATGGGCCGCGGCGGATGGTTGCATCCGGTGCGGCCGTGAATCCTCCATTGTACGATTTGGCGTCCCGCGCTTGTGTGTCCGGCAGTTCGCCGTCAGCACGGCAGCGGTATGCTGTCCCTGACATGATGAGCCGTACGTCCTCCCGCCCCGTCCCGCGTCAAATCCTGAGCGCGTTTTCCGAGCTGCTGGGCTCGATGCGTTTTGCCGTCAGCCTGCTGGGCATTCTTTGCGTTGCCAGCATCGTGGGCACGGTGCTGCCGCAGAATAGCCCGAACAGCTCCTATATCGACCAGTTCGGCCCGTTCTGGTTCGAGGTTTTCGACCATTTCTCGCTGTGGCACGTCTATAACAGCGGCTGGTTCCTGCTGATCATGGCCTTCCTGGTCGTGTCCACCTCGATCTGCCTCACGCGCAACACGCCGCGCATGCTGCGCGATGCCCGGTCTTTCTGCGAGTATGCGCGCGTCGACAGCCTGCGCGCTTTTCCGCATCGCTTCGAGACCCGCTATGCCATGGCGCCGGAGTCCGCCGCGCAGGCCCTGGGCAAGCTGTTCAAGAGCCAGGGCTATGCCGTGCGCGTGCGCCGCGACGCCGCCGGGCTGATGGTGGCGGCCAAGAAGGGCAGCGCCAATCGCCTGGGCTACATTTGCGCGCACGCAGCCCTGATCATCATCTGCCTGGGCGGGCTGGTCGACAGCGACATGTCGCTGCGCCTGCAGATGTGGCTGGGCGGCAAGCATCCCGTGCTGGGCAATATGATGATCGCCGACGTGCCGGCCAGCGGCCGGCTGTCGCCGCGCAACCCGAGCTTTCGCGGCAACATCCTGGTGCCCGAGGGCGGGCAGACGTCTTCGGTGGTGGTGATGGTGGGCGACGGCGCCCTGGTGCAGCCGCTGCCCTTCACGCTGCGGCTCAAGCATTTCGTGGTGGACTATTACTCCACCGGCATGCCCAGCCGCTTCGCCAGCCAGGTCGAAGTCACCGATCCCGCGACCGGCAAGAGCTTTCCCGCCACCATCGAAGTCAATCACCCGCTGCACTACAAGGGCATCACGGTGTACCAGTCGAGCTTCGACGACGGCGGCAGCCACGTGACGCTGGCGGCCTACCCCTTGAAGGGCGTGCTGGCGCAGGGCGCCGCGGTGCGGGGCACGATAGGCAAATCGCTGGCGATCGATCCCGCCGCCGCCGGTGCGGCCGTGGTGCAGCAGGGCGACCATTTGCCGCCCGATGCGCTGCACATGGACCTGGCCGCGCTGCGCGTCATCAACGTCGAGAACATGTCGAGCGGCGCGCCGGCCGATCGCAAATCGCTGGGCAAAGAGCTGGCCTCGGTCACCGGCAGCGCCGCCGGCAAGAAGAACGAGAACCTGCACAACATCGGCCCCAGCATCGAATACCGGCTGACCGACGCGGCGGGGCAGTCGCACATGTTCCGCAACTACATGGCGCCCGTCACGCTGGACGGCGCTTCGGTCTTTCTCGTCGGCGTGCAAGGCAATGACGGGGCATATCGCTACGTGCGCATCCCGGCGGATGCGCAAGGCACCATGGCGGAATTCGCGCGCCTGCGCGCGGCCCTGGCCGACCCCGACATGCGGCGCGCCGCCGCGCAGCGCTTCGCGGCCGCCAGCGCGTCGTCGCCGACCGATACGGCGGCCTTGCAGGCCGCAGCCCGGCACGCGCTCGACACCTTTGCGAACGGCGGCCTGCAAGGCGTGGCCGACGTGCTGCAGGCCAACACGCCGTCCGATCAACTGAAGCACGCGGCCGACATGGTGGTGCGCCTGATCGGAGCCAGCATGGCCGAACTGAACGATCTGGCGCGCCAGCGCGACGGCCTGCCTGCGGCGCCGCGCACCGAAGCCCAGGCCCGGTGGACGCGCCTGGCCGTCGCGGCCTTGTCGGACCTGGCGCGCTATCCGGCGCCGGTCATCTACGAGCTGGACGATTTCAAGCAGGTGCAGGCCAGCGTCTTCCAGATCACGCGCAACCCCGGCGAATACGGCGTGGTGCTGGGCGCGCTGCTGCTGATCACCGGCATCTTCACCATGTTCTACCTGCGCGACCGGCGCGTCTGGGCCCGGGTGCAGCCCGCCGAGGGCGGCAGCACCGTGCTGGCCGCGATGACCACGCAGCGGCGTACACTCGATTTCGACCAGGAGTTCGAGCGGCTGCGTGCGGCCGCCACCGCGCTGGATCCGGCACAGCGTGCTCACAAGCGAGGGCAAGCATGACCACCGACTCTTCGACTTCGTCTTCCCTTTGGCCGCCCGTGCCGCTGGCCAGCGGCGACGGCCGCCCGCATCGCGGCCGCCCCGACATTTCCGACATCGTGTTCTTCCTGGCGCTTGCCGCCGGCGCGGGCTGGACGCTTGCGCACCACGGCAGCTCGATGGACTACTACGAGAAGCTCATCCTGTGCGCCGGCGTGCCGGTGCTGACCTGGCTGGGCTGGCTATGGCGCCCGATGCGCGTTCTCCTGGTCGCTTGCGGCCTCGCCGCAGGCCTGGCCGTCGCGCTCTACGGCCACGACCTGTCGCGCGCCGAGCACGACGTCCTGCTCAAGTACCTCCTGTCCTCGCAGTCGGCCATCCTGTGGATGAGCGCGCTCTTCATCCTGGCAACGGTCTGCTACTGGCTGGGCTTCTTCAGCCCGACCTGCGCCTGGCTGGGCACGGCCTGCACCTGGGGCGCCGTGTTCGCGGGCCTGACCGGCATGCTGGTGCGCTGGCGCGAAAGCCATCTCATGGGCCCCGACCTGGGCCATATCCCCGTGAGCAATCTGTACGAAGTCTTCGTGCTGTTCTCGCTCATCACCGCGCTCTTCTACCTGTACTACGAACGCCGCTACGCCACGCGCGCGCTGGGCGGCTTCGTGCTGCTGGTGATCTCCGCGGCCATCGGCTTCCTGCTCTGGTACGCGCTGGCGCGCGACGCCTGGCAAATACAGCCCCTGGTGCCGGCCCTGCAAAGCTGGTGGATGAAACTGCACGTGCCGGCCAACTTCATCGGCTACGGCTCGTTCTCGCTATCGGCCATGGTGGCCTGCGCCTACCTGGTCAGGCAGCACTTTCCCGGCGGCCGCCTGGCCCGCGCCCTGCCCGCGCCGCAAGTGCTCGACGACCTCATGTACCGCTCCATCGCGGTGGGCTTCGCTTTCTTCACCGTGGCCACCGTGCTGGGGGCGCTGTGGGCCGCCGACGCCTGGGGCACCTATTGGCAGTGGGACCCGAAGGAAACCTGGGCCCTGATCGTCTGGCTGAACTACGCCGCCTGGCTGCACATGCGGCTCATGAAAGGCCTGCGCGGCAGCATGGCCGCGTGGTGGGCGCTGGTAGGCCTGCTGGTGACCACCTTCGCCTTCCTGGGCGTGAACATGTTTTTGTCCGGCCTGCACTCGTACGGAGAGCTGTAGTAGTGCGAGGTACGGCGATCCGAGTTGAGCCCAGATGTGAGTCCGTTTTGGCCGGGCCACACGGCCAAGACGGACGCCTCAAGAACTCAAATAACGAACGCCCAAGAAACAACTAGGGCAACGTAGACTCGCCCCGCATCACATCGGCGATCGATTCACGCTGACGCACCACGTAGTGCTTCCCGCCATCCACGATGACTTCGGCAGGCCGCGGCCGGGAGTTGTAGTTGCTGGCCATGGTCATCCCATAAGCCCCCGCCGACTCCAGCGCCAGCACATCGCCTTGCTGCACGCACAGCTCGCGCTCCTTGGCCAGCCAGTCGCCGCTTTCGCATATCGGCCCCACCACGTCGTACATGCGGGCTTCGCCCGAACGCGGCCGCACCGCGCGCAGGCCGTGCCAGGCCGTGTACAGCGAGGGCCGCAGCAGATCGTTCATGGCCGCATCGACGATGGCGAAATTGCGCGCCTGCGCATGCTTCAGATATTGCACCGTGGTCAGCAGCACGCCGGCGTTGCCCACCAGCGAGCGGCCCGGCTCCAGCACCAGGTGCAAATGCCCGTAGCCGCGCGCGGCCAGGCGTTCGAACACGTGATCGAGCAGCGCCTTGGGCGAGGGCAGGACCTCGTCGGTATAGCGTATGCCCAGGCCGCCGCCCAGGTCCAGGTGCTCGATGACGATGTCCGCGGCCTTGAGCGTATCGATCAGGTCGATCAGCTTTTCCAGCGCATCGAAATACGGGCTGAGGTCGGTAAGCTGCGAACCGATGTGGCAGTCCACGCCCACCACCTCCAGCCCCGGCAGGCCGGCCGCGATGCGATAGGCCTCGGGCGCGTCCTCGATGGCGATGCCGAACTTGTTTTCCTTCAGCCCCGTCGAAATATAGGGGTGGGTCTGCGCATCCACGTCGGGATTCACGCGCAGCGACACGCGCGCGCGCCGGCCCATGCTCCGGGCCACGTCCGACAGGCGATAGAGCTCGTCCTGCGATTCGACGTTGAAGCACTTCACGTCGGCCTCGATGGCCGCGCGCATTTCCCAGGCCTGCTTGCCCACGCCCGAGAACACCACCTTGGCCGGATCGCCGCCGGCGGCCAGGACGCGCGCCAGCTCGCCGCCGGACACGATGTCGAAGCCCGCGCCCAGGCGGGCGAATTCGCCCAGCACGGCCAGGTTGGAATTGGCCTTCATGCCGTAGCAGACCAGCACCGGGCGATCGCCTATGGCCTGCTGGTAGCAGCCCAGGGCGGCGCCCAGCGCGGCGCGCGAGTAGACGTACAGCGGCGTGCCCAGCTCGGCCGCCAGCTTGTCCAGCGGCACGCCTTCGGCATGCAGCACGCCCTCGCGGTAGTGAAAATGCGGGTGGCCGATCAATTCGGCGTGGATTGCGGGGGTGCTCATTGCTGGAACAGATCGGGTACGGGTTGGGCGGGCCGGGCGTTATTGGGGGCGGGTTTGGCCGGCGCGGCGGTCTCGCCCTGCTTGAGGGCGGGCGGCGGCGCCGGCCGATGGTGATCCTGCGGGCTGCCCGGCAGGTACAGCGGGCCTTTGTAGCCGCAGGCCGCCAATACGCCGCAGACGGCCAGCATGGCTACAATGCGAGAGATGGAACGGCTGCGTGCCGAGTGCGCAAAATGCACAGAAGACTCCGTAATCGATGGCATGTTGGATTATGACCGAAACCGAATTCCTTGCCCTGGTCGACCAGGTGCTCGATAGCATCGAAAGCCAGGCCGACGACTGGGCGTCCGCGACCGACCTCGACATCGAAACCAGCCGCAGCGGCCATGTGCTGACCCTGGTTTTCGACAACGACATCCACGTCGTGATCAATTCCCAGGCGCCCATGCGCGAAATCTGGGTGGCGGCGCGCAGCGGCGGCTTTCACTATCGCTACGACGGCCGCAGCTGGAACGATACGCGCGGCGGCCCGCCCCTGCCCGAGGCCCTGTCGCAAATCTGCTCCGCGGCGGCCGACGCGCCGCTGACCGTGCATCTTTGATTTCAAGCGCGACCGAGCATGCAAACGAACCTGGCGCCATGCCGGGTTCGTTCATAGAAGGGCGCTCAGTGGCCGACGGCTTTGCTGCTGCCCGCGAGATTGTTCAGGAAGTCGCCCAGCGAATCGGGCTGCGCCGGCGCAGCCGAGGCGGTCTGGGGATTGCCGCCCAGGCCTAGCGAGGCCACGGACTGGCCGGGCGGATAGTCCGAAAGATACAGCTCGTTGTTCGCTTCGATGACGCCATCGGGCTTGGTGCGCGGCGTGGGCATGGGCAGGTTCTTGACCGTTTCCTGCATATAGCCCAGCCAGATCGGCAGGGCCACGCCGCCGCCGGTCTCGCGCGCGCCCAGCGACTTGGGCTGGTCGTAACCCAGCCAGGCCGTGGCTTCCAGGCCCGAGGTATAGCCGGAGAACCAGGCATCCATCGAATCGTTGGTGGTGCCCGTCTTGCCGGCGACGGTGCGCTTGAGCACGGCGTGGGCGCGGGCGCCCGTGCCGTAGGTGGCCACGCCTTCCAGCAGATTGTTCATGATGTAGTCGACGCGCGGATCGATGGCGCGGATCGATTCGTCGCCGGCCTCGGCGGGCTTGGCCTGCATGATCGTCTTGCCGTCGCTGTCGGTGACGTGGTCGATCAGGTAGGGCGTGACGCGAAAGCCCCCGTTGGCGAACACCGAGTAGGCGCCGGCCAGCTGCAGCGGCGTCACCGTGCCCGCGCCCAGCGCCATCGGCAGCACAGCCGGCTGGCGCGACTTGTCGAAGCCGAAGCGCGTCAGGTATTGCTGCGCATAGGACGGGCCGATGGCCTGCATGATGCGCACCGTGACCATGTTCATGGACTTGTACAGCGCCTGGCGCAGCGTGAGCATGGGCTCGTATTCGTCGCCGTAGTTCTTGGGCGCCCAGGCCTTGGAACCCGTCTGCGCGGCCGTCAGGAAGAACGGCTCGTTGGAGATCTGCGTGGCGGTCGAGAAACCGCGCTCGATCGCGGCGGCGTAGATGAAGGGCTTGATGTTCGAGCCCGGCTGGCGCCAGGCCTGCGTCACGCGGTTGAAGTTGCCGCGATAGAAGTCGAAGCCGCCCACCATGGCGCGGATGGAGCCGTCGTTGGGCGTGAGCACCACGAAGGCGGCCTGCACGGCGGGATAGTTGATCACTTCCCAGTTGCCGTCGGGATCCTTGTGTATGTAGACCACCGAGCCGCGCGTGATGCGCACATTGGGCTTGGCCTTGTCGCCCAGCGCGCGCGCCACGGTCGACAGCGCCTTCTTGTCGTTGACGATGACGATTTCCTTGGAGCTGCGCGCAACCTTGATCTCGGTGGGGCTGGCCGAAAGCACCACGCCGGTCAGCAGGTCGCCGCCGCTGTCGGGGTACTTGTCGATCACTTCGTCGATGATGTCGTCGAGCTTCTGCGGGTTTTGCTCGACGCCGGCCGGCAGGTCGATGGTTTCTTCCGGGCCGGGGTAGGGCGCGCGGCGCGTGTAGTCGAGCACGCCGTTGCGCAGCGACTCGTAGGCCAGCTCCTGGTCCTTGGCCCGCACGGTGGTGTAGATATTGATGCCGCGCGAATACAGGTCGTCGTGGTAGAGGTTGTAGAGCAGCTGGCGGGCCAGTTCGGCCACGTATTCGCCGTGCACCTGGAAGGTGCCCGGAGCCGTGCCGGCGCTCGAGCGCGTCAGGATCTTCTGGGCCATCGCGGCCTGGTATTCGGGCTGGGTCAGGTAGCCCAGGGCCAGCATGCGTCCCAGCACATAGTGCTGGCGGACCTCGGCGCGGGCCAGGTTGGACAGCGGGTTGAAGCGCGACGGCGCCTTGGGGATGCCCGCGAGCATGGCGGCCTCGGCCGGGGTGAGCTCGGACAGCTTCTTGCCGAAGTAGGTGCGCGCCGCGGCCGCGAAACCGTAGGCGCGGTGGCCCAGGTAGATCTGGTTCATGTACAGCTCGAGGATCTGGTCCTTGCTGAGCTGCGATTCGATCTTGAAGGTGAGCAGCAGTTCGTAGAACTTGCGCGAATAGGTCTTCTCGGACGAGAGATAGAAATTGCGCGCCACCTGCATGGTGATGGTGCTGGCGCCCTGCGCCTTGGAGTCCTTGACCAGATTGGTGACCGCCGCGCGGAGCACGCCCGTCCAGTCCACCCCGCCGTGCTGGTAGAAGCGGTCGTCCTCGGCCGAAAGCACCGCCGCCTTCATGAGGTCGGGAATTTCCGAGAAGCGCAGCACGTCGCGGCGTTCCTCGCCGAACTCGCCGATGAGCGTGTTGTCGGCCGTGTACACGCGCAGCGGTATGCGCGGCCGGTAGTCGGTCATGGCGTGCAGATCGGGCAGATTGGGCCAGGCCAGGGCCATGGCCATGGCCGCCAGCAGCACGCCGCAAAGGCCCAGGCCGCCGAAGAAAAGAGCGGCCTTGAAGAGGAATCGCAGGATCCAGGGGGTGCCCGCTACGGGTTGCGGATCTTGCTTGGAGGAATTTTGTCGGGTGCGCATCGCGGCGATTTTACTTTTGATCTCAATTCAGTTCGGGCGGTGGGCGTCCGGGTGCTGTAACAAATGGTCCGGGCTGTGGTAACCACACAACTGGCGCGGCAATGGGATAATTGCAACCATGAATAGGCAAGTGAATTCCGACGGGGCGCCCGAGCCCGACGTGTCGTGCGAATCCGGCGCGCCCTGCCTCGTCGACCCGCCCGCCTGCCTGGCCGATGGCCGGCCGCTTTTCCTGGTGGGCATGATGGGCGCGGGCAAGACCACCATCGGCCGCGGGCTGGCCCGGATGCTGGGGCGCGAATTCGTCGATCTGGATCATGAACTGGAAGCGCGCTGCGGTGTGCGCGTGCCGGTGATTTTCGAGATCGAAGGCGAGGCGGGATTCCGCCGGCGCGAGGCCCAGACCCTGCAAGAGTGTACTCAACGGCGCGACATCGTATTGGCCACCGGCGGCGGCGCCATCCTGGCCGAACAGAGCCGCAGCCTGCTGCGCGAGCGCGGCCTGGTGGTCTATCTGCGCGCCACGCTGGACGAACTGTTTCGCCGCACCTCGCGCGACCGCAACCGGCCCCTCCTGGCCACGCCCGACCCGCGCGGCACCCTGCGCCAGCTGATGACGACGCGCGATCCGCTCTACACCGAAGTCGCGCACGTGATCATCGACACCGGCGCCTCGTCGGTCAACGCGGTGGTCAAGCACGTGCTGACCCGGCTGAACAACATCGAGATCGCTCCATGACGACCGTAGTCCACGTCGACACCCCCGGCGGGCAGTACCCCATCCACATCGGCGCGGGCCGGCTCGACCGGCTCGACGCCAGCATTCCCGCCGACGCCACGTCCATCGCCATCGTCACCAACCCGACCGTGGGGGCGCTCTATGCGCAGCGCGTGCAGGCGGCGCTGGCGCGCACCGGCCGGCGCGTGATCACCATCGAGCTGCCCGACGGCGAGGCCTATAAAGACTGGCAGACCCTGAACCTGATCTTCGACGCCCTGCTCGAAAACCGCTGCGACCGGCGCTGCGTGCTGGTGGCGCTGGGCGGCGGCGTGATCGGCGACATGACGGGCTTTGCCGCGGCGGTCTACATGCGCGGGGTGCGCTTCGTGCAGGTGCCCACCACGCTTCTGGCGCAGGTCGATTCCTCGGTGGGCGGCAAGACGGCGGTGAACCATCCGCTGGGCAAGAACATGATCGGCGCGTTCTACCAGCCCCTGGCCGTGGAGATCGACACGGAGGCGCTGGCGACCCTGCCGGCGCGCGAGGTATCGGCCGGCCTGGCCGAGGTCATCAAATACGGCCTGATCCTCGACCCCGAGTTCTGGTCCTGGTGCGAGGCCAACGCGGCCAGGCTGCGCGCGCTCGACCGCGAGGCGCTGTCCTACGCCATCCGCCGCTCCTGCGAGCTCAAGGCGCAGGTGGTGGGCAAGGACGAGCGCGAATCGGGCCTGCGCGCGATCCTCAACCTGGGCCATACCTTCGGCCACGCCATCGAATCGGGCCTGGGCTACGGCGAGTGGCTGCACGGCGAAGCCGTGGGCTGCGGCCTGGTGCAGGCGGCCGAGCTGTCGGCGCGCGTGGCGGGCTTCGCCCCGGCCGACGTGGCCCGCGTGCGCAAGCTGGTGGCGGACATCGGCTGCCCTGCCACGGCCCCCGACCTGGGCGCCGAGCGCTGGCTTGCGCTGATGCAGGTCGACAAGAAGACCGAAGGCGGCGAGATCAAGTTCGTGCTGCTGCCGCGCATCGGCGAGGCCATCACCCGCGGGGCGCCCGAAGCGGCGGTGCGCGAGACGCTGGCCTGCACCACGGCTTGAGGGCGCCACGATGCCCGCATCGTTCCCGACCCTTGCGCCTTACGCCTGCGACCCTGCTTTCATCCGCGGCCGCCAGCACGTGGAGCCGTCCGCGTCCAACCGCAGCGAGTTCCAGCGCGATCGCGACCGCATCGTCCATTCCGGCGCTTTTCGCCGTCTGGAATACAAGACCCAGGTCTTCGTGAACCACGAAGGCGACCTGTTCCGCACGCGGCTCACGCATAGCCTGGAAGTCGCGCAGATCGCCCGCACCGTGGCGCGCAGCCTGGGGCTCTCCGAAGACCTGATCGAGGCCATCGCGCTGGCGCACGACCTGGGCCACACGCCGTTCGGCCACGCCGGGCAGGACGAGCTCAACGCCTGCATGCGCGAGCTGGCGCCGGACGCGGGCGGCTTCGAACACAACCTGCAGAGCCTGCGGGTGGTCGACGAGCTGGAAGAGCGCTATGCCGAATTCAACGGCCTGAACCTGTGCTTCGAGACGCGCGAAGGCATACTCAAGCATTGTTCGGCGGCGCATGCGCGGCAGCTGGGCGAGGTGGGGCGGCGTTTTCTGGAGCGCACCCAGCCTTCGCTGGAAGCGCAATTGGCCAACCTGGCGGACGAGGTGGCCTACAACAACCACGACATCGACGACGGCCTGCGCTCGGGCCTGCTCACGCTGGACCAGATGCAGGAAGTGGCGTTCTTCGCCCGGCACTACGCCGAAGTCGCGCGGCAGTATCCGCAACTGGCGCCGCGCCGCGCCATCTCGGAAACCATACGCCGCATGATCAACACGCTCATCACCGACCTGACGGCCACCACGCGCGAGCGCATCGCCGCGCACGCGCCGGCGAGCAGCGACGACGTGCGCGCCGCGCCGCCGCTGGCAGGCTTCTCGGACGCCGTGCGGCGCGAGGCCGACGAGCTGAAGAAGTTCCTCTTCGACAATCTCTATCGGCACTATCAGGTGATGCGCATGACGGCCAAGATGCGCCGCGTGGTGCGCGAGCTGTTCGTGGCCTTCCAGGACGATCCGCGCCTGCTGCCGCCCGACTATCGTCGCGACGGCAACACCGAGCAGGCGCGCGCCATCTCCGATTACGTCGCCGGCATGACGGACCGCTACGCGATCCGCGAGCACCGGCGCCTGTTCGAGATCAACCCGCAGCCGTAGCCGGCGCGCAAGCGCTCAGGCGTGCGTGCCCTTGAAGCGCGCGAGAAAGCTGCGCGTGGCTTCCTGCAAGGGGGCCTCGATCACCTGCGACGGCGGGCCGCACTCCACCACCACGCCATCGCGCATGAAGATCACCTTGTCGGCGACCTCCTTGGCGAAGGCGATCTCGTGCGTGACCAGAATCATGGTCATGCCTTCGCGGGCCAGCGACTTGATCACCTGCAGCACTTCGCCCACCAGCTCGGGGTCGAGCGCCGACGTGGCCTCGTCGAACAGCATGACGTCGGGCCGCATGGCCAGCGCCCGCGCAATGGCCACGCGCTGCTTCTGTCCGCCCGAAAGCTTGTCGGGGTAGACGTCGGTCTTGTCGGCCAGGCCCACCTTTTGCAGCAGCTCGCGCGCCGTGGCTTCCGCTTCTTTCCTGCGTTGCTTGAGCACGGTCACCGGGCCTTCCATCACATTGCCCAGCGCCGTCATGTGCGGGAACAGATTGAAGTGCTGGAACACCATGCCGGTGCGGGCGCGAAAGCGCGCCAGCTCGCGGTCGCCGGGCATGCGGGTGGCGTTCTTGCCGAAGGCGGCGTCGTGGTCGCCCACGCGCACCTGGCCCGAGTCGGGCAGCGTCAGCAGGTTGATGCAGCGCAGGAGCGTGGACTTGCCCGAGCCCGAAGGCCCGATCAGCGCCACCACTTCCCCCTTGGCGACTTCGAGATGGATGCCCTTGAGAACGGCGTTCTTGCCGAAGGACTTTTCCAGGCCCCGGATTTCGATGAGCGACGCTTGCGTCATTAGGATTCCTTGACGGAAGAGCCGAATTCCAGGCGCTTGGCCCAGATCGTCACGGGCAGCAGCACCGCGAAATACAGCACGGCGACCAGGGTATAGATTTCCAGCGGCCGGTAGGTGTCGTGCGCGATCACCTGGCCCTGGTAGAGCAGGTCGGGCAGCGCCAGCACGGACAGGAGCGAGGTGTTCTTGAGCTGCATGATGGACTGGCTGATGAGCGGCGGCACCATGCGCTTGAAGGCTTGCGGCAGCACGACGCGGCGCATCACCTGCGCGCGCGTCATGCCCAGGGCCTGGCCGGCTTCGGTCTGGCCCGGGTCCGTGGCGATGATGCCGCCGCGGATGATCTCGGAATAGAACGCGCCGCCGTACAGCGACAGGCACAGGGCCGCGGCGACGGGCGCCGAGATCGAGATGCCGGCGAGCACGGGCAGCGCGTAGTAGAACCAGATTAGCTGCACCAGCACCGGCGTGCAGCGGAACACTTCGATATAGGCCCGGATAGGGGCGGTGATCCAGCGGGAGCGGGCCAGCCGGCCCATGCCCGTCAGCAGCCCCACCAGGAGACCCAGCACCACGCAGATGATGGTGAAGAGGATCGTATACCCCAGGCCGTGCAGAATGATCCAGCGGTATTCCCAGAGCACCTCGAAGTGCCACGTGTAGGTCATGACGCGGACTCGCTTAGAACTTCACGTCGGCCGGGAAGGATTCGGGCTTCACGCCCACGAGCTTCTGCATGTTGTTCAGGATGACCTGCTTGATCTGGCCGCTGTCGTGCTCGTGCTTGAGCCACTTGTTGACGGCGTCGAGCAGGCGGGTGTCGGGCTCTTTGCGCAGGCCGATGGCGGTGGCGTTGGAGAACAGGGGCTTGGGAATCGTGAGCGTGCCGGCGTCGGGCACCTTGACCAGCATGGGCTGGGCCAGCAGGATCACCAGCACCTGGCAGTCGACCCGGCCCGATTGCAGGGCCAGCGTGGCGGCGCCCTGGCTGTCGAAGCGCTCGATGGTGGCGTTGGGCGCCATCTTGGTGGCGGCCATGTCGTTGCTGGAGCCGACGTCCACGCCGATCTTCACCTTGGGATTGTTGAGCTCGGCCCAGTCTTTGCCGGCATAGGTCTTGTTGCAGACCGAGGTATAGGTGTTGACGAACAGCGTATCGCTGAAGTTGACCGACTTGGCGCGCGCCGGCGTGGGCGCCAGGCCGAACATCACGTCGATCTTGTTCGATTGCAGGTCGAGCACCGCGTTGCCCCAGGTGGTCTCGACGTACTCGACCTTCACGCCCAGCGTCTTGGCCAGGTCCTGGGCGAAGTCGGGGCCGAAGCCGTCCCACTTGCCGGTGGCCAGGTTCTTGTGGAAGTAGGGAATGGCATCGGCGATCACGCCGACGCGCAGCACCTTGGTGTGCTGCAGCTGATCCCAGCTGGATTGCGCGCCGTACTGGGCCGCGGCGGTGAAGCCGACCGCAGCCAGGGAAATGGCGACGACGGCCTTGACGATGCTATGCATGAAGCGCATGAGAGCTCCCCTTGTTGGTATGTTGGTTGCGTTGCGCAGGGCGTAAGATGCCCGCAGGACGCGATTCTGAGCTTACTGAAAGGGGATTCTATGGTTTTTTTTGCCGCCGGGCCGGCTCAAGGCAAAAAAAGCCCTCTGAGCAGGCAGCAAGCCGAAGGGGCTGTGCGGGAGGGCTTTTTGGGCGTCCTGATGCTCGATACGCGTTTCCCCCGGCCGCCCGGCGACATCGGCAATCGGGCGACCTTCGAGACGCTCGGCATTCCCGTGCGCTATCTCACGGTGACGGGCGCCTCGCCCATGCGGGTCGTGCGCGAAGGCGATCCCACGCTGCTGCAACCCTTCATCGCGGCCGCGCGCACGCTGGCCGGGCAGGGCGCATCGCTGATCTCCACGAGTTGCGGGTTTCTGGCGGCTTTTCAAGCGGACATGGCCGCGGCGCTCGACGTGCCCGTGGTGACATCGAGCCTGCTGCAATGCGCGCACCTGGACGCGCCCGGCGTGCTGACTTTCGATGCGCAGTCTTTGACGCCCGGGCTCTTGCGGCGCGCGGGCGTGCCGCCGAATACGCCGGTGCAGGGCATGCCGCCCGGCTGCGAATTCCATACCCGCCTGCTGCACAACCACGACCAGCTCGACCTGGAAGAGGCCGAGCGCAACGTGGTGGACGCGGCGCAAGAACTGGTGCGCCGCCATCCCGGCGTGCGCACCATCGTCCTGGAATGCACCAATATGCCGCCTTACCGCGCGGCGATCGAAGCGGCCACCGGCCGGCCGGTGCGCGACATCGTCACGCTCCTGCGGGCGAGCTGGCAGGGCTCGGTTTAATCGTCAGCCGCGCCGCGCGGCGGCCATGAGCGCGCGGGTCGATCCGAGCAGCACGCGCGGCGCCTCCTTGGGCGTCAGCAGCGAGGCGCTGACGAAGGCGCCGTTGATCAACACGCCCAACTGCGCGGCCAGTTCATCGGGACGCGCCGCGCCCAGGCCGCGCGCGATCACCTCCAGGTGCTCGCGCATGGCCTGCATGTGGCGCCGGGACACTTCGCGCGAGGGATGGTCGGCCTCGGCAAACTCGGCGGCCACGTTGATCTGCGGACAGCCCCGGTAATTGGCCCGCGCCAGGCGCTTGGCGATCCAGCTCATGTGCGCCTCCAGCTCGCCCGCGGCGTCGCCGGCGTGCCGGGCGGCCACCCCGTTCCATTGCTCCCAGAATTCGTCGTCCTCGCGTTCGAGAAAGGCCACGATGAGATCGTCCTTGGTCCGGAAGTGCCGGTACAGGCTGGTCTTGGCCACGCCGGACGCCTCCACCACCAGATCCACGCCGACGGCGCGCACGCCGCGCGCGTAGAAGAGCGCGGACGCCGTGTCCAGGATGCGCTGGCGCACCTCCGAGTTCTCGGCGCTTGCGGCGACCGAGGGGCGTCCCGGCTTGCGCGAGGGCGCCGCCGCCGAAGCGGAAGAAATTTGCTTGGCCATGTTGACATGATACAGACCTGTCTTTACCATCACAAGAAACATACAGGTCTGTATCGTTTATTAAATCCTCCCATTCTTTAAATCCCCCATTCTTTTCGGAGAAGCCCATGTCCCGCAACGCGCTTGCCTCTTTCCCGCCGTCCGTGGCTGTTTACGGCGCAGGCGGCCATACCGGCCGCTTCATCGTCGGCGAACTGCGGCGCCGCGGCCTGCCGGCAGTGGCCGTGGGCCGGGACGCGGCCAAGTTGCCCGGTGATGTTCCGGCCCGCGCGGCCGCCATCGACGACGCGGGCGCGCTGGCACGGGCGTTTGCCGGCTGCGGCGTCGTCATCAATGCCGCCGGGCCTTTTCTCGATACCGCCTCGCCCGTCATCGCCGCCGCTTTGCAGGCAGGCGCCCATTACCTGGATGTCACGGCCGAGCAGCCCAGCGCGCTGGACACGTTCGAGCGTTTCGACGCGGCGGCGCGCGCGGCCGGCGTGGCGGTGATTCCGGCGGCGGGCTTCTATGGAGGTTTGGCCGATCTACTTGCGACGGCGCTGGTCGGCGAAGGCGGGGCGGTCGACGAGCTGATCGTCGCGGTTGCGCTGGATCGCTGGTGGCCTACCGAGGGCACGCGCAAGACCGGTGAGCGCAATCACGCGGCGCGCCTGATCGTCGACGATCATCGCCTGGCCGCCATGCCGCTGCCGGCGGCGACTTCCAGCTGGACATTCGGCCCGCCGCATGGCGAGCAGGAGGTCGTGGAGCTGCCCTTCAGCGAGATCATCACTATTTCGCGCCATCTGCGCGCTCGCAGCCTGCGCTCGCATCTGAGCCATGCATCGCTGCAGGAGATCCGCGATGCCAACACGCCGCCTCCTGCCGCGCAGGACGCGCAGGGGCGCTCGGCGCAGCGCTTCGAGATGGTGGTCCGGGCGCGGCAGGGCGACACGCGGCGCACGGCGGTCGCCCGCGGCCAGGATATTTATGCGGTCTCCGCGCCGCTGGTGGTCGAGGCCGCGGCGCGCATGCTGCGACCGGATTTTGATCGCAACGGCGCGCTGGCGTTGGCGCAGGCTTTCGACGCGCGCGACTTTCTTGCGGCGCTGTCGCCCGAGCCCTTGGCCGTGGCGTTGTCTTGAGTTGAACCAGGAAGACGCGGCATGAATAATGCCGCCTTCGTTCAACGCTGCGTGCGGTAAGGCTCGTCCTGCGCGACCCACAGGCCTTCGGCGAGGGCGTCGCGCGTCCATTCCTGCATGGCGGGCAGGGCCAGGATGGTGTCCATGTATTCGCGTGCCGCGCCCTCGGCGGCGATGCCGTAGGTCGTAAAGCGCGACACGATGGGCGCATAGAACGCATCGGCGATGCTGAACTTGCCGAAGAGGAAGGGGCCGGCCGGGAAGGGCCCGCCCCGGCCGAACTCGGCGCGGGTGTCGCGCCAGAGCGCCTGGACCTGGGCGATGTCTTGCCGGGCTTCGGTGACGTCGATGCCGGGCAGGTGGGCTTCGATGTTCATGGGCATGAGGCGGCGCAGATCGCCGAAACCGCTGTGCATCTGCGCGGCCAGCGAACGCGCCCGGGCGCGGGCGCGCGGGTCGGCGGGCCAAAGGCCGGCTTGGGGATGGCGCTCGGCCGCGTATTCGCAGATGGCCAGCGAGTCCCACACCGAGAAACCATCGTCGATCAGGCAAGGCACCTTGCCGGCGGGCGTGAGCCCTTTGAGCTGCGGCGCGAATTCGGGGGTATCCAGATTCAGCCGCTTTTCTTCGAAGGCAATGCCGGCCGCGCGCAGCGCAAGCCAGGCCCGCAGCGACCAGGACGAGTAATTCTTGTTGGCGATGATGAGGGTGTACATGGCGATCCGTAAGGGTTGAGGCGACGATGAATCCCGCAGGCCAGTTTATCCGGCGCACGCGCCTTACGCAGGGGCCCTTTGCAAGGCGTGGGCCAGATAGCGCCCCGTATGGCTTTCGGCCGCGGCCGCCACGTCTTCCGGCGTGCCCTGGGCCACGACGCGGCCGCCGCCGTCGCCGCCTTCCGGTCCCATGTCCACCAGCCAGTCGGCCGTCTTGATGACATCCAGGTTGTGCTCGATGATCAGCACGGTGTTGCCGCTGTCGACCAATTGATTGAGCACTCCCAGCAGCAGTTCGATGTCGCGGAAATGCAGGCCGGTGGTGGGTTCGTCCAGGATGTACAGCGTGCGGCCCGTGCTGCGGCGGGAGAGCTCTTGCGAGAGCTTCACGCGCTGCGCCTCGCCGCCCGACAGCGTGGTGGCGCTTTGCCCCAGGCGAATGTACGAAAGGCCCACGTCCATCAGCGTCTGCAGCTTGCGCGCGATGGCGGGCACCGAGTCGAAGTATTCCAGCGCCTGCTCCACCGTCAGGTCGAGCACCTCGCTGATGTTGCGGCCGCGATAGCGGATCTCGAGCGTTTCGCGGTTGTAGCGTTTGCCGTGGCAGACGTCGCAGGGCACGTACATGTCGGGCAGGAAGTGCATCTCCACCTTGACCACGCCGTCGCCCTGGCAGGCCTCGCAGCGTCCGCCCTTGACGTTGAAGCTGAAGCGGCCCGGGTCGTAGCCGCGTGCGCGCGCTTCGGGCACGCCGGCGAACAGCTCGCGTATGGGCGTGAACAGGCCTGTGTAGGTGGCCGGGTTGCTGCGCGGCGTGCGGCCGATGGGGCTCTGGTCCACGCTGATGATCTTGTCGAAATGCTCCAGCCCGTTCAGCTGCGCATAGGGGGCGGGCTCGCCTTGCGCGTGGTTGAGCGCGCGCGCCGCGGCCACCGACAGCGTGTCGTTGACCACGGTGGACTTGCCCGACCCCGACACGCCCGTCACGCATACCAGCCGGCCGGCCGGGATGCTCAGCGTCACGTCCTTGAGGTTGTTGCCGCTGGCGCCGGTCAGCGTCAGCCAGGGCTGGTCGTCGGCGATGGCGCGCCGGCGCGGCACGGCGATGGTGCGCCGGCCGCTCAAATATTGGCCGGTGAGCGAATCGTCGTCGGCCTGGATCTCGTCGGGCGTGCCCTGGGCCACCACGTGGCCGCCGTGCTCGCCCGCGGCCGGCCCCATGTCCACCACCCAGTCGGCCGAGCGGATCATGTCCTCGTCGTGCTCGACCACGATCACGCTATTGCCCAGGTCGCGCAGGTGCTGCAGCGTGGCGATGAGCCGGTCGTTGTCGCGCTGGTGCAGGCCGATGGAGGGCTCGTCAAGCACGTACATCACGCCCGTCAGGCCCGAGCCGATCTGGCTGGCCAGGCGTATGCGCTGCGCTTCGCCGCCGGAGATGGTGTCGGCGCTGCGGTCCAGCGACAGATAGGTCAGGCCCACATTGTTCAGGAAGCTCAGCCGCGCCTCGATCTCGCGCACGATGCGCTGCGCGATCTCCTGCTTGGATCCGGTCAGCGTGAGCGCCTGGAACCAATCCAGGCAAGCCGACAGCGGCATGGCTTCGACTTCATACAGCGCCTTGCCGCGGCGCTCGCCCACGCCCGGGTCGTTGCCGATGAGCACGTTGCGCGCCTCGGCGCGCAGGCGCGAGCCGCCGCAGTCGGGGCAGACCTTGATGTTGCGCAGCTTGCCCAGCTCTTCGCGCACATTGGCCGACTCGGTCTCGAGCCAGCGGCGTTCCAGATTGGGAACCACGCCCTCGAAGGGATGGCGCTTGACCGTGCTCTTGCCCTTTTCGTTGAGGTAGAGAAACGCAAGCTCTTGCTCGCCCGAACCGAACAGCACCTTGTCGCGGATGGCTTCGGGCAGTTCCTCGAACGGCGTGTCGATGTCGAAGTCGTAATGCGCCGCCAGGCTGGTCAGCAGGGTGTAGGCAAAGCTGTTGCGCCTGTCCCAGCCGCGAATGGCGCCGGCCGCCAGGCTCAGTTCGGGGAAGGCCACCACGCGCTTGGGATCGAAGAAGCCCACCTGGCCGATGCCGTCGCACGTGGGGCAGGCGCCCATGGGGTTGTTGAAGCTGAAAAGACGCGGCTCCAGTTCGGGCAGGCTGTGGCTGCACACCGGGCAGGCATAGCGGCTGGAGAACACCTGCTCGCGGGGTTTGTCGGAGGGGCTGTCCATGTCCAGCGCAATGGCGCGGCCATCGGCCAGCTTCAAGGCCGTCTCGAAGCTCTCGGCCAAACGCTGCGTGCTCTCGGGACGCACGCGCAGGCGGTCGAGCACGACGTCGATGTCGTGCTTTTCGGTCTTCTTCAAGGCCGGCATGGAGTCGATCTCGACCATCTCGCCGTCCACGCGCAGGCGCACATAGCCTTGCGCCTGCAGGCTGGCGCATTCGTCCTCGAAGCTGCCCTTCTTGCCGCGCGCGATCGGCGCCAGCACGGCCAGGCGCGACTCGGCCGGCCAGGCCAGCACCGCGTCGACCATCTGGCTCACGCTCTGCGCCTGCAGCGGCAGGCCGTGGTCGGGGCAATAGGGCGTGCCCACGCGCGCATACAGCAGGCGCAGGTAGTCGTGGATCTCGGTGATCGTGCCCACGGTGGAGCGCGGGTTGTGGCTGGCGGCCTTCTGCTCGATGGAGATCGCCGGGGACAGGCCCTCGATCAGGTCCACGTCGGGCTTGTCCATCAATTGCAGGAACTGCCTCGCATAGGCCGAGAGGCTTTCCACATAGCGGCGCTGCCCTTCCGCGTACAGGGTGTCGAAGGCCAGCGAGGACTTGCCCGAGCCGGACAGCCCGGTCACCACCACCAGCTTGTGCCGGGGCAGGTCGAGCGATACGTTCTTCAGGTTGTGGGTGCGGGCACCCCGGATGCGGATTGCGTCCATCAGGCTCTTTTGGCGCCGGGCCGCCCCAAGGCAAAAGCGGCCCTCTTCATCAGAAAATCAAGGGGCAGCAAGCCGAAGGCGCAGCGTAGGGGCATTCTGTAAGCGGTTTTCAAGGGCAACTTGCTACTATAGCGCGCCATCTCTATCCGGACTAAGTTGCTGTCCGGTCTGGCGAGAAGTCGACGGCCCGCCTCATCAGGGCGCCTTCTCGCGCCGCTTGAGGCCTCTTGAATGTCGGCTCCCCGCCTAGCTCTCACCTCCATCGAACGCCGCGCCAGTGTCGCGCTGGCGAGCCTGTTCGCCTGCCGCATGCTGGGCCTGTTCCTGCTGCTGCCGGTGTTCGCCGTGGCGGCCCGAGGCCTGCCGGGGGGCGACAGCCCGGCCCGCGTGGGCCTGGCCCTGGGCATGTACGGCCTGACCCAGGCTTTCATGCAGATCCCCTTCGGCCTGGCTTCCGACCGCTGGGGCCGCCGGCCCGTGGTCGTGACCGGCCTGCTGCTGTTCATCATCGGCAGCGTAGTGTGCGCCCGGGCGCCGGACGTGTACTGGATCACCATCGGCCGCGCCATCCAGGGTTCCGGCGCCATTTCCGCCGCCATCACCGCCTGGCTGGCCGACGCCACTCGCGACGAGGTCCGCGCCCGCGCCATGGCCATGGTGGGCAGCTCGATCGGCCTTTCATTCGCCGTGTCCCTGATCGCATCCCCCTTGCTGGTGGGCGAGTGGGGCCTGCGCGGCCTGTTCTGGGTGATTGCCGCCCTGGGCGTGGCCAGCCTGGCGCTGGCCCGCTGGGTGGTGCCCCAGGTGCCGGCCAACGATGCCCGCAGCATGCAGTCCGCGCGGCCGGGCGAGGTGCTCAAGCACCGCGATCTGCTGCGGCTCGACTTCGGGGTGTACTCGCTGCACTTCATCCAGGTATCGCTCTTCGTGGTCACGCCCGCGCTGCTGACCCGCCTGGGCGGCCTGCAGGCCGACCAGCTGTGGAAGGTCTACCTGCCCATCATCCTGGCGTCTTTCCTGCTGATGGTGCCCGGCGTCATCTATGCCGAAAAGCGCCGCGCCCATCGCGGCGCCTTGCTGTGCAGCGTGGCCGGCCTGGTCGTGGTGTGCGGCTTGCTGCCGGCGGCTTCGCATCACTTCTACACGCTGGCCGTGGCGCTGACGGGCTTTTTCGTGGCCTTCAATATCCTGGAGGCCTTGCAGCCTTCCCTGGTGTCGCGCCTGGCGCCGGCCAACTACAAAGGCCTGGCCCTGGGCTTCTACAACACGTCGCAGGCCGCGGGCCTGTTCTCCGGCGGGGCGTTGGGCGGCTGGATGGCGGCCCATGCCGGTTCGCCCGCGGTGTTCGTCATGGCGGCGGTGCTGGCGCTGGCGTGGCTGCTGGTTTCGTGGGGATTGCGGCCGCTTTCCTGAGCGTTGGGCGATGTTCCGGCCACGGTCGGGCATTGCCTGCCGCGGGTGACATTTCGGTCGCGCCGCCGGTTTCTGCGGATGGGCGAAATCGCCGATAATGGCCTATTACTGAATTCATTCAATTTGGGGACACCACCATGGCATCCGTCAACAAAGTCATTATCGTCGGCAACCTCGGGCGCGATCCCGAAGTGCGCTACTCGCCCGATGGCGCCGCCATTTGCAACGTGTCCA
>Ga0209455_1000472_pt1 | contig 30155 bp, 29 predicted proteins | sample AraplaCol_mCL_r2_FD_184275 | JGI IMG/M metagenome (GOLD analysis project Ga0209455, IMG submission 184275) | Arabidopsis root microbial communities from North Carolina, USA - plate scrape CL_Col_mCL_r2 (SPAdes) (version 2) | ecosystem: Host-associated > Plants > Roots > Endosphere | place: USA... | reverse complement strand
GAGGGCTCGGGCGTGGTCGTCCGCGGCCTCACCTTCGTCCGTTCGGAATTCAACGGACGCGACACCTTCTCCGCCGGCGTCGGCGGTCAGTCGATCAACTTCGCCGACGTGCCCGCCGAACTGCTGGGTTCGGTCGAGGTCTACAAGAATACCACCGCCGAGATGATCGAAGGCGGCCTCGCCGGCACGGTCAACCTCAACACGCGCAAGCCGTTCGACAGCAAGGGCTTCCACATCGGTTTCGACGTGGAAGGCAATTATGGCGATCTGGAAAAGCGCTGGACGCCGACCTGGTCTTTCCTGGTCAGCGATACCTGGGATACGGGCATCGGCCGCGTGGGCCTGCTCGGTTCGGCTTCCTTCTCGCAGCTGCGTTCAAAGTCGAACGGCCTCAACGTCGCCAACATCCAGACGCGTGACGGTCAGCTGGCGGTTCAGTCGAATACGACCAGTACTCTCGTCTGCCGCAATCCGCTGCCGGGGACGACCGATTCCACGACTTTGCCCAACCAGGGCGGCGGCCTCAACACCTGCGGCGCAGCCAGCACCCCGGGCGCGGACGGCCTGCTCGACAATGCCGGCACGCTTTATGCGCCGGTCGGCGGCCAGTTCCGCGAGGAAGATTATAACCGCAAGCGGCGCGGTATTTCGGCCGCCTTCCAGTGGGAAAGCCTCGACCGTCGCGCCTTGCTGACCGCGCAGTTCCTGCACACCAGCTCGGTCAATGCATGGGGCGAGCATACGTTCGAAACCGGGCCGGACCTTGCAGAATACAACACCTATCCGGCGGGCTGTCAGCAGAACGGTGACGGACCGAACGGCGTCACGCGCGCGGAATGCCCCGCCGGCACGACGCAGAATTACACCTATGATTCGAATGGCTTGTTCGAGAAGGGTTATATCACCTATCCGGGCACCGGCTGGCGCAACAGCACCAGCGGCTCGGCAGACACGCGTGTCCCCACCGGCGGCCAGCAGCAGAGCCTGTCGCGCCGTCAGGTCAACGAGCAAAATCGCGTCAACGATTACGGCCTGAACTTCAAGTTCTCGCCGGACGATCACTGGCAGATCAACCTCGACGGCGATTATACGCGCGCACAGCACGATGACCTCGACGTCAGCGTGTTCGGTTCGACTTTCGCCGACAATTACCTCGATATTAGCGGAAACCTGCCGCAGATCGTTCCGCACAAGCCGCTCACGCTGTCGGCGGGCTGGGCCACGCCCAATCCGCTCGTCGTGGCCGAGAACGACTCCCAATATTTCGCCGACCGCAACAATGAATTCTGGCGCGCGGCGATGGATCATATCGAGCATTCGACCGGCCATGAATGGGCGGGCAAGGCCGATATCGCCTACAATTTCGGCGGTGACGATCCCTTCCTGAAGCGCGTCAAGTTCGGCGCCCGCTACGCGGACCGCGAAGAAGTGGTCCGGTACACCACCTACAACTGGGGTGCGCTGTCCGAAGTGTGGTCGGGCCAGCAGGTGTCGTTCAATCAGGTTTCGCAGAACAGCGCGCTGTATACGTTCGACAACTTCTTCCGCGGTGCGGCTGCAGGCCCACCCGCAGCCTATTATTACAACGGAGACCTGATCAACAATTATAGCCAGGCGACGAAGTTCTTCCAGAGCATCGGTCAGACCTGGGTCACCCAGAATGGCGCGAACGCGACGCCGTGGACCCCGGCCGGGCTGCGCGCTGGTGTGGTTCCGGGTACGTCTTATCTGCCGTCTGAGATCCAGCCGGTCAGCGAAAAGAACAAAGACGCGTACGTGATGCTGAGCTTCGGCCGCGACGAGCCCTTGTTCGGCAACATCAAGCTCGATGGCAATATCGGCCTCCGCTACGTGGCCGACGACATCACCTCGACCGGCTCGATCGGTGCGCCGACCGCCGCCCAGCTGGGCGTGACGGACCCGTTCTCGGTCCGCTGTCCGCCGCCGACCCTGCCGCCGGGCGTTCCCGCCGGCACGCCGATCCCGCCGCCGACCGGCGTCTGCGCGCAGGGTCCGGACAATTATGCGAAGCTGCAGCAGTTCGCGACCGGTACGACCACGACCAACGTCGCGAACAACAAATATCACTATTTCCTGCCCAGCCTGAACCTGAAGTTCGGCCTGAACCGGGATATGCTGATCCGCTTCGCGGCGTCGCGCGTGCTGACCCGGCCTGACCTGGCCGATATCCGCAACTTCGTCTCCGTGGGCCTCAGCGGCGATGGCTCGGCACTCAGCGCGACTGCCGGCAATCCCTACCTGAAGCCGGCGCTCGCGTCGCAGTTCGACCTGACCTACGAATGGTATTTCGCCCGGGTCGGCTCGCTGACGATCGATGCCTTCTACAAGGACGTCTATCACTTCTTCTATCAGAACATCTTCGACCGCTCGATCACCAGCAACGGCATCACGCTGGCGACGCAGGTGCGTGGTCCGGACAATTTCAACGGCCATGGCAAGATCAAGGGCGTCGAGGTTGCCTATCAACAGACCTACGACTTCCTGCCCGGGCTGCTCAGCGGCATCGGCACCAGCCTGAGCTACACCTATCTGCAGAGCAAGGGTTTGCCGAACAGCTTCCTGAACGGAGGCTCGCCGTCGAACAATTCGCCGATCAAGCCCGGCAGCCTGCCGCTGGAACAATTGTCGAAGCACAATGTCAACGCGGCGGTGTTCTACGAAAAGGGTCCGATATCGCTTCGCGCCGCGTACACGTGGCGTTCGAAGTTCCTGCTGACGGCAACGGACGTGATCTTCCCGTATTACCCGATCTACAACGCCGCCGAGGGCCACCTCGACGCGTCGGCCTTCCTAACCGTGGCCAAGGGTCTGCGTATCGGTGTCCAGGCGGTGAACCTGAACAACGAGATCACGAAGACGCTCCAGCAATATACTACGGCCGGTGCCCTGGCGCCGCGCAGTTACTTCCTGGAGGACCGCCGCTACTCGTTCATCCTGCGCGGCAGCTGGTAAGGCTTTCCCAACCCACCTTCGAACCCCCTTCGCCAGCGGCGGAGGGGGTTTTCTTTTTCTGTGCGCTTCGGAGTTTTTAGGTGTGCGGTCCGACATCCGTCGGACCTTGGCCGCACCGGCCCGCACCCCCACCCCCACCCGACCTCCCATAGAATAACCTGTTGGGAGGCCGGGTGGGGGTGCGGGCCGGTGCGACGCTAGATCAGGCGGGCTCTGCGGCAATCTGGCGGAGCGCCTGCTCGAACGCCTCGGGCGGCTGGCCCCCCTGGATCAGATATTTGCCGTCGATGATCACCGCCGGCACGGCATGGATGCCGCGCGACTGCCAGAGATGTTCGGCATCGCGCACCTCCTGCGCATAGCGGCCCGATTCCAGCACATCGCGCGCGGCATCGCTATCGAGCCCCGCTTCGGCCGCGAGCGCGATGAGCACATCATGGTCGGACGGATCCCGGCCTTCGGTGAAATAAGCACGGAACAAGGCGTGCTTGAGCGCAGATTGCTTCCCCTCCAGCTCGGCCCAGTGGAGCAGACGGTGCGCGTCGAACGTGTTGTAGATGCGGCGGTCCTGGTTGAGGCCGGGCATGGTGAAGCCGAGGCTTGCGGCGCGTTCGCGGATCACCTCCCGGTTGGCGGCCGCCTGATCGGGCGTGGAGCCATATTTGCGCTGGATATGCGCGACGACATCCTCACCCTCGGGCGCCATGTCGGGGTTCAGCTCGAAGGGCTGGAAATGGATTTCCGCGCTGACCGCATCGCCCGTCCGTTCGAGTGCCTGTTCGAGCCCACGCAGCCCGATCACGCACCACGGGCAGACGACGTCGGATACGAAATCAATCTTCATGCGGCGGGCCATGCGGGCTTCCTTCTCGGTTGGAAGCCGCAAGATGGGAAAGTGCGGGCCGATTTGCACGCGTGCCGCGATCAGGAAGGCGGAAACAGCTTCTCGCGATGCCGGTAGTGCTGGATGCGCGTCGAGCGCAGCCCGCGCATGCCGTGGCGTTCGACCGAGCGACCCCAGGCCTCAAGTTCGTCGGGGCTGATATTGTAGCGCTTGATCGCCTCCGCGCTCGTCAGCAGGCCACCCTGGATCGCGCAGACCACCTCAGCCTTGCGCCGGATCACCCAGCGGTGCGTGCCGGGCGGCGGCAATTTGTCGAGGGTCAGCCGCTCGCCCATCGGGCCCAAAGCCCATTTTGGCGGCCCTGTGGCGGTGCGACTTGCGGGCATCGTGGCGCGCCTCCCGTGTCGGGGACCTATCGCGATCAATACGCCCGGCCAGGCGATCCGGTGCCGAATGATTTGATCCGGCACCGATCCTATTCGGATCATTGAAGAGGGCGTGCTCCGGCCCTAGCGGATGCAGGGGATGCTGGTGCTGCCGGTGAGGATTGAACTCACGACCTCAGCCTTACCAAGGATGCGCTCTACCACTGAGCTACGGCAGCAAGGCACCAGCATGCTGGCCCCCAAGAGCGCGGAAACGCCGGGGAAGGCGCGCCTATGGACAAGCAAACGCGGAAGGTCAAGGAACCTTCCATGGCAAAAGAGGATCCCGAACGGCAGGCACGGCTGGCCGAGGCGCTGAGGGCCAATCTGCGGCGGCGCAAAAGCCAGGCGCGCGCCCAGGATGCTCGCGTGCCGGACAAGCCGGAAGCGGACAAAAACTGACCCGGTTTAGAGCGGTGCGGTCTCGGCCTTGAGCCAGGCGGCGTCGGCGCCGCTCAATTGCGGGCCGATCAGGGCCGCGACCTCGGCATGATAGCCATCGACCCACGCGCGCTCTTCGGGCGTCAGCAGATCGAGGTCGATCAGGCGGCGGTCGAGCGGGGCGAAGGTGAGCGTGCGGAAGCCGAGCAGCTTCTTTTCCGCGCCGACCGCGTCGCGCGGCTCGACCAGCACCAGATTCTCGATCCGGATGCCATATTCGCCGGTCTTGTAATAACCGGGCTCGTTCGAGAGGATCATGCCCGCCTGGAGCGGTTCATCGCCGCCGGCGAAGCCGCTGCCGCCCGGTGCGATCCGCTGCGGCCCTTCATGCACCGCGAGGAAGGAGCCGACGCCATGGCCGGTGCCGTGCGCATAATCGAGCCCGACCGCCCACAGATATTGGCGCGCGAGCGTGTCGAGCTGGCTGCCGCGCGTCCCCTGCGGGAAGACCGCGCGGGCGAGCGCGATATGGCCCTTGAGCACGCGGGTGAAGCGGTCGCGCATCTCCTGCGTGGGCTCACCGATCGCGACGGTGCGCGTCACGTCGGTGGTCCCGTCCTGATATTGGCCGCCCGAATCGACCAGATAGAGCGAATTCAGTTCGAGCGGGCGGTTAGTCTCTTCGCTCACGCGGTAGTGAACGACTGCGCCGTTCGGTCCCGCGCCCGAAATCGTGTCGAAGCTCAGATCGCGGAGCGCGCCGGTTTCCTCGCGGAAGGCCTGGAGCTTGGCGGCTGCGGCAAGCTCATCGACGCCGCCCTTCGGCGCCTCGACCGAGAGCCAGTGGAGGAAACGGGTCAGCGCAGCACCATCGCGCGCCTGCGCGGCGTCCTGGCCGGCAATCTCGGCTTGGTTCTTGATCGCCTTGGGCAGGACGGCGGGATCGCGCAGCTCGAGCACGGTCGCGCCGGCATCCGACAGCGTCTTGAAGATGGCCGAGACCGCGCGTTCGGGATCGGCGGCGACACGCTTGCCCTTGAGGCCGGCGAGATGGCCGGCGAAGGCGTCGCGCGGATGGACGCGGACCGCATTGCCGAGATGCTTGGCGACGTCCTCGCCGATCTTCTCGGGCGCGACGAACAGGTCAGCGGTGCCGTCCGCATTGACCAGGGCATAAGCCAGCGCGACCGGCGTACGATCGACGTCGGCGCCGCGGACGTTGAAGGTCCAGGCGATCGAATCGAGCGCGGACAGGACCGCGGCGTCGGCCTTGGTCTTGCTCAGCCAGTCGGCGATTTCCTGGCGCTTGTCGGCGGACGAACGGCCGGCGAACTGGTCGGGCTGGACCACCAGGCGGGCATTGGAGGGAAGCGGCTGGTCGGGCCAGACCGCGTCGACCGGGTTGGTGTCGACCGCGACCAATGTCGCGCCTTTCTCAGCCAGCGCCTTGGTCGCCTGTTCGACCCAGGTCTTGGTGTGCAACCAGGGGTCATAACCGATGCGCGCGCCTTGCGGGGCATGGTCGGATAGCCAGGAGGCGACGCTGGTCTGCGGGACGGACTGGTAGCTCCACTGATCGGCGGAGACCTGCTCGCGCACCTGGAGCGTGTAGCGGCCGTCGACGAAGATTGCCGCCTCAGCGGGCAGCACGGCGGCGGTGCCGGCCGAGCCCTGGAAACCGGTCAGCCAGGCGAGGCGCTGGGCATAGGCGCCGACATATTCGGACATGTGCTCGTCGGTGAGCGGCACGACGAAACCGTCGAGACGGCGGCGGGCAAGCTCTTCGCGCAGAGCCTGGAGACGATCGGCGTAAGTGGACATAGGGGCTTAATAAACCTCATCGAGCGGCGATCAAACCCGCGCTACCCCAACGCGTGATCCGATATCGATCTCCATGTAGGCCGACACTTAAGATTGTGCCAATGCTTGCGAGGACGGCAGCGCACCCCCACAGAGGCAGGATGACCGAGCCCAACCCTCCCGTCGCCGCGACCCAGCCCCATAGTTTCGAGCATCACGGCATCAGGATCGACGATCCGTGGGCATGGCTGAAGGATCCGGGCTACCCGAATGTGACCGACGCGGCGGTTCTGTCCTATCTGAAGGAGGAGAACGCCTATTTCGAGGCGCAGATGGCGCCGCACCAGGGGCTGATCGACGCGATCTACGAAGAGATGAAGGGGCGCGTGAAGCAGGACGACGCCTCGGTCCCGCAAAAGGATGGCGATTATCTCTATTGGTGGGCCTACGAGACGGGCGGCCAATATCCCAGATGGTGGCGCCGGCCGGTGGCGGGCGGCGCGGACCAGTTGATCCTCGACGAGCCGAAGGAAGCCGAGGGCAAGGACTATTTCCGCGTCGGCGCGGTTTCGATCAGCCCCGACGGGCGGCTGATGGCGTGGAGCGCGGACGACAATGGCGCCGAGCGCTATGTGCTGCGGATTCGCGATCTGGCGACCGGCGAAGATATCGAGACGGTGACCCTAGTCAGCAATGGTGGGGTGGCGTGGAGCGCGGGATCGGACGCGCTGGCTTTTACCGAGGTCAACGATAATTGGCGGAGCTACCGGGCTTTGTTGCATCGGTTGGGGGACGATCCGGCGGCTGCCAAAGTCTTGTACGAGGAAGCCGATGAGGGCTTCCGCGTCGCGGTCGGGGGCACGCGCGACCGGCAGTGGATCGAGATCGCGACCGGGGACAACCAGACGAGCGAGGTCCGGCTGGTCCCGGCCTCCGATCCGGCGGCGAAGCCGATCCTAATCAGCCCGCGCCAGGTGAAGCGCCAATATGCGGTCGATTCCGCGCATGGATCCTTATGGATCCTGACCAACGACAATCACGTCAATTTCCGGATCGTCCGGGCGGACCCGGCGGATCCGGGTGTGTGGCACGAAGTGATGGCGGGGTCGGACGCGGTTTATCTGACCGGTATCGCCGCGTTCGAGCGCCATATGCTGATCACCGCACGGATCGCCGGCCTGGACCAGATCATCCTGCGGGCCTGGGACGGTACCCAACAGACGGTCCTGTTCCCCGAGGCGAGCTACAGCGCGGGCGCATCGACCAATCCGGAATTCGCGCCTGCCGCCTATCGGCTGACCTATTCGTCGATGGTGACGCCGCTCACCGTGTATGATTGCGACCCTGACACCTTGGCGCTGACGACGCTCAAGGTGCAGGAAGTACCGTCGGGCTATGACGCGTCGAAATATACGACCGAGCGGCTGACCATCGGGGCGCGGGACGGCGCCAAAGTGCCGGTGTCGATCGTCTACCCAAAGGGTTTCCCGAAGGACGGCAGCGGCAAGGTCTTCCTCTATGCTTATGGCGCCTATGGGCATGCGATCCCGCCCAGTTTCTCGACCGGCCGCTTGAGCCTGCTCGATCGCGGCTGGGCCTATGCGATCGCGCATATCCGGGGTGGCGACGATCTGGGTTATGACTGGTATCTGCAGGGCAAGGCCGAGGCGCGCTGGAACACCTTCCGCGACTTCACCGATGCGGCCAAGGGTCTGATAGACGCGGGGTTCACGTCGAAGGGAAATATCGCGATCAACGGCGGCTCGGCCGGGGGCGAGCTGATGGGGGTGGTGACCAACACCGATCCCGATCTGTGGGGCGCGGTGGTGGCGGACGTGCCGTTCGTCGACGTGCTCAACACGATGCTCGACGCGGAGTTGCCACTGACGCCGGGCGAATGGCCCGAATGGGGCAATCCGATCACCGACAAGGCCGCGTTCGAGCTGATCCGGAGCTACAGCCCCTACGACAATGTCGAGGCCAAGGGCTATCCGCCTTTGCTGATCACGGGCGGGCTTAACGATCCGCGCGTGACCTATTGGGAGCCCGCCAAATGGGCGGCTCGGTTGCGTGCGACCAAGACTGACGGCAACACGCTTTTGCTCAAGATCAACATGGGCGCGGGCCATGGCGGCAAATCGGGGCGGTTCGAGGCGCTGCACGAACGCGCCGAGGCGTTCGCGTTCGTGCTGACGCAGATGGCCTAGGCTACGGCTGGCTTCGCACCGTTAATCTGGGGTAAATCTTGCCGACGGCCCGATTCTTGGTAGGGCCGGCTATCATTTGCGACGGGGGCAATTGTACCATGACCTTGCTTCAGAAAGCCTGCCTGGGCGCCATCGCGGCGTCGTTCCTGACCACGACGGCGCTCGCAGAGCCCAAGCTCGCCAAGGCGTCGAGCGGCCAGCAATTGCAGCAGCAGACGATGGACGACGTCCCGCACTGCACGCGCAAGCTCGGCACGGTCTCGGTCGCGGACGGCGACGATCCCAACGGCTGGACCCAGTTCAGCCTGTCGCCCCCGTCCAAGCTGCTCAAGGTGATGATCCAGCGTTCGGGCTGCTTCAACCTGGTCGACCGTGGCGCCGGCCTGAACGCGGCCGAGCGCGAGCGTGCGATCGGCGGCAATATGGGCCTGCAGCGCGGCTCCAACGTCGGCCAGGGCCAGATCAAGGCGGCGGACTATGTGCTGGTTGCCGAAATCCAGGGCGCGAACGCCAACGTTAGCGGCGGCGGCGCGGGCGCAGCGATCGGCGGGCTGGTCGGTGGCCGTTTCGGCGGCCTCGTGGGCGGCATCCGATCGAAGAAGGTGGAAGCCAATACCGTCCTGTCGCTCACCAACGTGCGCACGACCGAGACGATCGCGACCGAGGACGGCTATGCCGCCAAGAACAATATCAGCTTCGGCGGAGGCGGTGGCGTCGGTTTCCTCGGCGGCGCGGTCGGCGCGGTCGGCGGTGGCTATGACAATACCGATGTCGGCCGGATGGTGACCCTGTCCTTCATCCAGGCCTATTCGAAGATGGTGACGTCGCTGAACCTGGTCGGCCCGGGTAGCGAAGGCACCGCCGAGGCCGCGCCAACGCGCACCTTCACCACGATGGGCCCGGTCGCACTGCACAAGACCGCGGCGGCGTCGGGTGCCACGATCCGCATGTTGCCGCCGGGGACGATCGTCTACCCGACCGGCAAGAAGCAGGATCTGTGGTGGGAGGTCGCCGACGAGAATGACAATGTCGGCTGGGTGCTGAACACCAAGCTTGCCCCGTCCAAGTAAGTGAGCGCGGTGCCCGGCGTCAGTCGGGCATCGTCTCATATTCGGTAAGACCCGCTTTCACCTCGGCCCAGGCGGGACGATCGCGCACGAACAGCGCGATCTTAGGCTCGAACAAAGCGGGGTCGTCGAGCGAGCCTGCATAAATCGTGTGCTCGTCGGTTTGGCCATGGATCCCGCCGAAGACGAGCCCGCCGCACTGCGCGCAATGGTTGCGGGTCGCGGTGGTGCCGCTGAAGCTCGGCACGTGTGACTGGCGCGCATCGCCCGTGATGACGAGGTCGGCGGCGCGAAACCCCATGAAGGGGATGAAGCCCGAGCCCGAAGCCTTGCGGCAATCGGCGCAATAGCAAAGGCCGGCATAGATCGGCGCGGCGGTCGCTTCGTAACGGAGCGCGCCGCAGAGGCAGCCGCCAGTGTAAAGTGCTTGGCGCATGCCCGCGCTTCTAGGCGGTACGAGCACGCGCGCAAGACGGTCAGATGCTCTTGCTGATCCCGACGAAGAAGCCGCGGCGCGGGCCGAATTGGGGCGCGCCGACGCCGATGCCCGATCCGTCGCGGATCTCATATTTGTGGTCGGCAACATTGACCACATCGAAGCGGATCTCAAACCCCTCAGGGAAGGTGTGACTGGCCGACAGGTTGAACTGGGCGTAGCCGGGCAGCACGCCGCCATTGGGGGTCGCGCCGTCGGTGCGCAGGCCAGATCCGTAGATCATGTCGACGCCGAACTTGCTGTTCGCGAGCGCGCCTTCGTGGAACAGGTAGGAGGCACCCGCCGACCCGGTATATTTCTGGTCGTGGTCGAGATGGATGTAATGATCCTGGATGTAGGCGAGATCGCCCGGATCGAACGCGAACTGGCTTGAGACGATGTCCTTGCCCTTGGCGCTCGCCACCGCGAAATTGGCGTAGGCCAGCACATTGCCGCGCTGGTAGGTGAGGTTGCCCTCGACGCCCTTGATCGTGCCGAGCCGGTAGTTGAACGGCTGGAGGATGATCGGCGCGCCGAACTGGCCTTCGTCGATCAGATTGTGCGACTTGCGGTAATAGCCATCGATGCTGAAACTGATGCCGTCGCCGAGCTTCTGCTCGAGGCCGACGTCGAAATAATTCTGCTTCTCGGCAAAGGGCGTGGTGTTCTCGGTGCCGGGCGCCGCGCCGCTGGTGCCGACCAGTTTGTTGACGCTGGTGCTGGCGACCAGCTCGAACGGCGGCGGCGAGAAATAGCGCGCATAGCCGACATGGAGCGTGGTGCCGGGCGTCGCCTGCCACACCGCATTGATGCGGGGGCTGAACTGATGCTCTTGGCGGTACGCGTCGTAGAGGTCGAAGCGGCCGCCGAAATTGACGGTGAAGGTGGGCGCGAGCTTCCATTCGTCCTGCAGATAGGCCGAATAGGTCATCTCGGTGGCGCCACCCTTTTCGGGGATGCTGAAGTAAGCGCCCGTTTGTGCGCCGCTGGCGTCGACCGGGAAGACGTAGGTGTTGGTGTCGCTGGTGCTGTGATCGCGCGAGATGATCACGCCGCCGCGCAGCGTGTGCGTGCTGTTGAGGCGATAGGCTGCCTCAACCTGGCCGCCGATCGCGAAGTCATGCTTGATCGCGCTCTGCGCCTCGCCGTTGAACAGCAGTTCGCCGGTGATGTCGGGCGTGTAGACCAGCGACGAGTAACGTGCGAACAGGCTTGCCTGGAGCGTGAGCTGGCTACCGTGATGCAGATAGGACGCCTGAGTGAAGGCGGTGCGCTCGCGTTGCTTCTGGTTGAGATCGTCCGAGAGATAATCGGTCTGGCCATTGACGTCGAAACCCAGATCGGGGTGGAGCCCGCGCGGATTGGGGATCTGGAAGGTCTGATCCGAATAGCCGCCGATCAGCGAGACGCGATTGTCGCTGTCGATGATGTGATCGACATAGCCGAAGGCGGTGCCCTGGTTGCTTTTGTCGTGGAGCGGGGTCGAGGAGCCGTCGACGCTCTCGATGCCGAGATTGGTGTGGCGGAAATCGAACGAGCCGAAATAATTCGTATTGCCCGACGAGCCGCCATATTCGGCGCTCGGCTCGATCATGCCGTGGCTGCCGCCATAGACCGAGACCTGGCCGCTATTCTGGAAGCCAGTCTTGGTGGTGATGTCCATGATGCCGGCGGTGCGCAGGCCATATTGGGCGGGCAGCGCACCGGTAAGCAATGCGAAATGGTCGATCAGGCGGGGCGAGAGAGTCTGACCGAACACGGCGATGCCCTCGGGCAGGATCGTGCCGTTGATGCGATATTGCAGGCCATTGTGATCGTCGCGGACGTGGAACTGGCCGAAGCCGTCCTGCACGACGCCGGGGAGCTGCAGCACGATCTGATTGAACTGCTGATTGTCGCCGCCGGGCAAGGCCTGGATGGTGGTGTTGGTCACGCCGTAAGAGGTCGCGCCAAGGCTCGGCTGGATCGCGGCGCGCGCCTCGGACAGGCGGCGCGCGGTGACGACGATTTCATTCGGATGCGCATTGCTGGTGTCCGGCCCGGTGACTTCGGTCGGGGGCGTGGGCGGGGCGGCGGGATCCGCGGTCATGGTGGCGGGCGTGTCCGCAGCGTGCGCGGCAGCCGCCATCAGCGCGATCATCGAAGCCCCAATCAGTGTCCGCAAAGCAGCAATCCTTGAAAGATGATATGTTGTATCATCGCGTCGTTGGCCCGACTATGGCGAGCCGTCAATGAAGCGGCGGTGAACCGATGCTGCGGTGCGGCGAAGCGTTTTACCGGTGCGTCCGGCTGTCCAGCCAGCGCGCGGCTTCCTGCGGGGTCTGCTTGTCGGTGTCGCGATCGACCGAATAATTGGCAGATCGCATGTCTTCCACGCGGATATGGTTCACGAGCGGACGGAGCGCGGCAAGGAAGCGCGCGTCCTTCGCGCGGCGAGGCGAGGCAAGCAGGATCGCATCATAATGCGGCACTGCACCCTTGGGATCGGCGAGCACGGTCAGGTGATCAGCGGCGATACGACCGTCGGACGAGAAAGCCGAAATCGCATCTGCCTGCCCCGATTGGAGCGCGCGATACATGAAGGTCGGGCTGTACGCACGGGTCGCCTTGAAGTGCAGGTCATAGGCGTCGCGGATCGCGCGCCATTCGGGGCGATCGAGGAATTCGAGATCGGCGCCGAGCGTGAGGTCGGGGGCTTTGGTGGCGAGATCGGCGATACTGGTCATGCCGGCACCGGGTTTGACCGCGAGTGCGTAGGCATTCTCGAAGCCGAGCGGGCCGATCAAAGCCGTCTTCGGCCCTGCGGCCATCCATTGTGCGATGCCGTCGAGCATCGCCCCGCGCGGCGGCGTGTCGGTCCGGCCCATCGTGTCCGTCCAGAGCGTGCCCGAATATTCGACATAGACGTCGATATCGCCACTCTGCAGCGCGCGGAATGCGACCGCCGAGCCGAGCCCCTCGCGGTAGGCGACATGATAGCCGGCCTTCTCGAGCCGCGCGCCGATCAGCCGCGCGAGGATATATTGTTCGGAGAAATTCTTGGCGCCGATCGTGACGGTGCGCTCGGGCGCGCGCAGCAAGGGCAGGCAGGCCAGCAATAGCCCAAGGATCAGCAAACCAAGCCCGATGATGGAGAGGCTTCGGCGGCGCTGGCCGATGCCGCGCTCGATCAGGCCGAGCAGGCCATCGGTAATGAGCGCGAGCAAAGCCGCGGCGATGCAGCCGCTGAGCACCAGATCCCAGCGTTCGATCTGGAGGCCCGCAAAGATCGGATTGCCGAGCGAGGGATAGCCGACCGTGGTCGCAAGCGTGGCCGCGCCGATCGTCCAGACCGCGGCGGTGCGGATGCCCGCCATCGCGACCGGCGCGGCGAGGGGAGCTTCGACCATGCGGAGACGCTGGCGGGGCGTCATTCCGACCGCGTCCGCGGCCTGGAGTATGGCTGGGTCGATCCCCTGCAGGCCGGCGATAACGTTTCGCAGGATCGGAAGCAGCGCGTAGAGCGTGAGCGCGAGTAAAGCCGGCAGGAAGCCGAGCGCGGGCACGCCGCCGCCAAGCAGCGCGGAGAGCGCAAGCAGCAACGGGTAGAAAAGCGCGAGCAAGGCAAGGCCGGGAATCGTCTGTACCAGCCCGGCAAAACCGAGCGCGACAGCCGCCAGCCCCGGCTTGCGGGCCGAGGCAAGCCCGAGCGGGAGGCCGATCACCAGGGCCAGGGCCATTGCTGCGGCGGCGAGCAGCACATGGCTCGCGATCAGCGGTGGAAGCTGGTGCAGCGCCTCGCTCATTGCAGCAAGGCAGCCAGTCTTTTGGCCTGATCGCGCGGCACTGCCACCAGTGCGTTGGCCTCCGGCCCGGCCTGTCCCGAGAGCAGTTCGCCCGGGCGTGCGTCGGCGACGATCTTGCCCGCGGCCATCACGATGATGCGGTCTGTGAGAAGAAGCGCTTCGGCCATGTCGTGCGTGACGAGGATCGTGGTGAGGCCAAGATCGTGGTGGAGCTTGCGCACGGTCTTGCCCAGCGTATCGCGCGTGACCGGGTCGAGCGCGCCGAAGGGCTCGTCCATCAGCAGAAGCTTGCCCTCGCCCGCCAGCGCGCGGGCGATGCCGACGCGCTGCTGTTGCCCGCCCGACAATTGAGCGGGCAGGCGGCCCGCGAGATCGGACGAGAGACCGACGCGTTCGAGCGCGGCGGCGACGTCGACAGGCGCGTGTCCCGCCAGACGCGGGATGATCCCGATATTCTCGGCGACCGTGAGATGCGGGAACAGACCGATATTCTGGAAGACATAGCCGATGCCGCGGCGAAGCTCGATCGGATCGGCCTGCGCGATATCCTTGCCGTCGACCAGCACCCGACCGGTGTCAGGCGTGTCGAGCCGGTTGGCGAGGCGGAGCAAGGTCGATTTGCCCGAACCCGACGGCCCGACCAGCGCGACGAAGCTGCCGCGCTCGATCTTGAGCGAGACATAGTCGACCGCCGACACGCCGGCATAGCGGCGCGAGGCATGTTCGTAGGCGAGTGCCTCAGTCGACAATGGCGTCGATCGCCTGGGCCAGCGCGACGTCGCGCTCGGACAGGCCGCTGCAATCGTGCGTGGTGAGCAGGATTTCCACCTTGTTCCAGACGTTGGACCATTCGGGATGATGGTCCATCTTCTCCGCGATCAAGGCGACGCGCGCCATGAAGCCGAACGCCTGGGCGAAATCATCGAACATGATGCGGCGCGTGATCGCGTCGCGCGCTTCGTCATAGTCCCAGTCGGGCAGGCCATCGAGCGCATCCGCGCGCTCGGCCTCGCTCAACGCTTCGATCGCCATTGATCCCTCCTGCTGGCGCGCTCTCATACTTTCCGCTTATGTCGCGCGATGATGCGGGCAGGTCAAACCACAGCTTGGGGGGAAGCGCCCGATGCGGATGCGATCGAGGCGCTGGCGCGGGCTGCGATCGCGCGGCTGCCCGATCTGTTCCGCGATCATCTGAGCGATGTCGTGCTGCGCGTCGAGGAGTTCGCCGACGACGCGACATTGGATGAGATGGGGATCGAGAATCCGTTCGAGCTGTCGGGCCTCTATCGCGGGCGGCCGGTGGGTTTGAAGTCGATCGACGATAGCGGTGCGCTGCCGGACATGATCTTCCTCTACCGGCGTGCGCTGCTCGACGAGTGGGTGGAGAGCGGGGAGACGCTGGAGACCCTGGTCACGCATGTTCTCGTGCACGAGGTCGGCCATCATTTCGGGCTGAGCGACGACGACATGCATGCGCTCGAGGAGGCGGCAGGCGCATGACGCGGCTCGCGCTCGAACAGGTCGCCTGCTTCCGCGGCGGCCGCCTGCTGTTCGAGGGGCTCGATCTGGCGCTGGAGCCCGGCGAGGGCATGCTCGTGACGGGCGCCAATGGTGTCGGCAAATCGAGCCTGCTGCGGATCGCGGCCGGCCTGCTGGCGCCGATGGCGGGCCGGGTGGTGCGTGAGGGCGGCGTCGCCTTGTCGGGCGAGGCGGCAGCGCTGGACGAGGACAAGAGCCTGTTCGCGGCGCTGAGCTTCTGGGCACGGCTCGATGGGCAGGATGACGAGGCTGTCGCGCTCGGGCTGGCAGCGACGGGGCTGGCGCAGATTGCCGAAGTGCCGGTGCGGCTGCTGTCGACCGGCCAGCGCCGGCGCGCGACGCTGGCGCGCGTGATCGCGAGCGGGGCGGGGATCTGGCTGCTCGACGAGCCGGCGAGTGGGCTCGACGCGGCCTCGCTCGACGAGCTTGCGGCGGCGATGGCGGGGCATCTCGCGGGCGGCGGAGTGATCCTGGCGGCGAGCCACCAGCCGCTGGGACTGGAGATGCGGGAGCTGACACTATGAGCCCGTTCGCGCGTCTCGTCCGCCGCGATCTGGCGCATGCTTTCGCGCATGGCGGCGCATGGTTGCCTCTGGTCTTCTATCTGCTGGTGGCGACGCTCTTCCCGTTCGCAATCGGTCCGGACGCGGCTTTGCTCGCCAAGATCGGGAGCGGGGCCCTGTGGACCGCGGCGCTGCTTGCGGCCTTGCTGCCGGTGGAGCGGTTGATGCGGCCGGATATCGCGTCCGGCGTGCTCGATCAGCTCGCGATCCGCGGACAGAGCGATGAGAGCGTGGCTGCGGCCAAGCTGGTTGCGCATTGGCTGAGCTTCGGGCCGCCTTTGATGGTGGCAACCTTGCCGGCGGCGGCGTTGCTCAATCTGGATGGCGGGACTTTAGCCCGGCTGGAGATCGGGTTGCTGATCGGGACGCCTGGACTGGCGGCGCTGGGGTTGGCGGTCGCGGCGCTGACCGCGAGCCTGCGTGGTGCGGGGGCTCTGATCGGTTTGGTGATGCTGCCGCTGGCGGTGCCGTTGCTGATTTTCGGCGCGAGTTCGGGCGCCGGGGCGCTCAAGCTGCTGGCGGCGACCAGCTTGCTGTTCGTGGCGGGTGCGCCATTCGTGGCGGGTGCGGCCTTGCGAGCCGGTCGGAGCTGATCGTCACCCCCGCACTTCAAACGTTTCGCTCGCGGATGGGTGGATGCCGGAACAAGTCCGGCGTGAGGGGGGAGATTTAGCCGCGCGACCAGCGGGCGAAGATCGCTGTCGGCAAGAGAAGCCCGCGCGCTTCCTCGCGGACGGCCATTTCGCCGACCTCGATCGTGCCGCTGAGATCGGCCAGTTCCTGGCGGAGCAATTCGCCGATCGCGATCGCGGACATGCGCACCGCATAAACGGTCAGCACCAGATATTTGGAATTCTGGTCGAGCAGGGCACGGCAATGCTTGATCAGGCCCGGGAGATGTTCTTCCAGCCGCCAGACTTCGCCATCCGGACCGCGACCGAACTTGGGCGGATCGAGCAAGATACCGTCATAGCGGCGCTCGCGCCGTACTTCGCGCGCGGCGAACTTGACCGCGTCGTCGACCATCCAGCGGATCGGGCGATCGTTCATGTCGGACAGGAAGGCGTTGGCCTTGCCTGCCTCGACCGACTTCTTGGAGGCATCGACGTGCGTAAGCTTGGCGCCCTTGGCAGCCAGAGCGAGCGTGCCGACGCCGGTATAGCCGAACAGGTTGAGCACCTCGTCGCCTTCGCCGGTGCGCTCGCGCATCCAGCTCCATTGCGGCGCCATATCGGGGAAGAACGCCAAATGTCGGAACGGAGTGTTCTGGGCGAGGAAGCGCACCTCCTCCCACTTCATGTGCCAGCCGCCGCGCGGGACGTCGCGGGAGAGGTGCCATTTGCCGCCGCCATCCTCGTCAGAGGCGGCGATGAAATCGCCGTCGGCTTCCCAATTTCCGGTCGCCGGCGCCCACATCGCCTGCGGTTCCGGGCGGATGAACTTGAAGCGGCCGAAGCGCTCCAGTTTCCGACCGCGGCCCGAATCGATCAGGCCGTAATCGGGCCAGGGCTCGGTGACGAGGGTGAGGAGATCGCTCATGCGACCTGCGCGAGCCGGCCGCCGACGGTGGCGAGCGCTTCGCTGCCGCCGATCGCTTTGGCTGCGACCATGCGTGCCTGATCGAGCGTGACTGCCTCGATCAAAGCGACCGTTTCGGCGGGCGGCACGATCCGGCCATGGACCTGGATCGACCGCGCGAGATGATCGGCGCGGGTCGCGACCGATTCGAGTCCCATCAGCAGCCCGGCCTTGGCCTGCGTGCGGGCGCGTTCGAGCTCGGCGTCGGTCAGGCCTTCGGCGGTTTCGGCGAGCACCTGGCGCGCGAGCGCGAGCGCCTGTGCGGCGTCGTTGCGCGCAGCCGCGCAGTAAAGGCCGAACAGGCCGGTGTCGGCGTAGGAATGCGCCCAGGCGTAGATCGAATAAGCGAGCCCGCGTTCCTCGCGCACCTGCTGGAACAGGCGCGACGACATCCCGCCGCCGACCGCATTGGTGAAGAGCGACAGCGCGTGCATGTCGGGATGGCTGTGGCCAACGCCCTCGAATGCGAGCGCGACATGGAGCTGGTCGAAGCGGCGCCGGTCGTGATGCGTGCCGCCGCCGAAGGTGCCGGGCGCGGGGGCGGGCGGCGTATCCTTTACCATGTCGCCGAAGAGGCGCTCGGCGAGCGTGAGCAGGGCGTCCTCGTCGACCTTGCCCGCGGCGGCGAAGACGAGGCCTTCGGGGCGATATTGGCCGTCGATCCAGCCACGCAGCGCGGGGACGTCGATCGCGGCGATGCTGGTTTCGTCGCCGAGCACGGCCTCGCCCAATTGCTGGCCGGGGAAGGCGGCGGCCTGGAGATGGTCGAAGATGATGTCATCGGGCGTGTCGCGCGCCTCGCCCAATTCGGCGAGTACGACGTGGCGCTCCCGTTCGAGCTCCTCGGCGTCGAGATCGGCGTTGCGGACGAGATCGGCGATCAATTCGCTGCCGAGCTGGAGGTCTCCGGCCAGCGCACGTGCCTGGAAGACGGTATGGTCACGCGCGGTCCAGGCGTTGAGCGAACCGCCTTTGTCCTCGATTGCCTCGGCGATCTGGCGCGCTGAGCGGCCGCCCGCACCCTTGAACACCATATGCTCGACCATGTGGGCGAGGCCCGACAGACCGGTGGGTTCGGACCGTGCGCCGGCATCGGCATAAAGGCCGACCGCGATCGTCTCGACCCCCGCCATCGGCTCGACCGCGACGCGGAGGCCGTTGGACAGGGTATGGAGTTTCGCGGTCATGCGGCCGGCGTCGCCCGTGCGGCGATATAGGCCTGGACGGTGGCAAGATCGCCCGGGAGCGTCTCGTAGCGCTCTTCGCGGTCGAACAGGTCGCCAACGCGGATCGGCAAAGCGGGGCGCTGGCCGGTCGCGCGTTCGACCGCGTCGCGGAACTTGGCGGGGTGCGCGGTCGCGAGCGTGACGATCGGCACATCGGCGGGGAGATCGGCCGAGAGCGCGGCGGCGTACCCGATCGCGGTGTGCGGATCGAGGATCATCGCGGACTCCTCGTTGGCGCGGCGCATCGCCATGTTCATCGATTCGGGATCGACACGGGCGCTGGCGAAGAGCTCGGCCGCCTGCGCGCGCATCGCGGGGGTCATGGCGAACTTCCGGTTCGCTTCGAACCCCTTCATCGATGCAGCGAGTGCGGCACCGTCGCGGCCGTGCAGGTCGAACAGCAGCCGCTCGAAATTGGAGCTGACCTGGATATCCATCGAGGGGGCGGCGGTGGGCGTGACGCTGCCGACCGAATAATCGCCTTCGCTGAGCGCACGATGGAGGATGTCGTTGACGTTGGTCGCGACGATCAGCTTCGCCACGGGCAGGCCCATCTTCGCGGCGACATAGCCCGCGAACACGTCGCCGAAATTGCCGGTCGGAACCGAGAAGGCGACTTCGCGGTCGGGCGCGCCGAGGCGGACAGCGGCGTAGAAATAATAGACGATCTGGGCGGCGAGCCGCGCCCAGTTGATCGAATTGACCGCAGAAAGCGTGAAGCGGCCCGCGAAGTCCGCATCCGCGAACATCGCCTTCACCATCGCCTGGGCATCGTCGAAACTGCCCTCGATCGCGATATTGTGGATGTTGGGCGCGAGCACGGTGGTCATCTGCCGGCGCTGCACGTCGGAAACGCGGCCCTTGGGATGCAGCATGAACAGATCGACCTTGGCGCGACCGGCGAGCGCGTCGATCGCGGCCGAGCCAGTGTCGCCCGAGGTCGCGCCGACCACGGTCAGGTGGGTGTCGCGGGTCGAGAGAAAACGCTCGAACAGCAAGCCGAGCAACTGGAGCGCGACGTCCTTGAAGGCCAATGTAGGCCCGTGGAACAGTTCGAGCACCCATTGGCGGCTGTCGAGCTGGACCAGGGGCGTGACGGCGGCATGGGCGAAGCGGCCATAAGCGGCGTCGCACAGCTTGCACAGCTCGTCTTTCGAGAGAGAATCGCCGACGAAGGGCGAGAGGATCGCGACCGCGGTATCGACATAGGACAGGCCGGCGAGCGCCCTGATCTGGTCGCGCGAAAAGCCTGGCCACGCCTCCGGAACATAGAGGCCGCCATCCTTGGCGAGGCCGGCGAGCGTCACCGCCTCGAAATCGAGCGCGGGCGCATTCCCACGCGTGCTGACGTAAAGCATGCGGCCCGTTAGCGGGATGGGGGCGTCAGGGCAACTTTGCGCGCCCTTTGCCAGAGCGCCACGCCATAGATGATCAGCGCCACGCCCGCGAACAGGAACCATTGCACCGCATAAGAGAGGTGGTTGTTGGGGATATCCGCCGGATTGGGCTGTGCTGTCGGCTTCAGGCCGGGAGCGGCGGTATCGCTGACGATCATCGGGGTCGGCGGGGGCGGGGTGACGAACAGATTCATCAGGAAGGGCTGACTGCCCGAGGCCCAGGTCAGGCGCCCCGCGACGCGACCCCCTTTCCAGACTGGCGGCTGCGAATCGCCGGAAATGCCGAGGTCGACCAGTATGCCCGGCCCCTCGGCGCCGGTGCGGCAGGCGGCGATATGACGCCAGCCCGGATTGCCGTCGGCGGAACGGCCCGCCTGAGCCTGCCAATGCGTGGCATCGAGGCAAAGCACGCTGGTGCGACGATAAAGCGCGTCGTCCGTGACCGGGAAGAGCGCCGCATAGGGCAAGGGCGGCTTGGCCTGGTTCGCGGCGTAGCGTGCGAGCAAGGCTTCTTTCTCGTGCAGGCGATGGAGCTGCCAGACGCCGAGCCGGACCATCAGCAACGCTGCGAGCAACACGATGATGGTCGGCACGATCGGGATCGTGCGCTTCATTTTACGATCCGCCCCTCGCGCGCGGCGTGCGCATATTCGAGCGCGAGCAGGATGCCCTTGGACGCGCGCAGCGACACGATCGTCATCGCCAGCACGATCGGCGGCCACAGGACCAGATGGACCCAGAAAGGCGGCGAGAATTTGAGTTCGACCGTGATTGCGGCGGCGGCGGTGATCGCGCCGAGGATCAGGATCAGGAAGGCCGCCGCACCGTCGCCGACATTGAAGCTGGAGAAATCGAGTCCGCAATTCGAACAGCGGTCGGCGAACTTGATCCAGCCGGCAAATAAGGTGCGGGCGTCGCAGCGCGGGCAATGGCCGGTCAGCCCGGCCTTGATCGGCGGTGGTGGCGGCGTGTCGGGCACGTCAGGCGCGGCCGACGCACCACGGATCGGGTTGCATGTCGATCGGCTGACCTTCCTCGTCCGGGGCGGGGAAGCGCGCCTTGAAGGTGAAAGCGTGCCCCGACGGACCATAGCGGTCGAGCATCCACAGGCGCGACAGCCCTTCCTCGACCGTGGGCGTGTGGCCGGCGGGAATCCACCACAAGGCGTGATAGGCGCCTTCGAACCGGGCGAACCATTCGCGGCGGCGCGCCATGAAGGGCGTGTGGCCGCTACGGTAGACATATTGGAACAGCGCGTCGGCGTCGGTCCAGACCGACATGTTGACGATGAACTGAGGGTCGGGCGACGGGCGGATATCGGTCGCGCCCGCGCCGCTTTCGTCCTTGAGGCGCCAGACGAAGCCGGGCGATGCCTCGGCCAAGCCGTTCACGTGCGCCAGTGCATTGATGAAATCGGCAACTGCGGGATCGTCGGCGGGCGCCACCAGGCGCCCGACGTTGATCTGTGCGAGCTGCCAGCCGTGCGCCATCAGCCGGCGATCTGCGCGCCCCAGCCGCCCCAGACGTAAATCGAGACGAACAGGAAGAGCCAGACGACGTCGACGAAGTGCCAGTACCAGGCCGCCGCCTCGAAGCCGAAATGCTGCTTGGGCGTGAAGTCGCCCTTGTAGGCGCGGACGAGATTCACGGTCAGGAAGCAGGTGCCGATCAGAACGTGGAAGCCGTGGAACCCGGTCGCCATGAAGAAGGAGGCGCCGTAGCTCAGGCCCTTAAACGCGAAGGGCGCATGGGCATATTCCCAACCCTGGATGCACGAGAAGGTAATGCCGAGCAGGATCGTGCACCACAGGCCGCGGATCAGGCCCTTGCGATCGCCATGGATCAGCGCGTGGTGCGCCCAGGTGACGGTCGTGCCCGAGCAGAGCAGGATCAGGGTGTTCAAGAGCGGGAAGGCGAAGGGGTTGAGAACGGTCAAACCCTTGGGCGGCCATACGCCACCAATCACGTCCGCGGTCGAGGGGAAGAGCGAGAAATCGAACCAGGCCCAGAACCAGCCGAGGAAGAACATGACTTCCGAGGCGATGAACAGGATCATGCCGTAGCGCAGGTGGAGCGACACGACCGGCGTATGATCGCCGGCCTTAGCCTCGCGGATCACGTCCGACCACCAGGAGAACATCGTGAAGAGCACGCCCGCGAGGCCGGCGAAGAACACCCAGCCGCCGTAAAGCGCGCTGTGCATCCACATGATCCCGCCCGAGGCCATCGCCAGCGCCGCGACGGCACCGATCAGCGGCCAGATGCTTGGCGGCAGGATATGATATTCGTGGCTCTTCGCTCCGGCCATGTGCGTCGGATCCCTGTTAGTGTCTTTGAAAACCCCTTAGGGCCCAAACCCGACCTCGGCAACGGTCGTGATCGTCTGGAGAAGGCCGCTGGCAAGGCGCGCAGCGCAGTCGCCTAGCCGATGCTAGGCGCAAGCAAGCAACGCAGCCGGAGGCCTTCTCCAGACGACCGCGAAGCGGCGGGCGTCTTTTCGCGCACGGCGGCGTCGCGCGTCGGTCACGATGAATCTTCATCGCTCCCTCCTTGCTCCTATCCGTGCGCGAAAATCCGCTCCGTCCCGACCATTGCCGAGGTCGGGTTTGGGCCCTCAGCTTGCCGTTTTCGGCTTCGCTACCGGGTAAAATGTGTAGGAAAGCGTGATCTCGTCGGTCTGGCTCGCGTCGGGATCCTTGGCGAAGCCCGGATCGACGTAGAAAACCACCGGCATCCGCACGCGCTCGTGCGGTTTCAGCGTCTGCTCGGTGAAGCAGAAGCATTGGATCTTCACGAAATATTGGCCGACCTGGGGCGGCGAGACGTTGAAGGCGGCGCTGCCCGTTATCACGTGGTCGCTGTTGTTGACCGCGGTGAAGAACACCATCTGGCGCGCGCCGACCGCGACATGCGTGACGCGCTGATCGGGCTGGAACGTCCAGGGCAGATCGGGCGCGGTGTTGGCATCGAAGCGGACGTTGACGAAATGCCCAACGACCGCGCCGGGCGCGACCGCGTTCAGCCGTTCCTGCACCGTGCCGTTCCACCCCGTCGCCTGGCAGAACATGCGGTAGAGCGGCACGCTCGCGAACCCCAAGGCCAGCGCGCCTGCCGCGACCAGCAGCATGATGAAGCCGGTGCGCTTCTTGGCGCGATCGAGGGGGAGCGAGCTTGCCACTACATCATCCTCGCGATCGAGATGGCGAAGAACAGGACGACCAGGGCGCCCAATATCCAGGCGGTCACCTTGGCGCGGGCGCGCTGGCGGCGGCGATATTCGTCTTCGAATTCAGGGGTCATGCAAGCACCATCCGGTCGACCACCAAAGCTCCGAACAGCACGAAGAGATAGAGGATCGAGAATTTGAAGAGCGCGCGCTCGGGCTTCATCAGCGCCTGATCACTCTCGCCATTGATCGCGACGCGCGCGGCGAGAATCGCGAACCACAAGGTGAACAGGGTCGCGGTACCGCCATAGATCGCGCCGGTCAGGCCGAGCGGCCAGGGCAGGATCGCCGCCGCCGCCATCGGCAAGGTGTAGAGAAAGACCTGAAGCCGGGTGGTGCGGATGCCCGCCACCACCGGCAACATCGGCACGCCCGCGGCAGCATAATCGGTGCGCACGAACAAGGAGAGCGCCCAGAAATGGGGCGGCGTCCACAGGAAGATGAGCAGGAACAGCAAGACCGGCAGCAGGTCGATCCGCCCGGTGGCGGCAGCCCAGCCGATCAGCGGCGGGAAGGCACCGGCGGCACCCCCGATCACGATATTCTGCGGCGTGCGGCGCTTGAGCCAGACGGTGTAGACCAGCACGTAGAACAGGATCGATACCGCCAGGATCGCGGCGGCGAGCACATTGACCGCGAGCCCCATCAGCACGACCGAGCCCACCGCCAGCGCGACCCCGAAATGGAGCGCGGACTGACGATCCATCCGGCCCGCGGGCAGCGGACGGCCCCTGGTGCGCTTCATATTGGCGTCGAGGTCGGCCTCGTACCACATATTGAGCGCACCCGACGCGCCAGCCCCGACCGCGGTGCACAAGATCGCGGTGAAGCCCAGAACGGGGTTGATATGGGCGGGCGCGGCCAGCAGGCCGCACAAAGCGGTGAAGACCACGAGCGTCATCACACGCGGCTTGGTCAGCGCGAGGAAATCGCGCCATTCGGCCGGCAATGCGGGCGTGATCGGAACGGCAGGGGAAGGCATTTGCGCGCGCTATAGGCCGATGGGAAGATTCGCGAAAGCCATTGCTCCGCGGACGCGCCAGGGCGATGAGGTCGGCCACGATTTCGAACGAGGATAGGTCATGGCCGTCGACGAGAAGATGCTGCGCGAGGTCACGGCCTATATCCAGAAATGGGACAATCATCTCCAGACCTATTTCGGCGGCAAGTTCGCGCTGGAGGGAAAAAGGCTGCTGGTCGTCGGATCGGGCTGGGGCACCGAGGTGTTGTGGGCACTCAAGAAGGGCGCGGCCTATGTCGCGGGGATCGATCCCCGCGCGGCCGATCGCGCTTTCGTCGAGAACGCGCTGGCCGAACATGGCCTGTCGCACCTGGCGGATCGCTTCGCGCTGCACCAGGGTACCACGCCGACCGTTCCCGACCTCGGCAGCTTCGACCTGATTCTATCGAACAACACGTTCGAACATGTCGAATGCCTGTCCGCCAACCTGGCCGCGCTCGCGCGTTTCCTGCCGGACAAAGGCGGGCGGATATTCATCTTCGCCGACCCGCTTTTCTATTCGTCGCTGGGGCACCATGTTCCGGTCGGTGCGTGGGAACATCTGACCCAGACGCAGGAGTCGATCCGGGAGCGCGTCACCCGCAACCAGTGGCGCGAATATCGCGAGGGGCTGAACGGGATGACGCTGACCAGCTTCCTCGATTCGGTGCGCGAGGCGGGGCTGGTGTTGCTCGACCTCGGCATCCGGCCCGATCCCAATATCGACCGCTTCGCGGAGATTCGCGACGCGCTGCCGCCGGGCCTGAAGCCGATGGACCTGTGCCTGTCGGGCTTGAGCTGTACGCTCGCTTTTCCGCACAATTTGTAACCGGATTTCCCGGCGGCCGTGCGCTGACCCCTCATGCCGGACTGTTCCGGCATCCACCCCCTCATCCGCAAATACAGTGAGGAGGCACGGTGGACCCCGGAACAAGTCCGGGGTGACGAAAGGTCAAGAAAAAGCGCCCCTGGTTGCCCCGGAGCGCTTGTTCCTTGCCCGTTCGGCTGCCGCTGATCAGTCGATCCGCGGGAGCTGTTCGAACTGGTGGTAGGGCGGCGGGCTCGGCAGCGTCCACTCGAGCGTGGTGGCGCCTTCGCCCCAGGGGTTGGCCGGGGCCTTGGGACCGGCGACCAGCGAATAGATCACGTTGACGAAGAAGATCACCATGCTGATCGCCATGATGAAATAACCGTCGGTTGCGATCGTGTTCCAATGCTCGAACGCATTGGGATAGTCCGGGTAGCGACGGGGCATGCCCTGCAGACCCAGGAAGTGCATCGGGAAGAACAGGATGTTCACGCCGATGAAGAAGATCCAGAAGTGCAGCTGGCCCAGGACCTCGTTGTACATGCGGCCCGACATCTTCGGGAACCAGTAATAGAAGCCCGCGAAGAGCGAGAAGACCGCGCCCAGCGACAGCACGTAGTGGAAGTGCGCCACCACGTAATAGGTGTCCTGGAAATAATTATCGATGCCGCCGTTGGCGAGCAGCACGCCGGTGACGCCGCCCACCGTGAACATGAAGATGAAGCCGATCGCCCACACCATCGGCGTCTTGAAGGACAGCGAGCCGCCCCACATCGTCGCGATCCACGAGAAGATCTTGATGCCGGTCGGCACCGCGATCACCATCGTGGCGGCGGTGAAGTACATCTTGGTGTCGACCGCCATGCCGGTGGTGAACATGTGGTGCGCCCACACGACGAAGCCGACCACGCCGATCGCGACCATGGCGTAGGCCATGCCGAGATAGCCGAAGATCGGCTTCTTCGAGAAGGTCGAGATGATGTGGCTGACCATGCCGAAGCCCGGCAGGATCATGATGTACACTTCGGGGTGGCCGAAGAACCAGAACAGATGCTGGTAGAGGATCGGATCGCCACCGCCCGACGCATCGTAGAAGGTCGTGCCGAAGTTACGATCGGTCAACAGCATCGTGATCGCGGCTGCGAGCACCGGCAGCGCCAGCAGCAGCAGGAAGGCGGTGACCAGTACCGACCAGGCGAAGAGCGGCATCTTGTGCAGCGTCATGCCCGGTGCGCGCATGTTGAGGATGGTGGTGATGAAGTTGATGGCGCCCAGGATCGACGAGGCACCGGCGAGGTGGAGCGACAGGATCGCCATGTCCACCGCCGGCCCGGGCGAGCCCGAGGTCGAAAGCGGCGCGTAAGCCGTCCAGCCGATACCCGCGCCCGGCCCTGTACCGCCCGAGAAGAAGGTCGAGCCCAGGAGGAGCGTGAAGGACGGGATCAGCAGCCAGAAGCTGATATTGTTCATGCGCGGGAACGCCATGTCCGGCGCGCCGATCATGATCGGCACGAACCAGTTGCCGAAGCCGCCGATCATGGCCGGCATGACCATGAAGAACACCATGATCAGGCCGTGCGCGGTGACGAGCACGTTCCAGAAATGGTGCGCCTGATCTGCCGTGCCGGCGCCGTGGAAGAATTCGTACCACTTGCCGAGATACTGGATGCCGGGATGCGCGAGCTCGACCCGCATCATGCCGGAAATGGTACCGCCGATGATGCCCGCGCAGATCGCGAAGATCAGGTAGAGCGTGCCGATGTCCTTGTGGTTGGTCGACATGAACCAACGCTGGAAGAAGGCCGGCTTGTGATCGGCATCATGATGCTCATCGCCATGCTCGGCATGGAAATGGCTGGGATGGGCGGCGATATCGGTCATCTATCTGGCCTTCAGTTCTGCGCTACGGCAGGCTGGGAAGTGGTGGCGGGCTTGTCGGTCGTGCCGGCAATTGCGGGCGTGGCCGCGACCGGACCGGCAGCGGGCTTGCCCTCGGTCGCGGGCGATCCGGCGGTGGCGTCGGGGTTCGACGCGCCCTTGGCGCCCGGCAGGGTGCCGCCCTTATAGGCGACCCACTGTGCGAACTGCGCCTTGGTCACGACCTCGACCGCGATCGGCATGAAAGCGTGGCGGGCGCCGCACAATTCCGAACACTGGCCGAAATAGACGCCGGGATGGTCGGGCGCCTTGAACCAGGTCTCGTTAAGGCGGCCGGGAACCGCGTCCATCTTGACCCAGAAAGCGGGTACCGCCCAGCTGTGGATGACGTCGTTGGAAGTGGTGATCACCTTCACGACCGCGCCTTCGGGCACGACCATGCGCTCATCGACGGCGAGCAGGCGGGGGCCGTCAGCGTCGGTGCGGGGCTTTTCCTTGCCGGTCGCCTCGCCCGGCTCCTTCAGCATATTGGACACGACCTCGAAGTCGCCATCGTCCGGATATTGGTAGGTCCAGTACCATTGGTTGCCGATCGCCTTGACGGTCAGGTCGGCCTTGGGCGGCGAATATTGGTGCGCGAGCAGGCGGATCGACGGCACCGCGATGCAGACCAGGATGATCACCGGGACCAGCGTCCAGATGATCTCGATCACCGTGTTGTGATGCGTGTGCGACGGCGTCGGATTGGCGCGCGCATTGTAGCGGATGATCACCCAGATCAGCAGGATCAGCACGAACACCGAGATGATCGCCATCATCGGGACGAGGATCACGTCATGGAACCACTGCGCCTCGCCGCCGATCGGGGTCACCTGCGGCTGCAGGCTGATCTTGTCGGTCGGCATGCCGACGCCGGGCGTAGGCGCGATATGGACGATATCGCCGGGCTTGCCCGCCACCACGGGCGGAGTCGGCGAGGGCGTCGGCGTGCCCGGATGCGGCGTGACCGTCTGGACCGACGGTTCGGCCTGAGCAAATGCGGGCTGGGCGCCGAGTGCGGCGAGCCCCATCAACATGGCGAGGACGGTGCCCCGGATCGTCTTCAACACTCGGATCATTCCCCAGTTCGAGACCTTTGGGTCATAGCACGACGGCATATTTGCCAGACGCACCCGGGGGCCGTCTCAACACCGGATCGTGGGGAAATGCAAGCTGTTGAAGGCGGTCACGCCCGCGTCTATCGCGCTTGTCACAAGGGAAAGACGGGAAGAGACAATGACAGACGAGGAAGTGCTGGCCGAATTCCGTGCCGCGGATGCCCTGCTGGAAGGTCATTTCATTCTGTCGTCCGGTCTGCGCAGCCCGCGTTACCTGCAATGCGCGCGGGTTTTGATGAATCCGCGGCGGGCGGCAAAGCTCGCCGAGGCGCTGGCAGCGCGTATTCCGGCGGAGATTCGGGACAGCCTGGAGGCCGTCGTCTCGCCCGCGATGGGCGGTGTGATCGTCGGTCAGGAAATGGGCCGCGCGCTCGATCTCGACGCGATGTTCGTCGAGCGGCCGTCGGGCACGTTCGAGCTTCGGCGCGGTTTCTCGCTCAAGCCCGGGCAGAAAGTGTTGATGATGGAGGATGTCGTCACCACCGGCCTGTCGTCGCGCGAGGCGATCAAGGCGATCGAGGAAGCAGGCGGGCAGGTCATCGCCGCCGGCGCTTTGGTCGACCGATCGAACGGCAAGGTCGATCTCGGCGTCCCCTTCTTCCCGCTGATCCGGCTGGAAGTGCCGACCTACGAGGCGGACAAATTACCGCCGGAACTCGAAGCGATTCCCGCGATCAAGCCGGGGAGCAGGGCCAAGCCATGACCGCGAAGCTCCGCCTCGGCGTCAACATCGATCATGTCGCGACCGTGCGCAACGCGCGCGGCGGCGATCATCCCGATCCGGTGCGCGCGGCGGAGCTGGCGGCGAAGGCGGGCGCGGACGGCATCACCGCGCATCTGCGCGAGGACAGGCGCCATATCATCGATGCCGACATCGCGCGGCTGACCGCGGCGATCAGTCTGCCGCTCAACTTCGAGATGGCCGCGACCGAGGAGATGGTCGGGATCGCGCTCAAGCACCGCCCCCATGCCGCCTGCATCGTGCCTGAGAAGAGGCAGGAGCGCACCACCGAGGGCGGGCTCGACGCGGACGGGCATCGCGAGGCGCTGACGCCGGTGGTCAAGAGACTGAGCGAGGCGGGGATCCGCGTGAGCCTGTTCATCGAACCGACGCCGGCCCAGGTGGAGGCTGCGATCGCGCTCGGCGCACCCGTGGTCGAATTCCACACCGGCCGTTATGCGCACCGCACCGGCGCCGCACGCGCGGACGAGTTGCGGCGTATCGCCGACATGGCCGCCCTCGCCGCCAAGAACGGGATCGAGCCCCATGCGGGCCATGGCCTGACCTACGACAATGTCGCACCGGTCGCGGCGATTCCGCAGATCGCGGAATTGAATATCGGCCATTTCCTGATCGGCGAGGCGATCTTCGTCGGGCTGGAGGAAGCGGTCCGCCGGATGCGCGCGGCGATGGATGTCGCGCGGTGAGGATCAAGGCGTGATCATCGGGCTCGGATCAGACCTCTGCAATATCGAGCGGATCCAGGGATCGCTCGACCGGTTCGGCGACAAGTTCGTCACCCGGGTCTTTACCGATATCGAGCGGGCCAAGGCCGAGAAGCGCGTGATGACGCGTGCCGGCACCTACGCCAAGCGCTTCGCCGCCAAGGAGGCCTTCTCCAAGGCGATCGGCACCGGATTCAACCAGGGCGTGTTCATGAAGGACATCGGCGTGGTCAATCTGCCGAGCGGCGCGCCGACGCTTGCCCTCTCCGGCGGCGCGAAGGCCAAGCTTGACGCCATGACCCCGCCGGGCCACGCGGTGGACATTCATGTGACGCTCACGGATGACCATCCATGGGCGCAGGCGTTCGTCATCCTGTACG
>Ga0209455_1000470_pt1 | contig 30269 bp, 21 predicted proteins | sample AraplaCol_mCL_r2_FD_184275 | JGI IMG/M metagenome (GOLD analysis project Ga0209455, IMG submission 184275) | Arabidopsis root microbial communities from North Carolina, USA - plate scrape CL_Col_mCL_r2 (SPAdes) (version 2) | ecosystem: Host-associated > Plants > Roots > Endosphere | place: USA... | reverse complement strand
CTCCGAGCCGGCCCGCTCAGCCACGCACAAACCGAGGCATCCCGCTCGACGCAGCATCGCCATGAGCCGCCCCGCCCCGCGGATCGTGCACTTGTGCGGTGCAATAACTGCACCGCCATCGGCATTGGATCGATGCCATCCGCACTCAAATGAACAGTCCGGGCAGCGCCGGGCCGGTGCATCCCGGGAGCCTGCCGTATGGACGCCCGGGCCCCTTCATCGTTGGCACGATGATTGCTTAATGCTGGTTGAGCACCATTTCCAGGAGCAATAGGCCATGTCCGAGAAAGCCAACCGCGTCAATCTGTTCGACTTGCGCACCGCGCCCATGCGCGCCTTTCACCTGACGTGGATGGCGCTCTTCGTCTGCTTCTTCGCCTGGTTCGCCAGCGCGCCGCTGATGCCGGTGCTCGCGCGCGAGTTCGCGCTCACGCCGGGCCAGGTCGCCGACATCAACATCGCCGCCGTGGCGGCGACTATCCTGGTGCGCCTGATCGTGGGGCCGCTATGCGACCGCTACGGCCCGCGTCGGGTCTATGCCGGCCTTATGGCATTGGGCGCGATTCCCGTCGCGGCCCTGGCCTTTGCCACCGGGTATACCTCCGTGCTGCTGTGCCGCCTGGGCATAGGCGCCGTCGGCGCGAGCTTCGTCATCACCCAGTACCACACCTCCATCATGTTCGCGCCCAATGTCGTGGGCACGGCCAATGCCACCAGCGCCGGCTGGGGCAACGCGGGTGCCGGCGCGGCTCAAGCGCTGGCGCCCATGCTGCTGGCCGCGTTCATGATCCTGGGCGTGCACGAAGCCTCGGCCTGGCGCATGGCGCTGCTCGTGCCCGCGCTGGCATTGCTGATCATGGCCTTCGTGTATTGGCGCTACGCCCAGGATTGCCCGCAAGGCGATTTCCTCGCGCTGCGCAGACAAGGCATCGCCATCGACGGCGGCAAGAAGACCGGCTGGGCCAGCTTCGGCGCCGCGTGCGCGAACTACCGCGTCTGGATGCTGTTCGTCACCTACGGCTGCTGCTTCGGCGTGGAGCTTTTCGTGCACACCGTGGCGGCCACGTATTACGTGAACCACTTCCATCTGTCGCTGGGCGACGCGGGCCTGGCCGCGGGCATCTTCGGCCTGCTCGCGCTGTTTGCCCGCGCCCTGGGCGGCATCCTGTCCGACAGGACGGCCCGGCGCGGCGACCTGAGCTGGCGCGCTCCGCTCCTGGCCGCGATGCTGCTGGGCGAAGGCCTGGGCCTGATCTGGTTCGCGCATGCGCAGAGCGCGAGCATGGCCATCGTCGCCATGGTGGTCTTCGGCCTCTTCACGCACATGGCCTGCGGCGCCACCTATGCGCTGGTTCCCTTCATCGACCGCAAGGCCCTGGGCGGCGTGGCCGGCATCGTGGGCGCGGGCGGCAACGTCGGCGCGGTGGCCGCGGGCTTCGCGATGAAAGGCTTGGGCGACGTGCAGCAGACCGTGTCCATCCTGGGCGTGTTCGTGGCGTGTTCGGCGCTGTGCGCGCTCGCGGTGCGTCTGAGCGCGAGCCATCTCGCCGAGACGCCCTCGCTGGCGACCGCGCCCACACGCTGATCGCACAGCCATTGAAGAAAGCATCGCGCATCATGGCAGAGTCCACCGTCAAAACCGTCTGTCCGTATTGCGGCGTGGGCTGCGGCATGATCCTGCACGTCGCGGACGGCGAGGTGACGAAGGTGTCCGGCGACCCGGACCACCCCGCCAATGCCGGCCGGCTGTGCACCAAGGGTTCGTCCGCGCACGTCGTGCTGCGCGATTCGGGGCGCCTGCTCGGCGCCTATGCACGGCGCGCGCGCGGGCAAGACCCGGTGCCGCTGCCCATGGAAGAGGCCACGCGCGAGACTGCGCGCCGCCTGCGCGGCATCATCGACGCGCACGGTCCGCACGCCGTGTCCTTCTACGTATCGGGCCAGATGTCGATGGAAGCCCAATACCTGGCGAACAAGCTCGCCAAGGGCTATATCGGCACCCGCCACATCGAATCGAACTCGCGCCTGTGCATGGCCAGCGCCGGCAGCGGCTACAAGCTCTCGCTGGGCGCGGACGCGCCGCCCGGCTCCTACGACGACTTCGACCGCGCCGACCTGTTCTTCGTAGTCGGCTCGAACATGGGCGACTGCCACCCCATTCTTTACTTGCGCATGATGAGCCGGATCAAGGTGGGCGCGCGGCTCATCGTCGTCGATCCGCGCCGCACGATCACCGCCGACAAGGCGCACCTGTTCCTGCAGATACGCCCGGGCACCGACCTGGCGCTGCTCAACGGCCTGCTGCACCTGCTGCACGCGCAAGGCAGGATCGACACGGCCTTCATCGCCGAATTCACCGAAGGCTGGGACGAGATGCCCGGCTTTCTTGCCGACTATCCGCCCGAGAAAGTCGCGCGCATCACCGGCCTGGCCGAGGCCGACATCCGCAAAGCCGCGCAATGGATAGGCGAAGCGCCGGAGTGGCTCAGTTGCTGGACCATGGGCCTGAACCAGAGCACCCGCGGCACCTGGCACACCAATGCGCTGTGCAATCTGCACCTGGCCACGGGCAAGATCTGCCGGCCGGGCAGCGGCCCTTTCTCGCTGACGGGCCAGCCCAATGCCATGGGCGGGCGCGAGATGGGCTATATGGGCCCCGGCCTGCCGGGCCAGCGCTCGGTGCTGTCCGCCGCGGATCGACGTCATGCCGAGGCCGTATGGGGCCTGCCCGCCGGCACGCTGCAGGCGAGCGCGGGGCAAGGCACCATCGACCTCTTCGCGCGCATGGCGACGGGAGAAATCAAGGCCTGCTGGATCATCTGCACCAACCCGGCGGCCTCCGTGCCCAACCGCGCGAACGTGGCGGCAGGGCTGCAAGCCGCCGAACTGATCATCGCGCAGGATGCCTTCCTCGACACCGAGACCAACCGCTACGCGGACATCCTGCTGCCCGGCGCGCTGTGGGCCGAGGGCGAAGGCACGATGGTCAACTCGGAACGCAACCTCACCCTGATGCGCCAGGCCGTCGCGCCGCCGGGCCAGGCCCTGCCCGACTGGCGCATCATCGCCGACGTGGCCTGCGCCATGGGCTATGCCCAGGCCTTCACCTACCGCGACGCGGCCGAGGTCTTCGACGAGATCGCGCGCTTCTCCAACCCCGACACCGGCTACGACCTGCGCGGCGCGAGCCACGAAGCCTTGCGCCGCGGCCCCTTGCAATGGCCCGTGGCGCCCGGCGCGGGCAGCCGCAATCCCATCCGCTATCTCAACGACGGCGTGAGCCAGACACCGCGTGTGCGGGCCGACGGCACCATGCCACGCCTGGCGTTTCCCACGCCCAGCGGCCGCGCCCGCTTTTTTGCCGCCGGGCCGCCCCAAGGCAAAAACGCCCCCTTGGGGGGCAGCAAGCCCGAAGGGCGCAGCGTGGGGGCCTCCCTCGCGCGGGCTCACGCGGACACGGCCGAGACCGTCTCGACGGAATATCCGCTCGTCTTCAACACCGGCCGCCTGCAGCACCAATGGCACACGCTGACCAAGACGGGCAAGGTGAGCACGCTGAACAAGCTCAACCCGTCGCCCTTCGTCGAGATCCATCCGAGCGACGCCCAGGCCCTGGGCATATCGCCCAGGGACAGCGTCGAGATCAAGTCGGCGCGCGGCCGCGCCGTGCTGCCCGCCGCCGTCACCGAGCGCGTGCTGCCCGGCACCTGCTTCGCGCCCATGCACTGGAACGACCTGTACGGCGAAGACCTGTGCGTGAACGCGGTCACCCAAGATGCCGTGGACCCCGTTTCGCTGCAGCCGGAAATCAAGTTTTGCGCGGTCGCGCTCGCTCGCCTGGCGCCGCCCGGCGAGGATGCGGCCGGGCAGCCCGCGGCCCCTCTTGCCGTCGAAGAACCCACGATGCCTCATATCAATGCTTTCGCGGCGATACTCGCCCTGGACGATGCTCCCGTACCCAAGCTCGCCGATGCCGAGCAGGCTTATCTGTCCGGCTTCTTGAACGGGCTGCGCAATAGCGGCGGCGCCAGCCTGGCCGGCCTGGTGCCCATGCTGCCGCCCAATGCGCCATTCCCTGCCGAAAAGCGCATGTGGCTCGACGGCCTGCTCGCCGGCCTGTTCAGCCGCGCGCCGGCGCCGCAGCCCTTGCACGCAAGCGAATCGATCGCGCAGGAACGAGACCACGAGCACGCGGCGATGCCGCGCGCGCGGCCCAGAGTGCAATTGCTATGGGCGTCCCAGACCGGCAATGTGGAATCCTTGACGGAAGACTACGCCACCCGCCTGATGCAGGCCGGCTTCGAAATCCATCTGGCCTGCATGCAGGACTGCGACGTCGGGCAGCTCGCGAAAGCTCAGTACGTGCTGCTGATGACCAGCACCTTCGGCGACGGCGATCCGCCGGACAACGGCAGCGCGTTCTGGAGCGGCCTGCAGGCCCAGGCAGCCGGCAGCCTGGGCGGCGTGCACTTCTCGGTGCTGGCCCTGGGCGACCGCAATTACGAGCAGTTCTGCGGCCACGGCCGCAAGCTCGACGAATGCCTCGAACGCCTGGGCGCCACGCGCCTGATGGGCCGCGTCGACTGCGACGTGGAGTTTTCGGCGCAGGCCAGAAAGTGGCTGGACCAAGCCATCGCCCGCATCAAGGAATGCGACGCGGCGCTCCATGCGGCCGCGCCGCGCACGCCGCAAACCGCGGCGGGCATGCCGGCGAGCAAGCAGCGGCCCGCGACGTCCCGGCTCGTGTCCAATATCAGGCTGAATCTGGCGGATTCGTCCAAGGACACGCGCTGCATCGCCTTGTCCCAGCCGTCCGGCATCGAATACGAAGCGGGCGACGCGCTGGGGGTCTGGCCCGTCAACTGCCCCGAGCTGATCGATGAATTCCTGGAGCTGCTGCATCTGAAGGCCGACGCGCCGGTGCATCTGGACGATCTGGGCGACATGCTCCTGGCCGATGCCCTCAAGCGTCATCTGGACATCGCCCGCCCGCATCCCCAGGCCCTGGCCTTCATCGCCGCGCGCGGCCGGCACGAAACCCTGATGTCGCGGCTCGGCGATGAACGCAAGGCCGATCTCAGGCAGTGGCTCAAGGGCCGGCAGCTGGTCGACATCCTGCGCGAATTTCCCGTCGGCATGAGCGCGGGCGAGCTCGTCTCGCTGCTGCCGCGCCTGCAGCCGCGCCTGTATTCGATCGCGTCCAGCCCGCTGGCGCATCCGGGCGAGGTGCATCTGACGGTTTCGACGGTGCGCTACGACAACGGCGGCCGCCGGCGCAAGGGCGTGGCCTCGACTTTCCTGGCCGATCGCGCCGCGGACGAAGTGCCCGTGTTCGTGCAGAAGTCGCTGCACTTTCACCTGCCCGCGCAGGACGACGCGCCCATCATCATGGTGGGCCCGGGCACGGGCATCGCGCCGTTCCGCGGATTTTTGCATCAGCGCCGCGCCACGGGCGCGCGCGGCCGCAACTGGCTGTTCTTCGGCGAGCGGCACGAGAAGACGGACTTCTACTATCGCGACGAACTCGCCGCCATGCGCGACGAGGGCCTGCTCACCAGGCTGGACCTGGCTTTCTCGCGCGACCAGTCCGACAAGATCTATGTGCAGGACCGCATGCGCGAGCGCGGCGCCGAGCTATGGGCCTGGCTGCAAGACGGCGCCTACTTCTATGTATGCGGCGACGCGCTGCAGATGGCCAAGGACGTGGACGCGACGCTCAAGACCGTGGTGGCCGAGCACGGCCGCATGCCGGCGGAAAAGGCCGGCGAATACGTGGCCAGGCTGGCGCGGGAAAAGCGTTATGTGCGCGACGTCTACTGACGCCGAAGAACTCGGCGCTCAGCCATCGACCGGCTGCGCCGGCGTGGGCATCGTGAGCTGATAGAACGCCACGTCCAGCCACCGGCCGAACTTGAAGCCGGCCTGGGTGATCGTGCCCGAATGCACGAAGCCCAGCTTGCGGTGCAGGGCGATGCTGCCCTCGTTGGCGGCGTCGATGGCGCCGATGACCAGGTGCACCTGGTTCACCTCGGCGCGCTCGATGAGCAGGCGCAGCAAGGTCTCGCCCAGCCCCAGGCCGCGGAAACCCTTCTCCACGTAGATGGAGTGCTCGACCGAATATTTGTAGGCCGGATAGGCGCGGAACGTGCCGTAGCTGGCAAAGCCCATGAGCTCGCCGTCCGCGCTCTCGATGCCGATTACCGGAAACTTGCCCGCGGCCTTGGCCTGGAACCACGACGTCATGTTTTCCATGGAGCGCGCCTTGTAGTCGTACAGCGCGGTCGAGGTGAGGATGGCGTCGTTAAGGATGTCCAGGATGGCCTGGGCATGGCGCTCGAACGTGCATTCGACGAGCTTGGCGCCGGCGGGAAGGGAAATGGTCGTATTCATGCCGCAATTGTATAGCCGGGCCTGGACGGGCAAGGCCCGCCGCTGCCGGGCAAAGAGCGCCGATTACCTCCGGGGTAATTGAGGCATCTGCGCCCATCCCGCATATTGGTGGCCACTCGGGAAACATACATCCGAGCAATGCTTCCTTTCACTTGCGAGATCAAGATCATGCCCGACTTCCCCGTTCATACTTTGAAATCCGCCCCCGAGGCATCCCGACAGGCCTTGGAGGGGTTTCGGTCCGCCTTTGGATTCATTCCCAACATCGCCGCAGCGATGTCGACATCGCCGGTGCTGATCAACAGTCTTGCCGGTCTTTTCCAACACGTTCACGGCGGCAGTTTTTCCGAGCCGCAAATCCAGGCGGTGCTTCTGACCAACGCCGTCACGAACGGCAGCACATGGGCGACCGCCTTCCATACCGCCCTGGCGCTCAGGAATGGCATCCCGCCGTCCGACGTACAGGCCATTCGCGCTGGCGGCCTCCCCGACGAGGCCAGGCTCTCGGCCCTGTCCAAGCTAGCAAAAACGCTGATAGAGAAGCGCGGGCGCCTCGACGCGCGGGACAAGGAAACATTCCTTCAGGCCGGCTTTGGCCTCGACCATCTGCTCGAGGTGGTGGCGATCGTAGCCGCGTCGACTATCACCAACTACACCGGAAGCGTCACGCAACCGCCCTTGGAGGCCGACTTCCAGGCACACGCCTGGCCGGCTCGCTGATCTGCCGAGAACAAGGGACCGCATGGCAAGCCGGTAAGATTGCAGCGTGTCGGACTCACGGCCTCCCAGACGGATGGAATCATGCACCCCGCGATCCACAAAAATGCCTCGCAAGCCCACGCTCAAGGCGGCCTGGGCCCCTTGATGCGCTATTGGCGCGGCATGCGCGGCAAGAGCCAGCTCGACGTCTCCCTCGACACGGGCATCTCGCAGCGGCACATCAGCTTCATAGAAAGCGGGCGCAGCACGCCCAGCCGCCAAACGCTTCTCGATATCGCCCAGGCTCTCGACGTTCCTTTCAGAGAAAGGAATGCCTTGCTGCAGTCGGCGGGTTATGCGGCCATGTATTCGGAGAGCCCGCTTGAGGCCTTGGAAACGCAGGGCTTACGCAAGGCGCTGCATCGCATATTGAACCAGCACGCGCCATTCCCCGCCGTCGTGATGGATCGATATTGGAACGTCCTGCTCGCAAACGATTTTTCATCGCGCTTTTTCAACCATTTCGTCGACATGTCGGCGCGAACCAGCCCGCGCAACATGCTTCATCTCATGTTCGATCCCGATGGCATGCGTCCGTTCATAGTCGATTGGGAGCAGACGGCGCGCAGCCTGATCGAGCGCGTCCATCGGGAATCGGTCGGACGAGCCATCGACGATAAAACAAACGAGCTGTTGCGCTCGCTTCATGCCTATCCCAATGCCGGGAGAGAATGGACGGCCCGCAGTCCCGCGGTCGGCCCGCCTCATTCGCCGGTCATAACCTTGAGCTTCGCGAAGGACGAGGTGGTGATGAATTATTTTTCGATGATTACCACCGTCGGAACGCCGCAAACGATCAGCGCACAAGAGCTTCGCATCGAATCCATGTTTCCCGCCGACGACGCCACGGAAATGAGGCACATCCAGATGCTCGGCCACTAGCAAGAAAGCCCCTCGATTTTCGAGGGGCCTTCTTCATTTCGCCTCGCGGCGCAAGGCATCGGGCATCATCAGGAGAAAAACTCCTTCACCCTATCCGTCCACGACTTGCTCTGCGGCGAGTGGCGATCGCCCCCGTCGTTGAGCGAGGTCTCGAACTGCCGCAGGATGCCCTTCTGCTCGTCGTTCAGGCGCACCGGCGTCTCCACCAGCACGTGGCAATACAGATCGCCCGGATAGGCCGAGCGCACGCCGCGTATGCCCTTGCCGCGCAGGCGGAAGGTCTTGCCCGACTGCGTGCCTTCGGGAATCGCGATCTCGGCCTTGCCGCCCAGCGTGGGCACCTGCAGGTCGCCGCCCAGCGCCGCCGTGGTGAACGGGATGGTCAGCTCGCAATGCAGGTCGTCGCTGTCGCGCTGGAAGATCTTGTGCTGCTTGATGTGGATTTCGACGTACAGGTCGCCCGGCGGCCCGCCGTTGATGCCCGGCTCGCCGTTGCCGGTGGAGCGGATGCGCATGCCGTCGTCGATGCCCGAGGGGATCTTGACCTGCAGTGTCTTGTTCTTGCGCACGCGGCCCACGCCGTCGCAGGCGCTGCAAGGGTCGGTGATTTCCTTGCCCGTGCCGTGGCAGGTCGGGCAGGTCTGCTGCACGCTGAAGAAGCCCTGCTGCATGCGCACCGCGCCCGAGCCGTTGCAGGTGCGGCAAGTCTTGGGCGTGGTGCCCGGCTTGGCGCCGGAGCCGTGGCAGATTTCGCAGTTTTCCCAGCTCGGCACGCGGATCTCGGTGTCGAAGCCGCTGGCGGCCTGCTCGAGCGTGATCTCCAGGGCATATTTCAGATCGCCGCCGCGATAGACCTGCGGACCGCCGCCGCGCCGCCCGCCGCCACCGCCGCCGAAGATCTCGCCGAAGATGTCGCCGAAGGCATCGGCGAAGCCGCCGCCCATGCCACCCATGCCCGCGCCCCCCATGCCCGCGGCATTGGGATCGACGCCGGCGTGGCCGTAGCGATCGTAGGCGGCGCGCTTCTGGTCGTCGCTCAGGATCTCGTAGGCGTCCTTGGCTTCCTTGAATTTTTCCTCGGCCTCTTTATTGCCCGGATTGCGGTCCGGGTGATATTTCATGGCGAGCTTGCGGTAGGCCTTCTTGAGCTCGTCTTCCGTGGCGTTCTTGGCCACGCCGAGGATGTCGTAGTAATCGCGTTTTGCCATGGCGGATCATGTCTTTTATATGGCCCCCCGCGCCGCACCTTCGGCTAGCTGCCCTCGAGAGGGCGCTTTTACCTTGGGGCGGCCCGGCGGTAAAAATGCGCTCGCCCGGCAGCCTGAAAACGGCCCCGGGCGCGCTGCTTCAGTGGATTTTTCCGCGCATGTGCATGAACAAATGCGTGGACGAATCCACCCTGCTACTTACTGGTCGCGCTTGACTTCCTTGAAGTCGGCATCGACCACATTCTCGTCGACCGGCTTGGCGTTGTCGGCCGCCTGCTGCTGCGAGGCCTGCTGGGCAGCCTGCTGCGCCTGCGCGTCGGCGTACATCTTCTCGCCCAGCTTCTGCGAAGCCTTGCCCAGCGCTTCGACCTTGGCCTCGATCTCTTCCTTGGTGCCGGTCTTGAGCACCTCTTCGAGTTCCTTGATGGCCGCCTCGATCGATTCCTTCTCGGCCGCTTCGAGCTTCTCGCCGTACTCGCCCAGCGACTTGCGCGTGGCGTGCACCAGGCCGTCGGCCTGGTTGCGGGCCTGGGCCAGCTCGGCCATGCGGTGATCTTCGGCCGCGTTGGCCTCGGCGTCCTTCACCATGCGCTGGATCTCGTCTTCCGACAGACCCGAGTTGGCCTTGATGGTGATCTTGTTTTCCTTGCCGGTGCCCTTGTCCTTGGCGGACACGTGCAGGATGCCGTTGGCGTCGATGTCGAACGTGACCTCGATCTGCGGCAGGCCGCGCGGCGCCGGAGGAATGCCCTCGAGATTGAACTCGCCCAGCGCCTTGTTGCCCGCGGCAATCTCGCGCTCGCCCTGGAACACCTTGATCGTCACGGCCGGCTGGTTGTCGTCGGCGGTCGAGAACGTCTGCGAGAACTTGGTCGGGATCGTGGTGTTCTTCTGGATCATCTTGGTCATCACGCCGCCCAGGGTCTCGATGCCCAGCGACAGCGGAGTCACGTCCAGCAGCAGCACGTCCTTGCGGTCGCCCGACAGCACGGAACCTTGAATGGCGGCGCCGGCGGCGACCGCTTCATCGGGGTTCACGTCCTTGCGCGGATCGCGGCCGAAGAATTCCTTGACCTTGTCCTGCACCTTGGGCATGCGGGTCATGCCGCCGACCAGGATCACGTCGTCGATGTCCGAAACCTTGACGCCGGCGTCCTTGATGGCCACGCGGCAGGGCTCGATGGTGCGCTCGATCAGGTCCTCGACCAGGGCTTCCAGCTTGGCGCGCGTAATCTTCAGGTTCAGGTGCTTGGGACCCGAAGCGTCGGCCGTGATGTAAGGCAGGTTGATCTCGGTCTGCTGGCTCGAGGACAGCTCGATCTTGGCCTTTTCCGCGGCTTCCTTCAGGCGCTGCAGGGCCAGCACGTCCTTGGACAAGTCGACGCCCTGGTCTTTCTTGAACTCGGAAATGATGTAGTCGATGATGCGCTGGTCGAAGTCTTCGCCGCCCAGGAAGGTGTCGCCGTTGGTCGACAGCACTTCGAACTGCATCTCGCCGTCCACATCGGCGATTTCGATGATGGACACGTCGAAGGTGCCGCCGCCCAGGTCATACACGGCGATCTTGCGGTCGCCCTTCTCGGCCTTGTCCAGGCCGAAGGCCAGCGCGGCCGCGGTGGGCTCGTTGATGATGCGCTTGACTTCCAGGCCGGCGATGCGGCCGGCGTCCTTGGTGGCCTGGCGCTGGCTGTCGTTGAAGTAGGCCGGCACGGTGATCACGGCTTCGGTGACCTCGTGGCCGAGGTAGTCCTCGGCGGTCTTCTTCATCTTGCGCAGCACTTCGGCCGACACCTGCGGAGGCGCCAGCTTCTGGTCGCGGGCCTGCACCCAGGCGTCGCCGTTGTCGGCCTTGACGATGCTGTAGGGCATCAGGTCGATGTCCTTCTGCACGGCCTTTTCTTCGAACTTGCGTCCGATCAGGCGCTTGACCGCGTACAGGGTGTTCTTGGGGTTGGTGACCGCCTGGCGCTTGGCCGGCGCACCCACCAGGGTCTCGCCATCGTCCATGTAGGCGATGATCGAGGGCGTGGTGCGGGCGCCTTCGGCGTTTTCGATAATCTTGACTTGACCGCCTTCGACGACCGCCACGCAGCTATTGGTGGTGCCCAGGTCGATACCGATGATCTTGCTCATGGATGCTTACCTTGATGAGTGAATACGTTGGATGGGTTGAATGCTTGGATATCTGGTAATTAAGGGCCGATTTCGGTTTTTCAAGGCACTTTGGGTTCTTTAGGCGCCGAGGCTGCCCTGCGCAATTCCGATGCTCGCCGCCGGTGGCGACTGTGCTTCGGATTGCTCCGGGGTCCTCGGCTCTCACCCGTTATTGCCCTGCGGAAACCACCACCAGTGCGGGACGCAGCGTGCGGTCGGCTATGGCATAGCCCTTTTGCAGCACCTGGACCACGGTATTGGCGGGCTGCTCGGCGGGCACCGAGGAAATGGCCTGATGCTGGTGCGGGTCGAACTTGTCGCCCTGGGCCGGCGCGATTTCCTTGAGCAGGTTGCGCTCGAAGGCGTTGGCCAGCTGCTTGAGGGTCATCTCGACGCCTTCGCGCAGGGTTTCGACCGTCTGGTCGGCCTGGGCCAGGGCGGCCTCGAGACTGTCCTTGACCGGCACGATGCTTTCGGCGAAAGACTCGATGCTGAACTTGCGCGCCTTGCTCACGTCTTCCTGGGCGCGGCGGCGCACGTTCTCGGCCTCGGCCATGGCGCGCAGCACTTGCTCCTGCTGGCTTTGCAGCGCGGCCTGGACCGATTCCAGCTCGGCGCGCAGGGTGTTCAGCTCGATTTGCAGATCGTCCTCGGGCAAGGGGCCAAGGGTGGGTTCGATCGGCTCTTGGGGTGCCGTCATGGGGGCTTCTCCGGAATTGTTACGAATACCTATTTTGCAGATATGGGGATCGCTTGCCGGATTTCAAGAGGTCCGCAGGCCCTTCTCCACCAGCCCCGCCAGACCTTCCAGCCAGGTCGGGTCGTCGTTGAGCGCGGGAATGTAACGGAACTGGCGTCCCCCGGCCGCGAGGAAAGCCTCCCGGCCGAGCTGGTTGATTTCCTCGAGCGTTTCCAGGCAGTCGGCCAGGAAACCGGGGCAGACGACGTCCACGGCCGCCGCGCCCTCGCCCGGCAGGGCCTGCAGACGCGGCAGGGTGTAGGGCTCCAGCCAGCGGCCGGCGCCGAAGCGGCTCTGGAACGAAACCTCGACCTGGCCCTCGGCCAAATCGAGGCGCCGGCGCAGCAGGTCGGCCGTCTCCAGGCAATGGCGGTAATAGGGATCGCCGCGATCGACCACCCGGCGCGGCAGGCCGTGGAAACTCATCAGCAGCTTGTCGGGCCGGCCGTGCTCCTGCCAATAGCGCGAGATCAGGCCCGCCTGGGCGTCCAGGTAGCCGGGCTGGTCGTAGAAATGGCCGACGAAGCGCAGTCCGTCCGCCAGCCCCATGCGCGCGGCCTGGGCCGTCACGGCCTCGACCGCCGTGGTCGTGGTGCTGGCGGTGTACTGCGGATACAGCGGCACGGTCAGGACGCGCTCGCAGCCGCGGGCCTGCAACTGCGCCAGGGCTTGCTCGATGGAAGGCCGGCCGTAGCGCATGGCCAGCGCCACCTCGACGTCCAGGCCCCGGGCGGCCAGCCGCTGCGCCAGGCCCTCGGCCTGGCGGCGGCTGTAGACCAGCAAGGGCGAGCCCTCGTCCATCCAGATGCCGGCATAGCGCGGCACCAGCCTGGCGGGCCGCTTGCGCAGCACCGCGCCATACAGGATGGGCAGCCACAGCACGCGCGGCAACCCGACCACGTACGGGTCGGAAAGAAACTCGGCCAGATAGTCGCGGATGGCCCGCGCCGTCGGCGCTTCGGGCGTGCCCAGATTGACGAGCAGCACGCCTGTGCGGTCGTTCGCGGTCGGATGAGGTTGCACGTCGGCGGTCACTACTGATTGTGGCTGAGCGCGTTCGACAGCAGGCGTGCCGTGATGTCGACGATGGGTATCACCCGCTCATAGGCCATGCGCGTGGGCCCGATCACGCCCAGCGTGCCCACCACCTTGCCGTCCACCCCGTAAGGCGCGGTGATGATGGAAATGTCTTCCACGGGGATGAGCTGCGAATCGCCGCCGATGTAGATCTGCACGCCCTGCGCGCGGCTGGACATGTCCAGGAGCTGCAGCAGATCGGTCTTTTTCTCGAACAGCGAGAACATCTTGCGCAGGCGGTCCATGTCGGACGCGATGTCGGTCACTTCGAGCAGCTTGCGCTCGCCCGAGATCACCACGGCGTCGCCGTCGCCGGCTGCCTCGGCGCTCGCATCGACGGCGGCCTCCATGAGCTTGGAGATGTCTTCGCGCAGCTGGGCCAGCTCGGTCGACAGCGTGCGACGCACCATGTCGAAGGACTTGCCCGAGAAATGCATGTTGAAGAAGTTGCCCGCCTCGATCAGGTCGGTCTCGCTGTAATATCGCGCTGCACGGCCAGGATGGTTCTGCACGTCGCCGTCGGGCGTGACGATGATGAGCAGCACCCGCCGGTCGGAAAGGCGGATGAATTCGATCTGGCGAAACACCTGCGAACGCTTGGGCGTGAGCACCACCCCGGCGAACTGCGTCAGGTTGGACAGCAGCGCCGCGGCGGCGTTGACCGCCCGGGCCGGCTCGGACATGGGCAGCCGGTCGGCCACGCCTTGCCCGTAGCCGGGCTCGTGCTGGTAGGCGTGCACGGCGAGCAAGGTGTCGACGAACATCCGGTAGCCCCGGGGCGTGGGGACGCGGCCGGCAGACGTGTGCGGGCTGTGGATCAGCCCCTGGTCTTCGAGGTCGGCCATGACATTGCGGATGGTGGCCGGCGACAGGTCGAACACTTTGGAGAGCGTGCGCGAGCCCACCGGCTGCCCGTCGGCGATGTAGCGTTCGATAAGAGCTTTCAGCAGTGCACTTGCGCGGTCATCCATGCCCCTATTTTAGGGAAAGTTTATGAACCAGGGCTTTTTTTATCTTCATGCGCGGTTATGCGCGCTAGACCACGCCCCTATAATCGTCTCACCGGCATCATCGACGGAATAATAAAAGGCTCGAAACACGATGCACTTTCCCACCATCGCCCTGATCGGCAGGCATCAGGACAGCGGCCTGGACGGCCCGTTGCGCGCGCTGGCGTCGATGCTGACCCAGGCGGGCCGCAAAGTGCTGATCGAAACCGAAACAGCCCGCAATACCCAGGTGAGCGAATACCCGGTGGCCAGCCTCGAGGAAATCGGCAGCACCGCCTCGCTGGCCGTGGTCATGGGCGGCGACGGCACCGTGCTGGGCGTGGCCCGGCACCTGGCGCCCTACAGCGCGCCCATCGTGGGCATCAACCACGGCCACCTGGGCTTCATCACCGACATCGCCCTGCCCGAAGCGCACACCGCGCTGGCCCAGATGCTGCACGGCAACTACCGCATCGAAGAGCGCATGCTGCTGACCGGCAGCATCTGGCGCGGCAGCCAGGAGATGTTCACCGCCACGGCCCTGAACGACGTGGTCATCAACCGCGCCGGCCGCGGCGGCATGATCGAAGTGCACGTCGAGCACAACGATATCTTCATGTATTCCCAGCGCGCCGACGGCCTCATCATCACCACGCCCACCGGCTCGAGCGCCTATTCCCTCTCGGCCGGCGGCCCGCTGCTGCATCCCGGCCTGGACGCCGTGGCCCTGGTGCCCGTCGCTCCGCAAACCCTGTCCAACCGCCCCATCATCATTCCCGGCGACGGCACGCTCAAGCTCACGCTCACCGGCGTCGGCCGCGGCCAGACGGGCGCCAACGTGCACTTCGACATGCAGTCCTGGTCCGATCTGCAACTGGGCGATTGCATCCAGGTGCAGCGCGCGCCCTGGAACATCCGCTTCGTCCATCCCCAGGGCTACAGCTATTACTCCACCCTGCGCCGCAAGCTGAACTGGAATCTGATGCCGCAGAACGGTGAGCCCAACGCCAAGGCCGGGTAGCCATCACCATGCTGCGCACGCTGCACATCCGCGATTTCGTCATCGTCGAACAGGCTGAAATCCACTTCGACGCGGGCTTTACCGTCTTCTCCGGCGAAACCGGCGCCGGCAAGTCCATCCTCATCGACGCCCTGGCCCTGGCGCTGGGCGAACGCGGCGATGCCGGCGTGCTGCGCGAAGGCGCCGAACGCGCCGACATCACCGCCCTCTTCGACACGCCCGACGCGCTCGCGGGCTGGCTGGCCGAACGCGAGCTCGACGCCGGGCCGGAACTGGCCTTGCGCCGCGTCGTCGACGCCCAGGGCCGCAGCCGCGCCTATCTCAACGGCAACCCGGTCACCGTCGCGCTGCTGCGCGAGCTGGGCGAACACCTGGTCGACATCCACGGCCAGCACGCCCATCAAAGCCTGATGCGGCCCGACGCCCAGCGCGATCTGCTCGATGCCCACGGCGGGCACGCCGCGCTGCGCCAGTCCGTGACGCAGGCCTGGAAGCACTGGCGCGGCCTGGCCAAGCAGCTCGACGCCGCCGAACACGATGCCGGCGCCCTGGCCGCCGAACGCGAGCGCCTGCAATGGCAGGCCGACCAGCTCGACAACCTGAACCTGGCGCCCGGCGAATGGGACGCCCTGCAGACCGAGCAGGCGCGCCTGGCCCACGCCCAGTCGCTGCGCGACGGCGCCACGCAGATCCTCGACGCGCTGGACGGCGAAGACGACTCGGCCCGGCAGCGCGTCGGCCTGGCCATGCATCAGATCCAGCAGATGCTGCGCCACGATCCCAGCCTCAAGAGCCTGGGGGACGCCCTCGAATCGGCCGCCATCGCCATCGACGAGGCGGTGTCCGACATGAACAGCTATGTCGACCGGGTCGAGCTCGATCCGCAGCGCCTGGCCGAGGTCGAGGCGCGCATGGGCGCCGCCTTCGATCTTTCCCGCAAGTTCAGAATCGAGCCCGGCGACCTGCCCGCATTGCGCGACGACCTGCACGGCCGCCTGGCCGACATGCAGGCCGCGGCCGATATCGACGCCCTGCGCAAGCGGGTCGAAGCCGCCCAGGCCCAATACGCCGAGGCGGCCGGCGCGCTGTCGGCCGCGCGCCGCAAAGTGGCCAAGGACCTGGGCAGGCAGGTCAGCCAGGCCATGCAGACCCTATCCATGAAGGGCGGCGCTTTCGAGGTCGCCCTGCTCGAAGGCACGCCATCTGCGCTAGGCAGCGAAACCGTCGAATTCCGCGTGGCCGGCCATGCCGGCGCCACGCCGCGGCCGCTGGCCAAAGTGGCCTCGGGCGGCGAGCTGTCGCGCATCTCGCTGGCGCTGTCGGTCATGGCCAGCCGCGCGGCGCGCGTCCCCACGCTGATCTTCGACGAGGTCGACAGCGGCGTGGGCGGCGCGGTGGCGGAAGTCGTGGGCAAGCTGCTGCGCGAGCTGGGCGAGCGCCATCAGGTGCTGTGCGTGACGCACCTGCCCCAGGTGGCCGCCTGCGGCAACGCGCACTACCGGGTCAGCAAGACGGAAAGCCGCGGCAAGACGCGCTCGGGCATCGAACTGCTGACGCCGCAATCGCGCGTCGAGGAACTGGCGCGCATGCTGGGCGGCATCAAGATCACCGACACCACGCGCAGCCACGCCAAGGAAATGCTGGGGATCGAGGTCGATTCCTAGACCGCGGCGATTTGCCGGCGCGGTTCAAGTTCAGCCGGCAATCGCGCTCAGCGGCGCTTCTGGCAGTTGCTGCAAATGCCGTAAAGCACCATGGCATGGCTTTCCAGGATGAAGCCGTGGTCCTTGGCGACCTTGTGCTGGCGCTTTTCGATGTCGGTATCGGTGAACTCGGTCACCGAGCCGCAATTGGTGCAGATCATGTGATCGTGGTGATCGCCGTCGTTCAGCTCGAACACGGCCTTGCCGGTGTCGAACTGGCTGCGGCTCAGGATGCCGGCTTGCTCGAACTGCGTCAGCACCCGGTAGACCGTGGCCAGGCCGATTTCGACGCTTTCGCCGATGAGCGCGCGATAGACGTCCTCGGCGCTCAAGTGCCTTTGATCCGATTTGCGAAAAATATCCAGGATCTTCAGGCGCGGAAAAGTGGCCTTCAGGCCCATGTTCTTCAGGTCGCTCTGGTCGCTCATTTCGTGATCACCCGCGTCTGGCTGCGATGCATGCCGCGCCGCGCCGTAAGGCTTTGGCTGCAGATATCTCGCTTAAACCTTTATGATACCGGTTTTGTCTGTTCCACCATCACTTCTTTACAGGGTCGCCAGCGTTCATGGATGCTCGCCAGTATTGCTCTTTCGCCAACATCGCGTCGCCGGCTCGCGTTCGCGCGCTGCGCTATGCCCGCGCCGGCCTGGTCGCCTTCTCGCTGGCGCTGGCCTTGGCCGGCTGCAGCTCGGACAAATGGGGCTTCCCCTATCGCTCCAGCATCCAGCAGGGCAACTGGGTGACGCAGGAACAAGTCGCCCAACTCAAGCAGGGCATGACCCGCGACCAGGTGCGCTTCGTGCTGGGCAGCCCCACGCTGATCGACGTGCTGCACGCCGACCGCTGGGACTACGTCTACTACTACAAGCCCGGCAGCGGCGCTTCTGAGGAGCGCAAGTTCACCGTCTGGTTCAAGGACGACCTCCTGGATCATTGGGAAGGCGACAAGCAGCCCGACAAGCAGCCCTTCCAGCTCAACAAGAAGCAGGCCGACGAAGCCGTCCAGCGCGCCAAGGACTACGCCGCAGAACCGCCCCGCCCCAGCCAGTCCACCGGCGGCAACGGCACCGTGTCGGCTCCCCTCCAATAAGTCACCCCGGGAATCTCTATGCGTATCGCCATTGCCGGCGCGCGCGGCCGCATGGGCCGCATGCTGATCGAAGCCGTCCTAGCATCGTCGGACATGCAGCTGGCCGCGGCGCTGGACCGCAAGGGTTCGTCCGCCCTGGGGCAGGATGCCGGCGCCTTCCTGGGCCGCGCGACGGGCGTGCTCCTCACCGACGACCTCGACGCGCTGGCCCAGGCCGACTGCCTGATCGACTTCACCCGCCCGGAGCCCTCGCTCGCGCATCTGCAAGCCTGCGCGCGCCACGGCGTCAAGGTCGTGCTGGGCACCACGGGTTTCGACGCGGCAGGCCAGGCCGCCATCGAAGCGGCCGCCAAGCAGACGGCCATCGTTTTCGCGCCCAATATGAGCGTGGGCGTCAACGCCACGCTCAAGCTGCTGGACCTGGCGGCGCGCCTGCTCGAATCAGGCTACGACGCCGAAGTGTTCGAAGCCCACCACCGCAACAAGGTCGACGCGCCTTCGGGCACGGCGCTCATCATGGGCGAGACCGTGGCCAAGGCCTGGGGCAAGACCCTGCCCGAGGCCGCCACCTGGGCGCGCCACGGCGAAACGGGCGTGCGCGAAACCGGCAAGATCGGCTTTTCCTCGGTGCGCGGCGGCGACATCGTGGGCGAGCACACCGTGTATTTCTGCGGCACCGGCGAGCGCATCGAAATCACGCACCGTTCCAGCAGCCGCGCGACCTACGCTCAGGGATCGCTGCGCGCCGCGCGCTTTCTGGCGGGCAAGCAGACCGGGCTGTACAGCATGCAGGACGTGCTGAACTGAGGCACCGGGCCTGATGCTTCAGGCCTGCACCACCACGGGCTCGGGTTCCAGCGCCACCCCATAGCGCGCCATCACGTCCCGCTGTATGGCCGAAGCCAAGGCCATTACATCTTCGGCCTTCGCGCCGCCCCGGTTCACCAGCACCAGGGCCTGGCGGTCGTGCACGCCGGCAGGCCCCAGCGACCTGCCCTTCCAGCCGCATTGATCGATCAGCCAGCCCGCCGCCAGCTTGTAGCGGCCATCGGGCTGCGCATACGACACCAGCCCCGGAAAACGCGCCAGCAATTCGTCGCGCATGCGCGCATCGACCAGCGGGTTCTTGAAGAAACTGCCGGCGTTGCCGATCACGGCCGGGTCGGGCAGCTTGGCGCGGCGGATGCGGCAAACCGCATCGAACACGGCGCGAGCCGTGGGCGGGCCGCCGGCGCACAGTTCGGCGTCGCGCTGCAGATCGGGATAGCCCAGCACGGGCCGCCAGGGGCGCGGCAAGGCCAGGCGCACGGACGCGATCAGCCACACGCCCGGACGCGCGTGCTTGAACACGCTGTCGCGATAAGCGAAGCGGCAATCGGCCGCCGTCATGCGCGCCATGCGGCGCTCGGGAATGTTCCAGGCGAGCAGGCTGTCGAAGCGGTCGGCCAGCTCCACGCCGTAGGCGCCGATGTTCTGCACCGGCGCCGCACCGACGGTCCCGGGGATCAGCGCGAGGTTTTCCAGGCCGTCCCAGCCTTGGGCGATGCAGGCCGATACCACCTCGTGCCAGGTCTCGCCCGCCGCGGCCTCGACGATCCAGGCATCGTCGCGCTCCTCGACCAGGCGCAAGCCGCGCAGGGCCACGCGCGCCACCAGGCCGGGCACTTGCGCCGGCAGCACCATATTGCTGCCGCCGCCCAGGATCAGCAGCGGCGCATGGCTCCGGGCCATGTCCGACAGGGCATCGAGCTGCTCGACGTGTTCGAGCGCGACGCATGCCGCGGCCTGGGAGGCCAGGCCCAGCGTATTGCTCGCGGTGAGGTTGCAGGCCTGGGGCACGAGTTCAGGGGCCTGAGAGATTACGGCAGGCGGGTTTGACATCATGGACGAATCATTGCTATAGTCTTTGTCTTCACTCATGATACGCGATGCGCAGCATGAATTAAGTGAAGTGATTACGCGGGAATAGCTCAGTTGGTAGAGCGCAACCTTGCCAAGGTTGAGGTCGCGAGTTCGAGACTCGTTTCCCGCTCCAGAATTTTCGCCTATGGATATCCATAGATAAAAGGCCGAAACCTTTACGTTTCGGCCTTTTTTTCGTCCAGCAGAAGCCCACTGACGCCCGTCTACGCAGCCATGGCTTTGATCGGCCATGTATACGATGGCAATATGACCTCTTATTGGGGAAATAACGGCATTCGATAATCGGCGCGAGGAAGAACCGGATGCCGCTCGCGCACGAATAAGGGGCGTATGGTTACCATCCATGTGGGCGGCGAGGACAAGACTGCAGAGATCATCAATTGGTCGATCTGGTGCGATAAGCACGAAGGACTGCAACTGAAGTGCTCTTATTCACGTAAAGGAAAGGTCACTCACGCGCTCAGCGACTGCCGCATTTCCCCCATCCGCGAACTGGGCGAGATGTTGCTGACCAAGCCAAGCAGCGCAATCGTCAAACCCATCCAAAAGGCGACGATTTACGGCGAGCGGTATGCCGTCGTGCTTTATCCAGGATCCGATCAACCCTACATTCACAAATTGGACGGTATTGAATTCGTTACGCCGACGGCGCTGAAGGCGGCACCAGTCTTTCAGTATTTCGTTGCAGTGGCGAATGCCCGCCAGGATCGTGCGAGCTCGAAGAGTGACCGTGATATGGCCGCCAATATCGTGCGCCAATTGGAGAGGCTACCCGCCAGTGCCGACACTGCTTTACATGCCTATTGCACAGGACAGAACAAAACGCTGGCACCGGGCAACGGCTTGATCTATCCGTTCGGCGTAAACGAAAGCCAGCTCGCGGCGGTCGAGCAGGCCTTCAAGGCGCAGATCAGCGTGATCGAAGGCCCGCCGGGGACCGGCAAGACCCAAACCATCCTGAACATCCTCGCCAATATCCTGCTGCGCGGGCAAACGGTGGCGGTGGTGTCCAACAACAATACGGCGGTAGAGAACGTCTACGAGAAGCTGGAGAAATGCAGCCTGGGCCATCTGATTGCCAAACTCGGCAAACAGGAGAACCGTAAGGACTTCTTCGCCGACCTGCCGCCGTGGCCATCGAGCCCGCCCGAGTCCGCGCCGCCTCTGCACGAAATCCAGGCCATACTGGCACGCTTGAAGCTGTATCTGCACGATCACAACAAGGCGGCCCAGCTGCAGGCCGATATCGACGAGTTGACCGTCGAGCGGCGCTATCTGCAGCAGTGGCAGAAAGATAGTGGCCTTCAGGCCACCACCTCGCTGGACAAGTACGGACTGTCGCCGCGCAAGACGGCTGACCTGATGGCCTATCTAGCCCATCTTGGCGAGCAACGCATCCGGCTCAAGGAACGGCTTGAATTGCTGTTCAGCTTCAAAATTTTCCGCGCCCGACCTTTCGCCCAAGGCGATGCTCGCCTGTCCGTCTTCCATGCCTTGCAAATGCACTATTACGACAAGGTGCTGCGAGACAAGAAAGCCAATCTGCAAGCATGTCGCGAGTCGCTGGAGCGGGGGGATTTCACAACCTTGCTAGATAAATTGAAGACAGCGTCGATTCGCTATCTGAAGCAGAGCCTGCATAAGGAACGGGCATCGAACGTCTTCGATGCCGAGACATACAAGAATCAGTTCGATGACTTCGTGCAGCGCTTCCCAATCCTGGGCAGCAGTACGCACTCCGTCGTCAATTCAATCGCGCCGGGGGCGATCCTTGATTACGTGATCATCGACGAGGCCTCGCAGCAAGACATCGTGCCGGGCATTCTGGCGCTGGGCTGCGCGAAGAACTTGATCGTTGTCGGCGACAGCCGCCAACTGGCGCATATTCCCGTGGCGCTGGGTCTGCAGGCACCCGCCGACGCCTACGATTGCGAGCGATACAGCATGCTCGATTCGTGCATCGGCGTGTTCAAGGAAGCGCTGCCCAGGACGCTGCTGAAAGAGCATTACCGCTGTCATCCCAGAATCATTCAGTTCTGCAATCAGCAGTTCTATGGCAACGCCCTGGTGCCCATAACCCAGGATAAGGGCGAAACGGCTCTGCGCCTGGTGCTAACCGCCAAGGGCAACCATGCTCGCCAGAACACCAACCTGCGGGAGCTGGACTCCCTGCTCAAGCTGCTCGACGACGAGGGCGAACCCATCGGGATGGATGGTGACGGCCGCGGTTTCATCGCCCCTTTCCGGGCACAGGTCAACCTCTCCGGTTCGCACCTACCAGCGGACTTTGTCAAAGACACCGTACACAAATTCCAAGGCCGGGAATGCGACGAAATCGTCTTCTCTACCGTGCTGGACAAAAAGCGCCACAACCAGGAACGCAAGCGGCTGGATTTTGTTGATAACCCGCATATGGTCAATGTAGCGGTGTCACGGGCCAAGCATCGCTTTACTCTGGTGACGGGCGACGACGTGTTCAACGGCAACAACGGCCACATCGCTGCCTTGATGCGCTACATCGAGTATTACGCGCAGGACGAACAGGTCGTGCGTGCGCCGGTAGTGTCGGCCTTCGACCTTCTGTACCGGGAGTATGACCAGTCCTTGGCACGCTTGAATGCCCGCTTGCGGTCCGAAGACTCACGCTACAAGTCCGAGCAGATCGCGGCGCAACTGCTGCGCGAGGCGCTCTCCGATCCGTCGTGCCCCTTGTTGATGTGCCACAGCCAAGTCAGACTGAGTCAGGTCGCATCATGGACCAACCCGGACTTGACAGAGCGCGAGCGGGCTTTCATGGCGCGCGCCAGCTGCGATTTCGTGCTCTATTTCAAGGTGGGCAAGACCCCGTTGGGAGTGATCGAAGTCGATGGGGGCACCCACGACAAGCCAGATCAGGCAGCGCGGGACGCTTTAAAAAACAGCATCCTGGAGAAAAACGGCATTCCCATTTTGCGCCTGCGCACCGTCGAAAGCCGCATTGAAGAGAGGATCGCGGAATCCATCGCCCAGTGGGCAAACCCTGCGCCCAGCGCGTGAGTTAACGGATGGAGCGCTGTGGCACGGTAGATGACGACCCGTTAATTCGCACAAATTGAACGAATCGAACGATTGAAGTAGACTAGTTCGATAGACTTGCACGAGGGGTCCGAAATGCAAACCTTCACTGCCAATGAAGCAAAAACGCGATTCGGTGAACTGATAGACCGGGTGCAGCGCGAACCGATCCAGGTCACGCGGCGCAATCGTGTCGTCGGTGTCATGGTTTCTGCAGAAGACTACCAAGCGATGCGCGCGTTCTACGCAGATCGGCTGCGGCACACGTTAAAGGAAAGTGCCGAAGAAGCAGCAGCCAAGGGCTTGACGGACGAGAAGCTGGAACAGCTGCTAGCCGATGAGGATTGAACGCGCAGTCATCGACACCAACGTCCTGATCAGTGCTGCGCTATCGCCCCGGTCTGCTCCAGCGCAGATCGTGGATTGCCTTCTGCAGCACGCTACGCTGATGTTTTCACGGGAAACCTTCGAGGAACTGGAAACTAGGCTCTGGCGTCCAAAATTTGACCGCTATCTGAACATTGAACGTCGACGCCTGCTATTGCATGACTTCGCTGCGGCGGCCCAATGGGTCAATCTGCCTGCGGCGCCCAGGCCGACGTACAGCCGCGATCCCGATGACGATGTTTTCCTCCACACAGCCCTGCATGGCAAGGCTGAATGGCTGGTAAGTGGCGACAGGGATTTGCTGGAACTCCCACCTGCCGACTGGGAATTTGAAATCCTGTCACCAGCGCAGGCTTTGGAAAAATGGCATCAGAAATGAGTAAAAATCAATTCGCATCGAAGTCGAACCTGGCGGAATTCCAACGTTTCTGTGATCACATCGGTTCTTTGACCCAGGAAACAGGGCTGAGCGAACAGCTATTGAACAAATTGTTATCCGATGGTCATGTCCGACCGCTGCTCGATGATCTTGCCTGATTCATGAGGGGCTAAATCGAAAGATTCGCTCTTTTTCATTGCGCCGTCCCCATCTACTCGGCCTTGATGCCGACCGTCTTGATCACCTTCGTCCACTTCGTGGTCTCGGCCGCGATGAAGCCGCCGAAATCGGCGGGGCTGCCGGGCGTCAACGTCGCGCCCAGGGCGGCCATGCGGGCCTTCACGCTCGGATCGGCCAGCGCGCTGCGCAGCGCCGAGTTGAGCTTGTCGACCACGGGCTTGGGCATGCCGGCCGGCCCCACCAACCCCCACCATACCGAAGCCAGCGCGCCCGGCACGCCCTCCTGTGCTGCGGTCGGCACGCCGGGCAGCAAAGCCGCCGGCTTGCCGTCGAGCACGGCCAGCGCACGCAGCTTGCCGGACTTCAGGTGCGCGATCACCTCCAGCGGGTTGATCGGCATGAACGACAGCCGCTCGCCCAGCAGATCCGTGATGGCGGGCGCCCCGCCCTTGTAGGGTATGTGCGTGGCCTGGAAATGGCCCTCGGCCTTGAGCAGTTCTCCCGCCAGATGGCCCGAGCTGCCGTTGCCGGCCGTGCCGAAAGTCAGCTTGTCGGGATGCGCGCGGCCGTCGGCGATCAGGTCCTTGAGCGTCTTGTAGGGCGCGCTCGCCGGCACCACGATCACCAGCGGCGCATAGCCGATCGACCCCACGGGCGTGAAGGCCTTGGCGGGATCGTAGGTCAGGTTGGAAAACAGCGCTCCGTTGCAGGCCAGGCTGGGAGACACGGTAAGCAGCGTGTAGCCGTCGGCCGGTTGGCGCGCCACATAGTCCATGCCGATGTTCGTCGCGGCGCCCGGCTTGTTCTCCACGATGATGTCGGCCTTGAGCGTCTGGGCCATCTTCTGCGTCACCAGCCGCGTCACGATGTCGACCGCGCCGCCCGGCGCATAAGGCACGATCACGTGTATGGGCTTGTCGGGATACGCGCCGGCGGCCCCGGCCGGCAGCGCCGCCAGCGCCAGGCCGGCGCCCACGGCCAATGTCCGCGCCATGCGGATCAATGCTTGCGTGCAATCAGACATTTCATCTCCTCGATAGGTGGCTTGTTATAAACACCGGGCGCAATGCATGCGCCTTGGGCGTGGTGATGCAATAGCCGCGGGCATCGACGATCATCTTAGCTGCCGCGGCTTGGAAACTGCCCTGGATGATGGACAACAACGAATTGCTCGACCCGGCCGGCCTGCGCGGCGCCGGTTGCACGCAAATAGACCGGCGCTTGCGCCAGCGCCCGTATCAATGTGCGCTGGCGCGCGCGTAGAAGCCCTGCTGGCTCAGCAACTCCTGGTGAGTGCCCGCCTGGGCCAAGGCGCCATCCTGCAGCACCAGGATCAGATCGGCTTCCTGGATGGTCGACAGGCGGTGCGCGATGACCAGCGTGGTGCGATGCTGCATCAACACTTGCAGCGAGCGGCGCACCTGCAGCTCCGACAGCGTGTCCAGATGCGAGGTCGCTTCGTCCAGGATCAGCACCGGAGCGTTCTTCAGGAAGGCGCGTGCAATCGAGATGCGCTGGCGCTGCCCGCCGGAAAGCTGCATGCCTCTCTCGCCCACGCGCGTCGCCAGGCCAGCGGGCAGCGCGCGCACGAAATCGAACAGGGCGGCCTGCTCCAGGGCCGCGCGCAGATCCGCGTCGCTGGCCTCGGGCCGCGCCAGGCGGATGTTCGCTTCCAGGGTGTCGTTGAACAGATAGGTGTCCTGCGTGACCAGGGCCACGCATTCGCGCAAGCCGTCCAGCTCCAGTTCGCGCACATCGACGCCGTCCAGGCGAACCCGGCCTCGCCCCGGATCCCAGAATCGCAGCAGCAGGCTGGCCACGGTGCTCTTGCCCGCGCCCGAGGCGCCGACGATGGCCGCCATGGCGCCGGCCGGAACCGTGAAGCTCAGGTTTTTCAGCGTGGGCTCGCGATTGCCTGGATAGGTGAAATCGACGCCGTCGAATTCCAGCGACAACCCTTGCGCCGCCTGCGGCGCGGCGCGCGAGCCGTCCGTGACCGGTTCGGCTTCGTGACTGACGACATGCAGACGGCGCGATGCCGCGATGGTGTCGGCCAATTGGCGGCTGACCTGCGAGATTTCGGATACGGGCAGGAAGGTGGCCAGTGCGGTCAGGATCAGCAAAGGCAGCATGCCCGCGCTCAGCACGCCGGCCGACACCTGTATCGCGCCGACGACGGCGACGGCCAGGCCGCCCAGTCCCATCGCCATTTCGAAGCGCGCGGCCTGCCCCGAAAGGTCGCCCAGGATATGCAGGCGGCGCAGGCCATAGCGCTCGGCCAGTTCCAGGAATTGCACGCGGCGGCGGTCCGTGGCCTGGAATGCCGTCAGCTCGCCCAAGCCCTGGATGGTGTCGGTCGTATGGGCGCTCATCTCGCCCAGCGCGGCGCGCGCCTTGTCGCCCAGCGCATCGATGCGACGGCGGCCGCGTATGGGCGCGAACAAGGCATAGGCCAGGAAGGGCAGCAAAGCCAGGGCCACCGGCCAGCTGTAGCTTGCCAGGAAAACCAGCACCGTCAGAGGCACCAGTACGGAGACGATGGCCGGGCCTATGGTGTGGGCATAGAAGTACTCGATCATCTCCACGTCCTGCGTCGCCAGCGCGACCAGATCGCCGGACCGGCGCTGCAGCAGGTAGGCGGGCGCCAGACGCTCCAGCTTGTCGTAGAGCTTGATGCGCATATCGCCCAGCAGCTGGTAGGCCATGGCATGCGCCAGCCAGGACTCCAGCCAGTGGAACAGGGCGGCCAGCGGCGCGGCGATCAGCAACGCGACGATCAGGCCGCCGGTTTCCCGGCCGTCGCGGATATGGGCCACGACCAGCGCGCTCAATACGCCGACGCCGATATAGGCCGCGACGCGGGCGATGCCCAGCACGATCGTCGTGGCCAGCGTGCCGCGCCAGGGCTGCACGACGGCCAGCAGCGTGGCCAGCGTCTCGCGCCAGGCCACGCGATCGGCATCCTCGTTCAGCGCGCGCGGCGCGGGCCCGGACCGCGGCGCGGCGTTCGCCTCTTCGCCCTCCGACGCCCGATCCGCACCCGTGCCGCCGGCTTGCGCCATCTGGCTCGTCTCGCGCCGCGCCGCATCCTGTTCGTGCATCAGCCGGTAATACAAGCCGCGGCGCATCATCAATTCGGCGTGCGTGCCCTGCTCGACCACGCTGCCGCGATCGAGCACCAGACAGCGGTCCGCGCCGACCACGCTGGCCAGCCGGTGGGCCAGGATGAGCGTCGTGCGGCCTGCCATCAGGCGGTCCAGGGCCTGCTGGATGAGCGCTTCGTTCTCGGTGTCGACGGACGAAAGCGCCTCGTCCAGCACCAGGATGGGCGCATCGCGCAGCAGCGCGCGGGCGATCGCCACGCGCTGGCGCTGCCCGCCGGAAAGCTGCAAGCCGCGCTCGCCGATGCGCGTGGCGTAGCCGTCCGGCAGCGCCATGATGAAGTCGTCGATATTGGCTGCCCGCGCGGCCGCGCGCACCTGTTCATGCGTGGCATCGTGGCGGCCCAGGCGCAGGTTCTCATCCAGCGTGCCGTGGAACAGCGTGATGTCCTGGCTGACCACGGCGATGCGCGATAGCAGCGATTGCGCGTCCAGCTCGCGCACGTCCACGCCGCCGATGCGCACGGCGCCGCGCTGCGGCAGGCCCTCTTGCAGCAACAGGCGCACGATGGTGGACTTGCCGGCCCCGCTCGGGCCGACGATGCCCACGCGCTCTCCCGCAGCGATGCGAAAGTTCAAGCCCCGATGCGCCGGACGTTCGGGCGCGTACGAGAACGTCACGTCGTCGAATTCGACGCTGGGTTCCAGGCAGGCGGGCGCCTGCGTGCGCGCTTGCGCCGCGTGGGAACCGGCAGCCGATTCCGCATCCATCAGCGCATGGATGCTGGCCGCGGCCGATTGGCCCAGCATGCCCCGGTGCAAGACCGCGCGCAGGTCGCGCAAGGGCCGGAAGATTTCCGTGCCGGCCATCAGGATGATCAGCAGCGCCTCTACGCTCATCTGCCCATGGCCCACCCGCCAGGCGCCCAAGGTGAGCGCCAGCGCCGCGCCCAGCGCCACGCCCAGGTCGCTGATGCCGCGCGTGAGCAGGCTGACCGACAACACCCACATGGTGCCGTGCGACAGACGGCGCGCGCGCTCGGCCAGCCGCTTGCCCCAGGACTTGCCCTGCCCGAAAGCCTTGAGGGTGGGCAGCCCCTGCACCGCGTCCAGGAAGTCTTCGCCGAAATCCTGCAGCGACTGCGAACGGGCCAGGCTGGCGCGCCGGTCCAGCATGTGCACGGCCATCGGGCCGAACAGCGAGAACAAGGCGGCCGCCAGCAGCACCAGGGCGGTGGGCACGTCCCAGAACGCGATGACCGCGAAGATGGCGAACGGCGCCGCCGCCGCGATCGCGACCTGAGGCAGGTACTGTCCGAAGAAAGTCTGCAGTTGCTCGACACCGTCCACCACCGTGAGCATCACGCCGCCGGTGCGCTGGCTGGCGAACCAAGCGGGCCCCAGCGCCACGATGCGGTCATACAGCCGGCCGCGCAATACCTGCTGGACCGTGGCGGCGCAGCGGTTGGCCTGCAGCGTGCGCCAGTGATCGAACCCCGCCCGCAGCAGCACCATGACGACCGCCGCGCCGGCCGCTTCGGCCCAGCGCTGCCACGGATCGCCCGCGAAGACGCGCGCCAGCATCTGGCCCAGGAACACATAGCGCAGTATGCCGGCGGCCAGCGCCAGCAGGCCCAGCACGATGCCGCCGGCCATGCGCGCGCGCATGCCATGCGTCAATTGCCACAACCGGTAGTCGAAATACATGGAGTCGTCCCCTGACAAGCAAGCCTCATTGTTGCTGCGGCCGGGATGCCTCGCATAGCGATAGTTTTTCCATCAAGAGTTGAGCTAAATTGCACCCATGGCCATTCTGCCCACCCGCACGCCCCCACTCGCCGCGCTGCGCGCCTTCGAGGCGGTCGCCCGCCTGGGCAGCCTGAGCCGCGCGGCCCTCGAGCTGAACGTGACGAAAAGCGCCGTCAGCCATCAGCTGCGCGCCCTGGAGGCCGACCTGGGTGTCGTCCTGCTGCAGCGCGGCGGCACGACGCGCCGCGCGCAAACCACCGACGCCGGGGCAGATCTGCTGTCTTCGGTACAACAGGCTTTGACCCTGCTAGCCAGCGCCTGCCGCAACGTGCGCACGGCGGCCAGGGGGCGGACGGCCCGGCGCCTGAACATCTCGGCGAATCCTTCGCTGGCGGCCTTGTGGCTGGCCCCCCGCATCGGGCGCTTCATCGAGCTGCATCCCGATATCGACATCCAGGTGTATCTGCACTCCAGCCAGGACCCGGCCTGGCGCGAGCAGGATCTCGACCTGGCTTTCATGCACATGCGCGACGAAGGGCCGGACCGGCCCGCTCCGGGCGATATCCGTCTGATGACGGAAACCGTGGTGCCGGTATGCAGTCCGGCGCTGATCGATGCGGTCTCGCGCGGCGATCCGGCAGTCTTCACCCGCTATCGCCGGCTGGAGGAAAAGCACGTCGCCAGCCCGGAGACCAGCTGGCAAACATGGTGGAAAAGACTGGGCCTGCGGGATGGGGACTGGCAGGACCCGCTGGTCCTGAGCGGCCTGAGCACCGTCGTGTCGGCCGCGGTGGCGGGCACCGGCATCGCGCTGGGCCGCTCGCCGCTGATCGACGAGGAAGTGGCGCGCGGCGGCCTGGTTCCCCTCATGCCCGAACTGCGCATGGCGGGATCCTGGGGTTATGTCATACGCATGCGGCCGGACCGCCCCGGCGATGCCGCGTTGCCCGCGCTGGTCGAGTTCCTGCTGGAGGAAGCCCAGGTTCGCAACCCTTGACGGCATGCGCGAAGCGCGCGCCACCATCCGGTAGTAGCGGTAGCGCAGCAGCTCTTCCACGAAATAGCCGCGGGCCGTACTGTGAATGAAACGCCTCGAGCTTGAAGCTGCTAGCCTTGCTCACGTCGCGTGCCGTATGGATTTCGTCGTTGGCGACGACCAGCGCACCGTTGGAAAAAACGCCCAAGGGCGCGGGCTACACGGAACGCTACATCAAGCGCTTCGGCACGCATCCCGTGCTGAACTCACCGTTCGCCCATGGCGCGGCCTATGTCATCGTCGACGCCAGCAGTAAATCGAACTTGGCCCCTGGGTTATTGTGTCCCTATATAACTAAAACATAAATAAAAAGGTCCCGATCCCCCCTCAAACGCTGACCAATCGTTGAAAATGCAGTCGCGAATCTCATAGGGATTTTCCCTCGGAATAAGGAAAATCCAATAAATTCAATTTGTTATCCAATCAAAAATTATTAATTGCAATTGGG
>Ga0209455_1000469_pt1 | contig 30341 bp, 24 predicted proteins | sample AraplaCol_mCL_r2_FD_184275 | JGI IMG/M metagenome (GOLD analysis project Ga0209455, IMG submission 184275) | Arabidopsis root microbial communities from North Carolina, USA - plate scrape CL_Col_mCL_r2 (SPAdes) (version 2) | ecosystem: Host-associated > Plants > Roots > Endosphere | place: USA... | reverse complement strand
CCACGTAGCAGCCGTCGTCCAGCATCACCGGCGTGCCGTCGCGGATCACCTGCGGCTCGCGCGAGCCGTGCGGCAGCGCGGTGTAGGTGCCAACGTTGATGCTGGCCTCGCCGCGCAGGCCCATGCGCGCATAGCCGACCTCCACCCACGCCGCGATGTGCTGCTGGGTCATGCCCGGCTCCAGGCCCTGCCAGATCGCCTTGTACAAGGCCAGCGTGGCGTTGTTCGCCACCTGCATCAGCGCGAGTTCCGCGGGACTCTTGATCGCGCGGCAGCCAACGGTGACCGGCGTCGCCGGCACCAGCTTCGCCTGCGGCATGGCCGCGGCGATGCCGGTGGAACGGAAGAACGGCACCTTCTCCTCGATGCCCAGCGTGCCGGTGCTGGCGCCGTGCTCGCGCATCAGCTGCGCGATCAGCGCGTACGGGCTCTCGTTCTCCTGCCAGGTGCGCACGTCGTGGCCGAAGCGGATCTGCTCCAGCGCGCGGCTGCGTTCGAATGCGGGCGTGATGTACACCGGGTCGCCCGAGCGCGGCAGCAGCATGCCCATCAGGCGCTCGCTGGTCCACCAGCGCATGCCGGTGTAGTAGTCCAGCGTGGTGCCGCCATCGAGGTAGATGGCGTCCATGCCGTGCCGGCCCATCAGCTCCTGCGCCTTCGCGAGGCGCGCGCGGCGCTCATCGTCGGTGATCGGCACGATCTGTGACTTCACCGGCTGCAGCGCGAGGATAGCCGCCGGCAGCTTGATGCCGCCGACTTCTGCGGCCTTCGCCCCGGCGCCCAGCATCGCCACCGGCAGCGCCGCCGCGCCAAGCGTCGCGGATTGCAGGAAGCGGCGGCGGCCGGGGTGCATCGCGTCGTGGCGCTTGCTCATGGGTTCGCTCTCGTCCGGGACCGGGCCGATATTGCGACACGGCCGCGGGCGGTTCGCCACTGGCAAAAGGCATGGCCACCCGCACGATTCGCCGCGACTACCGATGCCGTCGCGGCAGCCTGCCGCGAACCTCACGGTCATTGCGCGACTTCGCCGCGACGAACCCGCTCAGCGCCGCCTCGGCATCACGCCCCTGCGCAAGCCGGTTCGCCCGGCTGCATCGCATGGAATTCGATGGACAGGCCGAGGTCGTCCCGTGTCGGCGCGAGGAAGGACTCGCCGGACAGGCCGCGGTAGGTCGCCAGCTTGCGCTCGTAGCCGCGCTCCACCCAGCGCCGCGCGCGCCCCAGGTCGCTCACGCCGAAGCTCACGCCCAGGATGCGCGCGCCGCCGTTCACCATGGTCTGCGCGGCGATGCCCGCGCCGTCGGGCTGCAGTGCCAGCAGCGCGGTCGGGCCGACCGGCACGCAATAGCCCTTCGCGCCGAGCGCGGGCAACCTGACCGGCACCGCATGGCCGTAGCCCATTTTCTCGAGCTGGCGGCGGTCAGCCTCGGCGTCGGCCGACACCAGCCAGATCGACGACAGTTCGCGCGCCCCGTTGGGGTGCTCGCGCGTCACGCGGTAGTCGCCGGCGTTGGCGGGATCGAACTGGTCGGGCGCGTAGCCGGCGGCGTAGTCGATGAAGAAGGTGTTGCTCGACAGCGGTGCGCGGTCGAACGCGAACAGCCGCCAGCCCGGCTTCGCGCCCTCGGGGCCGGAGAAGAACGGCGTGACCGCGTAGTGCAGCGCCTGCAGCGACTGGTGGATCGCATCCAGCGACGAGGTGCGGAAACCGAAGGTGCGCGAGCCCGGCCCGCCCTTCAGCGCCTGCTGGTCTTCCTGCATGCCGGGGTCGAACGCGGGATCGGGCCGGGTGATGCCGAGCAGTTCGATGAAGCTGCTGTCGGCGAAGCGGATGTAGCGGTTGGCCACGCCGCCGGGATCGCGCCCAGGCCGCACCTGGAAGCCCAGCTTGACCGCCATGACTGCGGTGGTCTGGTCGATGCCGCGCCCCCACAGCAGGATGTGGTCGAGCCGCGTGGCGGGTGCCGCGGGAACGGTCGCCGGGGTCGAAGCCTGCGCGACACCCGCGCACAACAGCAGCCATGCCGAAACGTAGCGGATCAGGCGCATGCGTATCCTCACGAGCAAGGTTGGGGAGTTTTCCCGGCAAGCCGGCCGGCTTGCTCCGGGCGCCCTTTTATCGGCGGATCGCCGCTCGCCCGCAAGGACAATATCCGGACAAAAACGGCCAACGCACCCGCATGCGCGGCGCATCCCGGCATCGATCGGCGACAAGCCTCCGCGCTCAGGCACCCGCGCCGCGGCGCAGCGACTGCGGCGACATGCCGAACGCGCGGACGAAGGCGCGGCGCATGCGGCTGGCGTCGCCGAAACCCGTCGCCGCGGCGATGTGGTCCAGGCCGAGATGGCTGGTCTCCACCGCGATGCGCGCGGACTCCAGGCGCAGACCCTCCACGACCTTGGCCGGCGTCGCGCCGATCTCCGCCGCGAACGCGCGGGCGAAATTGCGCGGGCTCATCGCGGCGCGCTCGGCCAACCGCTCCACCGTCATCGGCTCGGCGAGGCGCGCGCGCATCCAGCCGATCAGCTCGCCGAAGCGCCCGGTGCGGCCACCGCGTTCCACCAGGGCGGAATACTGCGACTGCCCACCATGCCGTCGCTGATGCACCACCAACTGCTGCGCCGCGCGTCGCGCGATGGCGGGGCCGAGGTCGTCCTCGACCAGCGCCAGCGCCAGGTCGATCCCCGCGGAGATGCCCGCCGAAGTCCACAGCTCGCCGTCCCGCACGAACATCCGGTCGGCATCCAGGCGCACTTTCGGGTAGCGCACCCGGAAGCGTTCGGCCGCGTCCCAGTGCGTGGTGGCGCGCCGGCCGTCGAGCAAGCCGGCCTCTGCGAGGAAGAACGCGCCGGAGCAGACACCCGCCGTGCGCCGCCACGCGTCGACGCCCAGCCAGGCCATGATGTCGCGCTGGCTCTCCTCGACCTGCGCCAGGTTGCCGCCCGAGACGATCACCGTGTCGAAGCGCTCCTGCCCCAGCGGCGCGGCCGCCAGGCATACGCCCGCGGAACTGCGCACGCTGCCGCCGCCAGGGGCGAGCACCTTGATCGCGTAGCTGTCCGGCCGGAAACGCTCGGCCATCTCGAACACCGCGATCGGGCCGGCGGCGTCCAGCAGCTGGAATCCCGGGAAAACCACGATGGCGATCTCGCGTCGCATGGTGCCGGCCACTCGCATGTGCAGTGGCGGAAAAGTGGCGTAATCGCGAGGCGTGCGTCAAGCCGGGGCGCGAAGCGCTCAGCATGCTTCAAGCCTCCCGGGAAACGGCACCCCGCAGACGCGGGCTAGACTGGCCCCGCCTTCCGCGCGAGCCGCCTCCATGATTCCCCACTTCAGCGACTTCTCCGCCAACGAGCGCACCTACCTCGCCTGGATCCGCACGGCGATCTCGCTGATGGGCTTCGGTTTCCTGATCGAGCGCTTCGACGTGTTCCTCGTCTACACGACACGCGGCGCGGTGCTCGGCAACGGCCTGCACATGCGCGCCTCGGAATGGCTGGGTCTGGGCATGATCCTGCTCGGCGCCGTGCTGATCCTGCTGGCCACCCGCAGCTTCTACCGCAATTGCCGGCTGATCCAGAGCGAAACCGAAGCCTCCTACCGCGGCTCCGCAGTCGAACGCGTGCTGACGGCATTGCTGGTCGCGCTGGCGCTGTTCCTCGTGCTGTACGTGGGTTACCAGCTCACCAGCCTGCAGTGATGCGGTGCCGGAGCGGGCAAGCCGACACCCTTCCCTCCACAGCGCTACAGTGATCGGCGGGGGCCGGGGTCGGACGTTCAAGCAGCCTTGCTGACTGGAGGGGAGCCATGCGACATGCGATAGCGCTTGCGGCAGCCTTGTCGATCGGTGCGGGTGCGGCCTGCGCCGCGACCCGCGATCTCGCACCCATCGTGTTGCCGCAGGCCGCAACGCCCGGCAAGGCGGTGCAGCCGTTCGTCAAGGTGGATGCGCCCGTGGTCGCGCTGTTGCACGTGCGCGTGATCGACGGCACCGGCGCGCCCGCGCGCGCGAACCAGACGATCCTGATCGAGCACGGCAAGATCGCGGCCGTGGGCGCCGACGGCCTGCCGATACCCGCCGACGCCAAGCGCATCGACCTTTCCGGCCGCACCGTGTTCCCGGGCCTGGTCGGCATGCACGACCACCTGTTCTACATCGCGCGGCCGAACCTTGGCGAGCAGGACGGCAAGCTGCACAGCGATCCGCCGCTGATCGTGCCGGAAATGGCGTACTCGGCGCCGCGGCTGTACCTCGCCATGGGCGTCACCACCTTGCGTACCACCGGCAGCGTCGAGCCGTACACCGATCTCAACCTCAAGCACGACATCGACCAAGGCAAGCTGCCCGGCCCGCACATGGACGTCACCGGGCCGTACCTGGAAGGCGCGAACTCGCCCTTCATCCAGATGCACCCCATCCGCGACCCCGAGGACGCGAAGGCAACCGTGGCGTTCTGGGCGAAACAGGGCGTCACCTCGTTCAAGGCCTACATGGACCTCACCCGCGCCGAACTGCAGGCCGCGGTGGACGAGGCGCACCGCCTGGGCCTGAAGGTCACCGGCCACCTGTGCGCAGTCACCTACCGCGAAGCCGCCGCCATCGGCATCGACGACCTCGAGCACGGTTTCTTCGTCAACACCGAGCACGACCCCGGCAAGGCGCCGGACCAGTGCACCGACTCCGACGGCCTCGCCACGCTGCGTGCGATGGACCCGCAAGGCAGTGACGCCAGGAGCCTGATCCACGACCTCGTGGCGCACCACGTCGCCGTCACCTCGACCCTGCCGGTGTTCGAGCAGATGGTGCCGCACCACGCGCCGCTGTGGCCGCAGGCGATGGCCACGCTCAGCCCCGAGGCCAAGCACGACTACCTGCTGTTGCGTGAGCGCACGGACGCCTTGCCGCCGGGCGAGGCACAGAAACGCGGCCTCACGTTCCGCCACGGCATGGCGATGGAACGCGAATTCGCCGCCGCAGGCGGCCTGCTGCTGGCCGGCCCCGACCCTACCGGCAACGGCGGCGTGGTCCCCGGCTTCGGCGACCTGCGCGAAGTGGAACTGCTGGTGGAGGAAGGCTTCACGCCCGCACAGGCGATCCGCATCGCCAGCTGGAACGGCGCGCTCTACCTCGGCCTGCAGGACCGCATCGGCTCGATCGCCGCGGGCAAGGACGCCGACCTGGTCGTGGTGAAGGGCGATCCTTCGCAGCACATCGACGACATCGAGCACGTCGAGACCGTGTTCAAGGATGGCGTCGGCTACGACTCGCAAGCGCTGCTGCAATCCGTGCAGGGGCGCTACGGCGAATACTGACGCTGGCCGCAGGCGCTGCGCGGCCCCGGCGGGACCGCGCAGCGGCGTGACCCGGGTTTCCGGGATCGCCTACATCGCCGGCGCGGGTGTCCCATCGGACCACTTCGCGGCCGGGATCATCAGCACCTGCACGGCCACCGCCCCGTCGTGGAACTGCGGGTTCCGCATGACCGGCGAACCCGGCACGTCGGCACCCCAATCCGCTCCGCGCGAAACGTAGAACATCAGGTGCGGCATCCAGTGCCCCGCGTCGTCATTCAGGTAGCCCTGCTTCGACATCATGTAGCACATCGCGCCGGGCTCCAGCGGCGGCAACTGCTTCGCAGCGACGGCGGCCTTCATGCCCGCCATGATCTGTTCCCTGGTTTTTCCGGCGAGCGCCAGCTCGGTCCGCTTGAAGGTGATCGGCAGGATCGAGCGTGCCGCCTGCGGGTTGAGGCACATCGGCCCGCGCAACCTGGGATTCCAGAATTCCGGGAAATCGAACTGCGCCGTCCAGGAGCGGTCGACCAGGCACGCGAAACCATTCTTGCCCTCGACCGCCGTGACGTAGCCATGCGGCCCGAGCACCAGGATCGTGGCGTCCCAGGAAATCGCCTTGGGCGCCGCGCTGCGCGCCAGCGCGATCTCCGCATTGCGGTCCGCCATCAGGTATTGCGACAGCGGCGCCATGCGCGGATAGGCGTGCTGCACACCCCTGGCGGTCGAACTTCCGGCAACGGCTACCGTCAAGAACAAGCCCAGCATCATGCAAATCTTTGGGCAGACGACAATTCGCTTCATCTCTGTCTCCCGAATGGATCGCGCAGGCACCATGAAGATCCGACTTTCGCCGGATCGAACCCGGATCGCGACCGGGCAAAGGCACCCGTGGGCGAACCGTCCCAACGACGAACGGCGCAGGGGGAAATCGACATCCGGTCGGTCCCGCACGCCAAGGCAATCCAGAACCCCTGCCCGTAGTCGATCCCCCGCCCCGCATCGAAGGCCACGCCCAGCGGCGTACTGGTCAACCGTTACGTCCGCGAGGGCGCGGTGCGCACCGGGTCGTTCGGACCCGGCTGACCGGCGCCCACGCCACGCGATTGAGATGCGCGCCTCCGCCTCCACATCATGGGCATCCGAACCCGCCCCTGGATCGCCCATGACTTCCCCTGCCCCGCTCCGCATCGATTTCGTCTCCGACGTCGCCTGTCCGTGGTGCGCGGTCGGGCTCGCCAGCCTGCAACAGGCGCTGGCGAAGCTCGACGGCGCGGTGCGCGCGGACATCCACCTGCAGCCGTTCGAACTGAATCCGCAGATGGCGGCTGAAGGCGAGGACGCCGGCGAGCACATCATGCGCAAGTACGGCATCGACGAGGCGCGGATGGATGCCAACCGCGCGGCGATCCGCGAGCGCGCCGCGGCGCTCGGCTTCGCCTACAACGTGCACCGCGGCAGCCGCGTCTGGAACACCTTCGACGCGCACCGGCTGCTGCACTGGGCCGGCTTGCAGGACGGCGCACGCGCGCTGGCACTGAAGCAGGCGCTGCTGCGCGCCTACTTCAGCGACGGCGAGAACGTTTCCGACCACGACGTGCTCGTCCGCATCGCCGGAGATGCCGGCCTCGATGCCGGCGAAGCACGCCGCGTGCTGGAGAGCGGCGAGTACGCCGACGAAGTGCGTGCGCAGGAACGGCGCTTCCAGCAGGCCGGCATCCATTCCGTGCCGGCCACCATCGTCAACGGCACGCATCTGATCTCGGGCGGACAGCCGCCGGAAGTGTTCGAACGCGCGTTGCGGGAGATTGCGGAGCAGGCCACCGGCGCGGGCGGCGTGCGCGAAACACGGTAGCCGCGTTGCCGCATGATCCGCGGCAGCTTGTCGACCGGCAGCGCGTCCACGCGACGCCGGTCGAAGCCGGTCGCACGCTGCGCCTGCTGCAGTGAATCGACGATGGCCTCGCGCGAACGGTGGCCGGAAGACGGCGTGGAATATCCTCAGCGCACCCCGCGCACTGGCAGGATGGCCCAGGCGCCAAGCGCGACCAGGATTGCCGCCACGACGAACAGCGCCGCATAACTCCCGCCGCTCGCGGACAGGATGACCGGAGCGATCGCCGGCATCAGCGACTGCGGCAGCACGCTGGCGATATTGAAGATGCCCAGGTTCCTGGCCGCATGGGTTTCGCGCTCCGGCAGCACGTCGGTCACCAGCGCGAGGTCGGCCGCCAGGTACACGCCCTGCGCGACGCCGGCAAGCGCCATCGCCGCGAGGAACCAGGGATACGAGGCAGCGAAGGCGATCGCCAGCAGGGCCAGCGCATAGAGCAGTGCGGCGCCGGACACGAAGACCTTGCGTCGCCCGAGGGCATCGGACAAGCCACCGCCCAGCACACTGGAGACCGCCACCGCGCAGGACTGCACCAAGGTGGACAGGAAGATCCGGCGCGGCACCTCGGCGGGCGCGCAGCCCAGCTGGCCGATCAGGTAGAACTCCTGGTAGGTCATCAGCAGCGAGACCCCGGCGTAAAGCAGGAATCGGCTGCTCCAGGCCCAGGAGAAATCGGGGAAACGCAGCGGATTGATCCAGAAGCTGCCCAGGAACTCGCGCCACCCGTAGCGTGGCCGCCGGGCCACGACCAATCGATGATCGGGCAGCACCCAGGCCAGCAGTAGCGCCGCAGCCAGTGCAATCGCCGCCGGCACCAGGAACATCGCGAGCGTGGAATCCGCGAGGGCCTCCACCAGGAAGGTGCCCCCCGTCATGCCCAGCGGCAGGCTGATGTTCACGATGCCGGACACCGTGCCGCGCTGCGACGCCGGGATCTGGTCGGCGAGGATCGCCGCCAGCGCGGCGAGTTGCGCGTTGCAGGCAAGCTGCGTGACGCACCAGCCCAGCAGGAGCTGCGGAACCGACGCGGCCGTCGCGATCATCGCCAGCCCCGCCGCTCCTCCCAGGGCACCGGCAATCAGCCAGGGCCGGCGCATGCCGAAACGCGAAGTCGTGCGATCCGACAGGCGACCGAAGAACGGGTTGCCGAACAGCGCCATCAGCGCGCCCACGCCTACCACCAGCGACAGGCTGCCGGTCGCCTGCGCCGGCGCGATCACGCGCACGCGCATCGCCAGACCCACCAGGATGGGTGGAAGCAGCGCCATCCACAGGCCCGTGTAGGCCATGCCGTAAATCACGATGAACGGCCAGCCGGCGCGGCGCAGGTGCGGCGTCGCACCCGCGTGCGCACCGGCCGGCACGGGAAGCCCGCGCATCGCAGCTTCAGCCTTGTCGTCGATCACCGTCTCCGCCCCGTGGGTCCGCGCGCCGGGCTCTCGGCGAACCCGGCGCCGGCACAGGGCGAATACTACGGTTTCCCGGGCGCGGCCGTGGATGCGCGCAGATGCACCTGGTAAGGCACGCGCGACTGCTGGGGCACGGCGGACTCGCGGATCGACTGCAATACGTTCTGGACGGCCAGGCAACCGAGCTCGCGGCACGGCTGGTGCACCGTGGTCAGGCCGGGCGACACCAGCTGCGATACCGGCGTGCCGTCGAAGCCGCATACCGACAGGTCGCCGGGAATCGCCAGCCCGCGTTCGTAGGCCTCGCGCATCGCGCCGCAAGCCATGTCGTCGTTTGCGGCGAAGATCGCCGTGGGGGGACGCCGCCGGTCGAGCAGCGCCCTGGCGCCGGCCACGCCCGACGCGAAAGCGAAATCCCCGTCCACCACCAGCGACTCGTCGTACGCGATGCCGGCCTTGCGCAATGCGTCGCGATAGCCACTGAGCCGCCAGGTGCGCGCACCGTGCCCCTTCAGCCCGGCGATGTGGCCTATCCGCCGATGCCCGAGCGAGACCAGGTGCTCGACGATCTCGGCCGCCGCCCTGCGCTCGTCGAAGCCGACGTCGATGCGCGACTGGCGCAACCGGGAGGAAATCGTCGAGTACGGAATGTCCAGCTCGTCGAGGCGCTGCAGCAACTCGGCATTGTTCGCATGCGGCGGCACCAGCACCAGCGCGTCCGGCCGGTGCGTCGCCACGAAGCCGTCGATCCGCGCGGCCAGGTCGTCCGCCGCGTCGAAGGGGTGCAGCACCGCGTTGTACGGCGTCCCCTTGCACGCCTGCAGCACGCCCACGATCACCTCCATGGTGTAGCTGGAGCCGGCCATCGGGTTGTCGTACAACAGCGCGACCAGGTACGAGCGGTTCCCCGCCAGGCTGCGTGCGGACGCGTTCGGCACGTAGTTTAGCGCGCGGATCGAGGCTTCGATCCGCGTGCGCAGCTTGGCGCGCACGCTCGCATAGCCGTTGAGCACGCGGGACACCGTCTTGGTGGACACGCCGGCATGCGCAGCGACGTCTTCGATTCTCGCAGGCATGTGCAGATCCGGCCCCCGTATGGCTTGCAGCGCCCATGCTACCCCAAGCGGAAGGCGCGCAACCATCCGCATCCCGGCCGTTCCACTCAAAAGTACCAGCGCTGGTATTTTCTATTGACAGCGCTTGTACATTTGACTAGCGTGCGATGGCGCAAGAGCCCGCGACGCAGGGGAGAAGGGTCGCGTTGACCGGGCACTCACTCGACACTGGGGAGATACCGAAGTGAAGAAGCCATCCATGCATCCGCATGCGCGCAACGCCGGCCAGCTGCGCCTGCTGCCTTTTGCGATCGCGATGACGTTGTTCGCGGCCGGGCCGTCGCGTGCGCAAGCCGCGCAGCCCGCGCCACAGGACACCGACCAGGCCGCGCAGACCGCACCGGCCACCAACAAGGATTCGAAGGTCGCGGCGAAAAAGAAGAATGCCTCCACGACGGCGGACGAGAAGGAGGCGAAGCAGCTCACCGGCATGACCGTCAACGGCTTCTCGTCCAGCTTGAATCGCGCGCAGGACATCAAGCGCTACGCCGACACCGTGGTCGATGCGATCTCGGCGCAGGACGCCGGCTCGCTGCCCGACCTGTCGGTGACCGAAGCCCTGCAGCGCGTGCCGGGCGTGGCCGTCAGCGCGTTCGGCATCGCCGCCGACCCGGACCACTTCTCGATCCAGGGTTCGGACATCAGCCTGCAGGGCCTGCCCTACACCAGCACGCTGTTCAACGGCCGCGAGGTGTTCTCCGCCGGCGGCGGCCAAGGGCTGAACTTCGCCACGGTATCGCCGGAATTGATCGGCTCGGTGGTGGTGAGCAAGAACCAGACGGCGGACATGATCGAGGGCGGCATCGCCGGCTCGATCGACCTGCACACGCGCATGCCCTTCGACAGCAACAAGGACACCCAGGCCTCCGTCACCCTCGGCGACTACTGGGGCGACCTGGCCAAGCGGGGCACGCCGCAGATCGCCGGCCTGTTCAGCCACAACTGGAGTACCGATATCGGCCGCTTCGGTTTCCTCGCGAACGTGGCCTACGACCGCATCGACCAGACCGACAATGCGATTTCCGTGGTCGATTACCAACGACGCTGCAATGGCTGCAACCTGCCGGGTGGCAGAACCGACGCCTTTCCCGGCCTTGCGCCGGGCGAATATCGCTACGTGCCGGTCGGCGGCGACCTTCGCCACCAGGACGAAACAAGCACGCGCTTCGGCCATGCGCTGGCCCTGCAATGGGAAAGCCCGGACAAGACCTGGCAAGCCGCGCTGACATGGAATCGGGCATCGGACTCCGAGACCACCTTCGAGCACACCCTGCAGGCATCGACGGATGGTTGCAACGGCCAGACGCTGGCTGGCTGTGCCGTGCCGCTGGCGGGCACCACGCCGGTGTACGACGCCAACGGCGTATTCCAGTCCGGCACCATTTCGGGCGATCCGGCCGCATCGACCTTCCTGCCGCTCACCTATGGCGGCGTGCCGACGCAACTGGATACCGCCGGCTTCAAGCGGCGTTACGTGACCAACGACTACGCCTTCAACCTGAAGTGGAACGTCAATGATCGGCTGCACTTGAGCCTGGACGCGCAGGACACCCATTCCGATTACTCGGATTCGTACTACTACATTCGCCAGATGACCCAGGCCAACTGGTACATCGCCACACACGGCAACGGCGTGCCCACGATCAAACTGTTGTCGCCCGATCCCAACGAAACGACGGCCCAGTATTTCGCCAACCCCAACAACACCTATTGGTCAGCGGCACAGGACCACCAGGAGAAGTCCTGGGGCAACCAGCGCGCCTTCCGCCTGGACGGCAGCTTCGACGTGGACAAGGGGCCGCTGGACAACATCCAGTTCGGCTTCCGGCACAGCGACCAGGAAGAAACGCTGTATTCCTCGCCGTACAGCTACTTCTGGGACATCAGCACGCCTTACGCCGGCGGGCCTGGGCTGGCGGTCACCGCCGCCGACACACCCGGCTATGTTTCCCCGTACCACGTCAACCTGCCGGCCTTCGGCAACGGCGATTTCGGCGTGGTCGCGCCCTTCTTCAACCTGAACCCGCAGTCGCAATTCTGGCAATCCGTCGCCGCCATGAAGCAGATCAACCAGCAGTCGCTGGCCATCAACCCGGGCTGGAGCTGGTGGAGCCCCTACTACACCAACTACGAACGCGACCAGTACGGCTACACCTTCGTGCCGGGCACGCATTACCTGCCGCAGGAAATCTCCTCCAACGGTGAGAAGACCAACGCCACCTATCTCCGCCTGAACTTCAGCAACAGCAACATGGATTTCCTCAGCGGCCTGCAGATCAGCGGCAACATCGGCGTGCGCTACGTGCATACCCAGGACGATGCCTCGGGCTACCTGCTGCTGCCGGACATGAAGCAGGCTCTCGGCAACGCCAGCATCCCGGAGTATTGCCTGGGCGTAACGAAGAACGGCACCCAACCGGCCTCACCAGGCACGTTCTGCGCGCTCACCTCGGCGCAGCAGCAGCAATACGTGACCTTCGCCAACGGCGGGTACAGTCCGATTACGGCCAGCAGCGGCTACGGCAACTGGCTGCCCAGCTTCAATCTGGCGATCGGCTGGACAGACGACCTCATCACCCGTTTCGCATTCTCCGAGTCGATCTTCCGGCCGGCGCTCAACCAGCTGGAGGCGGGCCAGTCGATCAGCGGACTGCTGCCTTACGGCACCAATGGCAGCACCGAGCCGACTGTCGGCAACGGCTACAACGGCACGAACCCCTACCTCAAGCCCATCACTGCGCACAATTTCGACCTGAGCCAGGAGTGGTATTTCGGCAACGCCGGTTCGCTGACCGGCATGCTGTTCTGGAAGCAGTTGAACCACACCATCCAGTACATCACCAACGTGGTGAACACCACGGTGACGAACAACGGCGTGACCTATCCGGAGCAGTACACGGCGGGCCTGGCCAACCTCAACCAGAAGGGCAGCGTGGGCGGGGCGGAACTGGCCTACCAGCAGAAGTTCGATTTCCTGCCTGGCTGGCTGTCCGGCTTCGGCGTGCAGACCAACTACACCTACATCAAGCCGCATGGACTGGCCTTCGGCGTGGTCAACTACTGCCCCGCCACGTATCTGCCGGCCACGCAGTGCGTCAACCAGCTCAAGCTGCCACCAGGCGAACTGTCCCGCGATACCTTCAACTTCACCGCGTATTACGAAAAAGGCCCGCTGTCGGCACGCCTGGCGTGGAACTGGCGCTCGCAGTTCCTCATCACCGGCCAGGAGGCGGATTATCCCTTCCTGCCGGTCATGGCCGCCTCCCAGGGCCGGCTGGACGGTTCGCTGATCTACTCTCTCAACGACCACGTCAAGGTGGCATTGCAGGTGGCCAACCTGTTGAACTCGACGTTCAAGAGCCGCGAAATCATCGACACCAACGGCACCACCGTGCCCAAGGGCTTCTTCCGCGACGACACCCGCTACAACCTCAGCCTGCGCGCGGACTTCTGACCGGGCGCGTGCAACAGACTCCCGCCTTGGCGCATACCGGACCACGTACCATGGCGGAATGGAACGGCAGCTCGACGATCTCCCCGATTGCCGCCATTCCCGCGAAGGCGGGAATGGCGGCCTTGTTCGCCTGCCTGCTGTCCATCGCGTGCGCGGCGTCGCCAGTGCATGCAGCGGCAACGACAATCGCGGCTTCCGCGGCGCCCCGCATCGAAGCCATCGCCCATGCGGGCTGCAACGCCATCGCCTCGCGCGTCGATGCAGCGCCGGGGAACGCCCCGGTGCTGCTGCGCAGCTACGACAGCCGGCGCGGGCAAGGCGCACCCGCCCTGCCGCCGCTGCACTCGGCGGCATTCACCTACGACAACGCGCTCGCCGTCATCGCCCTGCTCGCGTGCGGCAAGCGGCCACAGGCGGAGCGCATCGGCGAGGCATTGCGGCGCGCGACCATGCACGACACGCGTCTGCGCGATGCGTATCGCGCTGGCGTCGTCGAAGGCGACAAGCCGTTGCCGAACGGTTGGCGGGATGCGCAGCGGAAGCAATGGGTCGATGCCGCGCACGAGTATTCCGGCGCGTACCAGGACGGCACGTCGAGCGGGAACGTCGCGTGGACCGTACTGGCGCTGCTGGCGCTGCATGACGCCACCGGCGAGACGCGCTGGCGCGATGCCGCCGTGCATCTCGCCGACTGGGTCGTCGCCCATGCATCGGACGCGCATGGCGCGGCCGGCTTCCATGGCGGCGTCGAGTCCTACCTGCTGGTGCCGCGCAAGGCGTCATGGAAATCGACCGAGCACAATATCGACCTTGCCGCGATGTTCGCGTGGCTGACCCGGATCTCCGCGCCGGGTGGCGACTGGAACGCGCAGGCACGGCGCGCCCGCGATTTCGTCGCGCTGCAATGGGATACCGCAAGCGGGCATTTCTGGACGGGCACCGAGGGCGACGGCACGACGCCGCTGCGCTCGCCGTCCGCGCTCGACGTGCAGCTCTGGGCGCAGCTCCTGCCGGACGCGCCGAAGGCCTGGCGGCATGCACTGGACTGGGTCGAGCGCATGCATGCGGTCAAGGGCGGTTTCGCCTTCACCGACGCCCGTGACGGCATGTGGACGGAAGGCACCGCACAAGCCGCGCTCGCCTGGCGATGGGTCGGCGACGAGGCCAGGGCCGACGTGCTGTTCGCATCGATCGCGCAACAGGCCTCGCCGGGCGGGTTCCTGTACGCCACGCCCCAGCCGCGCGTCGTGGCGTTGTACGCCTGGTACTACCACCGGCCATGCCTCGCCGCGACGGCATGGGCCGTGATCGCCGCGTCGAACCGCAACCCCTACCTGCCGAATCGCGCGCTTGCCATCCGGCACCCGCGATGAGCATGCTTCCAACCTGTTCCGCAAAAACAAAGGGGACGTCATGGCACTTCACAAGACCCGCATTGCTTCCTTGATCGGCGTCGCCCTGCTGGCATTCGGCGGGACCTGCGCAACCGCGAACGCGAGCGGCGATGCACGCCCGTGGATGAACCCGAAGCTGACGCCCGACCAGCGCGCCGAGCTGGTGCTGAAGGCGATGACGCAGGACGAGAAGTTCCGCCTGATCCGCGTCGACTTCGGCGACACCGAGAACGGCCACGTCATGGCGCCGGGTGCGCTGGGTTCCGCCGGCTACGGCCCGGCGATCGCGCGGCTGGGCCTGCCGGCCATCCAGGAGAGCGATGCCGGCCTGGGCGTGGCCAAGCCGCACAAGCTCGGCGCCACCGCCCTGCCCTCGGGCCTGGCCACCGCGGCCAGTTTCGATCTGGCGGTGGCTTACGCCGGCGGCGCGATGATAGGCGGCGAAGCGCACCGCCGCGGCTTCAACGTGATGCTGGCCGGCGGCGTGGACCTGGTGCGCGACCCGCGCAACGGCCGCAATTTCGAATACGCGGGCGAAGACCCGCTGCTGGCCGGCCTGATCGCCGGCAACGCCATCGCCGGCATCCAGAGCCAGCACCTCGTCTCCACCATCAAGCACTACGCGCTCAACGACCTGGAAACCGATCGCACCACGCTGAGCGCGAACATCGACCGCGCCGCCGCACGCGAGTCCGACCTGCTCGCCTTCGAGATCGCCATCGCCACCGGCAAGCCCGGCTCGGTGATGTGCTCCTACAACCGCATCAACGCGGTCTACGCCTGCGAGGACGACTGGCTGCTCAACCAGGTGCTGAAGCGCGACTGGCATTACCCCGGCTTCGTGATGTCGGACTGGGGCGCGGTACACAGCGCCGCGAAATCCGCGCTGGCCGGGCTGGACCAGGAATCGGCCGGCGAGACCTTCGACAAGGAGGTGTACTTCGACCAGCCGCTGCGCGCCGCGGTGGCTTCCGGCGAAGTGCCGCAGTCACGCATCGACGACATGGCGCGACGGATCCTGCGCAGCCTGTTCGCGGCCGGCGTGATCGACCATCCGGCCACGCAGTCGCCCATCGACTTCGCCGCCGACCGCAAGGTGGCGCAGCGCGCCGAGGAAGCTGGCGCGGTGCTGCTGCGCAACCAGGATGCGCTGCTGCCGCTGTCCGCCGCGCAGTCCGTGGCGGTGATCGGCGGCCATGCCGACAAGGGCGTGCTGACCGGCGGCGGTTCCTCGGCGGTGCAGTCGCCGCAGGGCAACGCGGTGCCGGGCCTGCCGCCCACGGAATGGCCGGGGCCGCGCATCTACCAGCCGTCCGCACCGCTGGCCGCCATCCGGCAACGCGCGCACGGCACGGTGAGCTATGCCAGCGGCGAGGACATCGCCGCCGCCGCGAAGCTGGCCGCGCAGGCCAAGGTCGCCGTGGTGTTCGTCGAGCAGTGGGCGGCGGAAAGTTTCGACGCACCGCACCTCGCCCTGCCGGGCAACCAGGACGCGCTGGTGGAAGCCGTGGCCAAGGCCAACCCGCACACCATCGTCGTGCTGGAGAACAACGGCCCGGTCGCGATGCCGTGGCTCGACCGGGTGGGCGCGGTGCTGGAAGCGTGGTATCCCGGCGCGGCCGGTGGCGAGGCGATCGCGCGGCTGCTGTACGGCGAAGTCGATCCCTCCGGCCGCCTGCCGGTGACCTGGCCGCGCGACGAATCGCAATTGCCGCGCCCGACCATCCCCGGCGCCGGCCTCGCCGCCATCGGCCTGCCGCCGCAAGGCCAGCCGGCGCAGGACGTGGACTACAACATCGAAGGCGCCGACGTGGGTTACCGCTGGTACCAGCGCAAGCAACTCGAACCGCTGTTCCCGTTCGGCTACGGCCTCACCTACACGCACTTCGACTACAGCAGTTTCGTGCCCCACGTGGCGAACGGCAAGGTCACCGCCTCGTTCACCGTCACCAACCGCGGCGCGCGCGCGGGCGTGGACGTGCCGCAGCTCTACGTGACCCTGCCCGGCTCCAACCGGGTGCGGCGACTGGCCGGCTGGTGTCGCGTCAGCCTGAAGCCCGGCCAGTCCGTGCACCTCACGGTCAACGCCGACCCGCGCCTGCTGGTGGACTTCGACGGCAAGAGCCAGCGCTGGCAGCAACCGGCCGGCGACTACCAGTTGCAGCTGGGGCATTCGGCGACGTCGTTCCAGGGCGAAAGCAAGCTGACGCTGGCAGCGGCGGCCTGGGCAGCGGATGCGTCGCCGGCTGGCGTGCCGCAACCCTGCGTGGCCGACCGCACGCTGTGACGCGTACCGCGACACGCCTGCAACATGCCGCGGGCGTGTCGCGGGCTCGCCGGCGCCGATCGCATCGCGCCATCAGGCAGGAACGTAGGTCAGCCTGATCACGTCCTCGATGACCAAATCGGTGGCCACGAGGCGCAGCCGCGGTCGCGGGCCCGCGAAGAACGGCTTGCCGCGGCCAAGCACGACGGGGTGGAGGTAGATCCGATACTCGTCGATGAGGCCAAGGTCGGCCAGGCTGTGCGCGAGGCCCGGTCCGGCGACTTCGATTTCGCCGGCGAGTTCGCTCTTCAGTTTCCGCAGCGTCGCTTCGATGTCATCGGCGACCAGGGTGGCGTTCGGGCCGACCGACGTCAGCGTGCGCGACACGACCCACTTCGGCTGGCTGCGCCATGCCGCCGCGTAGTCGCGTTCCGCCGCGTCCCAATCCGGAAGGTCGTCGTCCCAGTAGCGCATGACCTCGTACATGCCGCGACCGTACACCATGCCCGCCAGGTCGCGTACCCGCTCCGTGAAGTGACGAAAGAGCGACGGATCGGGAGGCCCGAAGGCTTGGTGGTCGACGTAGCCGTCCAGGGACTGGTTCATTTCGAACACGAGCTTCGCCATCGGAAATCTCCACTCTGGTCTTACCGTCACGACGAACGGACGGGCCCGAACTCGACAAGGGACCGGAAAGGTTCTCAGCCTCGGGCCGGCGGCGCCGGCATCGACAGTGCGTGCCTGGCCATGGCGACCGTGGCAGCCAGGTCGGCACCGGCTTCCAGCACGACCGCGCGCTCGTCCGCGGCGGGTTCCTCCAGCGTCGCCAACTGGCTGTCGAGCAGGCTCGCCGGCATGAAATGCTGCCGCGCGCGCAGTCGGCGCGCGAGTTCGTCGTGCGGCACGCGCAGATAGAGCAGGCGCAATGCCGGGTCCGCCCCACGCAGGACATCGCGGTAGGCGCGGCGCAACGCGGAGCAGGCAAGCACCACGCCCTGCCCGCGGTGAGTCGCGATCGCGACGGCGACCGCCTCTAGCCATGGCTGGCGATCCGCGTCGTCCAGCGGGATGCCGGCGCTCATCTTCGCGATGTTCGCCGCGGGATGCAGCCCGTCGCCTTCCACGAAGTCCACGCCGCACGCACGCGCCAGCGCGGCGCCGACATGGCTCTTGCCGCTGCCGGAGACGCCCATCACGACGATCGTCGGCCATGCCGGCATCAGGTTCGCCTGCAAGACGCGGCTCCGGAAGAACGGATCGACCCGTTGCGCCTGTCCACGGATCACGGTCCGCGCGGGGGCGCCACACTCTCTGCCGCGTGGGCCTGGTTCGGCAAGCCCGCCAACCAGGCCAGCACCGTCTTCGACAGTTCGCGGCGCTGGTCGGAATAGGCATGGTCGGTCGGCAGGTGCGTGGTGCTCACGCGGGTGTCGCCCGCCTTGCGCAAGGCGGCGGCGAACGCGTCGTTCTCGGCGGCCAGGCCATCGTCCGAGGTGACCACGAGCACGCTGCGGTTCTTCAAGGTGCCGACGCTGGCCTGGAACGACCAGTCGGCGGCGTGCTGCAGCAATTCGCGGGCGAGGCCTTCCGGGGTGCAGCCGGCCAGCGGCGCCATGCCTTCGCCGGCAAGTCCCGCGCCGGCGCGAGCGATCGCCTCGCGTTCGCCCCGCGTGGCCCGCAGTGACTGCATGCGCCCGCCGAGGTCGGCGGCGGAAATCGTGGCGAAGGCCTTGATGGCCGGATCGCGGGCCGCCCCCTCCACCGCCATGAAACCGCCCATGCTGTGGCCGATCAGCACGATGCGGTCCGGGTCGAGCCGCAGTTTCTTGGCGACGCCAGGCTCGCGCAGGTAGGCCAGCGCGGCCGTGGTGTCCTCGATGCCGTGCGAGAACGAGAAGTCGCCCGGCGTGCCCCACGAGCCGCGGTAGTTGAAATACAGCACGTCCCAGCCCGCGCGGCGCATGTCCTGCGCCAGGTCGAGGTTGCGCTCGTTGCCGGGAAAGCCGTGCAGCAGGATCACCGCCGGATGCGGCCCGGCGCCGGCGGCGACATAGACCAGCGCATTCATCAGCGCACCATGGCTGGGGATCTGCATCGTCTGCATCTCCGCCCGGTCGCCGCCCTTGGGGGTGGCGACGATGTGGTTGTCCGTCGCCGGATGCGCGTGCAGCGGCGTGGGCGCCAGGCCGAGGACGCCGGCGAGAACAAGCGAGAAGGCGATGATGGTCGCAGCGCGATGCATGGCGGATATCCCCAGATTACCGCCGGGCGCCGTTGCGCCCGTGGCACGGTCGGTGGACTGTAGCAAAGACCGGGCGGGTTCCGGCCCATGCGGCGGCAGCCACTTTTGGCCGCCGCAATCGCCACCATGTAGCACATAGTCCCGCAGCCGGAGATCGCCATGACCACCTACCGCAAGACGCCCGAAGCGTTGGCCGGGCTCACCCCCGAGCAATACCGGGTGACCCAGCAGGGCGCCACCGAACACCCCGGCACCGGCGAATACCTGCACCACTCGGCGGTCGGCATCTACGTCGACGTGGTGTCCGGCGAGCCGCTGTTCGCGTCCTCCGACAAGTTCGATTCGCACTGCGGCTGGCCCAGCTTCACCAGGCCGATCGAGCCGGCCAGCGTGCAGGAACTGCGCGACACCTCGCACGGCATGATCCGCACCGAGGTGCGCTCCGCGCACGGCGACAGCCACCTCGGCCACGTCTTCCCCGATGGCCCGCGCGAGCGCGGCGGCCTGCGTTACTGCATCAACTCCGCCTCGCTGCGCTTCATACCGCGCGAGTCGATGGAGGCCGAAGGCTACGGCCGCTACCTCGACCAGGTGGAGGACGCACGATGAGCAGCGAACGCGCCATCCTCGCCGGCGGCTGCTTCTGGGGCATGCAGGAGCTGATCCGCCGGCAACCGGGCGTGCTCTCCACTCGCGTGGGCTACGCCGGCGGCGACGTGCCGAACGCCACCTACCGCCACCACGGCACGCATGCCGAGGCGGTGGAGATCGTGTTCGACCCCGCGCGCACCAGCTACCGCGCGCTGCTGGAATTCTTCTTCCAGATCCACGACCCCAGTACACCGAACCGGCAGGGCAACGACCGCGGCAGCTCGTACCGCTCGATGATCCTCTACACGAGCGATGCGCAGAAACGCATCGCCGAGGAAACCATCGTCGACGTGGACGCTTCCGGCCTGTGGCCGGGCAAGGCGGTGACCGAAGTCGCGCCCGCGGGCGATTTCTGGGAGGCCGAACCGGAGCACCAGGACTACCTGCAGCACTACCCCGGCGGCTACACCTGCCACTACCCGCGGCCGGACTGGCGCCTGCCGCACAAGGAGACCGCGGCCCGCTGAATCGCACCGTCGCCAGCCGCACGCGTGGCCGGCCATGACGGCGCATGCCGCGAACCGACCCATCGAACCCCGCCCGGTGTCCTGGCACGCAGGGCGGGGCTCGATCCGCCACGTTCCCGACGATGGATCCCGGCCGAGCATGTTCAACAAGATCAGAAACTGGCGCGCACGGCGCATCGTTGCCCGGCGCCCGATCGCAGAGGCACTTTGGCGGGACGCATTGCGGCGCTGCGCGCCCGCACGCCGGCTGGGCGCCTCCGACCAGGCCACGTTGCGCGTGCTGGCGACGCTGTTCCTGGAAAGCAAGTCGCTGGAGCCGGTCAAGGGGCTGGAACTGGACGACGCCGACCGCGTGCTCCTCGCGACCCACGCCTGCCTGCCCATCCTGAAACTGGGTCTCGATTGGTACGACGGCTGGCACAGCCTCATCGTCTATCCCGGCGCGTTCATTCCCGGCCGCACGCAAACCGACGCCGCCGGTGTGGAACACCAGACCCACACCGTGATGGCCGGCGAGGCGTGGGGACGCGGGCCGGTGATCGTCTCGTGGGCGGATGTGCTGCATGGCGGAACGCGGCCGGGCCACAACGTGGTCGTCCACGAAATGGCGCACAAGCTCGACATGCTCAACGGCGACGCCAACGGTTTCCCGCCCCTGCACCGGCGCATGGACCGCCGCGTGTGGACGCGGGTCTTCTCGGGCGCATGGGATCGCCTGCAGGCAGACCGGCGCAACGGAATCGAGTTGCCGATCGACCCGTATGCGCTGGAGAGCCCGGCCGAATTCTTCGCGGTGGCCAGCGAGCAGTTTTTCGAGGCACCGGCCACCTTGCGCGAGCATCTGCCGGACGTCTATCGACAGCTTGAGCAGTTTTATCGGCAGCATCCGTTCTGAGCGCCCGGCGTTCACGCGCACAAGGGGTTCCGACCGGGCTGGCTAGCCTTGAACCCCCGCAGCGAGTTTTTTCATCGCTGCATTTTCGTAGATGACTTGGCCGACTTCCCGATGGTGCAAAGCCACCTCTGCGGCGATTGAGCGACCGAGTATCCGCTGATCGATATTGCCGAACGCCCCGGGCACGATGCTTCCCAACCAACCGACCCAGGCCGGGGTATGGGCGTTGCCGACAATGATGCCGGGGCGAAAGATGGCGAGACGGGCAAAGCCGATGTTGCACACGGTGTCTTCCTTCATGCCCATGATGCGGGCATAGCGAAACCGGCTGCGGGCTGAGCTTCCTGCTGCGGAAAGCAGGCAGAACTGGGCGATGCCGGCGTCACGGCAGCCGCGCGCAAAGGCGCCGACGACGCCGAGTTCAAGCCGTTGCAATGCTTCTTCGCTCCAGCGCGCCGATCCCGAACCGACACCCACGCAGCTCACCGCGCTGACGGGACCCTGGCTGGAAACTTCGCGGGCAAGGGCGGCAGTGCGCTCGGCAAAATCGGTAGCGCCGGTATCGAGAACGACGTTGCGCACCCTCGATCGCGCCGCAATGGGCTTTCTGGTGACCATCACCACTTCCCGGCATTCCGGAATGGCCAACAGCTCCGCGACGGCGGCACCACCGACTTGCCCGGTACCACCGAGGACGATTGCGGCGAAATTCTGCTTCATGAGCAATGCCCCTGCTTGAGTGATGCGGTAGTTCGCCGCCAGCATGCACGCCAACCTGGCATGTCGCGAAGACTCATCGAGGACACCCTACCCTGCTTCATCGCGATGGGAGCGCCGCGGGTGTGCGCCGATACTTGCCGGGCGTGGCTCAAACAAGCCGCCGGCGATGACGCATCGATCGCCATCCGCCAGTACCCGCGGCAGGAACGCGCCCTGGAAGCAAACGCTTTCGGCCATGGCGCGGAGACACTCGCCTGCACCGACCCGAGCGGCCGCGACGCCCCAGACACCAAGCCAGAGGGCATTCAACCTCGGCCTCGTCAGCGGCTCTCCCTCGATGGGGGAACCCCGGACGAAGGAACCTGTCTACCGGCGGCTGGCCGGAACACGCGCAGACGGCAGGCGCAGGTTTTGTATGGGTAGTTGGCTTGAATGAGGCGGTGTCATCGAACGTTCCGGGCAAGGCCGACATCAACGGGAGCAGGATCGTGCGCGCGGTCTGGCCTTGCTCGACAGCGATACACGCGCGACCTTGGGTCACCAGGGCTGGCGACAGCCGGCGCTGACGCGCCAGGCGCGGGTGCTCGTGCTGGCCTTGGTATTGGCGCTGCACGCACTGTTCGTGCTCATGCTGTGGTACGCGGTGCAGCCTAGGCCGCAGCATCTGGCGGTGGTGCCTGTCGATAGCGATCAGGTGCTGGTCGTGCGCCTGCTGGATCATGCCGGCACGCCGCCGCCTGCACCTCCCGCGCTGCCCCAGTTGGTGCCGCCGCGGCAGACGGCAACCCCACGCGTGCGCCCCGTGTCGCAGGAGAAGCCTCGTCGTGACGCGATGGTCGTGCAGGATCATCAAGCGGCACCTGCGCCGGCAGCCTCCACGCCGGCCGCCAGCAGTCTGTTCGCCAAGGATGGCTCGATACGGCTACCGCCCGCGGTGACGGACTACTCGGCAAGCACCAACGCCAAGGCCAAACCGGCCAGGCCCGCGGACGGCCGCCGGATCATGCAGCACGACAGCAACCGCATGCACTACAAGGCCACCCGTTTCGAAAAATATTTCCCGCCGCCGAACGAGACGGCCGGTGGCGCGGTGGGTCGCCATATCGGCGACGCGATCAAGGCGATCGCCAAAAGCGTGTGCGGTCCCACCAAGCGCAGTACGGCTTCCGACCTGCTGTGCGGCGTGCCTCCCATACCCCCTTCACCCAAGGAAGGCGACGAACGCCTCAACCTGCCACCACCGTCGCTGGTCGGCGACCCGCATCCGATCCAGTCGCCGCCGCTGTCGACCTGCATCGCCGAGTACAACGACACCAAGCCGTTGTCGTATGGCTGCCCGATCGACACGCCCGACCTGGCCTTCAAGGCCGAGATGCGTGAATGCATCGATCTGTTCCGCGCAGGCAAGCGCCTCAAGACCTGGTGCCCGGCCGATACATCAAGGCGCGCAGCGGCCGAGTCGTCCACGCCGGCGGCTTCCGCGAGCGTGGGTTTGCACTGATGCGCGCTTCCCGGTGTTTCCCATTCGGGAACCACGGCGCGTACCGACAGTCACAGATTGTCGCGTGAGATCAGGAAGGCTTGCAGCCGGGTAGCCGCAGGTCGAGTGTACGGCAAGCAGCCACGTACCTGCGACGCCGGTTGCAAACCTTCCTGATTTCGACAAAAAGTGCCACCTGTTTCTTGCTCACGGCCCCAGCACCCGCGGCACCAGCGCGTGCCACCCCGGCGTGTCCCACAGCAAATAGACGGCGATGGCGAAGGGTAGATACAAGCCCAGCCAGACCAGGTACGCCCGGTGTACCGTCCGATGCCTGACCACGTCCCAGAGGAAGATCGGCGACACCACCAGCGGCACGTAAAGCAGGGTCGAAAGCGGGCTGGCCGGCCCGGTGGTCGGCAGCCAGGCGATACGGTCGATCCCCGCCGACAACGGGACGGCCACCGCGAGGAACATCATCCGCTTGTGGAAGCCCGGGTCGGTGCGCCGCGCGCGCAAGGCCAGCCAGATGCAGATGGGAAAGAGGGTGCCGGCGCTGATCTGGAACAACGCGATGTTGTCCAGGAACAGCAGCGTCTGCCGCAGCTTTTCCTGCACCGGCGGCGGTGCTGTCTGGGCTCCGTGCCAGACCTGCTGGTAGATCGCCGGGACGAGGATGAAACCGACCACGACGATGGCCGGAACGAGCAGGAAAGCCGCGTGTCCCAGCAGCATGTGCCGGTCGCGCCGGCCCGTCGCCATCAGCCAGGCCTGGGCGAGCAGCACCAGCAGGAAAGCCCCCATGAGCACGGCATGCACGTGCAGGACAGGCGGGAACGGCGGCCTGGCCCCCGCCCGCACCATTTCGACCTTCATGATCGCGTCCGGGATGAACCCGGTCAGCGTGACGGCGATGAAGAAGGCCGCCATGAAGACCCAGATCCAGCGGTCGATCGCCAGGGCAAGCGGCCTGGCAGGCGAATAAAGCGGTTGCGCGTAGTTCGTGGCCATGACACACCCCCTGTCAGCACTTTCCGCAACGGATGGCTCGACCCGGACAGGCACCATGCCGAGCATGATGCCGGGAGCGCAGACGAGCCCGATGGCACGCTCCGCCCGTGCTCCCCCGGAAACAGGGGAACGTGGCGTTCGTGCCTCCCTCAAAGCTGGTACTTCACCCTCACTGCCCCGCCGGACCATTCCGGCCACAACGCCTCCACCGCCCCCCCATCGACTCCACCCGGCCGGAAAGCACCCCTCTTTCCCGACAACGAAGTCGACGTGACGCACGGCGTGCCGCGGCATGGTGAGCTTTCCGCGCCGCTCCCGCAACAGCCGGCTAAACGGCCAAAAAGCTGTCAGGGACAATGCGAACGTGGAAGGTGTGGACGAACCGGCCTCAGGCGAACCAGCCAGCCGCGGCAAGCGGAACCCGGGCGCCACAGCCCCGCAGACTCGGGCTACCCTGTCCCCCGTTTCCCCCTGTCCTTGTCCGCGCAACCGACCACGGGAGAACCACGATGATCCGTCGATCCCTGCTGCTGCCGCTGCTGGCGGTCCTGCTGGTGGGCTGCGATCCGGCGCCGAAGGCGGCCGGTGACACCGCAGCCGCCCCCGAAGCCACCGCCCTGCCCCTGTTCGATACCTTCGGCGACCTGCACCACGATGTGGCCAGCCGCGTGCCCGCCGCGCAGCGTTATTTCGACCAGGGCCTGCGCATGGCCTATGGCTTCAACCACGAGGCGGCCGGGCGCGCCTTCGCCGAGGCTGCGCGGTTGGACCCGCAATGCGCGATGTGCGTCTGGGGCCAGGCACTGGTGCTGGGGCCGAACATCAACCTGCCGATGGACCCGGCGCACGCGAAGGACGCCACCGCCCTCGCCGCCCGCGCAGCGAGTCTGGCCGCCACGGCGCGCCCGGTCGACCGGGCTTTGATCCAGGCGCTGCAGCTGCGTTACGCCGAGCCGGCGCCGGAGGACCGCAAACCGCTGGACCGCGCCTACGCCGACGCGATGGCGCGCGTGGTCGAGCAATTCCCCGAGGACGACGACGCGGCCACCCTGTACGCGGAGGCGTTGATGGATCTCTCGCCCTGGGCGTACTGGGAAAAGGACGGCGCCCCGGCGGAATTCACCCCGCGCCTGCTCGGCGAACTGGAACGCGTGCTGGCGCGCAACCCGCGCCACATCGGCGCCATGCACTACTACATCCATGCCACCGAGTCCTCGCCCGAGCCGCAGCGCGCCGAACCCTACGCCGATGCCCTGGCGGCGCTGGCGCCCGGTTCGGGCCACCTGGTGCACATGCCCGCGCACGTCTACATCCGCGTCGGCCGCTACCACGACGCAACCCTGACCAACCTCGCCGCCGCCACCGCAGACACGGATTTCCTCGCGGTGTGCCACGGCAGCAACGGGGTCTACCCGCTGGGCTACGTGCCGCACAACTGGCACTTCGCCACGATGACGACGGGCCTGACCGGCTCGCGCACACTGGCGCTGCACGCGGCGGAGCAGACCGCCCGGCGCGCCGACCGCGCCGTGATGGGCGAGGCGCCGATGGCGTTCATGCAGCAGTACGTGGTCACGCCGCTGCTCACCCAAGTCCGCTTCGGGGACTGGGACGCGATCCTCGCCGATGCCGCCGTGCCGCCGGAACCGCCATACCCCGCCGCGATCCGGCACTTCGCCCGCGGCATGGCGTACCTGCGCAAGGGCGCTCTGGCCGAGGCCGCGCACGAAGCCGACACCCTGCATGCGATCGCCATCGATCCGGCCATGGCGAAGGTGAGCTTCTTCGACATCAACCATGCCGACGGCGTGTTGCGGGTCGCCGATGCCTTGCTGCGCGGCGAACTGCTGCGCGCGCAGGGCAAGCACGCACAAGCCATCGCCGCGTTGCGCGCAGCGGCCGCCGCCGAGGACGCCCTGACCTACAACGAACCGGCCGACTGGCCGTTGCCGGTCCGTCCCTACCTGGGCGCCGCGTTGCTCGAAGCGGGCGACGCCAAGGGCGCGGCGGAAGCGTTCGAGCAGGACCTGAAGACCTACCCGCTCAACGGCTGGTCGCTGTTCGGCCTGGCGCAGGCCCAGCAGAAACTCGGGCAGGCCGATGCCGCGCGCGAAACCTCGCAGCGGCAGGCGGTCGCATGGCAGTGGGCCGATGCGCCGCTGACGGCGGCGCGGTACTGACAGCAAGCGTCAGGGACGATGCGGGCGCCGTGGGGGCCTGCCGAGTGGACGGGCCGGCGAGGCGTCCCGCCCTTACCTCGACCCATGCGCGGCTGGACCACCAGCCACGCACGAACCGGGCAACACTCGATGCAGCGACTGCGGATTTGCAAGCGCCCTGCCTTGCGCGCCATCGCCACCGCGAACTATCCCCCCAAAGAGCAAGGATCACTTGGCCCCGACGGCACCCAACTTCGCCCGGTGGCGGCATTCCCACGCCAGCCCGCGATATGGCGAACGGCACCAGGCCGGCGTATGGTCCGCAAGCTGCATTGACTCCTCTCCTATTCGACAACCGCATCCCAGACAACGCGAGGATTCCATACATGCCACGTTTCCATTTTCTCCGCAGCACCGCCATGGGGGTGAGTCTCGGCATGGCCGCTGCCTGCATGTCACTGCCTGCTTTCGCCGCCACGCCGGACACGGTGACCTTCGCGGCAAACAGCGTGTGGGCGCAGGAAATCGGCAACCTCGACCACTCCGGCAGCTCGCACGATTACACGGTGGCGATAGCGGCGGGCAAGACATTGCAGGTCAACCTCCACAGCAACAATGCAAACGTGTATTTCAAGGTGAATGACCAGACCCACGGCAAACAATTGCTGGATTCCCATGAAACAGGGGTCTCCACCTGGTCGTCCCCGAATGCGACAGCCACCACGTACGCGATCCAGGTCTACATGGCCCCTGATGCGGTAAAGCGCGGGGAAACCGCGAAATACGCGTTGCAGGTCGGACAATACGGAGCCTCAGACCTGAAGCCGCCGACGACCGCAATGACGTTCCAGGCCAACCAGCCATGGTCGGTACAAGCCGGGAGCCTGGCTTCCGGCGCTCCCGCACACGACTTCACCGTTTCCATTGCGGCGGGTATGGCGGTCAAGATCAATCTCGTCGTGAGCAACCCCCACTTGCACTTCAAGGTGAATGATCAGACCGCCGACAAAAACCTGATCGACACGAGCACGAGCGGGACGAACACGTGGTCCGATTTGGTTGCGACGGCGACGACCTACACGATCCAGGTGTATGTCGATCCGGCGGCGATCCCGGCCGGGCAACAAGCACCGTTCACCCTGCAGGTCGCGCAATACGCGTCCGGGGACGCACAATCAGCGCAACCCGCAGGCGCGACCACGGCCGCGCCGCCCGCTGCGGCAGCATCGGCACCGGCATCTCCGGCCTCGATGTAAACACGGCACTCGCCGCAAGTCGGGGTCAAGGCGAGTCACGGCTCCGTCCGGCGACGATCGAGAGGCTCCGACATCTTTTTCCGGGCCACATCCTCGCCGGATTTGACAGCAACGCGCTCCCGCTGCGGAGCGCATCGGGGAGAACCATGAAGACTCGTCGCGATTTCCTGACCCAGGCGCCGCTGGGCCTGCTGGGTGCCGTGGTGGCTGGCAGCGCCTTGGCGCAGACCGGGCAGAACCCCACCCCGACCACGCCGCCGCCCGGTTCGCCCGGCGCCTTCAACACCGCGCCGCCGGTGGGGCCGAAGCTCACCACGGCCACCTTCGTCGAGGCGGAGAAGCTGGCACAGGTGACGATGACCGAGGCGCAGCGCGAGATGGCGGTGGCCAACTGGCCCACCTCGATGGCTGCACTGCTGGAACGCCGCACCGGTCCGCGCAAGGTGGCGCTGGAGGAAGGGCTGGCGCCGGCCACCACCTGGTTCCCGGCGATGGGCCACGCGCACGTCGGCCCCACGCATGATCGCTTCGTGCCGTCCAGGATCGCGGCCACGCCGCTGCCTGCGAAGGACGAGGACATCGCCTTCGCCTCCGTCGCCCAGCTCGGCGCGTGGCTCCACGCGCGCAAGCTCACCTCCACCCGGCTGACCAAGATCTACCTCGAACGCCTGAAGCGCTTCGACCCGCAGCTGCGCTGCGTCATCACCTTGTGCGAGGACCACGCGCTGGCGCAGGCCGCGCAGGCGGACAAGGAAATCGCCGCCGGCCATTACCGCGGCCCGCTGCACGGCATCCCGTGGGGCGCGAAGGACCTGCTCGACACCGCCGGCATCGCCACCACCTACGGCGCCGAGCCGTTCCGCCACCGCGTGCCGAAGGACGACGGCGCGGTCACCCGCAAGCTCAACGAGGCCGGCGCAGTGCTGGTGGCCAAGCTGAGCCTGGGCGCGCTGGCGCTCAACGACATCTGGTTCGGCGGCCAGACCATGAACCCGTGGCTGCTGCTGGAAGGTGCCTCCGGCTCCAGCGCCGGTCCCGCCTCGGCCACGGCGGCCGGCCTGGTGGCGTTCGCCATCGGCAGCGAAACCCAGGGCAGCATCATCAGCCCGTGCATGCGCTGCGGCACCACCGGCCTGCGCCCCACCTACGGCCGCGTGCCGCGCACCGGCGCCATGACTTTGTGCTGGACGATGGACAAGCTCGGCCCCCTCGCCCGCTCGGTGGAAGACACCTTGCTGGTGCTCAACGCCATCCGCGGTACCGACCCGGGCGACACCGCCAGCGTGGCGGCGCACCTGGACTACGACGCGACCGCTCCGATCAAGGGCCTGAAGGTCGGCTACTTCTCCGGCTGGATGAAGGAAGCGCCGGCCACCGACCTGGACCGCGCCGCGCTCGACCAGCTACGCGCACTCGGGCTGATGCCGACCGAGGTGTCCCTACCCGACTGGCCGTACGACGATCTCAACGTGCTGCTGTTCGCCGAAGCCGCCGCCGCCTTCGAGGAGCTCACGCTCTCCGGCGCCGCCGACCGGATGCACGTGCAGACTCCGGATGCCTGGCCCAACCTGTTCCGCGAATCGCGCTTCCTCTCCGCCGTGGACTTCGTGCAGGCCGACCGCCTGCGCCGCAAGGTGGCGAAGGAGATGGCGCGCGTGATGGGCGAGGTGGACCTGCTGCTGGTGCCCTCGCTACGCGACGAGATGATGGTGATCTCCAACATGACCGGCCAGCCATCGCTCACCTTGCGCACCGGCTTCGTGGAAGTGGACCAGGTGCGCAGCGACTGGGCGCCCGACCCGAAACACCCGCTGCCGAAGCTGGCCAAACCGCACCGCGTGCCCTACGGCGTCACCCTGATCGGCCGTCTGTTCGAGGAAGGCACGCTGGGCCGCGTCGGTCGTGCGCTGGAGGCGAAGGTGGCCGTGGCCGGGGAGCGGCCGCCGGGATTCTGATCCGCGGACTGATCCCGGAGATGGTCGCAAGCGTGCGGAGGCGACGAGCGAGATGCAACGTATCAGCAGACGTACAAGCGAACGTTTCTGGTGCTGTCCGTCCTGCCTGGGTTGTCGCGGTGCGCGCCAGCTTGGCGAGAGCGCACGCTGACGCCTGCTTCGGAGCTCCGCGATGGCCGGACCGGCCATCGCGGAGCATCCCTTTCCAGAACGTCACCGGAGGGTGACGTCACTCGCTTTTACGGTAACCACTGGGCCCGAATGGTCAGGCCGGTGACGGCGGTCCGGGCATGCACCAGGACGTAGTACGTACCAGGCTTCGGGTTGCTTGAGGTGCACAGCTCGTTGTTGCCGGCATGGTACGAGCGGCAGTCGTAGCTGGTCAGCGTCGGCGCCGAGCCGTATTTGACGTACAGATCGGCGTTGCCCGTTCCGTTCACGGTCATCACCTCGCTGTAGGTGGCGCCGCTGGGGATCGTCACGGTGTACCGCAAGTCGCCACCCGTGGAGATCTTCAGGCCGGTCACGGGTTTGTCGTTCTGCAACTGGCCGCTCGGGGCGGGTGCAGGTGCAGGTGCAGGTGCAGGTGCGGGTGCCGGTGCCGGTGCCGGTGCCGGTGCCGGTGCCGGTGCCGGTGCGGGTGCGGGTGCGGGTGCGGGTGCAGGTGCAGGTGCAGGTGC
>Ga0209455_1000467_pt1 | contig 30363 bp, 32 predicted proteins | sample AraplaCol_mCL_r2_FD_184275 | JGI IMG/M metagenome (GOLD analysis project Ga0209455, IMG submission 184275) | Arabidopsis root microbial communities from North Carolina, USA - plate scrape CL_Col_mCL_r2 (SPAdes) (version 2) | ecosystem: Host-associated > Plants > Roots > Endosphere | place: USA... | reverse complement strand
CGATCAGATCAAGGCGAGCGGCAATTTCGACGGATCGAAATTGGTAATCGACCAGATGTCGGGCCGCGCCGGCCCCGGCGGCAGCGTGACCGGCAAGGGCAGCTTCACCTTCGGCGCGGGCAAGGGGCTGGGGATTGACCTGGCCATCCAGGCGCAGAATGCGGTGCTGCTCAATCGCGACGATATCGGCGCGACGGTCGATGGCCCGCTCACGCTCAAATCGGACGGACGTGGCGGCACGGTCGGCGGCAACGTCCGGATCGAAAAAGGCCATTTCCGTCTCGGCTCTGCCACCGCCGCGCAGGTCCCCCGGCTCAAGGTGACCGAATTGAACCGGCCGGACGAGGCCGACGACGATTATGCGCCGCTCATTCCCTGGACGCTCGACCTGAAGGCGCACGCTTCCAGCCGTCTGATGGTGACCGGCCTCGGTCTCGACAGTGAATGGCGCGCCGACCTTGTCATCAAAGGCGCGGTCGACAATCCCGCGATCACCGGGCGCGCCGATCTGGTACGTGGCGCCTATCAGTTCGCCGGGCGCCGCTTCGATCTCGACCGCGGCATGATCCGCTTCACCGGCGAGGCGCCGCCCGATCCGGTGCTCGACATCACCGCGCTCGCCGACATCCAGGGGCTGAGCGCGACGATCCACGTCACCGGCACCGGCCTCCATCCGGACATCGCCTTCCAGTCGACCCCGGCGTTGCCTGAGGACGAGCTGCTGTCGCGGCTTCTGTTCGGCACGTCGATCACCAATCTGTCCGCGCCCGAGGCGCTGCAGCTCGCCGCAGCGGTCGCCTCGCTGAGAGGCGGCAATGGCGGCGGCATGAATCTCGACCCGATCAATGCCGTCCGGCGCGCTGTTCATCTCGACCGGCTGCGCATCGTGCCGGCGGACCCGACGATCGGAATGAAGACCGCGGTCGCTGCGGGCAAGAATATCGGACGCCGCGCCTACGTCGAGCTGATCAGCGACGGCGCGGGCTATTCGGCGACCAGCGTCGAATTCCGGATCACGCGCTGGCTCTCGGTGCTGGGCACGATCTCGACGATCGGACGCGAGAGCACCAACCTGCGCGTCTCCAAGGATTATTGACCGATCCATCGGGAAGCAGTCGCTCAACCCCTACCAAATTCGTTGCGTTGCCATGCATGCTGCCTCTAACCAATGAAATCGATTTCATAGGAGGTATAGGGATGCGGTCGAATCACACCGGACGTCGCGATGGGCGGGGCCTGTGCTCACGGATTCACACCCTGCCTCTGGCGGCGATCGCCAGCATGACGCTCCTAGCCCAGCCGGTTTTGTCGGCCCACCCAGGCTTCGAATTGCACGCTACCGCTGCGGACTTTCAGACCTATTTTCCCGGATATCTGGCGAACGGCTATTTCTCGACCGCCACCAGCCCGCGCGGAACCGAGGCCACCCCCTCCTATGTCGTCGCGCTGATGGATTATGGCGCGGACGACGTTTCGCGACCCGCGGCGGCGCCGGGCTGGACCGGAGTGGACTATTCGACCGGCACGCTGCCGGCGGGGCATTTCTGGATGAACCAGGTGCCGTTGAATGCCGATATCTTCCAGGATTATCGCCAGACGCTCGACCTGCACGACGCCACGCTGACCACCGCCTACCGCTATATCGATCACGAGCGCACCACGCAGGTGCAGGTCACGACATTCGTCGATCAGGCGGATCCGCATATCGCGGTCCAACGCTTTTCGATCACGCCGGATTTCGACGGCATCGTCGAACTATCGTTCGCACTCACCCCCTGGGTGCCGTCGCGACCGCGCCTGCCGCTTGGCCGACTGACTGGCGACGAGATGCAGGATGCAGTCGCGGCCGACCACCAGAGCCTGACCGCGATCGCCCCCGCCACGCCCGACCGCGCGCCTATCTGGTACCGCGGCGACGTTCACCCGCTGGCGGCCGATGGCGATGCCGGAGCGATGACGCTGGCCTTCGACGGCCGCGCGGAACGCGGCCTGGCGATGGCCGAGGCGATGGCGGTGCATGTTCCCGATGGCGCGGAGATCGTGTCGCGCGAGGTTCATCGCAGCCCCTACCGCCTGTCGCTGGATATCCGGGTCAAGGTAGCAAAAGGGCACAGCTACGACTTCGACAAGTTCGTCGCTCTCTCACGCAAGGATTGGGGCGGCGACGCGCAGGCCGACGTTGCGCTCGCCCGCGCCGCGCGCGACGGGGGCTTCGACAGCCGGATCGCGGCGCATCGCGCCGCCTGGGCGGACCTCTGGAAAAGCGATATCCGCATCGAGGGCGACCCGAAGGCGCAGCTCGCCGTCCATTCGGATCTCTATTACCTGCTCGCCTCCACCACCCCGAACACCGCCTGGGCCGTCGGCGCGTGCAGCCTCACTCCCGGCTATCTCGGCCATATCTTCTGGGATTCGGACAGCTGGGTTTTCCCGGCCTTGCTGCTGCTCCATCCCGGACGCGCGAAATCGCTGGTGGAATTCCGCGCTCGCACCCTCCCCGCCGCGCAAGCCCGCGCGCATGCCGATGGCCTCCTCGGCGCGAAATACCCTTGGGAGTCAGATCCGGAGACCGGCACCGAGCAAATCCCGCATTTCGCGGGCGTGCTCAGCGATCGCGAGATTCACGTCAATGCCGACGTCGCGCTCGCACAATGGCAATATTGGCTGGCGACTCAGGACCAGGCTTGGCTGGTGCATGACGGGTGGCCCGTCATCCGCAACCTTGCCGATTTCTGGATGAGCCGGGCGAGCTGGAACGCGAAGCTGAAGCGCTACGAGATCGCGCACGTAACCTCGGTCGCCGAAAGCTATGCCGATGTTCCCAACGACACCTTCACCAATGCGTCGGCGCAGAAAGTCCTCCAGATCGCGACTCAGCTCGCGCGGCAGGCGGGCGACAAGCCCAACCCCCGTTGGGCAGAGATCGCGGCCAAGCTCTACATTCCTTTCTCCCCGGCCGAGCAGCGCCATTACGATTTCGATCCGATCGTCCCCCGCCCGCCGCTCGAAGGTAGCACGATCACGATGCTGACCTATCCGTCGCTGGATTATCCGATGCCCGCGATTGTGCGCCGTAACGACTTCATCCATGCGATGGGGACCACCAACGATTCGCATCACGAACCGAACGGCATGGGCCTGGCGCCCGCCTCGATCGCGGCAGCCACCGTTGGCGACGACCGCCGTGCGGCCGAATGGCTGCAACGCGAAGTCACCGGCGCGATGATCAAGGCACCATTCAACGTCCGCACGGAGACGCCGACCAATAACACCGCCCCCTTCATCACCGCCTCGGGCGGTTTCATCCAGAGCCTCGTCTATGGCGTTACCGGTCTCAGGATCGAACCGGCCGGGCTGGTGCCAGCCTATCAGCCGGTGCTTCCCGCCTCGTGGGGCGCGGTCACTTTCCAGAACCTGCACTTCCGGGGGCAGATGTTCGACGTCGCGGTCCGCCGCGACGCCAAGGGAAAGCCAATAGTCGTGCGCACGCCGCCAGCCCATGAGTGAGCCGGCAGGCGGGAAGATCAGAGGCCGAGGTCGCTCAGCCCGGGATGATCCGCCGGGCGCGGCCCGGACGGGTCCCAGTGGAACAGCCGGTCCGCTTCCGTGATCGGCACATCGTTGATGCTGGCATGGCGTTCGCGCATCAGCCCATTGGGATCGAACGCCCAATTCTCGTTACCGTAGGCGCGAAACCAGGCACCCGCCGTATCGCGATATTCGTAGGCGAAGCGCACCGCGATCCGATCGTCGGTGAAGGCCCAGAGTTCCTTGATCAGGCGATAGTCGATCTCCTTCTCCCACTTGGCGGTGAGAAAAGCGACGATCGCGTCGCGGCCGGTGAGGAACTGGCTGCGGTTCCGCCAGCGGCTGTCGGGCGTGTAGGCAAGCGCCACCGTGGCGGGATTGCGGCTGTTCCAGCCATCCTCGGCCTTGCGCACCTTCAGGATCGCAGTTTCGCGGGTGAAGGGCGGGAAAGGCGGACGAGTTTCGATATCCTGCGACATAATGCGGCTCCCGGGCGGTGGCGCTTTGCCCCTTAGGCGGCCTCGTCCACGCGCACGACCGGAAAGTCGATCTCGGTCCGCGCGACGTTGTTGAGGAAGTTGGTGAAGACGTTTTCGGCCACCACCGCGACGATCTCGACGATCCCCGCATCCGAATAGCCCGCCGCGCGCACCGCCGCGATGTCGCCGTCGGTCACGTTCCCGCGCTCGCGCATCACCTTGATGGCGAAGGCGACCGCCGCATCGGCCTTGACGTCGCCCGATCCGCCGCGCCGGTTGAGCGCCACCTCTTCGGCGGTGAGCTTGGCCAGGTTGAGCCCGAGATAGGTATGCGCCGAAAGGCAATAATCGCAGCCATTCGCCTGCGCGACCGCGAGTGCGATCCGCTCGCGCGTCTTGAGATCGAGCGCGCGCCCAAGCGCACTATTGAGGCCGAGAAAGCCTTCCAGAGCAGCCGGACTCGTCCCGATCAGGCGAAACAGATTGGGGGCTACGCCCAGTTTCTGCTCGACCGCGTCGAGCAGGGGCTGTGAGGCGGCCGGTGCGTCGGCGCGGGCGGGAACGGATAGACGGGACATATTTTTTCTCCTGCATCCGGTGCCGGCCTTCGGCACCGATGTCCCGTCCCAAATACGATCACGCATGCACCGCGATAATCCTGGCCTTTCGCAAGGCTTCATTGCGCTATAGGCAACAATCATGGATCAGCTTCAGGCCATTCGCGCTTTCACCGCTGTCGCCGGCACGGGCAGCTTCGCCGAGGCCGGGCGGCGGCTGCGCCTCTCGACCTCGGCGATCTCGCGCGGTGTGGCCGAGTTGGAGGATGCGCTGGGTATCTTGCTGCTGACCCGCACCACACGATCGGTGCGGTTGACCGAGCGCGGCGCGCTCTATCTCGAAAGCTGCCGCCAGATTCTCGACGACCTCGACATGGCGACCAAGCGCGCGCGTGGCGAGGACGCCATTCCACACGGCCTGCTCACGGTCACCGCACCTTTGGTTTTCGGCCGGCTCCATGTGCTGCCGATCGTGCAGGCGCTGCTCGCCGCGCATCCCGCGCTCGACATCCGGCTGACCCTGTCCGATCGCAACGCGCATCTCGTCGAGGACGGCATCGACGCCGCGATCCGCATCGGTGAACTTACCGACAGCGGCTTGATCGCGCTCCGCCTGGGCGCGGTCAGTCCGGTCCTGGTTGCGAACCCGGCCTATCTGGAGCGGCGAGGTATGCCCGACACGCCCGCCGAGCTCGGTGAGCATGACCTGATCGCGTTCGAAGGGGCGAACGGAGTCAATGAATGGCGGTTCGGCGCGAGCGGCAAGCCGGTCCGCATCCGCCCCCGGCTGATCGTCAACAGCGCCGATGCCGCGATCGCCGCAGCAGAAAGCGGGATCGGAATCGTGCGCGGGCTGTCCTATCAAATCGAGGACAAGGTGCGCGCAGGCAAACTCTCGCTGCTGCTCGGCGCGTATATGCCTGTCGCGAGCCCGGTCAGCCTGGTCTATCCGCAACGCCGGATCGGCTCTGCCAATCTGAACGTCTTCCTTGACGCCGTGCGGAATGCCTTCCGCGCCGCGCCTGTCCGCCCTGCCTCCGATTGGGATTTCTAGCGCTTGACCTTGGCCGCAAAGGGAAAGTGGAAGAAGCCCTTGCGGGACCTCTGAACCCTTGCCTCTGCAGCCATACTCGACACAAGATAAGTACGAACGGGAGCAAAAGGATGCGGGAGCGGCTATTGTTTTGGGCGATGGCAGCTCTGGCTGGGCTGCTTGGTGCGCCCCTTTCGGCAGGAGAGCCTACGAAGGAAGCCGGGCTGGTGTCGCTCGCGGACGCCTTCCCCAAATTCTACGATACGACTGCGGGTCTGCCCGAGGCTGAACGCGTCACGCGCTTCCGCACCGAATTCCATGCTTTGCTACCCGGTTTCTACGCGCGGCGCGACCGCACGGAAACGAACTATGACAAGGCGATCGCCAAGTCGCTGACCGACTTCCCGACGATCCGTGTCAAATATGAAGCGGTCGAGAAGAGCTTTCCCAAGGCGTTCGTCGCCGGCCAGAAGAGTTTCCGCAAGACCTTCCCCGATTACCGGCTCGACGTGCCGGTATACCTGCTCCACTCGCTCGGCGAGATGGATGGCGGCACGCGCGAGCTAGACGGCAAGACCGTGGGCGTGTTCGGTGCGGACGTGATCGCGCGGATCCATACTCCCGTGACGATGAAGCCCTTCCTCGACCATGAAATGTTCCACCTCTATCACCACCGTTTCTTCCCCGGCTGCGATCCCTTGTGGTGCAATGTCTGGGAAGAAGGGATGGCGGTCTATGTCGCGTCGAAGCTCAACCCCGGTGCCACCGACGAACAATTGCTGCTGAACCAGCCCCGGCCGATCCGCCCTGAGGTGGCGCCCCGGCTAAGGGAAGCGATGTGCAGCCTGCGCGCCAAATTCGATTCCACCAGCGAAGAGGATTATGCGCCCTTCTTCTTCGGCCGTGCCAACAAGGGATCCTTCCCGCCGCGCTACGGTTATCTGCTGGGCTATCTGTTGGTGCAGAAGATCGGCGCGACCATGACGCTGGACCGGCTCGCCAAGCTGCCGCCCGACAAGGTCAAGACCGCGTTATCGGCCGCGATCGACAGCTACGGAAGCTGTAGTCAGTCCTAGTCGAAGTGGACTCCGCCGGCCTGAGGCGCGGCGTGGTGGGCATGAAACAGCTTGCCGCGTTCGGTGATCAACACGACAATCAAAGCGCAGGAGCCGAGGATCAAATAGCCGAGCGTGAGCGGCAGCACGGTGCCGTTGAACGCTTGCCCGATCGCCAGCCCCAGTAGCACGCCGCAACAGGTCGAGACGAAACCCTGCACCGACGACGCCGTTCCTGCGATCGCGCCGACATTCTCCATTGCCATCGACCCGAAGTTCGAGCCCAGGAGGCCGAAGCAGAACATGGTCGCGAACTGGAGCAGCGAGAAGCTGATCACCGTTTCATGTCCGGTAGCGGCCACGAGCGAATGGATCGCCGACACCGCGATCATGCCGAGCAAGGCGGTGTGCGAGACTTTGCGCGTGCCCAGCCGCTCGACGATCCTTGAGTTGGTGAAGGCGGCCGCCGCCATCGACAAGCCGATGCCGGCGAACACCAACGGAAACTTCTCGGGCGCGTGGAAGATGTCCTGGAAGATCTGCTGGATCGAATTGATGAAGCCCATCAGTGCGCCGAAGACCATCGTGATCGCGAGCGTGTAACCGAGCGCGCTGCGATCGGTCAGCGTCCGCCAGATTGCCTGGCCGATCACGCGTGGCGATAATGGCCGGCGATATTCGGGATGAAGCGTCTCGCCCATCGCGAAGCTGAGCACGCCCGCAACCAGCAAGGCGAAGCTTGCCAGGAAGAAGAAGATCAGCCGCCAACTGCCGACCAGCATGATACCCTGGCCGATCGACGGCGCGAGCACCGGTACCATGAGGAAGACCATGAACGAGGTCGACATGACACGCGCCATCTGGCGGCCCGAATAGCAATCGCGCACGATCGAGATTGTGAGCACGCGGCTCGATGCACCGGCAATGCCCTGACATAGCCGCGCGGCGAGCAGCAAGGGGAAGCTGGTCGCGAGACCCGCGAGGATGCTGAGCGCAGCGAACAACGACAGGCTCGGCACCAGGATCGCCTTGCGCCCGAACCGGTCGGACAGCGGGCCATAGACGATCTGCGCCGCGCCGAAGCCGAACACGTAGATCGCGATCACCCATTGCTGATGGTTTTCGTTGGAGACGTTCAGCGAGCGGCCGATGTGCGGCAAAGCGGGCAGCATGGAATCGATGCCGAGCGGCGTCACCGCCATCAAAGCGGCGATCAAGGTAACGAACCAGCCGAAGCGGAGACCGGCCCCGGCGCCGGCCGGCGCGGGAGGAGAGGCTTCGGCGGAAGGCATGGGCCGAACCTATGCCGCCTTCGCTGCGCTGCGGCAACCCGCGCACAAAAAAAGCCGCTTACCCCCCGGGGGAGGGGTAAGCGGCCTTTTGGTTGCCCGTACAGGCTTGTGGCTTAGTCGGCCTTCGGCTTGCGGCCCGGCTTCGCGCCGCTGCGCGGCTTGCGGCCGAGACCGATCTTGTGCGCGAGCGCGCGGCGCTGCTCGGCATAGTTCGAAGCAACCATCGGATAATCCCGCGCCAGGCCGAACGCCTCGCGATAGGATTCCGGCGTGTAGCCGTGCTGCGAGATGTGACGACGCAGCATCTTGTACTGCTTGCCGTCGATCATGCTGATCAGATAATCGGGCTTGATCGATGCCCGTGCGGACACCGCACCCTTGGGCTTCTCGGCCTGCGGCTCGGCGGCAGCGGTGCCAACCTGTGACAGCGCGGTGTAGACGCTCTGAATCAGAGCGCCGACTTCCGCAGTCGGAACAGAGTTGTTGCTGACATGCGCCGCGACAATGTCGGCCGTAAGGGTAATCAATTCCTGATTGTCGTTCGCCACGTTAATACTCCTAGGGGGAACGGGGCATATAGACGCGTTTCGTTTCTTTGCCAGCCGTTTGGACGCCTCAACTGTAATTTTTCGCGACGAATGCATGGATTGATCGGACAGAGGCGATTCCGACAGCGCCGGATTGCAAACAGCATTGGCCTTCCCATATCCGCCGCCGAGCGGAGAAGAATATGAGCGAAGACAAGATTGGCTGGCACGGGACGACCATCCTGTCGGTCAGGAAGAACGGAAAGGTCGTCGTCGCGGGCGACGGCCAGGTCAGCCTCGGCAATACGGTGATCAAGCCCAATGCGCGCAAGGTACGGCGGCTCGGCGACGGATCGGTGATCGGCGGCTTCGCCGGCGCGACCGCGGATGCCTTCACCCTGTTCGAGCGATTGGAGCGCAAGCTGGAGCAATATCGCGGCCAGTTGCTGCGTGCCGCGGTCGAGCTGGCCAAGGACTGGCGGACCGACAAATATCTGCGCAATCTGGAAGCGATGATGATCGTCGCCGACAAGGACGTCACCCTGATCCTGACCGGCAATGGCGATGTGCTGGAGCCGGAAGCGGGCGTGGCCGCGATCGGATCGGGCGGCAATTACGCGCTCGCAGCTGCGAAGGCCCTGGTCGAATATGAAGACGATGCCGAGACGGTCGCGCGCAAGGCGATGGCGATCGCAGCGGAGGTCTGCGTCTTCACCAACGGCAATCTCACCATCGAGACGATCGACGCGGCCTGATGCGTCGCCCCAGCGAAAGCTGGGGCCTCAGGCGGCATAAGCGACGTCGCAATATACTCACGAGATCCCAGCTTTCGCTGGGATGACGAAAGCGAACAATGAACGAAGCCCTTACCCCCAAAGCCATCGTCAAAGCGCTGGACGAACACATTATCGGCCAGGACGACGCCAAGCGCGCGGTCGCGGTTGCGATGCGCAACCGCTGGCGCCGCCAGAAGCTCGCGCCCGAATTGCGCGACGAGGTTTCGCCGAAGAACATCCTGATGATCGGGCCGACCGGTTGCGGCAAGACTGAGATCAGCCGCCGCCTCGCCAAGCTCGCCGACGCGCCATTCGTGAAGGTCGAAGCGACCAAGTTCACCGAGGTCGGCTATGTCGGCCGCGACGTCGAACAGATCGCCCGCGACCTGGTCGAGGAAGCGATCCGGCTGGAAAAGGAACGCCGCCGCGCCGCGGTCAAGGACAAAGCCGAGGAAGCCGCGATGGCGCGCCTGATCGACGCGCTGGTCGGCAAGGACGCGTCCGAGGCCACCCGCGCCTCGTTCCGCCAGCGTTTCCAGGACGGGCATCTCGACGACAAGGAAGTCGAGATCGAGGTCGAAGACACCGGCAACGGCCAGATGGAAATACCGGGGATGCCCGGCCAGGTGAGCATGATCAACCTGGGCGAGATCATGGGCAAACTGGGCGGCGGGCGCATGAAGAAGCGCAAGCTCTCGGTCCGTGCGGCCTGGACCAAGTTGGTCGAGGAGGAAGCCGACAAGCGCCTCGATCAGGAGGATGTCGCGCGGGTCGCCTTGGCGGATGCTGAGGCCAATGGCATCGTCTTCCTCGACGAGATCGACAAGATCGCGGTATCGGACGTACGCGGCGGTTCGGTGAGCCGTGAAGGCGTGCAGCGCGATTTACTGCCGCTGATCGAGGGCACGACCGTCTCGACCAAATATGGCCCGATGAAGACCGACCATATATTGTTCATCGCGTCGGGCGCGTTCCATGTCGCCAAGCCGAGCGACCTGCTGCCCGAGCTCCAGGGCCGGCTGCCGATCCGGGTCGAACTGAAGCCGCTGACCGAGAAGGATTTCGTGCGGATCCTGTCGGACACACGCGCTTCGCTTACCACGCAGTATAGCGCACTGATCGCGACCGAGCAGGTCGAGCTCAGCTTCACCGAGGACGGCATCGCCGCGATCGCGCGCACCGCTGCGCAGGTGAACGAGAGCATCGAGAATATCGGTGCGCGCCGGCTGCAGACCGTGATGGAGAAACTGCTCGAGGATGTGAGCTTCCATGCGGAGGAGCGCACCGGCAGCACGCTCACCGTCGACGCCGCCTATGTCGACGCACAGCTCGCCGAGGTCGCGCGGAACACGGACCTCAGCAAATACGTCCTGTAAGTTTACGCAACCGAAAGACTGTTCCAATGGCGGTGACGACGCTCGACCCGAACACGGCGCTGATCCTGATCGATCTGCAGAAGGGCATCGTCGCCCGGGACACCAAACCTTACCCGGCGAGCGAGGTGGTCGCGAAGGCCGCCACGCTCGCGAGAGCGTTCCGCATGCACAAGTTGCCGGTGGTGCTGGTGCACGTCACGGGCGGCGCGCCTGGGCGCAACGAGCAACCCAAGCCGCCTGCCCCCGCACCCGACTGGGCCGAATTCGTGCCCGAACTCGACCGCCAGCCGGACGACCATATCGTCGAGAAGAAGACCTGGGGCGCGTTCGCGCATACCGGCCTGGAAAAGCATCTGATGGCGCAAGGCGTGACCCAGGTGGTGATCGCCGGCATCGCCACCGCGATCGGCGTAGAATCCACCGCGCGCCAGGCCTATGAGGCGGGCTTCAACGTCACGCTCGCGGTCGACGCGATGAGCGACCTGCGGGCGGACACGCATGAGAATAGCGTCGAGCGCATCTTCCCGCGCATCGGCGAAACCGGCACTGTGCAGGAGATTATCGGGCTGCTCGACCTGCGCTAGACGGGTACGCCGCAACTTTCGCAAGGACGGGTATGGAACGGCATGAAGGCGGCTGCCTGTGCGGCAAGGTCCGGTTCGTGGCGAGAGGCGCGCCCTATCGGGTTGGCCTGTGCCATTGCCTCGATTGTCGCAAGCATCATGGCGCCTTGTTCCACGCCTCCGCGATCTTTCCGGAAGATAGGGTGACTATAGCGGGCGAGACACGGGCCTTTGCCGGGCGGCATTTCTGCCCTGATTGCGGATCGTCGGTGTTCGGGCACAGCGGAGACGAGATCGAGCTGAGCCTGGGCTGCCTCGACGCGCCCGATCAGTTCAAGCCGGCCTACGAACTCTGGACCATCCGCCGCGAAGCCTGGCTGCCGCCCTTCCCGGTCGCGCACCGATACGAACGCGACCGCGATCCGGGCAGCCGTTCCGAAGACTAAGCCCCACCCGAACCTGCTCGACAGCGCGGCGCGTTCCCGGCACAGCGACACCCATGTCGCTGACCGAACGCATCCTCGCCCCCGTCGCCGCCTGGATTATCGCCGTGATTTCGGCGGGCGGCTATCTCGGCATCGTCCTCCTGATGGCGATCGAGAGTGCCTGCATTCCGCTGCCGTCCGAAGTGATCATGCCTTTCTCGGGCTATCTGGCATCGACCGGACGATTCAGCCTGCTGTTGGTGGCGACCGCGGGCGCGATCGGCTGCAACCTGGGATCGATCGTCGCCTATGAAGCGGGCAAGCGCGGCGGGCGGCCGTTCGTCGAGCGCTGGGGCAAATATGTGCTGCTCAACATGCACGATCTGGAGCGCGCCGAGGGCTTCTTCGCGCGCTGGGGCAGCATCACCGTGCTCGTTTGCCGGCTGCTGCCGTTGGTCCGATCGTTCATCGCCTTTCCGGCGGGCGTGGCGCGGATGCCGCTCATCCGCTTCCACATTTACACGTTCGTCGGCTCCTGGCCGTGGTGCTTCGCGCTCGCCTGGGTCGGCATGAAGCTGGGCGTCGCCTGGCAGACCGACCCGCGTTTGAGCCATATCCTGCACAAAGCGGATGCGGCGGTGGTCGGGCTGGGCGTGATCGGCGTGATCTGGTTCATCTGGCACCAGCTTCGCAAACGGCGGAGCTGAAAGAGAGACGTGGAAAGAAGCGCTGCCTCTTTCCCGCTTGCGGTTTCAGCGGCCGTGATGGGATAGACCATAGGCCTCCTTCGCAACGCCGAGCCACCATGTTAGCCTCGCCGAAAAGCGGGAGGACGGGCATGAAACTGATCGGCGCCGTGGTTGCGGCATGGATTTCCACGGCCGTATATGCAGGGCCGATCGGCCAGTTCGCCGACCATCGCGACATCGGACGGCCCGCTTCCCCCGGCGACGCATCCTACGATGCCGCCACCGGCACCTATCGGGTCACGGGCGTCGGCCGCAACATGTGGGCCGATCACGACGATTTCCATTTCGTTTGGAAGCGCATGTCGGGCGATGTCGTCGCCGATACCCGGCTCGATTTCCTCACGCCCCCGCCCGCTGCCGGCGCGACCGGATTCCTCCATAGGAAGGGCGGCATCGTGCTGCGCCAGGATCTCGATCCGGATTCCGTCTATGTCGATGTCCTGCGCATGGGCAACCAGCAGATGTCGCTCCAGTATCGCGAAACGAAAGGCGGCCCGACGCGGCTGATCTGGATCAACACGCCTCGGCAGGATGCCGTCCGGCTCGTGAAGATCGGGGACTATGCCTATCTTTCCGTGCTCGGCACCGACGGCCGGCTCCATCCGGCGGGCGGCTCGTTCAAGCTCCACATCGCGGGATCCTACTATATTGGCCTTGGCGTCTGTCCGCATGACGAAAAGGCGCAGGAGACGATGGCATTCCGCGCTGTCCACATCGCCCCGCCGCGCGGCATGACCCGGCCCGCGGGCGAAACCCTGCAGACCATCAATGTCGCCACGGTCGCGGAGCAGACCGCATTATACCACAGCAATGCCACCATCACGGCAGTAGCCTGGTCGCCCGACAGCCATTGGGTCTATTTCCAGAATCAGGGCGCGACGCGCCGCGCGGTCGCGTGGGACAGCAATGTGGTGGAGCCTGCCGCATCCTCCGGCGGGCCCGCGCCGGACAAGCTGCCCCAAGCAAGGCAAGGCCTTCCCGGCATGAGCCCGCGCCTGTCCCCCGATGGAAAATGGATGGCCTATCTGATCGGAACGGCCGGCCGGCCGGCTTCGGCAAACCAGGACGTGACGCTGCGCATCGCACCCGTCATCGATGGCAAACCGGTGCCGGACAAGGCGGTGACGTTGGTCAAGCTGTGGGGCAATGCCGCGTCGCTGCCGGCCTCCGCCTGGTCCCCGGACGGAAAGACCCTGGCCTTCGTGTCGCGGGACTGAAGCATGCGATTGCGGACCGGACTGCTTTCGCTGGCGCTTCTAGCGGCGTCCCCTGCCCTTGCATCTGGATCGACCGGCCAGATCGGTAACGCCGTAATGCAATTGCGTTTCGAGCGGCCGTCCGATCCGGGTAGTTATCGGGGAACGCGCTTCGACTGGAGCGGAATGGTCCGCAGCCTGCGTGTCCGGGGTCACGAATTCTATGGCCCCTGGTTCGACCGCATCGATCCTGCGATCCACAACAACGTCCAGCGGACCCGCCCGGACGGATCGGGCGAAGTCGTCACCGGAATTGCCAGCAGCGGCCAGGGCCCCGCCGAGGAATTCCTGACCGACGACAAGGCCATGGGCTTTGACGCCGCGTCCCCCGGCGGCCTGTTCCTCAAGATCGGGGTGGGCGTGCTGCGCCGCCCCGACGCCGAGCCCTATGACCGCTACCGCGCTTATGAGATCGTGGATGGCGGTCGGTGGACCACGCAGGTCACCAAACGCACCGTCACGTTTCGCCAGATCCTGGCCAACAAGGCGACCGGATACGGCTATATCTATACCAAGACGATGCGGATCGCGGGGGATCGCCCGGTTCTGACGATCCACCACCGGCTGCAGAACACGGGCACGCAACCACTCGTGACGAGCGTCTATGACCACAACTTTTTCGCGACAGGCAAGCCCACGGACGCGGGGTTCCGGTTCGTCGCGCCATGGCCGATCACGGCCGAAGCCATCAGCCGGCCCGATCTGGTGCAGGTCACCGGCAATGTTTTCGAGATACGTCACGCTTTTGCCCCGACGGACATGCAGGCCATTTGGCTCAAAGGCTTTGACGGAACGCCGCGGGACTATGCCTTTCGCGTCGAGGATGTGCAGACCGGGCTCGGCTATTCGGTCCAGGGGGACCGCCCGCTCGATCGCCTGATGACCTGGACAATCTGGACCAACCTGAGCGTCGAGAGCTTCATCCGGTTGCAGGCCGACCCCGGCAAGGAAGAGCGCTGGAGTTACACTTACACCTACTCCACGCCGCGATAGGCAGGCTGGAGCGGCTGAACTGAAGGACAGGATGGAAAGATGGCCTCGAAGATGCTGCGATTTGCCGCTTTCCTGCTCACAATGTCCGCGGCTGTGACCGGACGCGCCGCACCGCCCAAGCCGTCTGCGATCGACGCGGCGGTGCATGCGCTGATGGCAAAGACGCATGCCAAGGGGATCGCGGTTGCGATCATCGACGGCGGCAAGGTGCGCTATGTCCAGGCCTATGGCGTGCGCGATGCCAAGGGCGATCCGCTGCGGACGGATACGGTGATGTACGGCGCGTCGCTGACCAAGACCGTGTTCGCCTATCATGTGCTGCAGCTGGTCGATCAGGGGAAGCTGGCGCTCGATACGCCGCTTGCCGACTATCTCGACAAGCCGCTGACCGATTATGACACCAACGCTATCTATCCGGGCAAATATGGCCCCTATCAGGACCTGGCTGGCGACCCGCGCTGGAAGCAGATCACGGCGCGCCATGTGCTGACCCATTCGACCGGCTTCGCCAATTTCTGGTTCATCGAGCCTGACCAGAAACTCCGCATCCATTTCGATCCGGGCGCGCATTTCAGCTATTCGGGCGAGGGCATGAGCCTGCTCCAGTTCGTGATCGAGAATGGACGCAAGGATCGTGGGCTAAGCGTGGATATGGACGCGCTGACCCAGGGGACGTTCAACCGGCTCGGCATGACGCGCACGCGACTGATGTGGCGTGCCGATTTCCGGCCCAACCTGGCGGACGGGTTCAACGACAAGGGCGAGGTCCAGGAGCATGACGAACGCTCCAAGGTGCGCGTCGGCGGATCGATGGACACGACCATCGCCGACTTTTCGAAATTCGTGGCCGCGCTCGTCCGCCATGACGGGCTGAGTTCGGCCGCTTGTGCGCAAATGGTCGGGCCTTCGCTCCACATCGCGACCGCGCACCAATTCCCCAATTTCGGCCCCGATCTGCCGCCCGCACAGCAACGCAAGGATCTCTATGCCGGGCTGGGCGTAATCACGTTCGACGGGCCGCAGGGTCACGGCTTCTTCAAGGGCGGGCATGACGGGCAGACCGCGAACACGATGGTCTGCCTTGAGAAAACCCGACGATGCGCCCTGATCCTGTCGAACGACGTGCGCGCCGAGGCGGGTTTCGCCGAGCTGGTTCACGTCATCCTGGGCGACACCGGTGTGCCCTATGATTGGGAATATGGCGATCGGGCGGGCAAGTCCTGATCCGGCGCTTGTTATTCACGTCGGCGCATGTCCCAGACCAGATAGCCAAGTCCGGCAACGAGTAAGGCTGCGAACGCTGTTCCGATGACTTGCAGCGAGGTCGTGAATGCAATCTTCGCCGTCATCGGCGCGCCCGAGGCCAACCAATTGATCAGGCTGGTGATCGATCCCGCGAGCAGCAAAGCGAACGCCGGAAGCGTGTAACGCAGCGCCCCGTATTTTCCGCGCGACAAGAGTCCTGCAATCGCCGCGGCGAGGCCACCGCAAACGGCGGTCCAACCGACCAGCTCCGCGAAACCGCGCCATCCTGTCGGTCCCGCGCCATCGGTCAGTCCCGCCAAGCCGATGAGGGCTGCGGGAAGGATTAGAATACAGCCGAGGCGGCGGTTGACTGTCCTTTTCTCCACCGCGCACCTCCGATAGGCGCTCGCTTACGCGGTGGCGATGCAGGGCAGATGCAGATTTCGTCCGCTATTCGCGCTATACCGACAGCTTCGGATCGCCCTCCAGGATGCGCTGTTCCAGCACCGGCCTGCCGCCACCGGGCCAGCGCGCCGCGCTGTGGACGACGCGATAGCGGATCGGCCCGCCGTCGGGGGTTTCGGCGCGGGTGACCGGGCGCGGGATGCAGACGAATTCGGTCGTGATCCTGTCCGCCGCCGCCGTCACCACCGAATAGCCATGCCCGCCCATATCGACGAACGCCACGTGCGGGGCATTGTCGGGGTTGGTGAGCGCGCGGGCGCGTTCGATGTCGCCCGACTGCGCATATTCCCACGCGGTGCGGACGCCGTGCTTGACCGCCAGATTGACGGTCGCTTCATGCGTCCCGTCCGCGCGCTGGACCGTGAAGAGCGGGAGCAGCGGATCCTTGCTTTTGGAATATTCCAGCCCCTCGGCCATGCCGATTGCAGAGATCGAGCCGGTGACGAACGCGATGCCGACCGGATCGAATTTCTTGGGCGGCAACGCCTTGGCGGCGTAGCCCGCCCAGAAACTGTGGCGATCGCCCGAAACGGCGACGAAGCCGTCGATACCGCCTTCCCGGACGAGATCGTAGATTTCGCCGCGTTCGGCAAAAGACGCGCTGAAATCTCCCGCGCCGAACGTGGCATAATTCTCGCCCGGCCACGGTTTTGTTATGCCCTTGGGCAGGTTCTGCGGATCGGTCCGCATGTCGATCACGGGATTGGTCGCGCCCCAGATTTTCCAGGTTGCGGTCGACGCTTTCAGCCGATCCTTGAGCCAGGCCTTCTGCGTGCGGCCAAGCACGGTGTAGGGGGCCTCGTCCTTGCGGAAATTGGGGATGGGCTTGGCGCCGTTCGGGATCATCGCGGGCGGGCGACCGCCGTCATAGTCGCGCCCGCCGTCAAGAATCTCTATCTGCTCCTGCGCCACGAACATGGGAAAGTCCTCGAAACCGAGGTCGTTCGCTTCCGGCCGGCTGACGGGATCGCGCATCTTGTAGCTGTGGAAGTCGGTCAGGATCAGATCGACATGGCGACCATAACGCTGCGCGCGATAGGCGGTCATGCTGCCGATCGCGGCGCGTGCATTAGGCTCATCGGCGAAGCCGTCATCGTCGAGCTTCGTGATCGGCGCCTTGGTGACGATGGGCCCCGCAAAACGATCGAGCCCCGGACCGGACGCCTTGCGCACGCGCGACGGGATATATTCCCACCAGGCCTGGTTGGCGGCGACGCGGAGCGGCTGGGCGGGCTCGGGCGGGCCGCCATAGGTGATGAAGCTCTGCCAGCCCTGCCACGAGAATTCGTGATTGTCGCCGATGCAGATGAACGGCCAATGTGCGCGCGCATCCTGGACGTCGGGATCGTGGATGTGGCCCTGATAGACCACGCGATAGCCTTCGAGCGTGGTCGGCACATAGAAATTGCCAACCTTGCGCGCGTCCGGGATGCGGCCGATGTCGTAGATGATGCGCCCGTAGCGGTGCGGCAGTTCGTCGGGATATTCGACGACCTCATAGATGAAATCGCCGAGGTGGAGCACGAAGCCGAGCTTTTGGTCAACTGGCGCTTTCTCATCCTCCCATATCATGCGGCGATAGGCGTTCTGCTTACCTTCATTGACGCTCTGGCAGGAGACGAAGGCGAAGCGGACGGAGCGCGGATCGTCGTCGCGGGGCGCGGTGATCGTGCGGCCGACGCGGCTGCCATGGCCCTCGGCATCGGTGAAGCGATACCAGTAGATTGTCGCGGGCTCGAGCCCCGCGACGAGCGCACGGCACGTCCAGTCCGCCTCCGCCAGCACGGGCACCTTCCGGGTGGCGACGACCTGGCGGAAATCGGGATCGAGCGCGACTTCCGCGGTGAGCATTGCGCGGGCCATTCCCGGGAAAGGCCGGCGCGTCCACAGGATCACACTGTTGGGCAGCGGGTCGCCCGAGGAGACGCCCTCCGGATAGGCCGCGCGATCCTCGCGCCAGGCGACGCGCGATGCGGCGGCGGCCCGCCCCGCCCACAACAAGGTCGCGCCCATGGCTGCGGCGCTATTCACGAATTCGCGGCGATTGATCTTTCCCATGTCCCCTCACCTCTCCAAGGCTTTCCGGAGAAGACATGCTCTGACGGCGGACGGCGCAAGGACGAGGTCACAAAGGGCCAAGAAAACCGGTCGGAAAGTCCACCTTGGACTTGAAGGCAGGCCTCTTTCGGCCTTGCGAGGTAGAACAGAATGGCGGACTCTCGCGCGATGCGGAGGATCCTGCTATCGACCCTACTCGCGCTGACGTCCTGCGCTGGCGAACGCGACACATTCACAATCGACGACCCCGATAGCCTCGCCAACTCGGCGGTTCTACAACTCGATGGTCATGACAAACCGTTAGAACGGGACGGCAAGAGCTTCTCGACCACACGCCGGATCGAACGAGACGCGGATGGCCGGATACGCGTGCACTACATCAATGGCCGGAGTGTCGACTGCGCGATTGGCTACGTCACACCCAACGCGGGGCAACACTGGAACTTCCGCCTGACGCAAACAGGGTGCGAACGCCGCTAACACACGCTCTCGTCGCGTCTTGAGAGCTAGCCCTGCAATCGCCACCGCCCGACCGTTTCGTGATGGGTCAGGCCGATATGGCTGTCGATCAGGACGAATTCCTCGACCGTCCAGCCGATAGGCTCGACCGCGATCTCGGGCATCGGTTCGCCGCCGTAGAGCAAGGTGACGTGCGGGCTGAAGCGGCCGTCGAGCTGGAAGTCGACACCCGCATTGATCAGCGCGAAGCCGAGGCGCTCGCGGAACATGCGCAAGGCCTCCAGCGGTTCGCTGGGGCGCAGCAGCGCGGAATTGGTGCCGCCGACGACGCGGTCGAAGATCACGCGCATCGGCTCCATCCGAACCGCGCCCGCGACATCGCGCGCTTCCTCGATCAGGCCGTCGGGGACGTCGTCGTTCCAGACCAGAGCAAGCAGCGAGATGTGAAGCCGATCGGGCCGGAGCGGGGTGCCGCCCAGCTTCAGCGCGGGGATCAGGTCCATAATCTCGCGGATCTTCTCCTCAGGCGGTCGGACCGCGAAGAAGAGATTGTGCGCAGCGGGGGAAAGCAGCGGGGCAGGCGCGGTCGACATAGCCAATCTCCTTTCGCGACTCGCGTGAATGTTCTTATTATGTTCTCACTCTGGAATTGTGCAACCACGATCCGCTGATAGTCATACCGGACTTGTTCCGGCATCCACCGGCGGGCAGGTGCCAAGCCGCGGAGTGGACCCCGGAACAAGTCCGGGGTGACGAAGGAAAGATGGCGGCCAGACCCGTGGTCGATTGACGCCCGGCCTCCCCTCTCCCATGCCGGCGCGACGGGAGGAATCGATGGGCGAGGTAAAGCTGCATCCGAGCTGGCTGGAACCGCTGCAAGGCGAGTTCGAGAGCCCGTACATGCAGGCGCTGCGGCAGTTCCTGGTTGCCGAACGCCAAGCGGGCAAGCGCATTTTCCCCAAGGGGAATGAATGGTTCCGCGCGCTCGACCTGACCCCGCTCACCGACGTGCGCGTCGTGATCCTGGGGCAGGATCCCTATCATGGCGAGGGCCAGGCGCATGGGCTGTGCTTCTCGGTCCAGCCGGGGGTGCGGACGCCACCGAGCCTGGTCAATATCTACAAGGAGCTGGAGGCCGACCTCGGCATCCCGCCCGCGCGGCATGGCTTCCTCCAACGTTGGGCCGAGCAGGGCGTGCTGCTCTTGAATGCGGTGCTGACGGTGCAGATGGGGATGGCGGCATCGCATCAGGGGCGCGGCTGGGAGAAATTCACCGACGCGGTGATCCGGCTGGTCAATGCCAAGGCCGAGCCGGTCGTGTTCATGCTGTGGGGCAGTTACGCGCAGAAGAAGGCCGCATTTGTCGACAGCGTCGACAAGGGTGGGCGTCACCTCGTGCTCAAGGCGGTCCACCCCTCCCCGCTCTCCGCCCATGCGGGCTTCTTCGGCTGCGGGCATTTCTCGAAGGCAAACGCCTTCCTGAAGGCGCACGGGCAGAAGCCGATCGACTGGCAACTGCCCGCACTGGCGTGATGCCTATCGGTGGTTGCTGTTGAGTGCGCGGAAGGTCTGGTCGAAGCGGCCTTCCGCAGTCGCCTTGTAGAGGAAGTTTACGCGGCCGACCGCATTCTCGGCAGGTGTCGGCTGCTTCTCGAAATTGGCCATCGTCTCGGCGATATAGTCTTCGAGCGGCATCATGTTGGGGTCGTCGGCCTGACCGGGCATGAGGTGGGTCTGCACGCCGGGCGGGACGATCTCGATCACCTCGACATTGGTGTCCTTGAGCTGCTCACGCAGCGACAGCGAATAGGAATGGATCGCAGCCTTGGTGGCATTGTAGGTCGGCGTCTTGGCGAGCGGCACGAAGGCGAGGCCGGACGAGACGGTCATGATCGTGGCCGCCGGCTGCTTCAGGAAATGCGGCATCAGCGCCGAAATCAGCCGGATCGGGCCCAGGAGGTTGGTGGTCACGATATCCTCGGCGACACCCAGATCCTGCGCCTTAAGATCCTCCGCCACCATGATGCCGGCATTGTGGATCGCGACATTGAGATCGGGATGCTCGGCGATGACCTTCGCGGCGAAATCCGCGATCGCCCGCGCGTCGGTGACGTCGAGCACATAACCAGTGATGCCGGGCGTGCCCGCGACGACCTCGTCGATCGTCTCCTGCTTACGGCCGGTGATGATGACCTTGTTGCCGCGCCGGGCGAATTCCTCGGCGAAGCGGCGGCCAAGGCCGCTATTGCCGCCGGTGACGAGGATCGTATTGCCGCTGATCTGCATGGTCTTTCCTTCCGCTGATGGATTGCGCGGAGGCTGATCTAGTTCCACACTCTCTTTTGGAAAGTAGGCACTGCAAAGATCGATACTTACCTGGAAGAAAGCGTGAGATGACCGCGAAACGCGAACCCTATCCGTGCGAGAACGACCCCAAGGTCGAGGCCCTGGTCACCGAGCTGATCGGGCGCGTCGCGGACAAATGGACGATGCTGATCCTGGAAGTGCTCGAAGAGCATGGCGAGCTGCGTTTCACGCGGATCGGCGAGCATGTCCCCGGCATCAGCCAGAAGATGCTGACCCAGACCTTACGCCAGATGGAACGCGACGGGCTGGTCGTACGTAAAGTTCATGCGGTCGTCCCGCCGAGGGTGGAGTATCGCCTGACCCTTCTCGGCGAGAGCCTGGGCGAAGCCTTTTGTGGCGTATGGATGTGGGCCGCGAAGAATTTGTCGGAAATCGAGGCGGCGCGCGTCGCCTTCGATGCACGGAGGGCTGAGGCATGACCGGGCTGATCGTCCGCGAGATCGCGAAGACCGACTATGTCCAGTGGTTGCCTTTGTGGGACGGCTACAACCATTTCTATGGGCGGAGCGGATCGACCGCCTTGCCCGACGACATCACCGCCACCACCTGGGCGCGCTTCTTCGACGAGATGGAGCCGGTTCATGCTCTGGTCGCGGAACTCGACAGCCGGCTGATCGGACTGACCCATTATCTGTTCCACCGCAGCACGATCGCGGTCGCGCCGATCTGTTACCTGCAGGACCTCTTCACCAGCGCGGACGCGCGCGGCAAGGGCGTGGGCCGCGCGCTGATCGAGGCGGTGTACGAACAAGCCCGGATCGCGGGCGCGCCGCGCGTCTATTGGCAGACACACGAGACCAACCAGACCGCGCAGAGCCTCTATAATCAGGTGGCCGAGAAATCGGGTTTCCTGGTCTATCGCCGGACGGTCTAACTGCCCTGCGCTTCCAGTCCGGCCCGAAGCTGGGCCCAGGGCATCGGGCGGGCGTAGAGCCAGCCCTGGCCATAGGCGACGCCGCGTTCGGCGAGGAAGCGGGCTTGCTCCTCTGTCTCGACGCCTTCAGCGATCAAGCCGAGCTTGAGGTCTTGCGCCATGTTGATGATGTGGACGACCACGCTGCTGGTCGCAGCCTCGGTCGCGATCGAATCCACGAAGCTCTTGTCGATCTTGATATAATCGAGCGGGAATTTCTGAAGGTAGGCTAGGCTGGAATAGCCCGTGCCGAAATCGTCGAGCGCGACGCGGACGCCGCGGTCGCGCACCGCCTGCAGCGCCTGGTTGCCGTCCTCGGCATCGATCAACCCGCGCTCGGTCGCCTCGATTGAAAAATGTTGGGCGCCGCAGCCGGTCCTGGCGAGCAGAGTATCGATCAAGCCAGCCAGCCGGTCACCGCGCAGATCGACCGAGGCGACGTTGATCGCGACGTAGAAATCGTCCCGGCCCTTGAGGTCGCCATCGACGTCCTTGGCGACCAGATCGAACACTTTGTCGGTCAGATCGGGGATCAGGCCAGCCTCCTCGAGATAGGGAATGAACAAATCGGGCCGCAATTCCTCGCCGGTCGTGCGCCGCCAGCGGACCAGCGCCTCGGCGCCGACCCAGCGCCCGGTCGCGAGATCGACCAACGGCTGGTAGCGCATATAGAATTCGTCCGCCTTGAGCGCGCGGCGGGCGACGGTTTCGAAGCTGTTGCCGGAGCGGACGAGGATACGCAGCAGCAGGATCAGCCCGCCGCCGCAAACCAGCCCGACCGGCAATAGCACGCGCAGATAGCGGCCGGTGCCGTCCTTGACCTCGTCCATCGGCAGAATTGCGAAGCCGGCATAATCGCCGCCGGTCGATCTGAGCACGGATACCAGCCGATCCTGGATCACATAAGTGGTCTGGCCGGACTGGAAGAAAGGCTTGAGCAGCCGCACGTCGGCGGGCCCTCGCTGGTTGATCAGGCCGGGGTGGCTGACCCCGATCACGCCCAGTGCCTCGCGATCGCTGGCGAGCGGAATATCGAGCGAGAGCTTGGGGTGGAGAAAGAGCGTGAAACCCGAGGGCGCGGTGATCACGATCAGGCCGACGTTGCGCGCGAAGGGCAGTTTGACCGCGGGCCGCACGCCATAGCCCTTGATCGTATGGAAAGCGGCCGGCCCCAGCGGGATCGGCGACATCAGCGGGCCCGCCGCGGTGCAGACCAGGCGATCGTCGCGGACGAAGCCCGCGCCCTGCAACTGCTCATATTCGAGCGCGGCGCTCGCCATGCGCTGGATGCCCTCGGGCGAACAAGGCGCCGGCGCGGGCGCGGCCTCAAGCTTGTCGAGCGCGCCCGCCATCTGCCAACGGGCGATGTCGGCGCGGCGCACGACCTCGCCCGCCAGCGACTGCGCCTTCTGCTGCTCGGCGGCGAGGCTTTGATGATGTGCGATCAAAAGCGCGACGATGATCGGCGCAATCACCGCGAGGAAAGCGAGCAGGAAGACCGCGGGGACGAGCAGACCGCGCCACCCCTGGCCCTTCATGTGGGCGAACAGTCCGACGTCGCTTGGCAGCCCCCGGCCCCTTTGCTGGTCTTGGAGCAATGTCTGCACATTTTTAGGGGCGTCCGCCAGCCGCAATCGAGCGGACCGCGATCCTTATTCAGCGTCCGGTGCGGCAGGAATGAAGGCGACCAGCCGGCTGCCGCACCATAATTCGCCGTCGACCAGAGCGATGCGGGCGTGCGCGGCCTCGATGGCGGCTACGTCGTCGGCGGCGTCGAACACGGCGGTGCTGATGATCCGCCCGTCCTTAAGCCCGTAGAGCCGGTAATGCCGCAACGCCGCCTCCTGTGCTGCACTGCACAACAGGCTTTGTCGTTGCGAAAGCGTAACCGGACGTGGGCAAGCCCCGGCCAACCATATTTGGATCAGCTATGGATTGGCTTTCGCTTAACCCGGGCTAGAAGGCGCACATGGCTTGCCCCCTTCGTCTTGGTACGCGCGGATCGCCTCTCGCCCTGTGGCAGGCGAACATGGTCGCAGATGCGTTGCGTTCGGTTCATGGCCTCGGCGGCCAGGCGATCGAGATCGTCCCGATCCGGACAACCGGTGATCAGGTGCAGGACCGCGCGCTCGCGGAGATTGGCGGCAAGGCCTTGTGGACCAAGGAGCTCGACCGCGCTTTGCTTGAGGGGGAGATCGACTTCGCGGTCCATTCGATGAAGGATGTCGAGACGATCCGCCCGGCCGAGATCGTGATCGCCGCGATGCCGCCGCGCGCGGATACGCGCGACCGGCTGATAGGGGCGGACAGCCTGGCCGCGTTGCCGACGAATGCGCGCGTGGGCACCTCTTCGCCGCGCCGCGCCGCGCAGGTGCGGCGGGCACGGCCCGACGCGCAAATCCTGCTGTTCCGCGGCAACGTCGACACGCGCCTCAGGAAGCTGGCCGCGGGCGAAGCGGATGCCACCTTGCTCGCCGCCGCGGGCCTCGAGCGATTGGGGCGCAATGATGTCGGCACGGCGCTCGACGACATGCTGCCCGCGCCCGCACAAGGCGCGGTCGGGATCGAGGCGCGCGCAGACGATGTCGAGATTTTGGGGCTGCTCGCCGCGATCGACCACAAGCCGACCAGCCTGTGCGTGCGCGCCGAACGCGCCCTGCTCGCGGCGCTCGGCGCGGATTGCCGGTCGCCGGTGGCGGCGCGAGCCCAACTCGCGCTGGGGCAGATCCACCTGCGCGCCGAAATATTGACGGAGGATGGAAGCCAGTTCCAGGCGGGCGAGATCGTCTTCCCCTTCCATGAGGACAACACGCCGGCGGCGCTGGCGCACATCCTGCTCGACCGTGCCGGGCCCGCTCTGCGCGGGCTGTTCGCCGTATGAAACCGCTGCTGGTGCTGCGGCCGGAGCCGGGTGCCGCCGCGACCGTCGCACGCGCGATCGCTGCCGGCTGGCACGCGATCGCGGCGCCCCTGTTCACGGTCGGACCGATCAAATGGGACGCACCCGACGCGTCCGCGCACGACGCACTGATGCTGACCAGCGCGCAGGCGGTGCGACAGGCAGGCGACCAGCTCCATCTCTATCGCCATCTACCCGTTTACGCGGTGGGCGAGACCACGGGCGTGCAGGCGATGGAGGCAGGCTTCGCCGACGTGCGGATGGGGTCGGCCGACGTGGCCCTGCTGGTGACGATGATGGTGCGCGACGGGATAAAGCATCCGCTGCACCTGGCCGGGCGGGAGCACCGCGTGCTCGACGCGGCACCGATCCCGATCGAGCGGCGGATCGTCTATGCGTCCGACCCGATAGCCGACCTGCCCGGCGCCGCGCGCGCGGCGGTCCAGCAGAATGCGGTCACCCTGCTCCATTCGCAGCGCGCCGGCGCGGTGTTCGCGGGGCTGCTGGCCAAAGCGGGGATCGACCCGGCAAGCGTGCGCGTCGCCGCGATCAGCGGGTCGGCGGGCGCGGGGCCATGGCGCACGATCGGGATCGCGGAACAGCCCGATGACTCTGCGCTGTTGGCGGCAGCCGCCCGTCTGTGCGAGAAGGACTGAATGGAGCAGCGCGATTATTACGGGACGAAGCCGCGGCGGGGCGTCTGGGGCTGGGTCTTAATCCCGCTGATCTTCTTCCTGCTCGGCCTGGGTGGCGCCGCGCTGGCGCTGCACCATTGGGGCAGCCTCGAAAAATTGATCAATCCGGTTCCGGAAAACCAGGCGGTGGTAAACACGCCGCCGCCGGCCACGCCCAAGACCGGGCCCGCGACGCCAGCCGCAGCGCTGCCGCCGGGCGATCCCGCGCTGGATGAGCGCGTCGCCGCGATTGAATCGCGCATCGACGATATCGACCAGCGCGCCGCGGCAGCTTCGGGCGACGCCAATCGCGCTGAAGGGCTGCTGATCGCCTTCGCCGCGCGCCGCGCGCTCGATCGCGGCCAGTCGCTCGGCTTCCTCGAAGGCATGCTGCGCGAGCATTTCGGCGGCAGTGACGCGACCTCGGTCGCGCAGATCATCGCCGCCGCACAGCGTCCGGTGACGCTCGCGCAATTGCAGGACGGACTACAGACGCTCCGCCCGCAACTGGTCGCGCGCGGCCCCGATCAGAGCGTATGGCAGGGCTTCAAGGAGCAGCTCTCGACCTTGTTCGTGGTGCGCAAGGCGGACCAGCCATCCGACATTCCGACCGACCGTCTGTCCCGCGCCGAGCATGCGCTGGAGCAAGGCCAGGTCGACAGTGCCGCAGCCGAAGTCGCGCGGATGCCCGGCGCGGCGCGCGCCAACGACTGGCAGACGCAGGCGCGGCGGTACGTGTTGGCACGCAACGCGCTCGACCGGATCGAGACCGAGGCCTTGCTGACGCCCGCGCCCAGGCCGACCCCGCTGTCGCCAGGCAAGTAGACCCGCTTGCATGCCGGCGCTGGCCGCACTCCAATATGTACAGGAGACGTTCGACCCGGCCGCGGGCGGCGAGGTCATGGGTCGCCGCGTTGCGAGCGAGACGTTCCTGAAGGCGTGGATCGCGCATAGCGGCGCCGATCCCCTCACCGCCTGGGTGCACAATGGCGCCGACCAGGCACACTTCCCCAAGCATGCGCGCGCGCTGGGCGCGAAGGGGGAGATATCGACCAGCAGCATCCACAAATTCGGGCCGCTGGAGCAGGCCGGCGCCTTGTGGCTGGCCGATCCCAACCTTGCCGGCTTCGCGTGGCAGCGTCGCTGGCACCGGCCGGATGCGTGGAGCCTGGTCGGCATCACGCACACCATTTCGAGTCACCGGGCGATGGACGCGATGGCGGCGATGCTGGTCGCACCGATCGAGCCGTGGGACGCGCTGATCTGCACCTCGCGCGCGGTCAAGAAGGTGGCGCAGATGCTGATGGAACAGCAGGCAGTCTATCTGCGCGAACGGATGGGCGCGACACGCTGCACCGGCCCCGAACTGCCCGTGATCCCGCTGGGCGTGGATTGCGCGCCGCTGGGGGCCGACCCCGCGGCGCGGGCGCGCTGGCGTGCCGAGCTCGGTATTCCCGAAGGGGATGTCGCGGTGCTGCATTTTGGGCGGCTGTCGATCCACCTCAAGGCGCATCCGCTGCCCTTGTTTCTGGCGATGCAGCGCGCGGCTGCGATGAGCGGGCCGAAGCTGCACCTGATCCTGGCCGGGCAGCCGACCAATTACATGCAGGGCGAGGTCTTCCGCGAGGTGGCGGCGGGCTTTGCCGACAGCTTCACCACGCACTTCGTCGACGGTGCGCGCGAGGACGCCGGATCGGTGCGCTCGGCGGCAGACATCTTCACTTTGCTTTCGGACAATATCCAGGAAAGCTTCGGGCTCGCCCCGGTGGAGGCGATGGCGGCGGGCCTGCCGGTGGTGGCGAGCGATTGGGACGGGCTGCGCGACACGATCGTGCATGGCGAAACCGGCCTGCTGGTCGACACGACCTTTCCACCGACGCCGACCGGCGAGATCATCGCGCGGCGCTTCGCGCTGGAGCAGGACGATTATCATTTCTACCTGGGCAATGTCGCCCAGGCGGTCGTGGTCGACGTGGGCAAGGCGGCGCACGCCTTCGCGACGCTCGCGGCCGATCCCGAAATGCGCCGTCGGATGGGCGCGGCGGGACGCGCGCGGGCGCGGGCGCTGTACGACTGGCCAAAGGTGATCGCATCCTATCGCGACTTGCTGGAGCAACTGGCGGCGGTCCGCGCCAAGGCCGGCGGCCGGCCGGCGCCCGACGTGCCGGACCCCGCGCGGATGGACCCGTTCCGGCTATTCGCCGGCTATCCGACTGCGATCATGGGCGGATCGACCCGGCTGGTCGCGACCGGCATCCGCAGCATCGAGGACCTGCCGGGCGGGATGTCGCGCGCTGCGGTCGTGCGGCAAAGCCTGCCTTCGACCGAGGTGCTGGACACGATGGTCGCGAGGGCCGCACAGCCAGTTACACTGGCCGATCTGGTCGGCAGCTTCCCGGGCAAGGACCGGCGCATGCTGACCGCGGCCGCGGCGTTCCTGCTCAAGATGGGATTGCTGGCGAAGGTTTCTTAATAGTGGGATTCAGCATTCGCTGAACCTGGGCCGAGCCGGATTCTTTGTAGTGCGGCCCGACATCCGTCGGGCCTTGGCCGCACCGGCCCGCGCCCCCACCCGAGTCTTTGGTTTTGCGGCTCGACATCCGTCGAGCCTGGGCGGCACCGGCCCGCACCCCCACCCGGCCTCCCAGCAGGCTATTCTATGGGAGGCCGGGTGGGGGTGCGGGCCGGTGCCGCGTGACTAGCTCAGTTCGCGCATCCGTTTGCGATGGTAGAGCATGCGCTTGATGATCCCGACGATCATCAGCGACCAGCCGAGCGCGATCATCACCAGGCCGGCGAGTGCGAAGGTGCGTTCGACGACGCTGTGCCAGCCCTGCGCCTCGAACAGGAAGAGGATGCCGACGATGGTGAAGGTAAGGCCGATCAGCCGCAGCGGGCGCGCGACCTTGAACAGTTCGGCGCGGTAGGCCGCCTGGCCTTCGCTGGTGGACATGTCCGGGGGCGGAAGATCGGCCATCAGCGGCAACGCACCTTCTTGGCGTCGATGGCCGCGCCCGCCGCCGCACCGCCCGCTGCGCCGAGCAATGTGCCCAGGGTCTTCGATCCACCCGGCGCGATCAGATTACCGAGCGCGCCACCGGCGATGCCGCCCACGATCAGGCCGGTCGTGCCGTCCGAGCGCTTGCAATAATAGCGCCCATCGCCACCGACATAGATGGCATCATCCTTACCGAGGCGGTGCTCCTGATAGCGGGCGTCGTCCTTGTAATAGCGCTCGGCATAATAAGGCGTGTCGGGTGCGGCGCTGAAGCCGCTCGAATAACTTTCGCCATAGCCATCGCCATAGAGCGCGTCCGCACAGCCGCCCAGCGCGGCGGTGCCTGCCAGAACGAAGATGATCGGGGTGCGCATCTGCTGCCTCCTGCCTGGTGACGGGTCAGGATCGTGTTTGAGATCAAATATTTCCCGACGGCAAGTGCGCTTTGCCCGTCCGGCGCACCGGACGGGCAAGGATCAGGTCAGCGACAGCGGACATGGTCCTTGTCGATCGAGGAACCGACTGCGGCACCTCCCGCCGCGCCAAGCAGGGTACCGAGCGTCTTCGACCCGCCCGGCGCGATCGCATTGCCGAGCACGCCGCCCGCAATCCCGCCGACTATCAGCCCGGCCGTACCGTCCGAACGCTTGCAATAATAGCGGCCGTCGCGGCCGACATAGACCTGGTCGTTCCGGCCCATGCGGCGTTCGTGATAGCGCGCATCGTCGCGATAATGCTCTTCGGCGTAATACGGGCCGGACGGCGGCGCGTTCGCATATTCGGCGCGATAATCCGCCCCATAAGTGCTGGTACAGCCGCCCAGCACAAAGGGTGCGACGCCGGCGAGGGCCGCCAGGCCGAAGGTTCTGATCCGCATTTCGGTTCTCCCGTCACATATCGTGACGCGCCTGCAACGACCGCCGGGCGATTTATGTCCGCATCCGGCCATATTTATTTCCGGCGCGTGCTCGCCTTTGCGGCTTTCCGGCGCGGGGCGATGGGTCTAGAAGAAACCATTCCCCGGGGAGCCGCAGGCGAGCGGCTGAGAGGCAGCTGTGGGCTGCGACCCGTGAACCTGATCCGGTTGATACCGGCGGAGGGAGGGAGCGGGCGCAAGCCATCCTTCTCTTCCGAATTTTGGAGCTGAAGCATGGCCGATATCCCAGCGCGCACCGAGCTTGCCGTCACCACCGGCCCGATCCGCGGATCGAAGAAGATCCATGTCGGCCCGCTGAAGGTGGCGATGCGCGAGATCGCGCTGGAGCCGTCGGCGAACGAGCCGCCGCTGCGGGTTTACGACACGTCCGGCCCCTACACCGATCCCGAAGCGCGGATCGACATCATGGCCGGCCTGGCGGAGCTGCGCCGCGACTGGATCCGCGGGCGCGGCGATGTCGAGGAGGTCGTGCAACGCGAGGTTCGCCCCGAGGATAACGGCCAGCTCGGGCCCGACCGTTCGGGCGGGGTGCAACCCTTCCCCAATGTCCGCCGCACGGTGCTGCGCGCCAAGCCCGGCATGAACGTCAGCCAGATGCATTATGCGAGGCGCGGCATCATCACCCCCGAGATGGAATATGTCGCGATCCGCGAGAATGTGGGCCGCGAGATGCTCAAGGAAGCAATCGAGCGCGACGGGCAGGATTGGGGCGCCTCGATCCCCGATTTCGTGACGCCCG
>Ga0209455_1000462_pt1 | contig 30709 bp, 29 predicted proteins | sample AraplaCol_mCL_r2_FD_184275 | JGI IMG/M metagenome (GOLD analysis project Ga0209455, IMG submission 184275) | Arabidopsis root microbial communities from North Carolina, USA - plate scrape CL_Col_mCL_r2 (SPAdes) (version 2) | ecosystem: Host-associated > Plants > Roots > Endosphere | place: USA... | reverse complement strand
TAGGGGCCCACGCGCACCCGGTACCACTGCGCACCGTTGACCTCCGCGCGCTGCACCACGGCCTTCAGGCCCAGCAGCAGAATGCGCGCGCGCGCCGACTCCGCGTCGGCCGACTGCTTATAGGCGCCGGCCTGCAGGAAATACGCCTCGCCGGCGACCGGCGCGGGCGTGGAAGCGGCCTTGGGCGCCGCGGCAGGCGGCAGGGACACGATAGGCGCCGGTACCGAGGCAGCGGGCTTGGCCGCAGGCGCGGGAGCGGGTGCCGGGGCAGGCGTCGCGGCAGGCGCAGGCATTGCCGCAGGCTGCTTGTCGTCGGAAGGCAAGGAAGCGATCAGCGCGCCCAGGTCGTCCGACTTCTTGCTGGCGGCGTCCTCCGCGTCGCTGGGGCCGGGAACGGGCGGCACCGTGACCGTGCCGCCGGCCAGTCCTTGATTGGGGTTGACCTGGCTCAGGTCGGGCATCTTGCCCGGCTCGTGCTGCCGCGAGGCCTTGTCGACGAAAGGCATGGGCGCGCGCGTCACATAGAAGGCGACGATCGCCGCGATGGCCAGGCCGAGCAGCAAACCGGCCAGCACGCCGTACAGCGTGCTGCCGGCCGAGGAGCGTGAAGCTTTGCGTTGCGAGGCCATAGTCTGATCAAGGTCCGTTGACGGAGGGCTGCCCTGGAATTACATGCTCTGCGGCGCCGAGACGCCCAGGAGCGCCAGGCCGTTGGCCAGCACCTGGCGCGTGGCGTCGGCCAGGCGCAGGCGGGCGAGTTTCAAGGCCGTGTCGTCGACCAGCACGCGGCAGGCCGAATACCAGGAATGCAGGTCCGACGCGCAGTCGTTCAGCCAGAAGGCCACGTGGTGCGGCGCGAGCTCCTGCGCGGCCAGCGCCACCATGGACGGGAATTCGGCCAGGCGCTGCATCAGCGCGAACTCGCTGGGCGCGGTAAGCAGCGCCGCGTCGGCCGCGGCGATGTCGGCCGCCGCCGCGCCCGAATTGGCGATCATCGTGCAGATGCGCGCGTGGGCGTACTGGATATAGTAGACCGGGTTCTCGTTGCTCTTGGACAAGGCCAGGTCGATGTCGAACACGAACTCGGTGTCGGCGCGGCGCTGGATGAGGAAGTAGCGCACGGCATCGCGGCCCACATCGTCGATCAGGTCGCGCATGGTGACGTAGCTGCCGGCGCGCTTGGAGATCTTGACCTCCTGGCCGTTGCGCATCACCTTGACCATCTTGTGCAGCACGTAGGCGGGGAAGTCCTTGGGAATGCCCTCTTCCAGGCCCTGCAGGCCGGCGCGCACGCGCGCCACGGTGCCGTGGTGGTCGCTGCCCTGGATGTCCACCGCGTGGTGAAAGCCGCGTTCCCACTTGGCCTTGTGATAGGCCACGTCGGGCACGAAGTAGGTGTAGCCGCCTTCGCTCTTGCGCATCACGCGGTCTTTGTCGTCGCCGGTGCCGAGCTCGGTCGTGCGCAGCCACAGCGCGCCGTCCTGCTCGTAGGTGTGGCCCTTGGCGACGAGAGTCTTGACCGTATCCTCGACGCGGCCCGAGGTGTAGAGCGAGCTTTCGAGATAGAAGTTGTCGAAGACCAGGCCGAACGCCTGCAAGTCCAGGTCCTGCTCGCGGCGCAGATAGGCCACGGCGAAGCGGCGGATGTCTTCGAGATCGTCGAGGTTGCCGCTGGCGGTGACGGGCTGGCCGTCGGCCGCCCGCACCGACTTGCGCGCGACGTAGTCGTTGGCGATGTCGGCGATGTAGTCGCCCTTGTAGCCGTCGGCCGGCCATTCGGGCGCGTCCACGCCGATGCCGCGCGCGCGCGCCTGCACGCTCACGGCCAGGTTGTGGATCTGGTTGCCGGCGTCGTTGTAGTAGAACTCGCGGGTCACGTCCCAGCCGTTGGCTTGATACAAGCGGCAGATGGCGTCGCCCAGCGCGGCCTGGCGGGCATGGCCCACGTGCAGGGGCCCGGTGGGGTTGGCCGAGACGAATTCGACCAGCACCTTCTTACCCGTGGCTGAAGCGCGGCCATAGGCCTCGCCCCGCGCGGACACGGCGGCGATCACGGCCTGGCGGGCCGAGGCGGTCAGGCGCATATTGATGAAGCCGGGACCGGCGATCTCGGCGGCCTCGATCAGCTCGCGCGCCGCGGGCTCGGCCATGAGGGCATCGACCAGCGCCTGGGCCAGCTCGCGCGGATTGCGCCTGGCCGGCTTGGCCAGCTGCATGGCGACGTTGGTGGCGATGTCGCCGTGCGCGGCGACCTTGGGGCGCTCGAGCTGGACGTTCGGCTGCGCGTCAGGAACAAGGCGCGCGATGGCGGCCTGGATCAGGGAAATGAGTCGTTGCTGTTGCTCGGGGAGCATGGGGTAAATCGCATTGAGAAATACGCTGAATCATAACCGTGAATCGTTCCGGAGCTTCAGGCTGGCGTCGCGGGCCGGCTTAGGTTAGCGTTATGAATGAAACCTGCCGTAAAGGAATTGCACTATGTACATCAAATTTCACTCCAAAGCTGCCGCCGACGTCATGATGCGTGTCGATGACGCCGCGCCGCTGCTGCGCGCCGCCGGCAAGGCGATCGGCGGCGATTTTCCCGCTTTGGGCGTACTCACGCACGACCAGTTGCCTGCCGCCATCGCCGGCCTGGAAGCCGCCGTGCACGCTTCGCCGACACCCATGCCCGACGACGACGAGATCGATCACCGCCACGCCAAGGTCACGCTGCGACAGCGCGCCTTTCCGCTGCTCGAGATGATGCACGCGTCGCTGGATGCCAACACCGACATCCTCTGGGAACGCGCGCACGGCTGATCGCGCGGCGCGCTCTTGCAAGCCTTTCCGCAAAAGCGCGCGCCCCGCACGCCTACTCGTCGATCAACGCGCCGTCTTCGTGGAAGGGATACGGGCCGGGATAGCCGCCGATGTAGGCATGGTGCGTGTTGAGCGCGCCATCGCACCAGTGGTGCAGGTGCAAGCCGGGCGGCTCCATGACGAAGGCCGAAGGCCCCTGGGGCCGCAAGTCCAGCGCCACCTGGTGCGCGGGGCTCGGACAAGTGGAAACCACCGTGCCGCCGAAGCGGCGAAAGATCGTGCGATGCAGGTGGCCGCACACAATACGCTCGATATTCGGATAGCGCGCCACCAGCGCCTCGAAGGCCTGCGCGCCGCGCAATAGGCCGATCTCGTCCATGTGCTCGATGCCCGTGGCAAAGGGCGGATGATGCATGGCCACGAGCGTAGGCCGCGTCGGCTGCTCGGCCAGGCGATCGGCCAGCCAGGCCAGGCGGCGCTCGCACAGCTCGCCGTGGCCGGCGCGGGGCACCACGGTATCGAGCATGATCAAGCGCACGGGCAAATCCTCGACCGTGTATTGCAGGAACTCGCCGGTCTCTTGCAAATAGGGCAGGTGATCGAACGATCGCGCCAACTGCACGCGTTCGTCGTGATTGCCGGCCAGCAGGTAGTAGGGCATGCGCAGGCCGTCGAGCATCCGGCGCAGATGCGCGTATTCGGCGGGCCGGCCGAAATCGGTGAGATCGCCGCTGACGATGACCCCGTCGGGCAGCGGATCCAAGGCATTGATGGTTTGCACGGCGGGCGGCAGGTAGCGGTCGGTCTCGACCACGCGGTAGGCCTTCTGCCCGGGCATGCGGATATGCATATCGGAAATCTGTGCGATGAGCATGGCATGCATCCTGGAATGAGGTGAAGAAATCGAAAGCGTCTAGGCTTGCACCAGCTTGACGCTGACTTTATCGCCGGCCTGGTGGATGCTGTCGGCGGGCGCCACGGCCGAGAAGCGCTGGTCGTCGGGCAAGGCGAGCTCATAGCGCACTGTGTCGCCCAGGAAGAAGCGCGCCAGCACGCGCGCCTGCAGTGCGCGGGGCTGCGGCACCAGCAGCACGGCGTGGTGCGGACGGAACGCCAGCTCGCTCGCGCCCGGCGCCAGCAGGCCGTTCTCGAGGGCGGCGCGCACGTGGCACAGGGTGCCGAGGAACTCGCCCACGAAGTCGGTGGCCGGCTGGCGATACAGCGCCTCGGCCGTGCCGATCTGTTCGATGCGGCCGGCGGACATCACGGCAATGCGATCGCCCAGCATCATGGCTTCGTCCTGGTCGTGCGTGACGATGACGGTGGTGATGCTCAATTCGCGCAGCATCTGCGCCAGCTCCACGCGCAGGTGCTCGCGCAGCTTGGCATCGAGCGCCGTGAGCGGCTCGTCGAGCAGCAGCACGCGCGGCTCGATGGCCAGGGCGCGGGCCAGGGCCACGCGCTGGCGCTGGCCGCCCGACAGCTGCGTCACGTTGCGCTCGGCGAAATCCTGCATGCGCACCAGCGCCAGCATGTCCATGGCGCGCCGCCTGCGGCTCGCGGCATCATGGCCGCGCACGCGCAGGCCGTAGGCCACGTTGTCGGCCACGCTCATGTTGGGAAACAGCGCGTAGCTCTGGAACACCACGCCGGCGCCGCGCTGTTCGGGCGGCAGTTGCGTGACGTCTTCCTGGCCGTAGAAGATCTTGCCGCCCGCGTCGCTGTGCTCGAGCCCGCAGATGAGGCGCAGCAGGGTGGTCTTGCCGCAGCCCGACGGGCCCAGCAGCGCGAGGATCTCGCCGCCTTCGACGCGCAAGCCCAGCGGCTGCAGGGCGCGCGTGCCGTCCGGCCAGGTCTTGGCGCATTCGCGCAGGGTGATGGAGGTCTTGTTCATGTGAAGTGGCGTAGTCGATCGCGTTTCTTTTTCAAGCACTCTTGCCCGCGGCGGCGCGGCGCGCGTCCAGCCCGGCCAGCCATTGCAGGCCCACCAGCAGCGGCATGAGCATCAGCAGGAAGACCAGGGTATAGGCCGAAGCCACTTCCAGACGCATCGAGGCGTAGCTGTCGGCCAGGCCCACGGGCAGGGTCTGGGTGAGCGGCGTGTGCAGCAGCCAGGTCAGGTTGAATTCGCCGATGGACAAGGTCAGCACCGTCAGGCCCCCCGTGAGAATGCCGGGCCGGGCGTTGGGCACCACGATGGTCAGAAAGCGCTGCAGGCGCGAGGCGCCCAGCGTGGCGGCCGCTTCGTCCAGCACCGCCAGGCCCGCGCCCGTCATGCTGGCGCGGGCCGACCGCACCATGAAAGGCAGCGTGAACAGCACGTGGCCGATCACGATGAACAGCGTGCTGGTGCGCAGGCCGTGCACCGTGCCCCAGGAGATGATCAGCGCCAGCGCGGTGGCCAGGCCCGGCACGGCCACCGGCAGGGTCAGGAGCTCCTCGAACGCGCGCGCCAGGCGGCCGCGATGCAGCGTCAGCACCCAGGCGGCCGGCACGCCGGCCAAGAGGCAGATGACGAGCGTCAGCAAGGCGACGATCAGCGAACGCCAGATGGTGGCGTCGTACATGTCCCACACCTGGCCCACCCAGCGCAGCGTGAGGCCGCTGGAGATGCCCACGAAATAGTTCTTGGTCAGGCCGGCCAGTATCGACAGCACCACGGGGCCGACGAGAAAGGCCGCCACGGCCAGCGTGATGGCCAGGCCCAGGCGGGTGTCTGTCTTCGAATGCAGCGTATTCACAAATACCTCCCGAGCCCGGCGCCGGGCCGCCCCAAGCCAGGCGACGCGGGCACCCCCTTGGGGGGTCGCCGAACACATAGTGTGAGGCGGGGGGTACGCATCATGCGCCCGCCCCTCCTTCGTTCGAGCCGGCCAGGCTGTGCGCGACGAACAGCACTACCCAGGTCGCAAGGCCCAGCACGATGGAAAGGGCCGCCGCGACCGGGATGTCGGCGTAGTTGGTGAACTCGTTGTAGATGGTCATGGGCAGCACATCGATGTTGGTGCCCAGGGTGAACACCGTGCCGAAGGCGCCCATGTTGGTGGCGAAGCTCATGGCGCCCGCGCCGATCAGCGCGGGCCGCAGTGCGGGCAACTCGATGTCGGCAAAGCGCCGCCAGGGCGAAGCGCCCAGCGTGCGAGCCGCCTCGAGCAGGCTGGCGTCCAGCTGCATGGCGGCCACCTCGATCACGCCTATCGTGCGCGGCAGCGAAAAATAGAGATAGCCCAGGAACAGCCCGCCCATGTTGTAGGCGAACACCAGCGAGTCGCCCGTGAGCCATTGCGAGAGCTGGTTGATCACGCCTTGGCGGCCGGCCAGCAGAATGATCAGAAAGCCCACCACCACGCCGGGAAAAGAGAGCGGGAACATCAACAGCCCCACCAGCACGCGGCGGCCGGGGAACTCGCGATGCCAGGCCAGGAAGCGCCCGACCGGCAGGGAGATAAGCAAGGTGCCCGCCATCGCGGCCAGCGACAGGGCGACCGTGTTGAAGAGACTGCGCCAATAACGCGGCGCGGTCACCACGGTCAGGTAAGCCGAATGCCCATCGACCGGGCTGGCGCCGCGCAGCGCCAGCTCGACCATGGGCAACAGCCAGAAAGCCAGGAACAGCGCCGCGGCCGGCGCGGCGAAGACGAGCCACCCGCGGCGCCGCATGATCAGTGGACTTCCTTGGCGTAGCGGTCGGAGAAGGCGCGCTCGACGTCGGCCATCTTCTGATAGTCCACCGTGCCGGCGCGGGCATACTCGCTTGCGGGCAAGAACTTCTTCTGCGCCTCGGGCGAGATCGCGCTGGCGCGAACCGGACGCAGATAAGCGGCGGCCCACAGCGCCTGGCCCTTGTCCGACAGCACGAAGTCCAGCACCTTGCGGGCGGCGGCCGGGTGCGGGGCGTTGGCCACCATGGCCATCACGTACGGCACGGTGATCGTGCCCTCGGCGGGAATGATGAAGGCGACATTCGCGCCGTCGACGTACTTGGCGCGGTAGGCGTCGAAGTCATAATCGAGCAGGATGGGGATCTCGCCCGAAAGCACACGGGCATAAGCCGTCTGCTTGGGAACGATGGGCTGGTTGGCCTGCAGTTTCTTGAACCATTCGATGGCGGGCGCGAAGTTGTCCAGCGTGCCGCCCAGCGCGCGGTTGACCGCCACCGCGCCCACATAGCCCACGAAGGCCGAAGCCGGGTCGAGATAGCCGATCAGGCCCTTGTATTCGGGCTTGAGCAGGTCGGCCCACGATTTGGGAACGGGTATGCCGTGCAGCGCGGCCACGTTGACCATGAAGCCCATGGTGCCCGAGTGAATGGCGAACCACTTGCCGTCGGGGTCCTTCAAGCCGGCGGGAATGTCGTCCCAACGAGCCGGCTTGTACGACTGCACCAGGCCTTGCTTGGCGGCCTGGATGCCGAAGGTCACGCCCAGGTAGGTCACGTCGGCCACGGCGTTGTCTTTTTCGGCGGCGATCGCGGCCAGGGCCTGGCCCGAGTTCTTGTTGTCCGGCGGAACGACGACGCCGGTGGCTTGCTTGATGGCCTTGATCTGGCCAGCCCAATCGGCCCATTCCGGCGGGCAGTTGTAGCAGATGGCCGTCTCGGCGGCCTGGGCCGATGCGAACCCGATCGCCAAGGCGGTCAGCGCGCCGCGCAGCGCGATTTCGATCATGCGTTTCATGGGGTCTTACTCCTCGCGGTACGAGTGGACGTGGGCGGCTCGGCGACCGTGCCTCCCGGGAGAATCCGATGCGGCAGGCGCACCGAACGGGTTTGCCCCCCTTGCAGGCGGGTCAGCAATTGAGCGCAGGCCGTGGCGCCGATCTGGCTGCTGGGTTGTTCCACCGAAGTCAGCGGCGGCACCATCAGCGTTCCCATGGCCGTGCCGTCGAAGCCGCACACCGAAAGATCGCGCGGCACGCAATACCCCATGGCCACCAGGTGCGTGATCGTCGAGGCGGCCAGCAAGTCGTTGGAACAGAACAGCGCCGTGGGCGCATCCGGGCCGCGCAGCGCGGCCTGCAGGATGTCGCGGCTGGCGGCGGTGTGCGCCGGCATGACCCAGTGCGCGACCTCGCCCAGGCCCAGCGCGAGCGCTTGCTCGCGCGCGCCGGCCAGGCGCCGGCGCGCGCGGTCGGACTCGGACAGCGGGCCGGTGACCACGGCGACGCGCCGATGGCCCAGCGCGGCCAGGGCCTGCATCATGTCGCGCGCGGCGCCGCGGTTGTCGACCGAAACGAAGGGATGCTTGCCGGACTCGTTGTAGACCAGCATGTGCGGCATATCGACCGCCTGCAGCATCGCCAGCGCCGCGTTGCGCACCGGCGTGCCAACAGTGAGGATGAGCCCGTCGATCTGGTGATCGAGAAAGGCCTGCACCGCCATGGCCTCGACCTCGGGCACGTAGCCGGTGGTCGCCATCATGACGCTGTAGCCGGCCTGGCGCGCATGCCGCTCGGCGCCTTCGAAGCATTCGGCGAAGACGGGATTGTTCAGCGTGGGCAGCAGCAGGCCGATGGTGCGCGTGCTGCCGGCGCGCAGGCTGCGGCCCACGCGGTTGGGGCGAAAGCCGTCGCTGCGCACCACCGCCTTGATGTGCGCCAGCGTGGCCGGCTTGAGCAGCTCGGGTTGGTTGAACGCGCGCGATACGGTCGCGGGAGACACGCCCGCCTTGCGGGCGACCTCGACGATGGACGAGCGGCTGGCAGCTTTACGGGGCACGGCGCGGGACCTGGGTTGGACGTTGGACGCTAGGCTGAAAACGTTTTCATTTTAAGCGACTCAGTCTACGCCGCGCATATGACAAGTCAATGTCACGCACGTCCCGTCTTACCGCCCCCTATTCTTCGTGCCAGCGGTCCTCGGCCAACATGACGCGGTTGTGCCCGCCTCCGGCCGGAATCATGGGAAAGCAGTTCTCCTGCGCCATGACGACCGCGTCCAGGAAATACGGGCCGGGATGCGCCAGGCAACGCGCCAGCGCCGCGTCCAGCTGCGCCGGATCGCTCACCCGCTCGGCCTGCCAGCCGAAAGCGCGGGCCAGCGCCACGAAATCGGGCAGCGCCTCGTTGTAGCTGTGGCTGTAGCGCCCGCCGTGGATCAGCTCCTGCCACTGGCGCACCATGCCCATATAGCCGTTGTTGCACAGCACCAGCTTGACCGGGGTGCGGTGCTGCGTGGCCGTGGCCAGCTCCTGGATGTTCATCAGCACCGACGCGTCGCCGCTCACGCACACCACGGTCGATTCGGGATGCGCGATCTGCGCGCCGATGGCGGCCGGCAGGCCGTAGCCCATGGTGCCCGCGCCGCCCGAAGTGAGCCAGCGGTTGGGGCGGTCGAAATGCAGGTATTGCGCGGCCCACATCTGGTGCTGGCCCACGTCGGTCGACACGATGGCATCGCGCCCGGCCAGGGCGGCATCGAGCCGGCTCATCAAATGCTGCGGCAGGATGGCGTCGGGGCTTGCCACGTAATCCAGGCAGCGCTGCGCGCGCCAGCCTTCGATGCGCGACCACCAGTCGTTCAAGCGTCCGGCCGGCAGTTCGTGCTGCGTCAAGCCCTGGCGCAGCGCCTGCACCAGCGGCAGGGCATCGCCCACCAGGGCCACGTCCACCCGCACCACCTTGTTGATCGAGGCCGGGTCGATGTCCAGATGGATCTTGCGCGCATGCGGGCAGAATTCGGCCAGCTTGCCGGTGATGCGGTCGTCGAAGCGCGCGCCCACGCACACCACCAGGTCGGCCTGGTGCATGGCCAGGTTGGCCTCGAGCGTGCCGTGCATGCCCAGCATGCCCACAAATTGCGGGTCGCTGGCCGGAAAGGCGCCCAGGCCCATGAGCGTCAACGTGCAGGGCGCCCCTGTGCTGCGCACCAGCTCCGCGAACGCCTCGCAGGCTTCGGGACCGGCGTTGATCAGCCCGCCGCCGCCGTAGAACACCGGCCGGCGCGCTTGCGCGATCAGCTCCACGGCGCGCTGCACCGTGCCCTGCGGAATGCGGTGCTCGCGCTTGCCCGCCTGGCGCTGCGCGCTCAGCGTGGCCGTGCGCGGCGCGTCGTCTTGCTGCTCCACGGGTGCAACAGCCAGCTGCACGTCCTTGGGAAAATCCACCAGCACCGGGCCGGGCCTGCCTTGCTGCGTCAAGGCATAGGCGCGCGCGGCGACTTCCGCCACGTCGCGCACGTCGCGGATCTGCACATTCCACTTGGTCACCGAGCGCGAAATGCCCAGCGCGTCGCACTCCTGGAAGGCGTCGGTGCCGATGGCGCCGGTCGACACCTGGCCGCTCACGCACAGCACGGGGATCGAGTCGCACCAGGCATCGAGCAAACCGGAGGTGGTGTTGGCCATGCCGGGGCCGGAGGTGACGAACACCACGCCCGGCCTGCCGGTGGTGCGCGCATAGCCTTCGGCCGCGTGCACGGCGGCCTGTTCATGGCGCACCAGCACGTGGCGGATGCGCGGCTCGGCATGCAGGGCGTCGTATAGCGGCAGCACCGCGCCGCCGGGATAGCCGAACACGGTATCGACGCCGCAGGCGATCAGGGTGTCGAGCAGGCGCCGCGCGCCGTTGTCGGACAGCTCGGCGGTCGGGGAATCGTCGCAGGCGGCCTTGTCCAGGGCGGCCAGAAGGGGGGCGGGGAGACGGTCGTTCATGGCAACCATCTTATCGGCCAAATGGAAGAATTTTTGTCTTATTTTCTCTTGCATAGCCAGTTATCGAGTAAATTCATCTTCAAACATCATATTTTGAAGAAAATGCGCCTGGACAAGTTCGACCTCGCCATTCTCAAGGCCCTGCAGGACGACGCCCGCGCCAGCCTCAACGACATCGGCGCGGCCGTGGGCCTGTCGGCCACGCCCTGCTGGAACCGCATCAAGCGCATGGAGCGCGAGGGCGTGATCCGCGGCTACACGGCGGACATCTCTCCCGAAGCCCTGGGCTTCATGGACACGGTCATCGTGCACGTCACGCTGGAAAGCCACAGCGACGCCACGCTGTACGAGTTCGGCCGCGCGCTGGCCGAGATCCCCGAAGTGCTCGAGGCCTTCCTGGTGTCGGGCGACTACGACTACATCATCCGCATCGCCGTGCGCGACACGCGCGACTACGAGCGGCTGCTGCGCGAACGGCTCTATCGCATTCCCGGCATCCGCCACAGCAAGTCGGGCTTCGTGCTGCGCAGCCTGAAGCAATCGCGCCTGCCGCTGTCGGTGGTCGCGCCCGCCGCGTGAGAACCCGCGCCGCGCGTCATCACCCGGCAACACCCCTCCCCTATAATTCGCGCTCACCGGCCCGCAACGGGCTCGCGCTTTCAGCCCCACTCATGACTATCGACACCGAAAAGCCCTGGCACATCGTGCGCCGCTCCAAGCTGCACGGCAACGGCGTCTTCGCCGCGCGCAAGATCCCGGCGGGCACGCGCATCATCGAATACGGCGGCACGCGCATCTCGGACAAAGAGGCCGACCGGCGCCACCCCACCAATCCGGACGATCCTTTCCACACGTTCTTTTTCTCGCTGTCTTCCGGCAAGATCATCGACGGCGGCGACCAGGGCAACGACGCGCGCTGGATCAACCATGGCTGCGAACCCAATTGCGAGTCGCAGGAAGGCAAGGGCGGCAAGCGCGTCTACATCGTCGCCGCGCGCGACATCAAGCGCGGCGAAGAACTGTCCTACGACTACGGCCTGATCATGGACGGGCGCATCACCAGGAAGCTCAAGGAAGGCTACCGCTGCCTGTGCGGCGCGCCTTCCTGCCGCGGCACCATGCTGGCGCTGCCCAAGAAAAAGAAGAAGGGGGAATAAGCCCCCGCGCCGCGCGCTTTTGCGCGGCCTTTCACGCCGCGGCGATCTCCCGCAGGCAGGCTTGCGCGTCGCCCACCACCACGCGCGCCGCGCAGGCCAGCATCAGGTTCACATTCAGGCCGAAATCCTCGACGCTGTAGCCCTGCGCATCGACGATGCGCGAAGCATCGCGCGCATCGCGCCCCGCGCCCGCCTGCGCCACCAGCGGGCGGGCATCGCCGGTATAAGCCCACACCGGCTTGCCCAGCGCCGCGCCGTAACCCACCTCGAAAGCCGTGCCGGAATCGGGCTCGAGCCCGCGGAACACGTTGAGATTGGCCATGACAAGATCGGCCCTGCGTATCAGGCCGATGTTCTGTTCATAGATCCACTGCGCCGCCGCGCGGCCGGACAGGCCCGCGGGCAGCGCGTTGTCCAAGGGGTAGAGCCCCTCGAAGCCGTGCGCCCGGCACAGGGCCTTGAGCCGCTCGCCCTGCTCCATCGCGTCGGCGCGAAATACGTCGAACCCCGCCAGATAGATGCCGCGCATGCGTCATGCCCCCGTCCAAACGCGCAGTCCTCGCGCGGCGTTCACGCTTGCTGCGCGGCGCGCTGCGCCAGGTAGACCTGGATGTGGACGTAGGCCGCGCGCAGGTAAGGCACCTGCAGCCCCAGCTTGTCCGCGCGCCGCACCATGTCGCCGATGAGATGCTCGCCCTCGATCTGCCCGCCCTGGCGCAGGTCGCGGAACATGGACGCCGTCGCGCCGGAGGCGGGATCGGTCAGCGTGCTGACCGCGAAGGCTTCGGCCTTGGGCCGCATGCCGTGGCCGTGGCCCTGCGCCACGCTGTTGATTTCATCGAGCAGGGCGCGCATGAAGCGCTCGCCGCCCGTGGAACGGACGATCTCGCCCACGCTGCCGCGCATCAGGCAGGTGGACGCGGCCAGGGTCGAGAGGAAGGTGTACTTCTCCCAGATGTCCTGCTCGATGTCGTCGCTGAGCCGGGGACTGAAGGCCGCGGGCTCCAGCGCCTTGCGGATGGCCTCGCCGCGCTCGCTGATGCCGCCCGCGCGTTCGCCGAAGATGATGGCGCCCAGCGGCCCCATGATCACGATCTCGCCTTCCGCGCCGATGGTGGCCATGACGTGGCACAGGCCGCCCAGCACGCGCTCCTTGCCGAACGCCGCGTCGAGCGCGTCGTAGTGGCGCATGCCGTTGAGTATGGGCAGCACGACCGCCTTGGGATTCTGCTGCATGACGGGCTTGATCGATTCGATGGCGCCGTCCAGGTCGTAGGCCTTGCAGCTCACGATCACCACGTCGTAGGGGCCGCCCAGCGCGTCCGCGGTCGCCAGCCTGGGCTCGATCACATCGGTGGCTTGATCGGTCTTGATGCGCAGCCCTTTCTCGCGCAGCAGCGCCGCACGCGCCGGACGCACCAGAAAAGTCACGTCTACGCCGGCCTGCGCCGCGCGGCCGCCGAAGAATCCGCCGGTGCCGCCGGCGCCCAGTACCAATATCCGCATGACTTGCTCCACGCGCGCTCGCGTATGTGTGAAGCATCTATTATGCGTCTTGCCGTGCGCGGCCGCCCGCCGGCGCAAGCGGCGTCAGGTTCGACTGAACCGCCCGATGTTGAAGGGCGCGATGGGAAACGCCGTCGAGCCCTGCATGACGAGCTCGCTCATGATCTGGCCGACGATGGGGCCCAGCTCGAAACCGTGGGCCGAAAAGCCGAAGGCATGGAAGGCGCCTTCCCGTTTCAGGCTGGCGCCGATGACCGGGATCTCGTCGGGCATGGCGGCCTCGATGCCGGCCCAGCCGCGGTTGACGACGGCCTCTTTCATGTGCGGGAACAGATCGCACACGGTGCGTGCGCCCGCGCCCAATTCGCGAAAATCCAATTCGGTCGATTCGGCGTCGCGATCCAGCCAGGCGCGCCGCCCGCCGCCGATCAGCACCGTGCCGTTGGCGCGCTGCTTGAAGGACAAGGGCCGCCCCGTGCCGATCACCACCGGATCGAGGAAGTGGTCCATGCGCAGCGTGACCAGCATCATGGGGCTGATGGGCTGCAAAGGCACGGGCTCGTCCCACTGCGCCGCAATGCGGTCGGCCCAGGCGCCGGCGCAATTGACCACGATGGGTGCGGTGTAGACGCCGTCGCTGGTCGAGACCGCCCACTGTCCTGCCTCGCGCCTGAGCTCGTGCACCCGCACGCCTTCCAGAAAGCGCGCGCCCAGGCTGGCGGCCTTGCGGCGAAAGGCCAGGGTCGTGCGATAAGGGTCGGCCGCCGCGTCTTCGCGCGCAGCCACGCCGCCGAGCACCGTGGGCGCGATTCGAGGAATCAGCGCACGCAGTTCGTCGGCGTCCATCCAGGTCTCGTGCGTGTAGCCCAGCGACTGCATCAGGCGCAGGCGCTCCTCTAGCGCGGCCACGTCGGCCTCGTTCTCGGCCACGCGTATCTGGCCGTGCTGCTCGAAGCCGCAATCGTCGTCGACCAGTTCCTCGATGCGATACCAGAGCTCGCGCGAGGCCAGCGCCAGCGGTATCTCGGCCACATGGCGCGCCAGCGTGCGCACGCCGCCGGCGTTCACGCCCGAAGCGTGGCGGCCGACGTAGTTCTTCTCGATCACCAGCGCCGACACCCCGGCGCGCGCCAGGTGCAGGGCGGTCGAGCTGCCGTGCAGGCCGCCGCCGATAATGATGACCGCCGCGCTGCGCGTGTCGCTCACTGGTGCTCCCTCGGCGCTATGCGCCGCCCCGCTTCTTCATCCGTATGACCGCCTGCCTGGAGTCTTCGGTCTGCGGCAGCGAGGCCAGCTCGCCCAGCGTCAGCGGCTTGGTCGGGAAGCGCAGCCGGTAGTAGCCGATTTCCGGCACGGGCACGCCGCGCTCCTCGGCGATGAGCTCGCTCACCGTCAGGCCGCAGAAGCGTCCTTGGCACGGGCCCATCCCGCAACGCAGGAAGGCCTTCATCTGGTTGGGCCCGGAGCAACCCAGCGCCACCGTCTGGCGCACCTGGTCGGCCGTGACTTCTTCGCAGCGGCACACGATGGTGTCGCCCGTGGGGCGGCGATATTCGTCGGGCGCCTTGTAGAGCGCATCGAAGAAAGCGCGCCCGCGCACTGCCCGCTCCAGGGCTTTCCAATACGGCCTGGCGTCCTGATCGCGCCGGGCCGCATCGATATGGCCCAGCACGCAGGCCGCGTTCAAGGCCGCAAGCAGGCCGCGGTATTCCGCCGCCCGCGCGCCCGCGATGCCCGCGCCGTCCCCCGCGATGCCGATGCCCGGCAACGAGGTCGCGCCCCAGGCATCGACCTTGGGCTGCCAGCAATCCATGGCGGGATTCCAATCGTGCTCGACGCCCGCCGCGCGCGACAGGTTCACATTGGGCACCACGCCCTGGTGCAGCATGAGCTGATCGGCCGCCATCATCTCGGTGCGCCCGTCGACGGTGTATTGCACCGATTCGAGCTTGTCCTGGCCCAAAGCCTTCAGGCCCTTGACGCCCTTGACGATGGGAATGGCGGCCTTGACCTCGCGCACCAGCTTCATGCCCTTGCCGAAATAAGGCGAGCGCAGAAAGTCGAAAACATGCGGCAGGGCCTTCTGCAGCCGGCCGGGCGGCGTGGTCTCGAGGATGCGGTCGATCTTGACGCCCGCATTCAGGTATTGCCAGGCGATCAAGTAGAGCAGCGGGCCGCAGCCGGCCAGGACCGTGCGTTCGCCGGGCACCAGCCCCGCGGATTTGAGCAGTATCTGCGCCGCGCCGGCCGTGACCACGCCGGGCAGCGTCCAGCCCGGGATGGGAAAGGGCCGCTCCTGCGCGCCGGTGGCCAGCAGTATGTGCCTGGCATGCAGCAGGCGCGCCTCGCCGCCCACCGAATAGCCCACCTCGAAACCCTCTTCGGGATCGGGCGCGGTCATGCGCGAGATCGACCACACCGTGGCCCCGGGCTCATGGCGCGCGCCGCTGGCCTTGAACGGCTCCAGCAGGCTCGCGCCGTGCCAGTAGTCCTCGCCCAGGATGCGCTTGTCGGTGACCGGCGTGGTGGTGATGGCGCGATAGATCTGTCCGCCGGGGGCCTGCTGCTCGTCCAGCAGCAGGGTGTCCACGCCCAGCGCGGCGGCGACGGCGGCGGCCGAGAGGCCGGCCGGTCCCGCTCCCACGATCAGCAGTTCGCATTGCGTGACCCGCATCATTGCACCTCGCGTGCGCCGCGCTGGCGCTCGACGTTCATGCCTTCGGCCACCTGCGTCATGCAGGCCTGCCGATTGGGCCGGCCGTCTATGGTGACCAGGCAGTCGTAGCACACGCCCATCATGCAATAGGGGCCGCGCGGCACTTCGCCCACGACGGTGTCGCGGCACGCGTCGCGGCCGCTGGCGAACAAGGCCGCCGCCACGCTGTCGCCGGCGCGGCAGGCCACGGCATGGCCGTCGACCGTGATGCGCACCGGCGCGCCGGCGGCCTGGCGCTCGGCCTCAGCTAGCCTTTTGAACATGAAACCTCCGGGTAGAAAACGGCGACATGTCTTCATCGAGCATGCCGCTGACAATCATGGGCGCCATCTTGAGCGCGTGGGCTCCGGCCAGCGTCACGCCGCTGTGGCAGGTGACCACGAAAGCGCCGGGACAGGTGGCGGATTGTTCGTAAATGGGAAAGCCGTCGGGCGACATCACCCGCAACGCCGACCAGGTCCGCACCGCGCGCACGTCGCGCAGGGCAGGCAGCATGCGCACGGCGCGATCGGCCAGCGTGCCCAGGATGGGCAGCCTCACCACGTCGTCGGCAAAGCCGGCCTCTTCCTGCGAGTCGCCGATCAGCCAGCTGCCCTCGTCCATCTGGCGCAGCGTGGTGATGGGCGTATTGAGAATGCGGCGGGTGCGCTCGAGCACGATGATCTGGCCGCGCTGCGGACGCACGGGCACATCCAGGCCGACCTGCCTGGCCATCTCTTTATTGCCCAGGCCGCAGGCCACGACCAGCTTGCGCGAACGCAGCACGCCGCCGGGCGTGCCTACCGAAAAAACGCCATCGTCGAACCGGATGCTCTGCGCCGGACAACGCGGCAGATAGTCGACTTTTTCCCGAGCGAAGGCGCTATGCAGGGCGCGCAGCAACTTGAGGGGATTGGCGATGCCGTCGAGCGGCGTCCAGCATGCTCCGCGCACATCGGGCCCGGCGCCCGGCATCATGTCGAGCAGCTCCTGGCGATCGAGCATCTTCCAGTCATAGGGCTTCATGCCCGGCTGCGCCATCAGCTCGTTCATGTACTCGATGCGCCCCTCGACTTCCTCGTCGTTCAGGCAAAGATGCAGGCCGCCGTTCTGTTCCAGGCGCACGTCCACGCCGGTTTTCTCCTGCAGCTCGCGGGCCAGCTGCGGCCAGACCGCCGCCGAGGACTGCGTCCAGACCGAATAGCGGGCCATGCCCATGCCCTTGCTCTGCACCCAGACCAGGCCGAAATTGCCGCGCGAGGCGCGATAGGCCACGTCGCCCTCGTCGAGCACGGCCACGCGCTCGAGCTGGCGGCGCAGGCCATAGGCTATCGACGAGCCCACCAGGCCGCCGCCGATGACCAGGGCGTCGTAAATACCGTCGCGCGGCGCGGCGTTTGCCGCGGGCGCGAGGCCTGTTGCTTGATTCATTAGCGTCCTTTTCCAACAAATAGCGTTTCCAGCCCGACGATGCGATCGAGAATGAAGACCGCGATGGCCGTCACGAAAATCAGAAGCGCCGATACCGCCGTCACCATCGGGTCGATCGTATCCTGGATGTGCAGGAAGATACGCACCGGCAGCGTGGTGGTCGAAGGCGAGGCGATGAAGATCGACATCGTCAGTTCGTCGAAGCTGGTGATGAAGGCGATCACCCAGCCGCTGATCACGCCGGGCATCACCAGCGGCAGCACCACGCGCCGGAACGCAGTCCAGGCCGATGCGCCCAGCGACAGCGCCGCGCGCTCGAGCATGGGGTCGATGCCGGTGGCCGAGGCCAGCACCAGACGCAAGGCGTAGGGCATGATGATGATCACGTGCGCGATCACCAGGCCGATAAAGGTGCCCGCCAGCCCCACGCTGGTGAAGAACCGGAGAAAGGCCAGGCCCAGCACCACCGAGGGCACCAGCAGCGGCGACATCAGGAAGGCCAGCAGCGCCTCGCGTCCGCGAAAGCGGTTGCGCGCGATCGCCATCGCGCCGGGCAGCGACAGCGTGGTGGCCAGCGTGGCCGACAACGTGCCCAGCCCCAGGCTGAACCAGATGGCCTGGATGAACTCCGGGTTCTGGGCGATTTCGCGGAAATGCCGCAGGGACAGCCCCGTGGTCGGCAAGGAGATGTAGCCCAGCGGCGTGAAGGACACTGCGCACACCATGATGATGGGCGCCAGGATGAAGAGAATGAACAGCGCGTGAAACAACAGGCTGAGAGGTCCGTTGCGGGTGGCCATGATGCTTCTTCCCGGTCAGTTGAAGATCGCGCCGTAGCGGCGCTCGACCACGCGGTTGGCCGCCAGCAGCACGATCACCATGGAGATCAGCAGCAGCACGGCCAGCGCGGCGCCCAGCGGCCAGTTCAAGGTGTTGAGGAACTCGTCGTACGCCGCCGTGGCCACCGTCTGTAGGCGCCGGCCCGCGATGATGGCCGGCGTGGCGAAGGCGCTGGCCGCCATGGCGAACACCATGATGGAGCCCGACAGAATGCCCGGCACGATCTGCGGCACGATCACGCGCCGCATCACCGTGAACTGGCTGGCCCCCAGGGACAGCGCCGCCGCTTCCGTGGCGGGGTTGATGCGCTGCAGGGAGGCCCACACCGAGATCACCATGAAGGGCACCAGCACGTGCGTCAGCGCGATGCCCATGCCCAGGTCGGTGTACATCAGGCTGACCGGCCGGGAAGCCAGGCCGACGGCCATCAGCGTCTTGCTGATCAAGCCCGTGGAGCCGAAGAGCAGCGCCCAACCCAGGGTGCGCACGACGACCGAGGTCAGGAGCGGTCCCAGCACCACCATCAGGAACAGGCCTTTCCACGGATTGCGCATGCGCGACAGCACATAGGCCTCGAACGTGCCCAGCACCGCGCAAGCCAGCGTCACCAGAATCGCCACGCCGTAGGTGCGCAGGAAGATCTGGTGATAGTAGTGATCCGAGAAGACCTGGATGTAGTTCTTCCAGATGAAGGTGGGCTGCATGCCGCCCATGAACTTGAAATCGTAGAAGCTGATCACGAACACCATGAGCAGCGGCGCGATGAGAAAAACGGCGTAGACCAGCAGGGCCGGCGTGCTCAGCAGCCAGGGATTGGCGCGCGCATTCATCAGGAGGCCAGGCCCTTGCGCGCCGCTTCGACCGGCCGCATGTCCGGCGCGTGCCAGCGCAGGTGCACCGCGCTGCCCTCGGGCGGCACGGGTATGCCGTCGTTCTGGCGTATCACCAGCACCTCGCCCACCGAGGTCTCGACCTGGCACAGCCAGTGATTGCCCTGGAACACGCGGGCCCGCATCTTCCCCGGCAGGGCGGATGCCGAAGCTTCGCCGAACGTGATCTTCTCGGGCCGCACGATCACCTGGCCGATCGGCATGGGCCGGCCATCGAGCGCGACATGGGCCTCGCCGATGCGCGCGCAGGCCTGGCCTTCGTGTTGCGCGGCCTCGACGGCGAAGACGTTGGCCTTGCCCAGAAAGCCCCCCACGAAGCGGCTGACCGGGTCTTCATAGGCAGAATACGGATCGGCCACCTGTTCGACGCGGCCGTGATTCATGACCACGATGCGATCCGACAAGGCCAGGGCTTCGGACTGGTCGTGCGTGACCAGCACGGTCGTGGTGCCCACGGTGCGCTGGATGGCGCGCAGCTCGAGCTGCATCTCTTCGCGCAGCTTGGCGTCGAGATTGGACAAGGGTTCGTCCAGCAGCAGCATCGAAGGCTTGATCACCAGCGCCCGGGCCAGGGCCACGCGCTGCTGCTGGCCGCCGGACATGCGCGCCGGATGGCGGTCGGCCAGATGCGCCAGCCCCACCATCTCGAGCGCGTCGCCGGCCCGCCTGATGCGCTCCTGCTTGCCCAAGCCCTGCATTTCCAGGCCGAAAGCCACGTTCTGCGCGGCCGTCATGTGCGGGAACAAAGCGTAGTTCTGGAACACCAGCCCCAGGCCGCGCTTGTTGGCCGGGACGCGGCTCAGGTCGCGGCCGGCCAGCACGATGCTGCCCGCGGTGGGTTCGATGAAACCGGCGATCATCTGCAAGGTCGTGGTCTTGCCGCACCCCGAGGGGCCCAGGAGCGAGATGAACTCGCCCTGCTCCACCGACAGGCTCAAGCTGTCCACCGCGACCATGTCGCCGTAGCGCTTGCTCAATCCATTCAAAACCAGATAACTCATGAGGCGGCTTCTATCTTTCTTGCGTGGCGACGCGGCGAGCGCAAGCCATCAATGCTCGATCTCGTGCGTCCAGCGCGTGTTCCATTCGGCGCGATGCTGGTTGACCGTGTCCCAATCGACCGTGAGCAGCTTGGCCGCGCGATCGCCGATGGGCAGGGGCACGTTGGGATCGTCCTTGATCGTCGTCTTCTTGTTGACGGGCGCGGCGCCCAGGGCCACAGCCATCTTGGCTTGGCCTTCGGGCGACGCCAGGTAGCCGATCAGCTGCTGCGCGAGGGGATTGGGATGCGGCTTGGCGACTACGCAACCTACCACCAGCAACGCGTAGGCGCCCTCTTTGGGATAGACGAAACCCACGGGGAAACCGGTGTCGGCCAAGGCCTTGACGCGGCTGCTGCCCCACACTCCGATGACGGCCTGCCCGCTCGTGAACAACTCGGTCATCTTCCCGGGCGAAGGTTCATAGACCAGCACGTTGGGATCGACCTCTTTCTTGAAAGCCTTGAAACCCGGGTCGATGTTCTTCTCGCCGCCGCCGTTCATCCTCGCGAACTCGATGAGCGCGTGCAGGCCGTAGGTGTTGTTCAGCGGCGGAATGACCAGCAACTGCTTGTACTTGGGATCGGTCAGATCTTTCCAGGACGTGGGCGGCGCCCAGCCATGATCGGCGAAGTACTTCTTGCTGTACATGATGCCGGTTGCGACCAAGCCCAGGCCCACCGCCTTGTCCTGCGGGAAAAGCGCGCTGGAATATAGATCGGCCTTCGGCAGATTCTTGATGGGTTCGCACAATCCCAGCGCGATGGCCTGGTACATGGGGCCGTCGTCGACGATGGCCACGTCGATCTGCTGGTTGCTCTTTTGCGCGACCAATCGCGCGACCGTGTCCGTGGAATTGCCGGCCACGTAGTCGATGGTGACGTTGTGCGCCTTCGCGAAAGGCGGGAGAACGTCCTTGCGCATCAAGTCCTCGAAAGAGCCGCCGTAGCCGGCGACCACCAGGTGCTGCTGCGCGTAGGCGTTCGCGGTGCAGCCCGCGGCCAGGACGCAGGCCGTAAGTATTGAGAAGACCTTGTTCATGCACCCTCCTTCGATTTTGTGGGCCCGGTCGGTATCCGGCCTGCAGGTTTGGCCGTACAATTTGTCCGGACATTAATGTCCGGACAAATGATCCCGCCAGCAGGCCGAATTTGTCAATACGCGATTGCCCCCGACACCCCGCGATGAAATCCACCACGACGCCCATGCCCGACATGATCCAGGCATCCGCCGCGCCAGGAGCGAGGCCGGATCGCGAGCCGCGCTACAAGGCCATCTACCAGGACCTGGTGGCCGGCATACGCTCCGGCCAGTATCCCGTGATGTCCCTGCTGCCCACCGAGCACGATCTGTGCGCGCGCTACCAGGCCAGCCGCCACACGATCCGCGAAGCCATACGCATGCTGACCGAGGCCGGCATGGTGTCGCGCCGCGCCGGCGTGGGCACGCGCGTCGAGGCCGTGAAGCCGCCCACGCGCTATACGCAGCGCATTTCCCAGCTCGCCGATCTGTTTCTCTACATCCAGAACGCCGACCTTCGGCTGCGCGACGTGCGCACCGTCAAGGTCAATGCCCGCCAGGCCGAAATGCTCGGCTGCCCGCTCAAGCAGGAATGGCTGCACGTGCGCGCCGTCAAGCTGCTCGGCGGCACGTCCACGCCCGTGGCGTATTCCGAGGCCTTCGTGCACCCGGACTACGCCGCGATCCGCGACGATATCGGCAAGGTGCGCATGCCGCTGTCGTCCCTGATCGAATCGCGCTGCAGCCAGCGCATCCGCGAGGTCGGCCAGGACTTCGCGGCCACACCCATCCCCAAGGCCATGGCCGAGCAGCTGCGGGTCGCCCCCAAGACCGCCGGGCTGGTCATCACCCGGCGCTATTACGGCGAGCAGCCGGTCCCCATGCTGGTCACGGTCACCACTTTCCCGCACGACAAGATGAAATACTCGATGTCGCTGCAGCTGGATTGGCCGGCGTGACCGGCGCAGCGCGGCTTCAGGCCAGCGGGCCACGATAGCCGTAGCTTTCGCGCGCCTGCTTGCGGCTGATCTTGCCGTCCAGAAGATCGCGCTCGATCTTCCCGGCCTGCCGCTCGTGCCGATCGCCGTAGCCGCCGCCGCCCGAAGTCTCCAGACGAACGCTCTCGCCGGCCTCGAGCTGGATGTTCGAGGTCTTGGAGAACAGCGCCTCTTCGCGCTCCGTGCCGTAGTTGCGCAATAGCCGGGCGCGCCGCCCGTCCGCGCCGCCGTCAACGCCGCTGGCCACGCCCACGACGTGGCTGTCCGAACGCGCCGAGAAAACGATGCCCGGCACCAGCGAACGGATCTGCTTGGCGATGCCCATGCCGCCGCGCGTGCGGCCGGCCCCGCCCGAATCCTGGATCATGGCGTATTCGTCCATGATCAGGGGGTATTCGTTCTCCAAGGCTTCCACGGGCAGATTGGAAGTGTTGGTCATGTGCACGTGCACCGCATCCATGCCGTCGGCATCGAAGCGCGCGCCGCTGCCGCCGCCCACCGTTTCCAGATAGACGAACTGCCCGGGCCGCGAGGTCCAGTTGCCCGAGAACACGATGGCCGGGCAGGAGTCGTTGCCCGACGCCATGATCTGCTCCGGCGGCAGCAGGCCGCGGAAAGCGCCGAAGATGGCGCCCGCGACTTTCTGCGCCGTGATCGAGCGCGCGCCGACGGCGGCCGGGTGCTCGGGGTTGGTGATCGTGCCTGGCGGCGCATAAATGCCGATGGGTTCGAACAGGCCCGCGTTGGGCGCGATCTCCGGATCCAGCAGCGCCTTGACGGCGTAGTACACCGACGCCTTCAAGGCATTGACGGGCAAGTTCATGGCGCCGCGCGCCTGCTTGCCCGAGCCGGTGAAGTCGAAATGCAGGCCCTCGCCGCTGACGGTGAGCGTTACCTGGATGGGCACGGGTTCGCCGCCGCCCAGGCCGTCGTCATCGAGTTCGTTGCGGAAGGTGTAGCTGCCTTGCTTGAGTGCGGCGATGCGGTTGAGCAGGCGCCGCCGCGTGTAGGCGATCACGTCGTCCACCGAGCGCAGCACCGCGTCCAGGCCCATTTGCCGGATCAGCCCCTGCATGGCCAGCACGCCGCGCTGGTTGGTCGCCATCTGCACGCGCAGGTCGAGCAGGCGTTCTTCCGGGTCGCGCGTGTTGACGCAGATGAGATTGAGCAGGTCTTCGTCCACCACGCCGGCGCGCGCAACGCGGCACACCGGAATGCGCACGCCTTCGGCGTAGATCGAGCCCAGGCTGCCGCCGATCGAGCCCGGGATCGGCCCGCCCACGTCCGAATGGTGCGCGATATTGGCCGCGAAAAAGCGCAGCGTGCCTTCCCAGAACACCGGCGTGACGATGTTGATGTCGGGCAGGTGGCTGCCGTTGGCCAGATAGGGATCGTTGCAGATGAACACATCGCCGTCCGCGATGGATTCGATCTTGTGCGCGGCCAGTATGGCCTGCATGGCGCCGTTGAGCGAGCCCAGGTGCAGGGGAATCTGCGTGCCCTGCGCCACCAGCCGTCCGGCCGCGTCGAACAGCGCCACCGAGCAGTCCTTGCGCTCTTTGATGTTGGTCGAAAACGAAGCCCGCACCAACGTGTTGTTCATGTCTTCCGTGATCGACAGCAGCCGATTGCAGAAGACCTCCATGCCGATGGGATCGGCCAGCTCGCCGGAAGCTTGCTCGAGAGTGCGTTCAGCCATGGGCGGCTCCTTGCAGCAGAATGATCAGATTGCCGTAGTCGTCCACCTGGGCCTGGTGGCCCACGCCGATCACGGTGGTCGAGCTCATTTCCTCGACCAGGGCGGGGCCGGCCAGCATCCGGCCGGTGGGCAGCTTGTTGCGGTCGTACACGGGCGTGTCCAGCCAGCCGCGCTCCGCGCCGAAATACGCGCGCCGCGACCCGGTGCGCGCCGCATCGAGCGTGCCCGCCACCGTGCGCCTGGCCAGCGGCGCCTTGATGACCTGTCCCACCGCCTGGGCGCGGCAGTTGATGATCTGCACCGCGCGGCCGTCCACCACATAGCCGTATTCGCGCCGATGGGCTTCGTTGAACGCCTCGAGGAAGGCCTCGAAGCCTTGCTCGCCCGCATCGGCCAGCGGCACCTGCACTTCGAAGTTCTGGCCTTCGTAGCGCGCGTCGATGGCGAAATTGATCGCGCGCAGATCAGGCGTCACGCGCTCTTGCTCCAGCCAGGCCGCGGCCTGCTCGCGCAGGGTCTCGAAAAGCCGCGTCACGTTGGACCAGTTCGACGGCGTGGCGAGCGTGATTTCGCTGCGCACGAAGTCGAAGGAAATATCCGACAGCAGAATGCCGCGCGCGCACATGGTGCCGGGCTCCTGCGGCACGATCACGCGCGGGATGCCGCATTCCTCGGCCACCTCCACCGCATGCAGCGGGCCGGCGCCGCCGTAGGCGAACAAGGCGAAGCGCGACAGGTCGTAGCCGCGCTCGGTCGACACGGCGCGGATGGCCCGGCTCATATTGGCCGCGGCGATGCGCAGGATGCCTTCGGCCGCGTCTTCCACGCTCAGGCCCAGGGGCTGGGCCACCTGCTCGCCGATCACGGCGCGCGCCGCTTCGGCGAAGACGGGCATGCGGCCGCTCAGCAGCGCCACGGGGTTGAGCCGCTGCAGGGTGATTTCGGCATCGGTGATCGTGGGCTGCGTGCCGCCGCGGCCGTAGCCCACGGGGCCCGGCACGGCGCCGGCGCTGTGCGGGCCGACCTTCAGCGCGCCCGCGTCGTCCATCCAGGCGATGCTGCCGCCGCCCGCGCCGATCACGTGGATATCGACCATGGGCGTGCGCACCGGATATCCCGCCACCTGCCGGTGCGAGGTGAACATGGGCCGGCCATCGCAGACCAGCGATACGTCGGTGCTGGTGCCGCCCACGTCGAAGGTGACGAGGTCGGGGCTGCCGATCACGCGCCCCACTGCGGCCGCGCCCACCACGCCTGCCGCGGGGCCCGACAGGCAGGTGCGCACCGGGAACTGCCGCACGCTGGCGATCGACATCAGGCCGCCGTTGGAATGCACGGTATGCGGCTCGTGCGCGATGCCCAGCTCGCGCACCCGCTCCAGGAAGCGTTCCAGGTAGCCGGCCATGCGCGGCCCGACCGCGGCATTGAGCACCGTGGTCGACAGCCGCTCGTATTCGCGAAACTCGGGCAGCACTTCCGACGACAGGCTCACATAAACGTCCGGCAATTCTTCCTGCACGATTTCGCGGGCGCGGGCCTCGTGCACCGGATTGCGGTAGGCGTGCAAAAAGCAGATGGTCACCGCGCCGATCTCATGCTGCGCGAAGTACCGCGCGGCCTCGCGCACGGCCTCTTCATCGAGCGACACGCGCACGGCCCCGGTGGCGTCGATGCGCTCGGCCACTTCGAGGCGGAACTGCCGCGGCACCGCCACCGGCGGCTTGCCCACGCCGTAGTCGTACAGATGCGGGCGCGTCTGCCGGCCGATCTCGAGTATGTCGCGAAAGCCCTTGGTGGTGATGAGGCCGATCCGCGCGCCCTTGCGCTCGATGATCAGATTGGTGGCCACCGTGGTGCCGTGCCCTACGTGCGAGACTTGCGCCGGCGGCACCTTCCGGTCGTCCAGCATGCCGGCGATCCCCAGCGCGATGGCCTCCGACGGATCGTGCGGCGTGGACGGAACCTTGTGAAAGTGCACCTGCCCGGTGCCTTCGTCGATCATCGTGAAGTCGGTGAACGTGCCGCCGACGTCTATTCCTATGCGATACATGCGTGCGCTACCTTGCTGCGGCTATGCCGGATTGAAAGTTCATCAGTTCAAATGGATGTGGGCCTCTTTGGCCACCTTGCACCACTTGGCTATTTCGCTGTGGACCATGGCGCCGAACGCCTTGCCCGACACATCGGAGACCTGCGCGCCCTGGCTTTCCAGATAAGGCTTCATGACGGGGCCGTGCAGGACTTTTTCCAGGCTGGCAATAAGCGGCTTGCGCACGTTCTCGGGCAAATGCGCCGGCGCGAACAGGCCGAACCAGACGATCGCCTCGAAGCCCGGGAAGCCCTGCTCGGCCACGGTGGGCACGTCGGGCAGCATGGGGATGCGCTGGCCGGAAGTCACCGCCAGCGCCTTGAGCTTGCCGTCCTTCACATAGGGATAGGACGTCATCACCACGTCCATCATCATGTCCACCTGCCCGCCCAAGAGATCGATGAGCGCGGGCCCCGAGCCGCGATAAGGCACTTGGGTGACGGACACGCCGGCCGTGGTCTTGAACAGCTCCATGGCCAGGTTGTTGGACGTGCCGGCCCCGTTGGACGCGTAGGAATACTTGTGGGGCTCTTTCTTGAGCAGCGCCACGAGCTCCTGCAGATTGTTGGCCGGCACGCGCGAGCCGACCTCCAGGATGTTGGGAATCGTGGCGATCACGGCCAACGGCGTGAAGTCCTTCTCCGCGTCGTAAGGAAGATGCGAATACAGGCAGGGCGCGCTGCCTTGCGAGCTCACCGAGCCCATCATCAGGGTATAGCCGTCGGACGGCTGGCGCACCACATAGTCCGATCCCACCGTGCCGGCCGCCCCCGGCCTGTTCTCGACGAGTATGTTGGCGCCCAGGTCCTTGCCCATGCTCTCGGCCAGCTTGCGGGCGATGAAGTCCGTGGATCCGCCCGCCGCATACGGCACGATCATGCGTATGGGTTTGTCGTGCGGCCAGGCAGCCCATGCCGTGCCGCAAGCGGCGACGCCAACAGCCAAGGCCAAGCCGGACAGGGCCATGCGGACCCGACGGTGCAAACGAATTGCTGCCATGTACTTCCCCTTTTATAGATAGCGTCCCGCTCATGGGCGGGCGCGATGTGGCCGGCCCTGCCCATTGCATCGTTCAACAGCCGGAGAATCATCTTAGGCAGACGTTCGTCGTTGCAGCAGCATTACCGCTTATATTGAAATAAACGCCATTTATGGACTGCCACAATGAAGAACCCGGATCTCAACCTGCTGCTGCATTTCGATGCGCTCATGACCTGCCGCAGCCTGACGCGCGCCGCCGAGCAGCTGGGCGTGAGCCAGCCTGCCGCGAGCGCGGCCCTGCACCGCTTGCGCCGCCTGTTCGACGATCCGCTTCTTGTGCGTGAAAACGGCGCCTGGCTGCCCACGGAGCACGCTTGCGATCTGCAGCGCCGCTTCGCGCCGCTGCTTGCGGAGTGGCGCCGCAGCACGCACGGCTCCGACGCCTTCGATCCGGCGTATTCCTCGCGCACCCTGTCGCTCTATGCCACCGACTACGTGCAGTACACGCTGCTGCCGCGCGTGCTGCCGGGCCTGACGCGCGACGCGCCGCACTTTCAGCTGCGCATCCTGCCTGCCCGGCCGCGGCACGGCCTGAGCATGCTGGACACCAACCACGTCGAATTGATCGCCGGCTATTTCCCCGACCCCACGCCCGACCTGCGCGCGCGTCTGCTCTACGAAGAACCTGCCGTGTGCGTGGTGCGCGAAGGCCATCCTTGCCTGGGCAAGCGCTGGAACCTCGACGCCTATCTCAAGTACGGCCACCTGGACCTGGCGGCCCACACCCGGTTCTTCGGCAACGTCATCGACCGCGCCTTGCAGAGCCAGAACCGCCAGCGCAACATCGCCGCCACGCTCTCGAGCTATCTGGTGTGCCCTTTCGTCATCGGCAACTCGGATCTCATCGCCACCATGCCGGCCAGCGTCGCGCGTGCCATGCAGGCCGCCACGCGCACCGCGCTGCTCAAGGTGCCGTTCACGCTGCCCAACATCGCCATATCGCTCTATTGGCACGAGCGCCATCACAGCGATCCGGGCCATGCCTGGCTGCGCCAGTACATCGCCGATCGTGTGTCCGGTTCGCCTCGGCCGTAGAAGACAGGGCGCCGCGCGCGATCAGGCCCCTTCGATCTCCTGGATCGCGGACACGCCGCAAACCGATCGGGCCTCGCGCTCCCAGGCCTCGTAGCCGCCCAGCAGCGCCCAGGTATCGCCGTAGCCCTCGGCCCGCAGCCGCGCCGCCAGCTTGGCGGCCGAGACTTCGTTGGGGCAGGCGCAGTACACGACGATGAGGCTGTCTTCCCGCAGGCCCAGATCGGAAGCGGGCGCGAGCATGTCGGCGACGATGGCGCCGGGAATGCGCGGCATCGAATCCGCCGCGCCGGACCGCACGTCGATCACCACCGGCGCGCGTCCGGCGGCCTGCCATTGCAGCAGTTCGCCGATGGACAGGCGCGGCACGACGCGCAGGCTGCGCACCAGCAGCCAGCGGCGCAAGGCGCGCACGGCCACATAGACCGCGAGCAGGAGGGCCAGCAGCAGCAGGCCCCACTTGCCGTACCGGCCGAGCAGCCCGACCACCCGGGCGACCACGTCGCTGAACAAGGCGCCCAGCAACAGCCCGGAGCCGGTCCAGATCAATGCGCCGAGCAATTCGAACACCACGAAGCGCCGATAGGCCGTGCCCGCGTATCCGTTCATCACATTGGTGAGCGCCCCCGCGCCGGGCAGGAACTTGGAAACCAGCAGCGCGAACACGCCGACCCGCAGAAACCGGCCCTGCGTCTGGCGTATGCAGGAATCGCGCGACAGCGACACCTTGCAGATCATGCGCAGCAGGCTGCCGCCGAACCGCCCGCCGGCCCAGTACCAGGCCGAATCGGCCACCCAGCAAGCCAGGGTGGCGAGCAGCCAGGCGGAAATCCAGGCGTCCAGGCCGCTCGACACGGCGCCCGATGCGAGCAGGGTGGGATAGGAAGGAATCGGCAGGCCGGCCTGCTCGACCAGCACGTTGAGAAAGACCACCCAGTTGCCGTAGTCGTGCAGCAAAGTCTGCAGGTTTTGCATGAAGGCCCTGAAAAAACCGCGCCCGGCTATGCGGGATACGTGCCCGGCACCAGGATGCTCTTGTCCACGTCCGCGATATTCTTGCGGCCGCACAGCGCCATGGTCACGTCCATTTCCTTGTAGAGGATCTCCAGCGCGCGGGTTACGCCGGCGCGGCCGTATGCCCCCAGGCCGTACAGAAAGGCGCGGCCGATCATGGTGCCGCGCGCGCCCAGGGCGACGGCCTTGAGCACGTCCTGGCCCGAGCGGATGCCGCCGTCCAGCCACACTTCGATCTTCGAGCCCGCCGCGTCCACGACCGAGGGCAGCACCTCGATGGACGAGCGCGCGCCGTCGAGCTGGCGGCCGCCGTGGTTGCTGACGATGAGCGCGTCGGCGCCGCTATCGGCGGCCAGGCGCGCGTCTTCCGCATCGAGGATGCCCTTGATGACGAGCTTGCCGCCCCAGCGTTCCTTGATCCAGGCCACGTCGTCCCACGACAGGCACGGATCGAACTGCTCCGCCGTCCACGACGACAGCGAAGAGAGGTCGCTCACGCCCTTGGCATGGCCCACGATGTTGCCGAAGGTGCGCCGCTTCGTGTTCAGCATGTTCATGCACCAGCGCGGCTTGGTGGCCAGGTTGACGAGATTGCGCAGCGTGGGCTTGGGCGGCGCCGACAGGCCGTTCTTGATGTCCTTGTGGCGCTGGCCCATGATCTGCAGGTCCAGCGTGAGCACCAGCGCCGAGCAGTTGGCCGCCTTGGCGCGGTCGATCAGGTTCATGATGAATTCGCGGTCGCGCATCACGTAGAGCTGGAACCAGAAGGGCTTGCCGGTGGCGGCGGCCACGTCCTCGATCGAGCAGATGCTCATGGTCGAGAGCGTGAAGGGCACGCCGAAGCGGTTGGCCGCCTGCGCAGCCAGCATCTCGCCGTCGGCGTGCTGCATGCCGGTCAGGCCCGTGGGCGCCAGCGCCACCGGCATCATGACGTCCTGGCCTATCATCGTGGTTCGCAGCGAGCGCCCGTCCATGTCGACCGCCACGCGCTGGCGGAACTTGATCTTCTGGAAATCGCTTTCGTTGGCGCGATAGGTGCTTTCCGTCCACGCGCCGGAATCGGCGTAGTCGTAGAACATGCGCGGCACGCGCTTTTGCGCGACCACGCGCAGGTCTTCGATGGTGGTGATGGTGGAAAGGTTCTGGCTCATCGTTGTTCTCGCCGTTGTTCTTAGTTCAAGGGGCGCCGAGCAGGCAAAATACCGGTTCAAAGTATAGAAGAACCCCAGGCCCCGCGGCCCCGCGCAAGGAATCCTCATGCCAGACCCCCACATCGAATCCCTGCTCGTCACCGTCCATGGCAAGGTGCAGGGCGTAGGCTACCGCCACGCCGCGGTGCGCCGCGCCCACATGCTGGGTGTCACCGGCTGGGTGCAGAACCTGCCCGACGGCACGGTCGAGGCCCTGGTGCAGGGCACGCCCGACCAGGTCGACCAGATGCTCGAGTGGATGCGCCGCGGCCCGCCGGCCGCCGTGGTGAGCGAGCTCGACACCGAGCGCCGGTTCCTGGACAAGCGCTACGGCCGCTTCGAACAGGTATAGCGGCCGTCGCAGCGCCGCGACCGGACACCGGCTACAGCTTCGGCGCCTGCTTCCAGAACTGCGTGGCCTGCTCGAAGGCATGCGCCAGCTGTAGCACGCCCCACTCGTCGCGATGGCGGCCCACGATCTGCAGGCCCACCGGCAGGCCTTGCTCGGTAAAGCCGCAAGGCACGGAAATCGCGGGGTGGCCGGTCAAGGTGACGTAGTAGCTCGAGCGCATCCAGTCTATGTAATTGCGCATCGGCGTGCCGTCGATCTCGGTGG
>Ga0209455_1000461_pt1 | contig 30770 bp, 29 predicted proteins | sample AraplaCol_mCL_r2_FD_184275 | JGI IMG/M metagenome (GOLD analysis project Ga0209455, IMG submission 184275) | Arabidopsis root microbial communities from North Carolina, USA - plate scrape CL_Col_mCL_r2 (SPAdes) (version 2) | ecosystem: Host-associated > Plants > Roots > Endosphere | place: USA... | reverse complement strand
CGACATCGACAACCTGCCGCAGACCATTGCCAGCACCCAGGGCGACCTGGCGAAGCTGGCGCTGGACGAGCACCTGATCGACGGCACCGCCACCCGCGCCCAGCTGATTGCGATGCTGCACGCGCAAGGCGTGCCTGCCGCGAAGAACGGCCACGGTTTCCGCGCCGTCGACCTGGCGCAATACGCCGCCGACCTGCCGACGAGCCAGAGCGTTTTCGCGCCGGGCGTGACCGTGGTGGTGGCCGCGGGCGAGATCGCCGGCGGCAAGCGTCCGCCGGGGGCTATCGGTGGCGAATCCACCGCCGCGCTGATCCGCGCCGCGCGCGAGGACAAGCGCACCAAGGCGCTGGTGCTGCGCGTCGATTCGCCCGGCGGCGAGGTGTACGCCGCCGAGCAGATCCGCCGCGAGGTCGAGCTCACCCGCGAGGCCGGCATCCCGGTGGTGGTGTCGATGGGCGACGTGGCCGCCAGCGGCGGCTACTGGATCTCGATGAACGCCAACCGCATCTTCGCCGAGCCGAACACCATCACCGGCTCGATCGGCATCTTCGGCATGTATTACACGGTGCCGAACACGCTGGCCAAGTTCGGCATCACCAGCGACGGCGTGGCCACCGGGCCGATGGCCGGCGCGTTCGACATCACGCGTCCGCTCGATCCCAAGGTGGGCACGGTGATCCAGGCGATCATCGACAAGGGCTACCGCGATTTCGTGGGCGGCGTGGCCAAGGCGCGCGGCAAGAGCTTCGACGCGATCGACGCGATCGCCCAGGGCCGCGTGTGGACGGGCAGCCAGGCGCTGGATCGCGGCCTCGTCGACCAGCTTGGCGGGCAGGGCGACGCGGTGGCCGAGGCCGCCAACCTCGCCAAGCTGGGCAAGAATTACCCGGTGCGCTACCAGCAGGCGCCGCAGGGCGCGTTCGAGCGCTTCATGGTCGGCTTCAGCCAGAACGCCGGTGTCGAGCTGCTGCAGTCCTGGGGCGTGCGCCTGCCGCCGTGGTTCGCGCAGATCCACGCGCTGGCGCCGGAGCTGTCGCTGCTGCGCGACGCGAAGGCCGGCACGCCGAACGTCTACGCGTACTGCTTCTGCTCGCCGCATTGAGCGGGCGGACGGGGGCGTGGGAGCGGATGTAGGAGCGGCTTCAGCCGCGATTCCTTCGCTTGTCGCGGCTGAAGCCGCTCCTACGGCGTCGCCAGCGTCGCGTCGTACCAGTCGCCGTGCCGCGTCACGCGCACCGGCATGCCGAACGTCTCGCCCAGCGCGGCGTCGGTGAGCGTGGCGGCCTTGTCGCCCTGGCGCAGCACGCGGCCATCCTTGAGCAGCAGCACCTGGCCGATCTCGGGGAGGATTTCCTCGACATGGTGGGTCACCAGCAGCAAGGTGGTGCCGCCGCGGGCCAGCACACGCAGGCTCTCCAGGAAGCGGCGGCGGCTGGCGGGGTCCAGCCCCGCGCAGGGTTCGTCCAGCAGCAGCGCGCGCGGGCGGTGCACCAGGGCGCGGGCGATCAGCACGCGGCGCGCCTCGCCGGTGGACAGGCTGGCCATGGCGCGGCCGATCAGCTGGCCGGCGCCGAGCTGTTCCAGCGCCGCCATCGCGCGTTCGCGCATGTCCTCGCTGACGCGATGATCCAGGCCGAGGCCGCGTGCGGCAAAGAAGCCGGAGACCACCGCCTCGAACACTTCCAGCGGCACGTCGCTGGTGTAGTCGTTCTGCAGTGCGGGAGAGACGATGCCCAGCAGCCCGCGCAGCTCGGCCACGCTCCAGTGCGCGCGGCCGAACACGCGCACCGGGCTGCCACCGTCGCTCGGCGCCAGCGGATACAGCTGGCGCGCGACCAGCTGTACCAGGGTGGACTTGCCCGAGCCGTTCGCGCCGAGGATCGCGGTGTGCCGGCCGGCCTCGACGCGCAGGCTGAAACGGTCCAGCGCGGGGCGGCCGCCGCGCAGCACGGTGGCGTCGTTGATCTCGAGCAATGGCAGGGTGGAGGCATCGGTGGCGTCGGCATTCATGCGTCGAACCATGCCGGCAAACCCCATGGCCTGCAAGGCGTACGGACGTCGAGACGTCCAAACGAAGCGCGGTGGATTGTCGAGAAAGCGCTTTCCTGCGCTTTCCCGACTCGCTTGGCCCGGTGTGGCCGGGCCAAGCTCCGCCGATCCGGCGCGTGCGCGCCCGGCCGGCGAGCGATCCATCCATGGATCGCAGTAACGGCTGTCTTGTGACAGCCGTTACTGCGTCTGCGCCTCGATCTGCTTGCGCTGGTCCTCGGCCTGCTTGTCCACGATCTTCTGCACGTCCTTCGCGCGCTGCTCGTCGGCCTTCATCGCATCCCACGGCGTGGCGACGCGGCTGCTGGTGGCGGCAGCGGGTTGCGCGGCGGCTTGCGGCGTCGGCGGCTTGCCGGAACAGGCGGCGAGGGCGAGCAGGCACAACAGTGGCAGCATGGTTTTCATCGCAGGGCCCTCGTCGGATGCAGGCTTCGAGTGTCCCGCCGTGCGCCCGTGCCATCAAGGCCTCGTGTAAGCTCGCCCCATGAACAGCCGCATCGACGCCTGGCAGCTGCATGGCCACACCGCTTTGATCACCGGCGCCAGCAAGGGCATCGGCTACGCCACGGCGCGCGAGCTGGCCGGGCTGGGTGCGAACCTGCTGCTGGTGGCGCGCGACGAGGATTACCTCGAACAGGTGCGGGTGGAGCTGGCCGACGAGCATGACGGCATCGACGTCTACGCGCTGGGCGCCGACCTCGCCGAGGCGGAGGACCGGCTTGCGGTGTTCGACTGGGTGGCCGATCTCGGCCTGCCGCTGTCGCTGCTGGTCAACAACGCCGGTGGCAACCTGCCGAAGCCGGCGCTGGAGTATGGCGACGACGACCTGCGCGCGATCTTCGAGCTGAACCTGTTCGCGGCGTTCGAGATGTGCCGGCTGGCGCATCCGCAGCTGGTGCAGCATGCGAACGCGGCGATCGTCAACGTGGGCTCGGTGTCCGGCATCACCCACGTGCGCACCGGCGCCGCCTACGGCATGAGCAAGGCCGCACTGCACCAGCTCACCCGCAACCTCGCCGCGGAGTGGGCGGTGGACGGCATCCGCGTCAACGCGGTGGCGCCGTGGTACATCCGCACCCAGCGCACCGACACCGCGCTGGCCGACGAGGATTACCTGGAGGAAGTGCTGGACCGCACGCCGCTGCGCCGCATCGGCGAGCCGGAGGAAGTGGCGGCAGCGATCGCCTTCCTGTGCCTGCCCGCGGCCAGCTACATCACCGGCCAGGTGCTGGGCGTGGACGGCGGTTTCCTCAATTACGGGTTCTGACCTTCTGGCCGCAGGAGCGGCCGCAGGAGCGGCTTCAGCCGCGATTCGCAATGCGTGGTTCCGCAGCCATCGCGGCTGAAGCCGCTCCTACGGTCCGCCGCAGCCTTGCAGTTGCGCACGCAGTTCGGTCTCGCGCCGGAGCAGCGGCGGCTGGTCGCTCTTGAAGGCGCGGCCGAGCTGGTGTTCGTTCTCCGCCCAGTCCTTGCGCAGCACTTCGCAGAGTTCCTGCGGGCCCAGCTCGCGGCAGCGATCCTGCACGAAGGTGTAGTAGCCCGAAACCATCGCGGCATTGGGCTGGTCGCGGCCCATGCGGTTCCCTGCGTTGTATTGCTGAGTCAGCGAGGTGGGGACACCGACGATGCCCAGCGGCGCGTAGTAGCCGGGCGGTTGGCCGTTGGGGCTGACGTAGGTCTTGCCGTCGGTGGCGCGCACGCACTGGTACAGCACGGGTATCGGCGCAGCGGGCGGTGGCGGAGGTTCCGGTGCCGCCGCGATGGCCGGTGGCGCACTGGCGGCCGGCGTCGGCGCCGGTGGTGCGGGTTCGGGTGCCGGCGGCGCGTCGAGGGTGATCCGGCGCTGGGCTTGCGCGCCGGGGCAGGGCGTGGACTGGTAGCTGGCTTCGCCGTGCGCTCCCGTGCATCGGTACACCGTCTGCGCGAGGCAGGGCGCCGACAGGCCGGCGCCGAGCAGCGCGAGGATGATGGGCAGGGCAGGCAGGTGCGGCATCGTTCGTTCCGCCGAACCGAGGCTCAGAAGGCGGCCTCGTGCTCCTCGGCGGCAAAGCCCAGCGTCACCGCGCCTTCGCCCACGTTGACCATGCCGGTGATGCTCATCGGTGCTTCCAGCAGGGTGACGCCGCATTCCTCGCAGGCCGCGCGCAGGCCGGCGTAGCCGGGCAGGTGCGACAGCACGGCGAGGTCGCCGCCATAGCTGGCGCAGACCATCGGCACCAGCAGGCCGGCGCGCACGCGGGCGGCGGCGTAGTCGAACAGCTGCTGCGCGCCCTGCTCGAAGCCGCGCGCCTTGCCCACCGGGCCGGTCTCGCCGCGGAAGCAGCGCAGGATCGGCTTGATGTCGAGTGCCGAGCCCAGCATCGCGCTGAACAGGCCCACGCTGCGGTCGTTCTTCTTCTTGGCGCGGGCGCGCAGGTAGTACAGGTCGCGCGGCAGCATGTAGCCGTAGCTGTGCTGGGCAACGTGGTTGAGCCGCTCGCGGATCGTGGCCGGCGCCTCGTCGGCGGCGATCAGCCGGGCCGCCTCCCAGATCGCCGGCGCGGCGCCGGCGAAGATGTTGCGGGTGTCGATCACCCGCAGCAGGAACGGGCCGGGGATGCCGGCCGGCTCGCGCACCTCGCGGTAGCCGCGCAGCACCGCGAAGCTGGCGCGCACCACGTTGTCGTGGATCGGGCTGCGGGTGGCGGTGATGGTGAGGCAGAACACGCAGTCCTGCTCCAGCACCAGCCGCCCCAGGAACAGCTGCTGCACTTCCTCCGCCGTGGTCGGCTCGGTTTCCGCCGAATGGCTGCGGCTGCCGAGGCGGCGGTTGATGAAGCGCTGGATCTCCGCCGGGTCGCGGTCGTCCATGAAGGTCTCGCCGTCCACCTTCACGGTGATCGGCAGCACGGTGATGCGGTGCTCTGCAAGAAACGCCTGCGGCAGGTCGCAGGCGGCGTCCATGGTCAGCCCCATGCGCATGTGTCATCCCCCTCAGAATGGCGTTCGCAACATAACACGCGGATGCGCCGAATTCCGGTCGGCGGGCGCCGGCGCGCCTGCGTGCATACATAATGTGGGCAGACCCGAGGTTTCCGCCGGCGTGGCGTCGCCGGCACCCTCCGCCGGCGCGGAGGCCACCCGCACAAGGCAAGACCGCATGAAAGAGAAGCAAGAGATCGTCGCCAATTGGCTGCCCCGCTACACCGGCACTCCGCTGGAGCAGTTCGGCCAGCACATCCTGCTCACCAACTTCGGCCACTACGTGGACCTGTTCGCCGACTGGCACGGCGTGGAGGTGCATGGCCGCGACCGCCCGATGCCGAACGCCACCGCCGACGGCATCACCCTGATCAACTTCGGCATGGGCAGCCCCAACGCGGCCACCGTGATGGACCTGCTCGGCGCGATCGCGCCGAAGGCCGCGCTGTTCCTGGGCAAGTGCGGCGGGCTCAAGAGGAAGAACCAGATCGGCGACCTGGTCCTGCCGATCGCCGCGATCCGCGGCGAGGGCACCAGCAACGACTACCTGCCGCCCGAGGTGCCGGCACTGCCCGCGTTCCAGCTGCAGCGCGGCGTCTCCACCATGATCCGCGACCTCGGCCACGACTACTGGACCGGCACCGTCTACACCACCAACCGTCGGGTCTGGGAACACGACGAGGACTTCAAGGCCTACCTGCGGCGCACCCGCTGCATGGCGGTGGACATGGAGACCGCCACCATCTTCGCGGCCGGCTTCGCCAACCAGATCCCTTGCGGCGCACTGCTGCTGGTCTCCGACCAACCGATGATCCCCGAGGGCGTGAAGACCGAAGCCAGCGACCGCAAGGTCACCGAGAAGTACGTCGAGGCGCACATCCGCATCGGCATCGAGGCGCTCAAGCTGGTCCGCCGCAACGGCCGCAGCGTGAAGCACCTGCGCTTCGAGGAGGATGGCGAGGGCGAGTGAGGCGGGTCCGCCGACGCAGGGCGGCCCGCTTGCGTCGGGTGGTCGTTCCCTGCTGATCATGCGCGCTTCCTTACCGGGCGACCGGGAGGAAGCGCGAAGGCTGGAGTTCGCGATGACAGAGCGGCAGACGGGCCAGGGGGCGGATTTCCGAGAGTGGGCGCGATTCGCGCTGGGCCGCGGCGACGAGGCGCTGGCGGAACAGTCCTTTGCCCGCGTGCTGGACAGCGAGCCCGGCGACCTGGATGCGCTGCAGTTCTTGGCCGCACGCCATTTCGAGCGCGGCGAAGCCGCCCGGGCGCTCGAGCATTTGCAGCAGGCGCACCGTGCCCACCCGCGCGAGCCGAGGGTGCTGCACCAGCTGGGCACGGTGCGGATGGCGCTGGCGGATCATGCGGGCGCGGCCGCCGATCTCGACAAGGCGCTGGCATTGACGCGGCGGATGTTCGTGGCCCGCCTGCGGCTTGGCGTGGCGCTGGCTCGACGACGCGACCACCGCGCCCGGCATCCGCGCAGCGGTGCAGCATGCAATGCGCCTCGTGGATGCCGGGCGGCACGCCTTGTTCGACGGCATGCTGGAACCGCTGCGCGAACGCTACGACCGCTCGGAACTGCGCCGTGTCGAGCAATGCCTCGCGATCTACCTGCACGAGCAGCCGGCGAACTTGCCCGATCCGCGGCAGCAGCCGAAGTTCCTGTACTTTCACGGCATTCCCAGCCGGGCCTATTACCCGCGCGAGCGCTTCCCGGAATTCGAGGCGCTGGAGGCGGGCGCCGCCGCGATCCGCGGGGAACTGCGTGCTGTGATGGAGCAGCAGCGGGATCTGGAAGCCTTCCTCAAGACCGGCACACGGGAGCAACTGGAGACCATGCTGCACGGCTCGGGCGCGCAGCCGGCGGCGTGGGGACGCGTGTTTCTTCTACCGCCACGGGCAGCGCTACGACGCGCACTGCGCGGCCTGCCCGCAAACCACCGCGCTGGTCGAGCGGATGACGCTGTCGCGGATCCGCGAACACGGGCCGGAGACGCTGTTCTCGGTGCTGCGCTCCGGCACCCACATCCTGCCGCACCGCGGCGTCACCAACACGCGCCTGGTCGCCCACCTGCCGCTGATCGTGCCGAAGGGTTGCGCGCTGAACGTGGGCGGGGAGATCCACGAGTGGCAGAAAGGCCGCTGCGTCACCTTCGACGACACCTTCGAGCACGAGGCCTGGAACCGCAGCGACGAGACTCGCGTGGTGCTGTCCATGGACTGCTGGAACCCCGACCTCAGCGAGTCGGAGCGCACCGCCATCGCCACCTTGGTCGCCGGCATCGGCGACTTCAACCGCAGTTGCGGGTTGCCGGGGGAGTGAGGTGAGGCTTGGCGTGGCGGGTTTCGAATGCCGCATTGGCATGATCCAGTCAATGCAACAGGCCATGTGCTGACTGCGGTTGCCTGATATTTCGCGGATGTTGTTGCCGTAAATATGTGCGGCCGAGGCGAAATTTCAAATAAGCATTATGGCCGGTCAGATTGCCGCCGATGCAAGACGGTGCATGTCATTGCATGCAACGACATGGATCATGCACATATCGAGGTTGCCATGTTGCAACGCGATCGTTCGTGCGTAATTTTGCGCAAGATGCGCAGCATATATCGTTTGCCTCGGCATACCGAAAGATATTGCGTAAACGGTTGGTTTATAAAGGATAAATCGTGATTTCTTGTTTGTTGACTTTGCGTTAGACGGATGTTTACTGTCGGTGCGCTTCTAGCGATGTGCTGGATGCAATGCGGTTGCTGCGACTCGACATGGTTTCGTTCCAGATGGGTATGCGCACTGGGGCAGTGCGCAGGAGCCGGACAGAGCCAGGCAGACACCGTGTCGGCCAGCAATCAGAAAAATGTCGTCATTTTCACTGGGGAGTTTTTAATCTCATGAATTCCATGAAGTTCAACAACAGGGCGCGTCGCTCCACGGCGCGTCGCACCGCGCTGGCTCTGGCCATCGCCGCAGGCGTCGGTTTATCCGGGCAGGTGCTGGCGCAGGCCACCACCGGTTCCGTGTTCGGTACCGCGCCGGTGTCGGCGGGCGAGACGGTTCGCATCGTCAACAACGCGACCGGCCTGACCCGCGAGGTGGCGGTCGGCAGCGATGGCCGTTATGGCGCCAACCAGTTGCCGGTGGGCGACTACACCGTGTCGCTGATGCAGGGCGGCAATGCCGTTGCCACGAAGGATCACGTGACGGTAAGCGTGAGCGGCGGTACGCAGGTGCCGTTCGCTACCGCTGAAGGCGGCAAGAACGTACAGAACCTCTCCAGCGTCACGGTCACGGCCAACTCGCTGCCGTCGATCGACGTGTCCTCCACCCGCCAGACCTCGGTGATGACCGCGCAGCAGCTGAAGGTTCTGCCGCTGGCACACAGCGCCGAGGCGATCGCGTTGCTCGCTCCCGGCGTGAACCTGGGCGGTGGCACCCTCGGCAATGGCCCGACCGGTACGCCGCTGGTTTCCATGGGTGGCAACAGCGTCGTGGAAAACGCCTATTACCTCAACGGCTTCAACACCACCGACCCGATCGGTGGCGCGGGCGGCGTGGCGCTGCCGTACTTCGCCATTGCCGAGCAGCAGACCATCACGTCCGGCTACGGTCCCGAGTACGGTCGTTCGACCGGCGGCGTGATCAGCCAGATCGGCAAACGCGGCAGCAACGACTTCCATGCCGGTGTGATGGTGTCCTGGCGTCCGGATTGGGCCCAGGGCAACTTCGACAACGTGTATTACATGAATCCGCGGACGCCGGTGGGTGCCGTGGACAGCAACGGCAACCCTACCTTGGCCGCCAGCCAAGGCAGCACGGCCTATGCTCCCGGCTACGGCCGGATCCAGACGGGCAAGCGGCAGAACAGCAACTGGTCGACGGTGTATGACGCCTACGTCAGCGGCCCGCTGATCAAGGACAAGCTGTTCTTCTACGTCACGGCCGAATGGCAGCACGATAGCGACCAGAGCGGCGTGCAGAACTTCGGCATCACGTCGCCGCAGGGCTACTTCCAGTCGAGGGCTTTCAAGAGCCCCAAGATGTACGGCAAGTTGGACTGGAACATCAACGACAACAACGTGCTGGAGTTGACGGGCGTCCAGAGCCAGAACCAGGAGCTCAGCAACAACTTCTACAACTACGATTACACGAACCAGAAGGTCGACAACCTCTACGGTCCGGGCGTGACGACCAAGGATACCTTCAAGATCGGCATCCTGAAGTACACCTCGTATATCACCGACAGCCTCACGCTCGAAATGCAGTATGGCGTGATGAGCGGGGAGTATTTCAGTGGCCTGAGCGGCGTAAACGCGGCCCCGGTGACCTTCACGGGAGTGCCCGTGCCGGCGGGCGTTACCGTTCCGAACCTGGTTGACACCACCATCGGCAACCCGGGCCACACCACCAAGGACGCCAACCTGCGCGTCGACTTTGACTGGAAGATCACGGCCGACCACGACCTCAAGTTCGGCATCGACAACATCCAGTATCGGGACGATGACGACGGCACCTCGATCCTTGGCGGCGGTGCCTACAACTACGTACAGGGCATTCCGTCCACTTTCTCGAACTCGCCTTTCATCGGCAGCCCGGGTTTCGGCAATTACGTCGTCGAATCCCTTGTACAACAGAACGTCACGATTGCGGCCCGCCAGAAGGCGCAGTACGTGGAAGACCGCTGGCAGGTCACGCCCAACCTGTTGCTTGACCTTGGCCTGCGCAACGACCAGTTCGAAAACACCGGTCCCGGTGGTCTTGCCTACGTGAAGGAAACCAGCCCGCAGTGGGCGCCGCGCCTGGGCTTCAGCTGGGACGTGTTTGGTGACAGCACGTTCAAGGTCTTCGGTAACGCGGGGCGTTACTACTTGGCGTTGCCGGCGGGTCTGGCCGCACGCAACTCTGCGTTCGGCTCGATCAACGGCACCATCGTCTCCACCTACACGGGCATGACTGCGACGGGTGTGCCGACCGGGCTGACTCCGCTTCCGGTGGCGCCGATTCCGGGTGTGACACTCCCGCCGGGGTATTTCTCGTCGGATGGCGAGAATGGTCTCGTCGGCAACATCAAGGACTATGCCTCGACCAACCTCAAGCCGCAGTATCAGGATGAATACGTGCTGGGCTTCCAGAAGATGCTCGGCGACACCGGTCTGGTGCTCGGCTCGCAGGCGACCTTCCAGAAGGCCGGCAATCTCGTGGATGACACCGACGTCGCAGTTACGGATGCCAATGGCAATCTCGTTAACGTCATTGCGGGTCTGGTCAATCCGGGCAAGACCAATTACATCCCGCAACCCGGCGGTGCGATCACGTGGGACCCGAACACGGGCGCCGGGATTTATACGCAGGATCGACCGTTCATCGGATTCCCGAAGCCGTCGCGCAAATACTACGCTCTGGATACCTATCTGGAACACACTTGGGACGGCAAGTGGTTCGGCAAAATCGACTACATGTTCTCCAGGTCGTACGGCAGCACCGAAGGTCCGACCGACACCGCGATCGGGCAGATCACGAACCAGACGAATGGTGGTTTTTCGGGTTCGACCACGGCGCAGTGGGATTTCCCGAACCTCATGGCATACGCCAACGGTGAACAGGCCAATAGCCACCGCCACACCATCAAGGCCTTTGGCTCGTATGCCATCACGCCGGAATGGATGGTCAGCGGCACCTTCATCATGCAGTCGGGTGCGCCGAACGTGTGCCTGAGCGGTTACGGCTCCGTAATTGATCCGGACGCGTACAACGGCCCCTATCAGCACTTCTGCGGTGGTGTACCGAGCGCCTATACGGGCCTGACGGGCCCGGGCTACCCGGGTCAGCCGCCTAACAAAGATGGTTCGTATAACCCCATCGGGACGGGTGGCATGCCGTCGCCCCCGGGGACCAGTGGCCATACTCCGTGGACCCACCAGCTCAACCTGAGCTTGACGTACACGCCGGAATGGGCGAACAAGCACCTCACCTTGCAGTGGGAAGTGCACAACGTGTTCAACGAGCAGAAGGCGACGCTGTACTACACCCAATACGCCATTGGCAACGGTGGCACGGCCAGCGGCGCCAATGCGGGCACGTTCCTGTACAACCCGGTCTACCACACCGCGCAGTCGACGGAAGCGCCGCGCTACATGGACTTCAACGTGAAGTACGAGTTCTAAGCCACACCCTCCCAGCTCATGCCGTCGCGAGCAGCGGCATGAGGGAAGGAGATGCAGAAACGAACAAGGCCGCCGGGCAACCGGCGGCCTTGTTCGTTTCTGCGCCCCAATCTTTCGCGGAGTGGCTGCAGCCATGCCAGATACGGCGCGCTGTGCGCCGTGTCGGTGCGGATGGGCTCGCGCACCTGCGCCGCGCTCGCCGTACTGAGCACTTCGCGCCGGGTCCGATGCGGTACGAGGCAGGCGGGGTCGAAGGGCGGTTCGCAGAACGTGAGCAGGTGATGGATCTGCGTTTCGGATTGCAAGGGGGGTTTGGCAAGAGCGGCGGAAGCCGACGGGCATGCAAATCGTAAATTCATGCTTATAAGCAGAAATATAATGCGTTTATGCATGAATTCGTAATTTCTTGATCGTTGACTTTGCGTTAGACAGATGTTTAATCTCGGTATGCACCAAGGCAGTTAGCATGCAGGCTGTGACCACGATCTTGCGATGGATGATCCCGGTTCGGATGTTTCTGAAGAGATGTCTGGCCTGTTAGTTCGACTTGCTTGATTTCCGGTGCCGCGCTTTAGGGGGCAAGGCGGGTCTCTGGCGGGTGCCGAGACGCTGCCGTGCCTACCTGCAGTTCAGAAGTCATCTTTATCTCGCTGGGGAGTTTTTAATCTTATGAATGCCATGAAGCTCAATAATGTGGCGCGCCGTTCCGCGGCGCGCCGCACCGCGCTGGCTCTGGCCATCGCCGCGGGCGTCGGCTTGTCCGGGCAGGTGCTGGCGCAGGCCACCACCGGTTCCGTGTTCGGTACCGCGCCGGTGTCGGCGGGCGAGACGGTTCGCATCGTCAACAACCAGACCGGCCTGACCCGCGAGGTGGCGGTCGGCAGCGACGGTCGCTATGGCGCCAACCAGTTGCCGGTGGGTGATTACACCGTGTCGCTGATGCAGGGTGGCAACGTGGTTGCCACGAAGGATCATGTGACGGTGAGCGTAGCGGGCGGTACGCCAGTACCGTTTGCCGTTGCCGAAGCCGGCAAAAACGTGCAGAACCTCTCCAGCGTCACGGTCACGGCCAACTCGTTGCCATCGATCGACGTGTCCTCCACCCGCCAGACCTCGGTGATCACCTCGGAGCAGCTGAAGCAGCTGCCGCTTGCGCGCAATGCCGAGTCCATCGCCGTGCTGGCGCCGGGCGTCGCCGGCGGCAACGCCAGCCTCGGCACCGGCCCGGCCGGCACCCCGCTGATCTCCTTCGGCGGCGACTCGACGGCTGAGAACGCCTACTACATCAACGGCTTCAACACCACCGACCCGGTGGGCAACGCGGGCGGCATCGCCCTGCCGTACTTCGCCATCGCCGAGCAGCAGACCATCACCTCCGGCTACGGTGCCGAATACGGCCGCTCCACCGGCGGCGTGATCAGCCAGATCGGCCACCGCGGCGGCAACGACTTCCATGCTGGCGCCTATGTGACTTGGGCGCCGACTTGGGCGCAAAGCGGCTACGACAACATCTACTATGCGAACCCGGCGTCGACCACGGCGGGCCAGCAGCCAGGCGACATCTACGTCAATCGCCGCAAGAACGAAGACTGGAGCACGGTTTACGACGCCTACATTTCGGGCCCGCTGATCAAGGACAAGCTGTTCTTCTACATCACGGCCGAGGCCCAGCACGACAGCGGCAAGAGCACTGGTTCGGTCAATGCGCCGTACTACAACTCGCACAGCATGAGCTTGCCCAAGCTCTACGGCAAGCTGGACTGGAACATCAACGACAGCAACGTTCTTGAAGCCACCTACGCCTCGAGCAAGGCCGAAGACCTCTCGAACAACGCCTACAACTACGACTACAGCAACAACAGCATCGGCAGTTTCAACTCCATCAACAACCCGCTGTACTCGAGCAAGTTCGACATCGGCATCCTGAAGTACACCTCGTACATCACCGACAACCTCACGCTGAGCGTGCTGGCCGGCAAGATGAAGAGCACGTACTACAGCCAGCAAGTGCCCTATGCGGGCTTCGACAAGATGCTGGCGGGCGTGTCTAGCGTTTCAAGGCAGAATCCGACCGTTCCGGGTGCTGGCAACACGAACAACAACCCGCTGACCATCCCTTCTCCGGACCACAAGTCCACCGAGAACAACTTCCGTCTGGACCTCGACTGGAAGCTGGGCGATCACGACGTGAAGTTCGGTATCGACAACATGCGCAGCACGGACAAGAGCGACGGCAGCCAGAGCGCCGGTCCGGGGTATTACTGGATCTATGGCAAGGAAGGGTCGAAGAACTTCTCTTCGCCTACCCTGTCGTGCAACGCACTGGGCCAGTGCGTCGACAACCCGATCAACTACCCCAACGGCGGCGCGGTGGGCGGCAACAGCTACTACGTCGTGAAGCGGACCTATGGCGGCGTGGCCTCGTTCACGGTGGAGCAGAAGGCGCAGTACGTCGAGGACAACTGGCAGGTCACGCCCAACCTGCTGCTGAACCTCGGCCTGCGCAACGACCAGTTCACCAACTACAGCGCCGGCAATCAGCCTTACATCCGAGAGACCTCGCCGCAGTGGCAGCCGCGCCTGGGCTTCAGCTGGGACATCTTCGGCGACAGCAGCGCCAAGCTGTACGGCAACGTGGGGCGTTACTACCTTGCCTTGCCCACGGGTTTGGGCGTGCGCATGGCAGGCGCCAATGCCTACCTCAACGAGTACTACACCTACTCGTCCATCGATTCGAACGGCATTCCGCAGGGCCTGACCCAGGTTCACACGAGCGCGACGCCATACTCGCCCGACGGCGAGTACGGCACGCCGAAGGATCCGAAGACGATTGCCGCCTCGGATCTGAAGCCGATGTACCAGGACGAGTACGTGCTGGGCTTCCAGAAGACGCTCAACGCGTTCGGCCAGGCGCTGGTCTGGACCTCGCAGGCGACCTACTCGAGGATGAACAACATCATCGATGACACCGGTACGGTCAACATGCCTGCCGACGCGGATCCGGTCGCGTTCCAGACGGACATCCTGGTCAATCCCGGCCGTAGCAACAAGGTGCGCTACCTGGCGACCGACGGTACCTACAAGACCTACATCTGGAACCCGCACACCGCGTCCGCTGCAGGAAATGTCGTGGGCTTCCCCGCGGCGTTCCGCAAGTACTACAGCCTGGAAGAAGCCCTCGAGCATCCGTGGGACGGCAAGTGGGCCGGCAAGATCGACTATGTGTTCGCCAAGAGCTACGGCACCACGGAAGGCCCGACCTACTCGCCGCTCGGCCAGATCTCCAATGCCTCGGCTGCTGCGGGTGGCGGCCAGTCCGCCTCGATCAGCGAGGCTTGGGACTTCCCCGAGCTGATGCAGTACTCGAACGGCGAGCTGCCGAACTCGCATCGTCACACGCTGAAGGCCTACGGCACCTATGCGATCACTCCCGAGTGGTTGGTCAGCGGCCTGTATATCGTTCAGTCGGGTGCACCCATCACCTGCCTGGGCGCTTGGGGACCGGGCCAGACCGATCCCGACGGCTACGGCGAGGCTTATCACTGGTGTGATGGCCAGCCGTCGCCCCCGGGCAAGGCCGGTCATACACCATGGACCCACAAGCTCGATCTGTCCGTCAGCTACATTCCGGAGTGGGCCGGCAAGCACTTGACTCTGCAGGTGCAGGTCCAGAACGTGTTCAACGAGCAGCACGACACGGCTTACGTCGTCACCCACGATGGTGTGGGTGGTGCGCCGGACACCGCGTACAAGCTGCCGATCGGCGGTGTGACGGGCTATGCGGTGGAGCAGCCGCGGTTCGCGGAGTTCAGCGTCAAGTACGACTGGTAAGAAGACAACTCCCTCGCCTGGCGTCATCGCAAGTCGATGCCGTCAGGGGGAGGCGAGAAGCAGGATAAACAAGGCCGCCGGGAAACCGGCGGCCTTGTTCGTTTCAGTGCGCCAACCGCTCCCGCAGCGGCTGCAACCACTCCAGATATGGCGCGCTGTGCGCCGTGTCCGCGCGAATGGGCTTGCGCACCTGCGCCGCGCTCGCCGTGCTCAGCACTTCGCGTTGGGTCTGGTGCGGCGTGAGGCATGCGGGATCGAAAGGCAGCTCGCAGAACGCGAGCAGGCGGCGGATCTGCGCTTCGGGCTCGCGTACCAGTGTTTCGTAGGAGTAGTCGAGCACGTGCTGCGGATGGCGTGCCAGCCAGAACGCGCTGAGGCGTTCGTAGTCGCGGTAGTGCTCGGCCATCTCGTCGAGGTCGTAGCTGTAATGCACGCCGTGCCGGAACAGGTGGCGGTAGCAGGAGAAGCAGGTTTCCACCGGATCACGGTGGCAGTGGATGATTCTTGCGCCGGGCAGCATCAGGCGTACGGCGCCCAGCAGTGGCCAGTTGGCGACGTTCTTGTCGGTGAAGCGAGGGCTTCGCTCGCGCCAGCATGCGGTACGGGCGAGGTAGTCCTTGCCGAGTCGGTGCCAATCGTCGGTGGTGGCTGCGCTTGCCCACTGCGGGAAGGGCTGGCCGCGGCGGCGCGATTCGTCTTCGATGACCTGCGGCAGGTCGGGAATTTCGTTGGCGCCCTCGACGTCGGGATGCGTGGCGAGGATGTGCTCGACCAGGGTGGAACCCGAGCGCGGCATGCTGGCGATGAAGATGACTTCGTGACCCAGCGTGGAATCCATCGGCTCGGGTAGCGGGACGCTGAAGACCGCCATGATGCGGTCGACCCGCGCGCGCGCGGCGTCGGCGTCCCATTCCACCTGGCGCCGTTTGGCCGCGTTCGCCTGGCGCAGCGCTTCAAAGGCGCCGGCGTAGTCCTGCTGGTCTTCCAGCGCGCGGAACAGGCTGAAGCCGAGCATCACCTGCGTGTCGGGCGGCAGGCCCGGCTGACGCAAGGAGTTGCGGATCGGCTCGATGTCGGCCGGCCCCAGCGATTCGGTCTTGAGATTGGCCAGGCCATGCCATGCTTCGGCGCACCCGGGTTGCTGGCGCAGCACGTGCCGATACTCGGCCACGGCGTGCGGAATGTCGCCTTGCATGGTGGCGATGTCGGCCACGCCGATGCGGGCCAGCACGTGTTGTGAGTCCAGCATCAGCGTGTGGCGAAAGGCCTCATCGGCATCGCGCAATTGGCCCCGCTGTTTCAGTGCCTTGCCAAGGTTGTACCAGTTCGATGCCTGCCCGGGCGCCAGTTCACAAGAGCGACGCAGATGAATCAGCGCTTCGTCCAAGGCACCGGCATCGTGCAAGGCGCAGCCCAGATAGGTCCGCATGTTGGCGTCGGTGGGCCGTTGCGCTACGGCCTTGCGCAGCCAGTCGGCAGCCTTGGCGGCGTGGCCACTCATCAGGCAGGCAACGCCGTACAGGTATTGCGCGTCGACCAGCGCGGGATTTGCTGCCAGCACCTGCGTCAGCGCGTGCTCGGCGTGGTCAAGCCGGCCTTGGCCGAGCGCCTTGCCGGCTTCCGCCATCAACTGGCCGATATGGGCGGAGGTTGGAGGCGAAGACATGGGTCAGGCTGAGTGCCACGCCTCCATGCCGCCCGCCACGTTGTGCACGTGGCTGAAGCCGTGCGCGGCGAAGCGTTCGGCCACGCCCTGGCTGGAGATGCCGCGCTGGCAGACGAAGGCGAGTTCGGTGTCTTTGGGCAGGGCGGCGAGCGCCTCGTAGCCTTCGTCCTCGAGGATGCGCGCCTGCGGCAGCGCGGGCAGCTGGGCGCGCGCGGCGGCGGGGCGTACGTCAATCAAGGTGATGCTGCCGGCGGCGAGGCGCTGCTGCAGTTCCTGCACGGTGAGCGACTTCACTTCCTGTGCGCCGGGGAATTTCAGGCTCAGGCCCTCGCCCTGCACGGTGGAGACCCAGTCGATCACGATGCCCTTGGCACGCTGGGCGCTGGCGGGGTCGAAGTGCACTTCGAGGCCGTTCGCATGGGCGACGATGTCGTGCTCGTTGGCCGGCGCGAGCTGGAAGCCGGCGCTGTGGTCGGGGCCGATTTCCAGGTGCAGCGCGAGGCCTTGCGCGTTGGCCGTGCCTTCGCGGATCGCCTTGGCGGCGGCGTCGGTGATGGTGATCGCGGGTGGCGTACGGTCCGGCGCGGCCACGCCGAACAGCGCGTGCAGTTCGCCGCTGCCGTACATCTGGCGAATGATGTCGGCGCCGCCGACCAGCTCACCTCCCACGTAGAGCTGCGGGATCGTGGGCCAGTCGCCGTAGGCCTTGATGCCCTCGCGGATTTCCGGGTCTTCCAGCACGTTCACCGTGTGGTACTCCGGCAGCAGCTCGTTGAGCGTGTTGGTGGCGGCGGCGGAGAAGCCGCAGGCCGGCTGGAGCCGGTTGCCCTTCATGAACAGCACCACGCGGTGGCTCTTGAGCAGGGATTCGATGCGTTCGCGGGTGGCGGTGTCGAGGGACATGGGAAACTCCGAAGGGGACGCGCAATGATACCGCCGATATGCGGCGCCGCCGCGCGGCTTCAAGCCGCAGGCGCGGCCGCCAGCATGGCGCGGACCACCGGCAAGGCGGCTTCGGTCCACAGCGCGTATTGCGCGGCCGAGGGGTGCAGGCCGTCGTCGGCGAGCAGGGTGGGGCGGGTGCGCGAGATCGGCGCGATGTCCACCCAGCGTGCGCCGAGCTGCAGGGTCTCCTGGCGGGCCGTGGCGTTGTAGGCGTCCAGCTCGCTGGCGATGCGCGCGATGTCGCGGCCACTGTCGCGTGCGAACGGGGTGACGCCCCAGTCCGGAATTGACAGCACCAGCACGCGTCCGGCGCGCGCGTCAGCCAGCGCGATCGCGCGCTGCAGCAGGCGGCGGAACTCCCCGCGGTATGCCTCAGCGTCGCGGCCGCGGTACTGGTTGTTGACGCCGATCAGCAGGCTGACCAGGTCCCAGGGCGGCGCGAAGCCGGCCGCGTCCATTGCGGCGGACAGCTCGTCGGTGGTCCAGCCGGTGGTGGCGAGGATGACCGGCTCGGCCAGCGGTACGCCATCGCCGCGCAGCGCGGCGGCCAGCTGCACGGGCCAGCGACCTGCCGCCGGCACGCTTTCGCCGATGGTGTAGGAGTCGCCGAGGGCGAGGTAGGTCATCAGCGGCATGCGGAGTCTCGATGCCCTTCTCCCATCGGGAGAAGGCGGCGCGAAGGGCCGGGTGAGGGTGCGGTGGAGTGTAGCGGCCGGGACGATTGAACCTGCATTCCTTCCCGGCATCGGATCGGCGTCGGGTCGGGGCAAAGCCCGGTTCATGCCGGGTGCGGATTCCACGCCAATCAGGTTCCCGAGGGAGGGACGCTACAGCGGCGCGTCGAAACACGGCGGCCGACGCAGGTACTCGCGCCGCGCCGAGCTCCACACGCCCAGCCCGAAGCCCAGCGTGACCAGCAGCAGGACACCGCCGCCAAGAGCGTGGCCCAACGCACCGAGCAGCCAGTAGCCGCCCCAGTACGTCGCCATCGCGCCCAGCGTCACGACCATGTCCACCAGACCGCGCCCGAAGCTGCTCTCCGGGCCGATCAGGTGCACCGCCAGCGCGGTGAGGCTGGCGCCCACGCTCACGATGGCGGCGTCGATCAGCATGCGCACCGGCTCCGCGGCATGGGTGAGGACGATGCCCAGCCCGGTGTAGGCCACGGTACTGAGCACGGTGATCGGCACCAGCACCGTGAGCGCGTCGAGCAGGGTCTGCTGGTAATCGGCGCGCGTGCGCGGCGCCAGCGTGAGGTAGAGGTCGGCGAGGTTCGGCCGCATCTGCCGCATGCCGCGGCCGAGCTGCGGGAAGCGCGACAGGCCCAGCAGGATCGCGTAGGCGCCCACCATCACCGCGTTGAAGCGCTGACGATGCATCACCGCGACGACGTAGAACGTGACCAGCGCCGCCACCAGCAGCAGGCGCAACGCGAGCGCCTGCGGGTTGTCGTGCGGCAGCAGCAGTCGGCGCACCAGCACCATGCGCAGATGCCACGAGGGCTTGCGGCGATAGCGCGCCAGCGCCTGTTCCATCGCGCGCTGCGAGGTGCCGTCGAAGATCGCGCTGATGCGCCGCCCCAGCTTGCCGCGCCGCGCCGGCGTGCCGTCGAGGCTGCGTGCACGCGAGCGGCCGAGTTGGGCGTTTTCCAGCGGTGATGCATCCGCTTCACGGTCGTCGATGCGCAGCATCGCGCGCAGGCTGAGGCTGGCGATCAGCACCGCCAGCAGCAGCGCCAGCGGCACGGCCCACGGCGAGGCGACCAGCGCACGGGCGATCTGGCTGGCCAGCCCCGGCTGCCAGCCGGCCAGCACGAACAGGCCCCAGACCAGCAGGTTGATGTAGCGCGCGGAACTGGCCGCCAGCCCGAGTGCGGCCAGCAGCAGGATCGCCGCGCCGCCCAGCAGCGCGTGCGGCACGCCCAGCCACAGCGCGGCCAGCATGGGCAGCAGCGCCCACTGCGCGACCTGCAGCGTGCCCACCGTGGCGAGCCGCCCGCGAAAGCCGGGCAGCAGGAAGCTCTCCGGGCGGCACAGGCCGCGCAGGCAGAGGCCGAGCATCGTGAACCAGAACCAGGCGCCGAAGCCGAACAGCATTGCCGCCGCGCCAGCCGCGTTCACGCCGAACGCGGGCACGCAACCCAGCGCCAACGCGCCGCCCAGCCATGCCAGCTGCATCAGCACCGCGATCACGGTGGTCTGCCGGCACGGCAGCAACCACAGCTGCCACGCCGCTCTCATGCCAGCTCCACGAACAGGTCTTCCAGCGTGGGCGTCTCGATGCGCAGCGTGGCGCCTTCGCGCGTGGCCAGCGCGTGCAGGCTGTCGAGGTTCATGTCCTCCACCAGCAGTTGCGCCTCGTCGCCCTTCAGCGTGGCCTTGAGCAGACCCGCCGTCACCGGTGCCTGCGGCCAGCCGCCGGCGCGCACGAGTACCGCGCGATGCATGCGCTCGCGCAGCTCGGCCAGCGGGCGGGTGAATTGGATCGCACCGTCGCGCAGCAAGCTGATGTCGGCGTCGGCGCGTTCGAGGTCGGCGGTGATGTGGGTGGAGAAGATCACCGTCTTGCCCGGCGCCTTCATCAGTTCCAGCAGCTCGGCCATGAAGGCGCGGCGCGCCTGCGGGTCGAGACTGGCCACCGGTTCGTCCAGCACCAGCAGGTCGGGCTCGGGCGCGATCGCGCGCACGATCGCCAGCTTCTGCCGCTGGCCCTGCGACAGCTCGCCGATCTTCTGCTTGGGGTCGAGATCCCAGTCGCCGAGCAGGCGCGCGGCCAGCGCATGGTTCCAGCGCGCGTAGAGCGCCGCGGTGAAGTCGAGGTAGGCACGCACCTTCATCCACGGGAACAGGTCGAAGGTCTGCGGCACGAAGCCGATGCGGTGCATGCGCTCGCCGCCGGGCTCGGTCATCGGTTCGCCGAACAGTTCCACCGTGCCGGCGTCGATCGGCGAGAGGCCCAGCAGGCAGCGCAGCAAGGTGGTCTTGCCGGCGCCGTTGCGGCCAAGCAGGCCGATTACCCGGCCGGGCGGCACGTCCCAGGCTACGCCGCGCAGCACTTCGCGCTGCTTGAAGGATTTGCGCAGGCCGCGCACGCGCAGCACGAATTCGGTCCGCGTCTCGGCGACGGATGCTGCCGTTACGGTGGCGATGGTCGACATCCTTGCGCATGCTCCCCTTGATGAGGCGGCCAATGTGCCACGCAGGTGGGGTCAGAGTCAGTTTTCCTGACGTTTCGGCTTGACCGGGAGCTGCGGAAATCTGACTCTGCCCACTCACCGCCTCGCCTGACACCAGCCCATGACCACCCTCAGCGGCAAGACCCTGTTCATCACCGGCGCCTCGCGCGGCATCGGCCTCGCCATCGCACTGCGCGCCGCACGCGACGGCGCCAACGTCGCGATCGTCGCCAAGAGCGGCGTGCCGAATCCGAAGCTGCCCGGCACCATCCACACCGCTGCCGCCGAGATCGAGGCCGGCGGCGGCAAGGCGCTGGCGCTGCAGTGCGACATCCGCGACGAGGAGCAGGTGCGCGCAGCGGCGGCGCAGGCGGCCGAACGTTTCGGCGGCATCGACATCGTGGTCAACAACGCCAGCGCGATCTGGCTGGCCGGGGTGGAAGGCACGCCGATGAAGCGCTACGACCTGATGCACCAGGTCAACACGCGCGGCACCTTCCTCGTCACGCAGAACTGTCTGCCGTACCTGAAGCAGGCGGCGAACCCGCATGTGCTGATGCTGGCGCCGCCGCCCAGCCTCGACCCGAAATGGTTCGCGCCGCACACCGCCTACACGATCGCGAAGATGGGCATGAGCCTGTGCGTGCTGGGCATGAGCGCGGAGTTCGCGCCGCTGGGCATCGCGGTGAACGCGCTGTGGCCGCGCACGGTGATCGCCACCGCGGCGATCGGCATGATCGCCGGCGTGCGCGTCGAGCAGTGCCGCCGGCCGGAGATCGTGGCCGATGCGGCGCACGCCATGCTGCTGCGCCCCGCGCGGGAATGCAGCGGCCGCTTCGCGATCGACGAGGACGTGCTGCGCGAGGCTGGCGTGCGCGATTTCGACCGCTACGCGGTGCGGCCGGGTTCGCCGCTGCTGCCCGACCTGTTCCTGGACTGATCCCGTCAGAGTGCGCAGAGCGCCTGCAGCTGGTCGGCCAGGCGCAGGCTCAGCGCCACGATGGTGAAGGTGGGAAAGGCCCAGCCGCCGGTGGGAAACACCGAGCCGTCGGCGACGTGCAGGTTGGCCATGCCATGCATGCGACAGTCGTCGATGGGGCGCAGCAACTGCCCGTTACACTGCCTGCATGGCTGGACGTTCCTCCCGCGCCGAGCTGCCGTTGTTCCCGCTGTCCACCGTGCTGTACCCCGGCGGGCGGCTGGAGCTGCGCATCTTCGAGCCGCGCTACCTGGACCTGGTGCGCGAGTGCACGCGCGACGAGCGCGGCTTCGGCGTCTGCCTGATCCTGCAAGGGCGCGAGACCGGCGAGCCGGCCTTGCCGGCCGCGGTGGGCACGCTGGCGCGCATCGTGGATTTCCACTACGACGCCGACGGCCTGCTCGGCATCGTGGCCGAAGGCGGCCAGCGCTTCCGGGTGCGACGCACGCGGGTACGTGCGGACGGCCAATTGCGCGGCGAGGTGGAGTGGTGGCCGGAGGAGCCGCCCGCGCCGGTGCCGGTCGAGCTCGCCCTGCTGCAGACGATCACCGAACGCCTGGTCGAGGTGATGGCGCCGCAGCGGAGGCAGGTGCCGCGCGAGTGCTACGACGACGCCCGCTGGCTGGGCTTCCGGCTGGCCGAGCTGCTGCCGCTGGGCGGCGACGAACGCCAGCGCCTGCTGGAACTGACCGATCCGCTGCAGCGCCTGGCCGAGCTGCGCGACATCCTGCCGCGTTTCCAGAAGGCCTGACGCCATCCGCGCGTGCCGGTGGGCGGGGCAGGCGCATGTCGATCCGCATCGGCGAAAGATCTTTCGAAGCGCCGCGTGCGCAAGGCCCATGTCGTCACCGACGCGGATGCATCCGCGTGCTGCTGTCATATCCGCGCCGTCCAGGCGGGATTACAATTCGCGCCGAATCACTTGCCTGATGGATCCGCCACACGGGTGTCGCGAAGGGGGGCGACACGTGGCGATCGAATCCGGGGGAGGGGAGTATGGACGCTACAGGTGCGAAGCCGCTGGGGTGCGTGATCTGGTTCGGACAACCGGATGCCCGCGAGCGCAAGGGGCTGGCCGAGGCCGGATGGCATCTTCGCGTGGCCGGGGTGGACGCCGACGCCGGGGTGCGCGAGGGCGACGACGTGGTGGCGCTGGCGGACCTGCGCCAATGTGATGCGCGTGCCATGCCTGTGATGCGGCGCCTGATGGCGGAGCATCCCGCATTGCCGTGGATTGCCCTGATCCCGTTCGACACGCAGGCGCGGCATCCGCAGGTCAAGCGCATCCTGCAAGGTTGCCGCGATTTCTTCAGCACGCCGCTCGATCTGCCGCGCCTGCTCGCTGCACTGGCGCGCGCCGCCGCGGGTCCGCCGCCCGCGACGGAGGCGGCGGTCGACCTGCCCGAGCTGGTGGGGCGCAGCGCCGCACTGGCGACCGTGGCGGCCAGCCTGCGCAAGTACGCGCCGGTCGACCTGCCGGTGCTGATCACCGGCGAGACGGGCGTCGGCAAGGAAGTGGCCGCCCGCGTGCTGCATCGACTCTCGGCGCGCGCCATGCAGCCGTTCGTGGCGATCAACTGCGGTTCGTTGCCGCTCAACCTGGTGCAGTCCGAACTGTTCGGCCACGAGCGCGGCGCGTTCACCGACGCCACCACGCGACGGATCGGGCACATCGAGAGTGCGGCCGGCGGCAGCATCCTGCTGGACGAAGTCGGCGACCTGCCGCTGGACGCGCAGACCAACCTGCTGCGCTTCCTGCAGGAAGGCGTGCTGCAGCGCCTGGGCAGCAGCCGGCCGATCGAGGTCGACGTGCGCGTGATGGCCGCCACCCATCTGGACCTGGAACACGCCGTGTCGACGGGTCGTTTTCGCGAGGACCTGTACTACCGGCTTAACGTGCTGCGGCTGCAGGTGCCACCGCTGCGCGAGCGCGGCGACGACGTGGACCTGCTGGCGCAGCACTATCTCGAGCGCTTCCGCGAGCGGCAGGCCTGCGCCGCCCGCGGTTTCGACGACGCGGCCTTGCAGGCGATGCGCCAGTACGCCTGGCCGGGCAACGTGCGCGAACTGCGCAATCGGGTGCAGCGCGCCGCGGTGCTGGCGGAAGGCGCGCTGATCAGCGCCGCCGACCTCGCCCTGCCGGTCGGCGCGACGGAACACGCCGACCCGGCTGGCGCCAGCCTTGGCGTCTCCCGCGCCTCGGCCGAGCGCGAGACCATCGCCGCCTGCCTGCGCGACTGCCGGTTCAACATCAGCGAGTGCGCGCGGCGCCTGCAGATCTCCCGGGTCACCGTGTACCGCCTGTGCAAGAAGCACCGGCTGGAGTTGCGCACGCCATAGGCTGGTGCGACGGGCGGTGGGTGCCTTCGCCGATCCCTGTACCGGATCGACCGCGGATCCGGCGGTTGCCCGTGGGATAATGCCGGCCTCACGCGCATCACCTGGCCGGATCCTGCGATCGCGGACGTTTCGCGACGCTCCGGCGAACACGGGAACATGGTCGGGGCGCAACCTGGAGTGCCCCATGCCGCAACACGATTCGACCCTGTCTTCCTCCCTGATCGATCTCGGTCAGCGCTACTGGCTGCCGGTGTACAAGCCGCGCGAGCTGGTGCTCGACCATGGCAAGGGCGCCCGGGTGTGGGACACGGAAGGGCGCGACTACGTCGACTTCGGCGCCGGCATCGCGGTGAACGCGCTGGGCCACCAGGATCCCGACCTGCTCGCCGCGCTCACCGCGCAGGCGCACAAGCTGTGGCACGCCAGCAACGTGTTCTACACCGAGCCGCCGCTGCGGCTGGCCGAGGAGTTGGTGGGCGCGAGCGGCTTCGCCGAGCGCGTGTTCCTGTGCAATTCCGGTGCCGAGGCGAACGAGGCGGCGATCAAGCTGGTGCGCAAGTGGGCCGCCGCACAGGGGCGCGCGCCGGAGAAGCGCGTCATCGTCACCTTCAAGGGCTCGTTCCACGGCCGCACCCTGGCCACCGTCACCGCCACCGCGCAGCCGAAGTACCAGGCCGGCTACGAGCCGCTGCCGCAGGGTTTCCGCTATCTCGACTTCAACGATGCTGCGGCGCTGGAAGCCGCGTTCGGCGCTGGCGACATCGCCGCGGTGATGCTGGAGCCGGTGCAGGGCGAAGGCGGCGTGCTGCCAGCCGCGCCGGGGTTCCTTAAACGCGTGCGCGAGCTGTGCGATGCGCATGGCGCGTTGCTGGTGCTGGACGAGATCCAGTGCGGCATGGGCCGCACCGGCACGCTGTTCGCCCACGTGCAGGATGGCGTGCGACCCGACATCGTGACGCTCGCCAAGGCGCTGGGCTGCGGCTTCCCGATCGGCGCGATGCTGGCCGGACCGAAGGTGGCCGAGGTGATGCAGTACGGTGCCCACGGCACCACCTTCGGCGGCAATCCGATGGCCGCCGCGGTGGCGCGTACGGCATTGCGCAAGCTGGGCTCGCCCGAACTGCTGGCGAACGTGGTGGCGCAGGCACAGGCGTTGCGCGACGGGCTGGCGGCGATCGATGCGGAACTGCACCTGTTCGACGAGGTGCGCGGCCGCGGCCTGATGATCGGCGCGGCGCTCACCGCGGCGCATCGGGGCAAGGCCGGCGCGATCCTCGACCACGCCGCCGCGCACGGCCTGCTGCTGTTGCAGGCCGGCCCGGACGTGCTGCGTTTCGTGCCGCCGCTGACGATCGACGGCGAGGAATTGGCGGAAGGCCTCAAGCGCCTGCATGCAGCCCTGCGCGCCTTCGCGCAAGCCTGAGTACCGACGGAGAAAACGATGAAATACCTGCACACCATGGTGCGCGTGCGCGACATCGACGCCTCGCTGCGTTTCTATTGCGAAGGCCTGGGCCTGAAGGAAATGCGCCGCATGGAGAACGCGCAAGGCAAGTTCACGCTGGTGTTCCTTGCCGCGCCGGACAGCCCCGAGGCCGAGGTCGAGCTGACGTACAACTGGGGTTCGACCGAGGATTACGGCAGCGCGCGCAACTTCGGCCACCTCGCGTTCCGCGTGGAGAACATCTACGCCACCTGCCAGCGCCTGCTGGACATGGGCTACACCATCAACCGCCCGCCGCGCGACGGCCACATGGCCTTCGTGCGTTCGCCCGACCTGGTCTCGGTGGAAATCCTGCAGGACGGCCATCTGCCGCCGGCCGAACCGTGGGTCTCGATGCCGAACACCGGGCAGTGGTAGTCAGCTTTCGCCGCGTGGCTTGCCGATGCGGAAGCGGCAGGCCTGGCCGCCGCGCAGCAGGCATTCCATGTGCTGGATCGGTCGCCCGGTGGCCGCTTCCATGAAGGCGAGGTCGAAGCGGCATACGTCCGGGTGCGCCTTGGCGAGCGCGTGGAATACGCAGTTGTACGCCTCGACCTGGGTTTCGCCGTCGCGCTGCACCGTGGCGGCCTCGTAGCCCAGCGCATCGAGCTGCTCGGCGAGCCGCGCGGCGATGGCGGCTTCGTCCGCGCCGTCGATGCGGCTGGCCGCGGAGTTGCCCAGCTCCTGCCCGATCGACGCCAGCAGTGCCTGCACGCCGGCCTTGCCGGCGCTGGCGTACAGGTGTTCGAGGATGCCGGTGGCGATCAAGCCGTAGTTGCGCGGAAACAGTTCGCGGCCCGCCGGCAGCAGCAGGTAGCGCGCTTGCGGCCGTCCACCGGTGGGCTGCGCCGTGCCGCGCTCGACGTAGCCCGTGGCGATCAGCGCGGCAAGGTGTTGCCGCACCGCGTTGTGGGTCACGCCCAGCGCCTGGCACAGCGCTTCCACGCTGGCGCCCTGCGGCGCGGCCAGCAACGCCCGCAGCAGTTTCTGCTGGGTCTGGCCGAGCTGGCGCAGGGCGCTCACGATTTTCATTGCACCTTGGTGGGGAACTGCGCGGCGATACCGCCGGCCAGCGCGTCGGCGATGGTGTTCATGTGTTCCTGCATCATCGCCCAGGTCTTCGCCTCGCCGGCCTTGTCGCCGCGCATGATCTCGCCGACCTGGCTCTGGTGATCGGCCACATGCTCCAGCAGCAGGCCGTCGACGGTGGCCTCGGGCCAGTTCGCGGGATTGGCGCCATGGAGGAACTTGGCGATCTCGCCCGCGTTGGTGGCGAGTTCCTGCATGGCCTTGTCGGCAGCGGCCTTGTCGCCCGCGTGCGTGGCGTCGGTCAACGCCTTGACCCCGGCCCAGTGCCCGGCGAGCAGCTTCAGCATGCCCGTGCCGGCGTCGGCGCCATAGAAGCCGGCCACGGCGTTGGCGATCTGCTTGGCGTTCGCGACCACGTCATCGGCGGCCTTGGTCGCCGCCGCCGCGTTGCCGGCTTCCACCGCCATCGCGTAGGCGCGGGTGTGCACGACGTGGCCGTGCCATAGGCCGCGCAGCGCGGCGTGGAGTTTCGGCGCAGCCGGTGCCGCGGCGGCTTGCGGTGCGGCTTGCATGGCCGGCATGGCCGGCGCCGTCGTGCCGGCGAACGGCAGGCCAAGACCCAGCGCCAGGGCGCAGGCAAGGGTGAGGGATTTCATGGGTTGTACTCCTTATGATGGCAGGCCGACGGATGACGGCTGCACGCATTCTGTGCGCTTGTCACATATAGTAAAGACATATATGTGCAAAGGCTGTGTTTGCTTGGATAGACCCGGGCGCGGCACCGGGTTATGCGCGGGAAGAGGGCGGCGCGGGACTCGCCGGTGGCGCCGCGTAGCCGTGCCAGCTGCAGGCATGGTGCACGCGACTGGCGCGAGCGCGCGACTCAGCCTTCGGCTACCTCGGCCAATGCTTCGCGCGCGGCCTGCAAGGTGTCGGCGATGTCCTGGTCGGAATGCGCGCTGGACAGGAAGCCCGCCTCGAACGCGCTGGGCGCGAGGTACACGCCACGCTTCAGCATGCCGTGGAAGAAACGGTTGAACAGCGCGGTGTCGGCCGCGGTGGCCTGTGCGTAGCTGGTGACCTTTTCCGCGCTGAAGAACAGGCCGAACATGCCGCCCACGCGATTGGTGGAGAACGGCACGCCCGCGCCGTCGGCCACCGACTGCAGGCCGTCGCAGAGCAGCCGCGTGCGCGCGGCGAGCGTGTCGTGGAAGCCCGGCGCCTGGACCAGCTCCAGCATCGCCAGGCCCGCCGCCATCGCCACCGGGTTGCCGCTGAGCGTGCCGGCCTGGTAGATCGGGCCACTGGGCGCGATCTGTTCCATCAAGTCGCGGCGGCCGCCGTAGGCGCCTACCGGCATGCCGCCGCCGATGATCTTGCCGAAGGTGCTGAGGTCGGGCGTCACGCCGTAATGCGCCTGGGCACCGCCCAGCGCCACGCGGAAACCGGTCATCACCTCGTCGAAGATCAGCAGCGCGCCGTGTCGCGTGCACAGCTCGCGCAGGCCTTGCAGGTAGCCGTCCGCCGGCGGGATGCAGTTCATGTTGCCGGCGACGGGTTCGATGATCAGGCCAGCGATCTCGCTGCCTTGCTCGGCGAACAGCGCCTTGGCCGCATCGAGATCGTTGTAGGGCAGGGTGAGGGTGAGATCGGCGTTCGCCTTGGGTACGCCGGGCGAGGTGGGTACGCCGAAGGTGAGTGCGCCGGAGCCGGCCTTCACCAGGAAGCTGTCGCCGTGGCCGTGGTAGCAGCCCTCGAACTTCACGATCCTGGCGCGGCCGGTGGCGCCGCGGGCGAGGCGGATCGCCGACATGGTGGCCTCGGTGCCCGAGTTCACCATGCGCACCATTTCCACCGACGGCACCAGCTTCACGATGGTTTCGGCCATCGTCACCTCGGCCGGGCAGGGCGTGCCGAAGGAGAGGCCGTCCTGCACCGCGCGCTCCACCGCTTCGCGCACCGCGGGGTGGTTGTGGCCCACGATCATCGGGCCCCACGAGCCCACGTAGTCGATGTAGCGCGTGCCTTCCACGTCCCACAGGCAGGCGCCGTCGGCGCGCGCGGTGAAGAACGGTTCGCCGCCCACCGACTTGAAGGCGCGTACTGGCGAATTGACGCCGCCGGGCATCAACTGGCGGGCGCGCTGGAACAGTTCGTGGTTGGTGCTCATCGATGCTTTACTCAATCGGTGGAGTAGAGACGGGCGAAGCGCTGTGCAGCGGCGCATACGTCGGGCGCGGCGAACACCGCGGAGATCACGGCGAGGAAATCCGCGCCGGCTTCGACCAGGGATGGGGCATTGTCCGGCGTGATGCCGCCGATCGCCACCCGCGGCACGCCCAGCGTGGCGCTCTGCCGCAGCAGATCCAGCGATGCGCGTACCGCCTGCGGCTTGGTGGGCGAGGGGAAGAACGCGCCGAACGCCACGTAGTCGGCGCCGGCCGCCGCGGCGGCACGGGCGCGTTCGAGCGAGTCGTAGCAGGATACGCCGATGATCGCGCCGGCACCCAGCGCCGCGCGGGCGGCGGCCACGTCATCGTCGTCGCGGCCCAGGTGCACGCCGGCGGCGCCCACCGCGACGGCCAGCGCGACGTCGTCGTTGACGATCAACGGCACGGCGTGCGTGTCGCACAACTGCTTGAGCGCAGCGGCTTCGGCATGGCGTCGCGCGGCATCGGCGGTCTTGTCGCGGTATTGCAGCACCCGCGCGCCGCCGGCCAGCGCCTGCGCGACAGTCGCCGACAGGTCGGTGCGCGGGCCGTCGGTGATCGCGTACAGGCCGTGGCTGGGAAATAGGGAGTGGATCATGGCGCGAAGCTTCCGTGCGCCCGAAGGGGGCGATGGTGGGCGCCGCGTGCTTTCGCAACGGCAGGCGAGTTGCGAGAATGCACTATTCACCCTCGCACGAAGAAGCCCGACGATGAGCCAGAGTTCCACCGAAACCACCGCGCTGCGCAAATGGATGTGCGTGGTCTGCGGTTACATCTACGACGAGACGCTGGGCGTGCCGGAGGAAGGCATCGAACCCGGCACGCGCTGGGAGGACGTGCCCGAGACCTGGACCTGCCCGGATTGCGGCGCCACCAAGAGCGACTTCGAGATGATCGAGGTCGACTGATCGCCGATGCCTGCCCGCGCCCAGCCCGTTTTCGCCATGTTTCCGCCTGCGAACGGGCTCGCCGATCCGCTGTGATGCTTCCACGCGCAAGCCATGCGCGTCATGCGGAAGCATCACCATGCAGCAGTTCATTCCGTTCGAAGACGACTGGGACATGCTCGACGCGATCCGTCCCGAAGCGTTGATCCCCTACCGCGTCGGCGTGGCGCTCGTCTCGCCCGTCGACGTCGCTCAGTCGACCGTTCCCAGCCTGCCCTCGATCGCCAGCGTGTCGCCGTTGCGCACGCCGATCCGCGCGGCCGTGCCGGCCGACAGCTCCAGCACGTAACGCGCGGGCCCCGCGCTGGGGTAGACCGGGCAGGGATCGGCTTTGCACGGTTGCACGTCGACTTGCGCCGACACCAGCTTGCGCTCGGCATCGAAGTACAGGATGTCGAGCGGGATCAGCGTGTTCTTCATCCAGAACCCGCGTGGCGCCGTGTCGGGAAACACGAACAGCATGCCGTGGTCCGCGGCCAGCGATGTGCGCATCATCAGGCCATGCTCGCGCGCAGCCTCGTTGGTGGCGAGCTCCACCGAGTAGTGATGCCCGCGCAGGGTCACGCTGACGGGCGCGGTGTCGGCGGGATACGTGCAGGCGTTGCCGCCCAGTGCCAGCAGCGCGGCGGCGAGCAGGAATCTCGGCATGGCGCGATGTCTCGTGTGGTCTATGGTCGGGGCAGTGTAGAGCCACGCATCGTGGTGGCTTCGCCGAAAAATTTGCGTGCCGCCCCTTCCCAGTCGCGCGACGCAGCGCTATGATTCTCGCCCCTTCGACGAGCCGCCCTTCGTCGAAGGGTTCCTCGACAAACACGACGTGAAATTTTCTCCTCGCGCTTATTGACGACAGGAAAAACCGATGTAGAATGGGCGGCTCACCGGGACGAAATGTCCCCTGGCGGAAAGCTCCGCGGTGGCAGGATCTTTGACAGTGTGCACAGGTGAATTGTGTGGACGTCTTGCGCTGGCGGGTCGATGACCTGTCCAAGCAATGCA
>Ga0209455_1000458_pt1 | contig 30970 bp, 33 predicted proteins | sample AraplaCol_mCL_r2_FD_184275 | JGI IMG/M metagenome (GOLD analysis project Ga0209455, IMG submission 184275) | Arabidopsis root microbial communities from North Carolina, USA - plate scrape CL_Col_mCL_r2 (SPAdes) (version 2) | ecosystem: Host-associated > Plants > Roots > Endosphere | place: USA... | reverse complement strand
CGCTTCGCCCGATCTGGAAACGGAAGCGCTCTACACCGAGCCGATGTGCCTCGTCGCGCGGCCGGATCATCCGCTGGCCCGTTCCGCGAAGCCCACCTGGAAGCAGCTGGCGGCCGAACCCTGGGTCGTGACGCCGGCCTGGGCGTCATCGCGCCCCAAGCTGGCGCAGATGTTCTACAAGCACAAGCTCAACCCGCCCGTGGATATCATCGAGACGGCCTCGTTCCTGGTGACGCTCGAGGTGGTGCGCCAGCGCCCCGCCATCGGATTCATGGCACAAGGCGTCGCCAAAGGCCTGGAGCGCGACGGCTTGCTGCGCGTGCTGCGCATCCCGGTCCCCATCGACCTGCCGCCCGTGGGCATCATGACGCTGCGAGGCCGCGAGCAGTCTCCCGCGGCCAGGCTGCTGCTGGAATGCCTGCGCCTGTCGGCAAGCGGGCGGTGAGCTGATCGGCCAGAAGCTCGGCCAGCCGCCGCCCCGACGCGAGCGTCAGGGGGCCGATGGGCATCCGCTCGCCCCGAGCAGCTTGCATTACTCGATCTTGATGCCGGCCGCGTGTATGACCGAGGCCCAGCGGTCCGTCTCTTTCTTCACGAAGGCGCCGAGCTGGTCGACCGGCAGGTCGAACACCTGGTTGCCTTCGTCTTCGAAAGGCTTGCGCATCGCCGGATCCTTCATGACCTTGGCGGCAGCCTCGCGCAGGCGCTTGACCACGGCGTCGGGCGTTCCCTTGGGCGCGTCGAGTATGGTCCACGAGGTGATCACCATGTCCGGATAGCCCGACTCGACGAAGGTCGGCGTATCGGCAAATACCGGCACGCGCTGGGAGGTGGTGATCGCGAGCGCCTTGAACTTTCCGGCGCGCACCAGCGGCAGCACCGCGTCCTGGTTGGTGGCGATCATCGACACCTGCCCGCTCATCACATCCTGGATCGCGGGCGCGCTGCCGCGGTAGGGCACGTGCGTCATGTTGACGCCGGCCGTGCGTTTGAAGATCTCCATCGTCAGGTGGCCCGAGGTGCCGCTGCCCGCGCTGGCGAAGGTGTAGTAGCCCGGCTTGGCTTTGGCCGCTGCCGCGAGTTCCTTGAGATTCGAAATGGGAAAGTCCGGGCGGACGACCAGAACGTTCGAGCCGTTGAAGACCGGCGCGAGATGGACGAAATCCCTCTCGTAGTCGTAGTTCAGGCCGCTGTAGAGCGAAGGATTGATCGCGTCGAACACGCCGCTCAGTATCAGCGTGCAGCCGTCGGGGTTGGCATGGGCGACGAAACCCGTGCCGATGGTGCTGCCTGCGCCCGGCTTGTTTTCGACGATTGCGGATTGCTTGAGTTCTTTTGCAAGTCCCATGCCCAGCATGCGCGCCATGCGATCCGACGAGCCGCCCGGCGGCGCGGGAGAGATGATCTGGATGGGCTTGTCGGGCCAGTTCGACTGGGCCCGGCCGATGCCGGGCAGGGCGAGCGCGCCGAGCGCAAGACAAAACTGTCGGCGAGTGGGGGCGTAAGTCATAGTCTGTTGTCTCCTGGTTCTTGGTCGACGGGGAAGCCCTTCCCGACACCGATCCGATCGGCTCTGCGGTGCGTCGCTTTAGCCCGGATTGTTGACGAACCTATGTTGACAATCCAATGAAGTAATCGACTTGCTTCATGAGTGAAAGGTTATGTTGACGCCGGCCTGCGCCGCACGGCCGGCCGGACCCGACCCAGCCGTGTGTATCGCGAGCGAGGACTAATGCCGAAGCTCTCCCAGGCCCTTGCCTGTCCATCGCTTCAAGGCCCTGCGGAAGTTGGCGGCGTCGCTGAAGCCCAGGAGCATGGCGATGTCTTCCGTGCTCATCTTCGTCGTCTTCAAGTATTCCGTCGCCAGAGAGCAGCGCACGTCGTCGACGATGGCGACGAATGACGTCCCCTCCGCTTCCAGGCGCCGCCGCAGCGTGCGGCTGGTCATCTGCATGGCGTCCGCCACGGCGTCCATGCCCGGGAACTCGCCGGGCTTGCGCATCAGGATCTGATAGACCTCTCCGGATGCGCCGGTGGATGTCTTCGCTTGCCCGATGAGCCGGTCGCATATTTCCTGGATCAACGCGGCCGAGTGCCTGTTCGCGAGCTGCGGCTTTTGCTCGAGGATTGCGCTGTCGTAGACGAGTTCGCATTGCTCCTGCCCGAAATAGCAAGGACAGCCCAGATATTTCGGGTAGATGTCCGCATAGGCGGGCGCCGGATACGAAAAGCAGGCTTTGACCGGAGGGCAGCTGTGGCCTGCCACGTCCTGCAGATGGGTGACGTGTTGAGTGAATTGCTGCTCGATCAGGAATTCGCCCAATTCGCGCGTCGGACTGGAAATGAATGCATCCGGGAATGTCCAGACCACCCTGTCGGGGTATTCGGTCCACACGATGGTGAGCGTGGGCGTGGCCAGCCGATGGTATTTCACGCCGAGCCTGAAGTAATCGCGCAGCGAAAGGCACGACATGAGCGCATAGCCGTACATGCCGTAGGCGGCCAGGTGCAGGCGCGAACCGACCTTGAACGGCGTGGCCGGATCGTGGGACAGCGCCATGGCGTTCTTGCATACGGCGGCGTACTGGCGCACCGAAGTCAGCGTGGTGGCGTCGTAAATCTGATCGGCGACGACGCCGCTGCCCTTCAGGCTGTCTTCCGGCGCAATGCCCTGCTCGGCAAGGACCTCGACCAGCGCCGCGATTTTGTATGGGGCGTAGATGCGCTCGTTGAGCAGTGGAAATCTCGGCAACATGACGCTTCCTCAGATTGTCCTGCAATGACTTTGACTTGTCCGGATATGACCTTATCTAAACGATGCTATCTGACTATCATCGACGGCACAAGAAACGATTCGAAAAGCGGCAGCCCCGCTCAAGATGCCGGAGACAATCAAATGAACAATGCCAGCCGAAAGGTCATCATCACGTGCGCCGTGACGGGCGCCGCGCATGTTCCGTCGATGTCGGAGTATTTGCCGATCACCCCGGCGGACATCGAGGCGCAAGCCGTCGAGGCCGCGCAGGCGGGCGCCGCGATTCTTCACCTGCATGCGCGCGATCCGCGGGATGGCCGGCCGACGCCGAGCCCGGAGGTCTTCAGGGAGTTCGTTCCCGCCATTGCCGCGAAGACCGACGCGGTCATCAATATCACCACCGGCGGCAGCACGCGCATGACGCTCGACGAACGGCTTGCCTACCCGCGCCTGGCAAAACCCGAAATGTGCTCGCTGAACATGGGTTCGATGAATTTCTCCCTGCACCCGGTCGCGGCGAAAATTCCGTCGTGGCGGTACGCCTGGGAAAAAGACTACATCGTAGGCATGGAAGACATGATCTTTCGCAATACCTTCAAAGACATCAAGAGCATCCTCGCGGAGTTCCGGGACTGCGGCACCCGGTTCGAGTTCGAGTGCTACGACGTCGGGCATCTTCACAACCTTGCGTACTTCATCGACCAGGGGCTGGTCGAGCCGCCGCTCTTCATACAGTCCGCGCTCGGGATACTCGGCGGAATCGGGCCGGACCCGGAAAGCCTCTTCGCCATGCGGTCCACCGCGGATCGGCTGTTCGGACGGGACAACTACCAATTTTCCGTCCTCGGCGCCGGCCGCCACCAGATGCCCCTGGTGACCATGGCCGCGATCATGGGAGGCAATGTCCGCGTCGGATTGGAGGACAGCATCTACGTCTCCAGGGGCGTGAAAGCGCAGACCAACGCCGAGCAGGTCCGCAAGATCCGGCGGATCCTGGAGGAGCTTTCCTTCGAGATCGCAACGCCGGCCGACGTCCGGGAAATGCTCGGATTGAAAGGGGCGGAAAAGACCAGCCTGTGACGGCCGCACGCATCGTTCATCACCGGAGCATATCAATGAGACTGAAGGGCAAGGTGGCAATCGTGACGGGCGCCGGCCAGGGCATCGGCGCGGCGACGGCGCGCAAGTTCGTCCACGAGGGCGCCGTCGTCGCCGTGTGCGACCTGAACCGCGACGCGGTGTCGGAAACGGTCCAGGCATGCCGCGAAGCGGGCGGCGTCGCGCAAGGTTTCAACATCGACGTAGCGGACCGGAACGCGGTCGACGGCATGGTCGCCGAAGTGCTCGGCCAATACCGGAGAATCGACGTCCTGGTGAACAACGCGGGCATCACGAGAGACGCCCGTCTGCAGAAGATGACGCTGCAGCAGTTCGACGACGTGATCGACGTCAATCTTCGCGGGGTCTTCCATGCCGCGCAGGCTGTCGTCGGCGCGATGGCGGAACAGGGTTCGGGCGTCATCCTGAACGCCAGTTCGGTCGTCGGCATATACGGAAACTACGGCCAGACCAATTATGCCGCGGCGAAGTTCGGCGTCATCGGGTTCACCAAGACCTGGAGCCGCGAGCTCGGGCCCAAAGGCATCCGGGTGAACGCGGTCGCGCCCGGCTTCATCGACACGCCCATCCTGTCGACCGTGCCGGACGAGGTCATGGCCAGGATGCGCGAGCAGGTCCCGCTGCGCCGCCTGGGAAAGCCCGAGGAAATCGCCAGCATCTACGCCTTCCTGGCAAGCGACGAGGCCAGCTACATCAACGGCGCGGTCATCGAGGCGTCGGGAGGGATGACGCTTTGACCGGGTCGGCCGGCAAGGGTTTTCCGTGTCCGCGATGCACATTTTCGCGTCCGGAAATGACCTCGATTTCGTGGTACCCGTTCCTTACTATCGAATTGCCTTGTCGGAACGAAGGCGACAACGCGGCGGTTCCTTGAAAGATTGCCGCGAAATCAAATAAAGAATCGATAGATTCGAAAAAATCACTGGAGACAATTCAATGAAGAAAGCGCATTTCCTTCTGACCGGCGCCGCCGTTGCCATGGCGCTGGCTTGCGGCACCGCCCCCGCATCCGCGCAGACAGTGAAGATCGCGTTCATCGATCCGCTGTCGGGCATGATGGGCTCGCTGGGGACCAACGAACTGAGGAGCTGGCAATACGCCGCCGATATCGCCAACCAGCAGAACTGGACCGGCGGGCCCAAGCTCGAGGTGGTCGGTTTCGACAACAATCTTTCCCCCCAGCAGAGCCTTACCCTGCTGCGGGAGGCCGCCGACCAGGGCATCCGCTACATCGTCCAGGGCAACGGTTCTTCGGTCGGCATGGCGCTCGAAGATGCCGTGGCCAAATACAACGAGCGCAATCCCGGCAAGGAGCTCGTCTATCTGAACTACGGCGCGATAGATCCGGCCATGACCAACGGCAAATGCAGTTTCTGGCAATTCAGCCTCGATGCCAACTCCGACATGAAGATGGAGGCGTTGACCAGCTATCTCGCCAAGAATCCGAACGTCAAGAAGGTCTACCTGATCGATCAGGATTATTCCTTCGGCCATGACGTGGCGCGCGCCGCGCAGGAAGACCTCAAGCGCAAGCGCCCGGACATCCAGATCGTGGGCGACGAATTCCACCCGCTGGCCAAGGTCAAGGATTTCTCGCCCTACGCCAGCAAGATCAAGGCGTCGGGCGCCGACACCGTCATCACCGGCAACTGGGGCAGCGACCTGGCGCTGCTGATCAAGGCGGGCAAGGACGCGGGGGTGACCGCCAATTACTACACGTATTACGCCACCACGACCGGCGTGCCGACCGCGATGGGCGCGGCGGGCGCCGGGCGCGTCAAGTACATCGGCTATTTCGGCCCGAACACTCCCGGCAATCCCCCGCAAGCCGATCAGGTGTTCGACGGCTTCAAGAAGAAATACAACGACGACCTCTCCATGATCGCGACCTATACCGGTATCGCGCTGCTGAGCAAGGCGTTCAAGGAGACGCACTCGACCGATCCGGTCAAGGTGGCCAAGGCGCTCGAAGGCATGAAGGTGCAGAGCCTGAACGGCATGGTGCAGATGCGCGCCGCCGACCACCAGCTGCAGCAGCCCCTGGTGATCACCACCTGGGTCAAGGCCGACGGCAAGGTCGTCAAGCACGACCAGGAGAATACGGGTTACGGTTGGCGAACCGATGCCGTGCTCGACGCCGCTTCCGCGACCCTGCCGACCACCTGCCAGATGAAGCGCCCGGACTAGGCCGGCCTCTTTCCTTCGGGAGGCACGGGCCTCCCGACGCGGATCTCGCAAGCAAGGAACATTGCCGGTGGAATTCTTCGTCATCTCTTTGTTGAATGGCATCAGCTACGGGCTGCTGCTGTTCCTGCTGTCCTCGGGGCTCACGCTGATCTTCAGCATGATGGGCGTGCTCAATTTCGCGCACGCCAGCTTTTATATGCTGGGCGCCTATTTCGCGTACGCGATCGCCGCCAGGATCGGCTTCTGGCCGGCGCTCGTCCTGGCCCCGCTGCTGCTCGTGGCCGTGGGGGCGCTGGTCGAGCGCTTCGGGCTGCGTACCGTGCACAAGTACGGTCATGTAGCCGAACTGCTGTTCACCTTCGGCCTGGCCTATCTGATCGAAGAGGCCGTCAAGCTGGCCTGGGGTTTGTCCACGGTGCCCTACCACATCCCGCCTGAGCTGGACGGCCCGCTGTTCCATGTGTTCGCCTCGCCGTTTCCCAAGTACCGCGCCTTCATGATGCTGGTGTCGGTATCGATGCTGGCGGCGATCTATCTTGTGCTCACCCGCACCCGCATCGGGCTGGTCATACAGGCCGCGCTGACGCACCCGCAAATGGTCGAGGCGCTCGGCCACAACGTGCAGCGTGTGTTCATGCTGGTGTTCGCCGGCGGCGCCGCGCTCGCGGGACTGGCAGGCGTGATCGGCGGCAACGCCTTCGTCACCGCGCCCTCGATGGCTGCCTCGGTCGGCACGATCGTGTTCGTCGTGGTGGTGCTGGGCGGCATGGGTTCGCTCGGCGGCGCTTTCATCGCCTCGCTGCTGATCGGCTTGCTGCAAACCTTCGCCGTCGCTATCGATGCCTCGCCTGCCGATCTGCTCGGGGCATTCGGTCTTCATGTGACGAGCGCCACGCCGCTGTCCTCGGTGTGGAATCTGACTTTGTCGCAGATGGCGCCGGTGCTGCCCTATCTGCTTATGGTGGCGATGCTGATCGTGCGTCCTCGCGGCCTGATGGGAACCCGGGAAGGCTAGATCATGAAAACGGCAATGCACCGACTCTACGAACCCGCGGCGGCCCCGGGCCGGCCGCGTCTCCCGGGCCGCCGGTTCGCGCACTGCGCCGTCTGGGGCCTGGTCGCTCTCGCGATGCTGCTGCTGCCGCTGTGTTTTCCAGGCGGCTTTGCCATTGCGCTGCTGTCGCAGATGGGGATCATGATCGTCTTCGCGCTGTCGTACAACATGCTGCTGGGCCAATGCGGCATGCTGTCATTCGGCCATGCGGTCTATTCCGGCCTGGGCGCGTTCGTCGCCGCGCACGTGCTCAACCGGATCGGCGCGGGCGAGCTCTGGCTGCCCGTCTCGCTGCTGCCGCTGGCGGGCGGGCTCGGCGGCGCGCTCTTCGGCGTGCTGTTCGGCTACGTGACCACGAGAAAATCGGGCACCACATTCGCCATGATCACGCTGGGCATCGGCGAGATGGTGTATTCCAGCTCGCTGATGTTTCCCGGTTTCTTCGGCGGCGAAGGCGGCATCTCGACCGACCGCGTGGTCGGCAACGCGGTGCTCGGCGTCACGTACGGACCCGGGCGCCAGGTGTACTACCTCATCGCGGCGTGGTGCCTGCTGTCGATGATCGCGATGTATGCCTGGACGCAGACGCCTTTGGGCCGCATCGCCAACGCCGTGCGCGACAATCCCGAGCGCACCGAGTTCATCGGCTACGACACTCAGCGCGTGCGCTATCTGGTGATGATCCTGTCGGCCTTTTTTGCCGGAATCTCCGGCGGGCTGTCGGCCATCAACTTCGAGATCGTGACGGCCGAGAACGTCGGCGCCGTGCATTCGGGCGGCGTTCTGCTGGCCACTTTCATCGGGGGCAGCGGTTTTTTCTTCGGACCCGTCATCGGCGCCGTGCTGTACGTGCTGTTCGCGGTCGCGCTATCCAGCCTGACCCATGCCTGGCTGCTTTACCTGGGGCTGTTCTTCGTGCTGATGGTGATGTTCGTGCCGGGAGGCGTCGCCAGCCTGGTGATGAAGCAAGCGCCGCTGGCTGCCGAGCGCAAGCTCGGGCGCATGCTGCCTTCCTATGCGGCCGCGCTGGGGGCGGGCCTGGTCCTGCTGGCCGCACTGATCCTGACCGTCGAGCTGACCTACAAGCTGCAGATCGACAACGACAGCGGCACCATCGTTGCCCTGGCGGGCCTGGGCTTGGACGCGGCCTCGTTCAAGTCTTGGGCGGGGGCCGCGGCGCTATGGCTCGCGGGGGCTTTGGGCTGGCGTGCTGCGCTGGGGCGCGTGCATCGGGCCTGGGACGAAGTCCAGGCGGAAATGACGGGAGGCCGGACATGACGGCGGCACTGGAATTGCGCGAAGTGCGCAAGCGGTTCGGCCAGACCGAGATTATCCGAGGGGTCAATCTGAGCATCCCGAAAGGCGAGCGCCATGCGTTGATCGGCCCCAACGGGGCGGGCAAGTCGACGACCTTCAACCTGATCTCGGGGCGCAGCGCACCGAGCTCCGGCTCGGTGAGGCTCAACGGAGCGGAGATCGGCGGCCTCAAGCCTTGCGTGATCAATCGCATGGGGTTGTCGCGCAGTTTCCAGATCACCAATATTTTCCACCGGCTTTCGGTGTTCGAGAACCTGCGCTGCGCGGTGCTGTGGTCGCTCGGCTACAAATACTCCTTCTGGCATCGGCTGGCCCGGCTGCACGACGCGCGCGAGCGCGCCGAGCAGGTGCTGGAGCTGATCGGGCTGCAGCGCCTGCGCGACACGCAGGCGGGCCTGCTGACCTATGCCGAGCAGCGCGCGCTGGAGATCGGCATCACGATCGCCGGCGGCGCCGAGGTGATCCTGCTGGACGAGCCGACGGCCGGCATGAGCCGCTCGGAAACCGACCAGGCGGTGGAGCTGATCCGCAAAGTCACCGTCGGCAAGACGCTGGTGATGGTCGAGCACGACATGGGCGTGGTGTTCGGCCTGGCCGACCGCATTTCGGTGCTGGTCTACGGCGAGGTCATTGCGACCGATGCGCCCGAGGCGATCCGCAACAACGACAAGGTCAAGGAAGCCTACCTCGGCACGACCCTCGAGGAGAACGCAGGCGAGGGAGCGCGCTGATGACCCAAGGCATATTGAACGTGCAAGGCTTGCATGCCTACTACGGCAAGAGCCACATTCTGCAAGGCGTCGACATGCGCGTCGGCGAAAGCGAGATCGTCACGCTGCTCGGACGCAACGGGGTAGGGCGCTCCACCATGGCCAAAACCATACTCGGCATGGTCAAGGCGGCAGGTTCCGTGCGCTTTCGCGGCGAGGAGATACTGGGGCGCCGCACCTTCGAGATCGCCCGGCTGGGAATCGGCTATGTGCCCGAGAACCGCGACGTCTTTCCCACGCTGACCGTGCGCCAGAACCTGCTGCTGGGCGAGAAGCGCAGCCGGCGCCGGGGCAAGCCGCGCTGGACGCTGGCGCAGATGTACGAAATGTTCCCGCGCCTGCAGGAGCGCGAGAACACCGCGGCAGGCGTGCTTTCGGGCGGCGAGCAGCAGATGCTGACGCTGTGCCGCACGCTGATGGGCGACCCGGACCTGATTCTTATCGACGAGCCTACCGAGGGACTGGCGCCCAAGGTGGTGGCGCAGGTGGGCCAGTATCTGCTGGCGCTGAAGGAGCGCGGCATATCGGTGCTGCTGGTCGAGCAGAAACTGGCGATCGCGCTGGATATTTCACAGCGGGTCTATGTCATGGGCCATGGAAACATCGTATTCGAGGGAACGCCCGCCGAGCTGAAGGACAATGCGCAGGTGCGCAAGGAATGGCTCGAAGTGTAGGCTTGCCGTCGCGGTCTTGCGTCTTGCCGCCGGCAACCGCCGCACTCGAAAAGAACAATGAAAGGAGCAGCATATGCGAGCAGCCATCGTAGGAGCCGGTTCTCTTGGAACCATAATCGGCGCGTTGATGAACCAGGCGGGAAAGCAGGTCGATCTGGTGGATGCCTATAAGGACCACGTCGACGCGCTGAACAAATTCGGCGCAACGGTAACGGGGTCGGTCGAGCTGAACGTACCGGTAAAGGCCTATACCCCGGATCAGCTGGCGGGCACGTACGATCTCGTCTTTCTGCTGACCAAACAGACCCGCAATCGGGAAACCCTTTCGCAGCTTCTGCCGCACCTGCATCCCGGCAGCTCGGTGTGCACGCTGCAGAACGGCATTCCCGAGCATTCCGTCGCGGCGACCGTGGGCCGCGAGCGCACCTTGGGCGGCGCGGTCGGCTTTGGTGCGACCTGGCTCAGGCCCGGCGTTTCCTGCCTGACCTCGGACTACGAAACGATGAAGAATTTTGCGTTCGAAATCGGCGAGATCGACGGCATCATCCGGCCACGTCTGGCGAGGGCCCAGCAATACCTGGAATGCGTCGGAAGAACCGAGATACTCTCCGACCTGATGGGCATCCGGTTCTCCAAGGTCCTCATGAATGCCACGTTCAGCGGCATGTCCGCGGCGCTGGGCTGCACTTTCGGAGACGTGCTGACCGATCCGAAAGCCATGGCGTGCCTGGCGTTCGTGGCGGACGAGTGCATCAAGGTGGCCCGTGCCGACGGAGTCCGGCTCGCGCCGATGCAGGGCGAGGATTTCGAATTCTTCGAATTGCGAGGCGCCACCGACATCCCGTCAAAAATGGCGCTTTACCGCAAGATATGGGGCGCGCACACGGGCTTGCGGGCAAGCATGCTTCAGGATCTGGAGAAAGGCCGCGATACGGAGATCGACTACATCAACGGCCTCATTTGCCGGAAAGGCCGCGAGCATGGCGTCGCGACGCCCTTCAACGACAAGATCGTCGAACTGGTGACCGAGGCGCAGCAGAGACGCGGCGTGAACGACTTCGGCTATCTGAGCCGGTTCGACGAACTGCTGAAGGTTCACGCGCGCGACCTTCCCGGGCAAGCCGCATGGTAGGCGGCGCTTGGGAAGGCCGCCGCGACGCTGTCTCAAACCGTCACGACGATCTTGCCGAATTGCTCGTTCGACTCCAGAAAGCGATGCGCGTCGGCGATGCGCTCGAACGGAAAGATTCTTGAGATGACAGGCTCGAGCACGCCCGACGCGAGGCCGTCGAGGATGAATTTCTTTGCCGTCTCCAATCGCGCCGGATCGCCGACGATCTCGTTGACGCGGTAGCCGCGCAGCGTAAGCGTCTTGCTGAGCGCCGTGAACAACGGAAAAGGCGTCGCTTCCGGGCTCAAGCCGCCGTATTCGATCAGTATTCCATCCTGCGACATTGCCGCCGTCAACGGTTCGAATATCGGACCGCCGACGGGGTCGAAGACAACTCTCGCTCCTTGCGGTCCGGTTATCTCCGTCAGCCGGGCAGCCAGATCGCCCTCCGCCAGGGTAATGACATGGGCGGCGCCCGCCGCAAGCAAGGCTTCCTTCTTCGCGGCGGTTCGCGTGACGGCGATCGGTGTCGCCCCCACCGCGTTGGCAATCTGGATCGAGGCCAGGCCGACACTGCTGGATGCTGCGGTGATCACGACATGGTCTCGCCTGTCCAGCTTGGCGATATCGACCAGGGCGCCGTAAGCGGTGAGGTATTGCATCCAGACGGCCGCGGCGGCCTCCCAGCTCAGCGACGGCGGATGCTTGATGACGAGTTCGGCGGGAAAGGTCGCAAGTTCGCCGTATGCGGGCCAGCGGACCATCGATGGCGGCGGCGCGATGCTTACGGCATCGCCAGGGGAGAAGCCCTTCACGCCGTCTCCGACCGTCTCGACGAGACCCGCGGCCTCCAGTCCCAGACCGGAAGGAAAGGTCGGCGTTTCGACATAGGAACCGGTGCGCAGCAATACCTCGGCGCGGTTCAGGCCCAGCGCCCTGACGCGGATCTGGACTTCCCCGCGCGCCGGCCGCGGGACGTCCACGTCCTCGATACGAAGAACTTCGGGACCACCATACTGGTAAAAGCGGATTACACGTGTCATGTCGTCTCGACTCAAAATTAAATGAACTGAATACACTATGACGGTGTGCTGTCTGCGAATAAATAGCGGAAAAACGAAATCAATAAAAACCAGGAGTTTCCAATATGGATCGTCTTACGAGCATGGCCGTATTCGTCAAGGCCGTCGATCTGGGCTCATTCGCAGCGGCAGCGGATGCGCTCGAACTGTCAGGACCGATGGTGGGCAAGCATGTCCGCTTCCTGGAGGAGCGGTTGGGTGTGCGCCTGCTCACCCGCACGACCCGCCGCCAGAGCCTGACGGATTTTGGCCATGCCTACTACGAGCGTTGCCGGGTCGTGCTTGCCGAGGTGGAAGCCGCGGATGCGCTGGCGGCCGATCAATTGGCCGAACCGCGCGGGAAGCTGCGCGTCACCATGCCTGTGCACTTTGGCCGCCGCTGTGTCGCCCCCGTGCTGTTGCAGCTCGCACGGCAGTATCCGGCGCTGGAGCTGGATTTGTCGTTCAGCGACCGCGCCGCGGATCTCGCGGAGGATGGCTACGACCTGGCCATCCGGACTGGAGACCTGGAGAGCAAAGCGAGCGTGATCGCTCGCCGCGTCGCGCGCCAGCGCATGGTGGTCTGCGCATCATCGTCCTATCTCAGAAAGCATGGCCGGCCTCGGCAGATCGAGGATCTTGTCCGGTATCACGCCATCACCTACCGGCGATTGGGTCGTATCCGCCCGTGGCTTTTCCCGCGCGACGGCCAACCGCCGCTGGAGGTCTTGCTTGCAAACCGGCTGCGGTTCGACGATCTCGATGCCATTGCCGACGCGGCGGCCGCCGGCATGGGGTTGGCGTGGCTGCCGTACTGGCTCGTGCGCGAGCGCATTCAGGCGGGCGCGCTTGTGCAAATTCTGCCGAAGCAGCCGGAATTCCTCTACGACGTCTACGCGCTATGGCTGCAGACGCCTCACTTGGCGCGGAAGGTTCGTGTTGCCGTCGATGCGCTGGTGGAAGCATTGCCGGGCTTCATGAAGTGAGCCGCTTGGCGAAGGCTGGGTTACTTGCTCCGCAACACTCGCTCCAGCGCCAGCGCCACTTCCTTGTGGCCGTGGGCCTCGTAGCCGACGATGGAGACCAGAGGCGGCATCATGACGACCAGCAGGCATAGGGCCATGGACACGCCGGAGGCAGCCAGCATCGGTCCGGCCGCCGTGACGAGCGCGGTGCCCGCAAGCAGTGCAAGGTGAAAACGGCTGATCTCGCGATACAGGATGCTGTACAGGCTATAGATGCCCAGCACGAACACCGAAACGGGAATGGCCAAGGTCAGAACGACGGCTTGCGCGCTGATCACGGCCTGATGGTCGATGTACAGGGCAGCCACTCGCAGCCCCGCGCCCGTCGCGGCGATCGAGGCGAGCACGGGAATGCTGGTGTGAGCCCAGGGGAACGCCCGGTTCCGATGCGCATGCAGGATTTCCCCCGACGGCAGCAGAAAATAGATCCACCACATGCCGAATGTGAGCCCCATGCCCGCCGTGGCCACCAGCGCAGCATTCGGCGTCCAACCCTGGGAATCCACGACGGCGGACAGCGACGCCACCGTGCCGGCGACACCCTCGCCCAACGCGATCAAGGCAAGCAGGCCGTAGCGTTCGGCGATGTGATGGGGGTGCCATGGCGTGCCGCGGTGACGGGTCTCGGCCAAGTAGGGGCCGCCGAATTCGAGAAACAGAAGGGCGAGCATGAGCACGGCGACGTGCCAGGGCGTCAGCTGCGCAAAGGCCGTCGCCACCCATCCGATTTGCGCGATGGCGATGGTCCACACATAGGTCATGCAGGTGCCGCGGTATTCGGGGTTGTTGCGCGCCGCGCGCAGCCATTGAAAGATCATGGCGATCCGCATGACCACATACCCCATCACCATGACCTTGTTGTCCACGGCATGGCCTTCCAGCAGCGAGTGGAACATGGCGGGTATGCCCAGTCCCAGCACCGTCACGCCGATCATCTGGACCATGGTGGCAAGACGCTGCGGCCAGTCGTCGTTGTCGAAGGCGGAGGCGAACCAGGAGAAACTGACCCATGCCCAGAGAATGCCGAACATGGCGAATAAGAAGCCGCCCACCGCCGCGGCCGTGTAGCCGGCGGCCAGCGCATGAGCCAGTTGATCGGCAGCCTGCCCGATGGCCACCACGATGACCAGGTCGTACAGGCACTCCAGCGTGGTGGCCGTGCGGCTGCGTTCGTGTGGATCCCTGCCCAGCAGCGGCCGGATGCGGTGTGTCCGGCCTTCGAACGCGCCTGGGTCTTGGTTTTCACTCATCGCGTTGTTCCTGGAAAGAGGGCGAGGCCGTCATGCCTCGGGCCGTTTGACCTTGCGGCGCGACCGGGGCTTGGGTTCGACGCCTATGCGCGGATCCCGCGCCAAGGCAAGTTCTCCCACCCGCCGCGCAATCGTCTCGAATGCTTCGTCGTCCTGCGGGACATAAAGCCATTTTCCCAATACAGGATGCGGCCGCAAGCCCGGCATTTCCTTCATGAGGGCCGCGTGGTGCTCTCGCGAGGTGGCGACCAGCAAACCATTCCACGGCTCGTCGCGGTCGACGGCGACCAGGCATAGCAAGCCGTCCAGATATGCCGCGTCGCTGCCGAACATCTTGCGGCTCGTGTGGCCGGCATCGCGTTCCAGCGGTTCGATGACCCATAGGAGCGAATTGGAGCGGGGCGCTGCCTGCTTCTTGCTGGGCGGGGCGAAAGGGTCAAGTCGGCTAGGCATGAGGAAGAGGTCCGGGATGATTGTGCGCGCTCATGTTCCAACGGGATGGCAGGTCACGACGCCACGCGGGCTTCGCGCCGCACGGCCTGCGGCGGTATGCCGAAGCCGCGCATGAAAGCCTCGCGCATGTGGCGTCGGTCGCGAAAGCCTGTCTCTTGGGCCACCACTTCCAGCGGGTGTCGGCTGCTTTCGATCATCAGCCGCGCGGCTTCGAGCCGCAGGCCTTCGACGGCCTTGGCGGGAGACTGGCCTGTTTCGGCTGTGAAAACCCGGCTGAATTGGCGCGGGCTCAGGCTGGCAGCTTCGGCCAGTTCTTCCACGCTCAGCGCTTGCGAGAGATTGCGCCGCGCATGCTCCAGCGCTTGCTGGATGCGGTCGGATTTGGGCGCGAGCTTGAGCATCTCGGAGTGTTGCGACTGCCCGCCCGAACGGCGCTGGTGCATGACCAGCCGGTGCGCGACCGAGCGCGCGGTCTGCGCGCCCAGGTCTTTTTCGACGAGCGCCAATGCCAGGTCCAGCTCCGCCGTCATGCCCGCGGAAGTCCAGATCGGTCCGTCGGCAATGTAGATGCGGTCGGCCTCGACTTGCGCGAGCGGGTGCTGCTGCTGCAATGCCTCGGCCCAATACCAGTGCGTCGTGACGCGGCGTCCGTCGAGCAAACCGGTATCGGCCAGCACGAAAGCGCCGGTGCACAAGCCCGCGATGCGCCGCGCGCGCGTGGCGATCTTGCCCAGCAGCCGGGGCAACTCGGGTGCCAGGGGCGTCGACAGCGGCGAGAGAACGCCGACGACAAGCCAGGTGTCGGCATGGCTGCGCGCGGTGAGCGGGCGGGCATGAACCGTCAGCCCCGTCGATGCGTGCGCTACGCCGTCCAGGGCGTAGTTCTCCACGGCATAGAAGGGTTCGCCCACCACCAGGTTGGCGATTTCGAATACGGCCTGGGTGCTCAAGCCCATGACCTGGAAGCCTTCGGGGAGCAGGTAGCCGATGCGGTGCAAGGAATCCGTCTTTTTCGATGAATGTCTTGATTCATGACTATATACGTCATTTACGACAATCTCGGCAAATCGCACCATGCACTCCATGGGAAGCATCCATCACCCCCCCCAAGGAGTTCATCATGACGCAACAAACCCACCTCGGCACCGCCCTCATCACCGGCGCATCCAGCGGCATCGGCGCTCTCTATGCAGACCGGCTCGCGCGGCGCGGCTACGACCTCATCCTGGTTGCCCGCAATCGCGAGCGGCTGAACGCGCTGGCCAGCGACATCAGCACTCGCACCGGCCGTGCAGTGGAGGTGCTGCCCGCCGACCTGAACGACCGCGCCGCGCTGGCGCAGGTGGAAGAGCAATTGCGCCGCGATGCCAGCATTACCCTGCTGGTGAACAATGCGGGCATCGGCACGCACACGCCGCTGCTGCAAAGCGACGTGGAGCAGATGACCCGCATCGTCGAACTGAATGTCACCGCACCAATGCGGCTGACCTACGCCGCGGTGCCGGGATTCGTGGCGCGGGGCCGGGGCGCGGTCATCAACATCGCGTCCGTCGTCGCTCTCGCCCCGGAGCTCCTGAACGGCGTCTATGGCGGCAGCAAGGCCTTCGTGCTGGCTTTCAGCCAGTCGCTGCAGCGCGAGCTGGCCGATACGGGCGTGCAGGTGCAGGCCGTGCTGCCCGGCGCCACCGCCACCGATTTCTGGGCCCTCGGAGGCCTGCCGGTCGAGAACCTGGATTCGCGCATCGTCATGCGCGCGGAGGATCTGGTCGATGCCGCGCTGCTGGGTTTCGAGCGCGGCGAAAAAGTTACTATCCCCTCGCTTCATGCCGGCGAAATGTGGGGTGCCTACGAGACCGCGCGCACGGCCATGGCAAACCATCTGTCCAGCAATACCGTCGCGCCGCGCTATGCGGCCGCGCACTGATCAAGGAAATCACGATGCTCCGCAATACCGACCTCGGCAACTTTTTCGAACGCCAGCGCGGCACGCTGCCCGACAAGTTCGGCGTGCGGCCGCTTGCCATCAGCGAAGGGCGCATGACCATGGAGATGACCGTCGAGCCTTGGATGATGGCGCCCAACGGCTACCTGCACGCCGCCTCGCAGATACTGCTGGCCGATACCTGCGCGGGCTATGCAACCATGGCGCACCTGCCGGAAGGCGCGAAGGGCTTCACCACGCTGGAGCTGAAATCGAACTTCCTCGGCACCGCGAAAGAGGGTGTCCTGAGCGTGGAGGCCGTGGCCGAGCACATGGGCCGGACGACGCAGATATGGTCGGCGACCGTTACCGATAGTGGGGGACGCAAGTTGTCGCTGTTCCGATGCTCGCAGATAATTCTCTGGTGAAAATCGTTGAACAGAGGGAATTGATCTGCGTCAATACCGCGCGGTCATCCGCCGTTCATGATTATGCCGTAGCGTGATTTGTCCTCTACGTCGACGTGGCGGGGCCTGACAGCCATGCTCGCTATCGACCGTCTCCCGCCAGACGGAGCGAGTTCCGGGAGCTCTCATGAACAGCCCAATAGCCTTGGTTACCGGCGGCACGCGCGGCCTTGGACGCGCGACCTCGATGGCACTGCAGCATGCAGGCCATAGCGTGGTTGCCGTCTATCACAGCAACGATCTTCAGGCCGAACGCTTTCACGCCGAGACCGGCATCCCCATCTACCGGTGGGACATCTCCGATTTCGAAGCCTGCGGTTCCGGCGTCGAGCGGGTCGAGCACGATCTCGGGCCGATCGGCGTCCTGGTCAACAACGGCGGCATCACACGGGATGCGGTGCTGCATAAGATGAGCCTGGAGCAATGGCGGGAGGTGCTGCACACCAACCTGGACTCGCATTTCAATATGTGCCGCCACGTCATCGAGGGCATGCGCGAACGCAGGTACGGCCGCATCGTCAATATCAGCTCGATCAACGGCCAGAAAGGACAGTTCGGCCAGACCAATTATTCGGCTTCCAAGGCCGGCATACTTGGCTTCACCCGGGCCCTGGCGCTGGAAAGCGCCGCCCGCGGCATCACGGTCAACGCCATCGCGCCAGGATATTGCGACACCGACATGGTCGCGGCGGTCCAGCCCGAGGTGATGAAGGCCATCGTCGCGGCGATCCCGGTCGGGCGGCTCGGCCGCGCCGAAGACATCGCCCGGCTTGTCGTCTTCCTGGCGCGCGAGGACAACGACTACATCACCGGGGCGACCTTCTCGGCCAATGGCGGACAGTATCTATCGTAAGAATCCAGGCTTGCGCGATGCCACGGGAGGAGCCGAATTTTTCGGCGCATATCCGGACAAGTTTTGATCTGACTCAATCGAGGCGGCGCGAGCGCTCCTATCCTTTTTCAAGGGATGCGGAAAATGCCGCCGCTCAACTTCACCGGAGCCGCCAACATGGACTATCAGAACATTCTTGTGCATCTCGATGCCAGCAAGGCCATGCCGCAACGCATGGAAACCGCACTCCAGATCGCCATGCGCTTCAACGCGCGCCTGACGGGGTTGTTCAACGTATTTCAACCGCCTGTCGCGCCGCTCAGCATGATCACGGCGCCGCCCGAGTATCGTTTCACCAGCGAAAAGCTGCGGGCCGAATACCAGGATGCGGAAGAGGCGATGTTCCGCAAGGAGCTTGCTCGGGTGGGGCTCGACGGCGATTGGAATTTCTCCACGCTGCCGCCCAATTTCGCGATGCCCAAGGCCGCCCGGCTTGCGGACCTGGTCGTAGCGGGTCAATACGATCCGGAGGATCCGGAGTCGTTCATCGCGGAACAATTCGTTGAAAATCTGGTACTGTCCAGCGGGCGCCCCGTATTGCTGGTGCCTTACGCCGGCCGGTTTCCGGACGTGGGCGACACCATCTGCGTTGCCTGGGATGGCAGCCGCGAGGCGAGCAGGGCCCTGCACGATGCGCTGCCTTTCCTGGTTCGCGCAAGAAAAGTGATCATATTCAGCGTCAATGCGTCCGGGGACACCGATGGCCCGCGTATAGAATCTGATCAGATCGCCGCGGCCGTCGCCCGGCACGGCGCAAACGTCGTGACCGAGGAAGTCGACGGCGTGCGCGACGTTTCCGCCGGCAATATGCTGCTGTCGCGCGCTGCGGATTTCGGCGCGGACATGATCGTGATGGGCTGCTACGGGCACGCCCGCTGGCGCGAGCTGTTCCTGGGAGGCGTCACCCGCACGATACTGCAGTCGATGACCGTTCCCGTCCTGCTCTCGCATTAAGTCCAAGTCCGCCCCGATATGAAGGGTCGGACCGGTGCCGATGGATAACATGCCATCAACGAGCCCGATTGAGCAGGCCCCTGCCGCAATACCCTCCGGCCTCTCCAACGAGCAAGCTGCCGGCCGGCTGGCCGAAACGGGTCCGAACGAAGTCGCCGCGGCAAGCGAGAGGCCTTGGCGGCGGGTGTTGCATCATTTCTGGTCGCCTGTGCCGTGCATGCTGGAAGCCACGATCGTCCTGCAGTTGTTCGCGGGCGAGTGGATCGAGGCAGGTATGGTCGGCGCTCTCCTCCTGATCAATATCGTGCTCGGCCTGGTTCAGGAAGGGCGGGCGAACGCCACGCTCGCCCTGCTGCGCCGGCGTCTGGCGCCACGGGCACGGGTGCGGCGCGAAGGCGTGTGGCTCGACGTCGCGGCGGCCATGCTGGTGCCGGGCGACATCGTGCAGTTGTCCCTGGGTGGCATCGTGCCGGCCGATGCGCGCCTGGTGTCGGGTTCGGTCCTGCTGGATCAGTCGATGCTTACGGGTGAGTCGGTTGCCGTGGAGCGATCGGCCGGCGCCATGGCTTATGCCGGGGCCCTGGTGCGTCGCGGCGAGGCGGTGGCCGAGGTTACCGCTACAGGCGCCCATACCTATTTCGGCCGTACCGCCGAACTGGTGCAGTCCGCCAACGTCGAGAGCAGCGAACAGAAAGCCGTGCTCGGCGTGGTCAAGGTGCTGACGGCCGTCAATATGGCCATCGTCGTCGGCATAGTCGCCTATGCGCAGGCCATCGGGATGACCGTGGCCCGGATCGTTCCGCTGGTGCTCGCGGCGTTGCTTTCGGCGGTGCCCGTCGCCATGCCCGCCGTTTTCACCTTGGCGGCCACGCTCGGGGCGCGACGGCTGGCGCAGCAGGGGGTTTTGCTGGCCCGCCTGCCGGCGCTGCAGGAATCGGCCATGATCGACGTGCTGTGTATCGACAAGACCGGTACGCTCACCGAAAACAACCTCAGTGTGGGCCGGGTAGTGCCGTTGGCCGGCGGGATAAGCGAGGCCGCGCTGCTCGCCCAGGCCTGCGCGGCGAGCTCGGTCGACGGGCAGGACCCGGTGGATGCGGCGATCCGGGCAATGGCAAGCCGGCAAGGCGAGGTTGCATTGACCGTTCGCCGTTTTACGCCGTTCGATCCCGCGGCCAAGATGGCTGAAGCGATCGTCGCGGATCCCGATGGCGGGGATATCCGCATCGTCAAGGGTTCGCCCATCGCCATCTCCGCGCTGGCGCCCCTGGGGCCGTCGGCTCAGGCGGCCTTGGATCGCCTGAGCGGCGAGGGCTATCGCGTGTTTGCCATTGCGGCGGGCACGCCGCAGGCCATGGCGGTGATCGGCCTTATCGGGCTGAGCGATCCGCCGCGCGCCGACTCCGCGCCTTCCAGCGCCAGGGCCATGCGGTCGGCATGTGCGGCGACGGCGCGAACGACGCACCGGCGCTGCGCCAATCCCAGATGGGCATCGCGGTGGCAAGCGCCACGGACGTCGCCAAGTCTGCCGCCGGACTGGTGCTGACCGAACCCGGCTTGCGCGGCATCGTGGCCTGCATCAAGGAAGGCCGGGCCGCCTTCCGGCGCGTGTTGACCTTCACGCTGAGCATGCTGGTGAATAAGGCGGTGACGCTGATCGTCATGGGCGCCGGTCTCGTCATGACCGGACACGCCGTGATGACCCCCATGCTCCAGGTGCTGTGGATGCTGACCGGCGACATCTCGATGATGGCGCGTGCGGGCGACAGGAGCAAACCCACGCCGTATCCCAATGCCTGGCGCATCCGCGAACTGACCCTGGCCGCCGTACCCTTGGGAGCCGTGAAGCTTGCCTACGCCATGGCGGTGTTGGCGCTGGGGTGGTTCGTGCTCGGCCTGGATACCGGGACGATGCGCAGCCTCACCTTCCTTACCTTGGTGCTGGCAGGGCAGGTGACGGGTCTGGTGTTGCGCGAGCGGGGCCGCGTGTTGAATTCCCGTCCGTCCGCCATCTATCTCGTCGCATCTGCGTTATCGACGGCCATCGCCGCAATCCTGGCCTGGTCGGGCTGGCTTATGCCTGCATTGCCGGGCTGGGTGGTGCTGGTGCTCCTTGGCGCGAGCCTGAGCTATGGACTCGCACTGGATACGGTGAAGGTCGCGATGATGCGCCGCTTGCCGATCGATCGCCGTATATGGCCGCCGCGCCGAATTGAAGGATGAGCCGTATCCAAGACAGACTCCCTCGTTGTCGGTCAAGCGAAACGCCTGAGCCGCGCGCCGGCCGCCAGTTCCACAACCTCCGCGGTGATCTCGTCCTGCCGCGTCAGCCGTTCTGCAAGCCTTAGATCTTCCCGCTTTCTGTCGATATGGGTCCGGGCATCGGCCATCCTGCGCATGCGCGCTTCGTTCTCCGCGGCGTAGGCCTCGAGGGCGGCTTCGCATATCCGCGCAAATACATATTCGGGCGTGAGTTGCTCGATAAGCCTGGCCGGCGCGAGGTTGGTGATGGGCGCCATACGCGCCTGCGCCGAAGCGAAGGCACCGAGATCGAGCGGCAGCAACGTCGTGCGGACGATCCGCGCGCCTTGCGCCGGCGTCCAGCACGGGTACGCCATGGCAATGGGCACGGATTCGGCGCTTTCGAGATAGTCATACAGCGCATCGAGAATCCGGGTGGCGAGGCCGGGCAATGCCTCCACCTTGCTGGGAAGGTCGGCCGTCCACGCGACCGGCAAGCCGCGTTCCGCCGCGATCGCGGCTGCGCGAGCGCCGATCAGCAGCACGTGGCGGTTCGGCATGTCGGATGCGACGGCGTCGATCAATTGCTCGGGAAACGCGCCGGCAAAACCCTGCTCGGACCCGAATAGAATGAGGCCGCCCTCGCCGGGCGCACCAGAACGCGCCATGGCGCCGACGGGGTTGCTGATCAGCAGCCGGGCCTGGCCAATTGCCTGGGTTACGGTGCGCGCATAGGCGTGCATGGCGGGCAGCAGCGCGCGGGCCTGCTGCGCGCGCTGCGCGGCGATGCCCCGCATCGCGCCGACGACCGCGTCGAGCTGATGGACGGTCTCGATCCGCCGGACGATGCCGGCAAGGCGCTCGCTCATGGCGCAGCCCCGGGAGGCTGTGTCTGCACCCATGTCCGCAGGACAGCCAGAAGGGCATCGCGCTGCGCGCCATCCATCGCGCCGGCAGCGCTTATCCGCGCCACGAGATCCGGCGCGTGCTCATCGAGCCAATCCGGCAGGCGCGCGCGCAGCGCTGCGATGTCCGCGACGGCGATGCCATCGAGCAGGCCGGCGCCGAGCGCCAAGGCAAGCGCCACTTGATCGACGACCCGCAGCGGATTCAGCTGGGGCTGCGTAAGCAGCGCGCGCAAGCGCTTGCCCCGTTCGACCCGGGCCCGCACCCGCGGTCCGGGCTGCTCGCCGAAGCGGGTGAACATTTCCAGTTCGAGAAATTGGGCATAGTCGAGCCGCATCGTTCCCGTCGCATCGCGCAAGGCCTTCGCCTGGGTCTTGCCGCCGACGCGGCTGACACTGGTGCCGACGTCGATGGCGGGCTTGTGCCCTTGCGCGAACAGCCGCGCGTCGAGAATGATCTGTCCGTCGGTAATCGAGATCAGATTGGTGGGAATATAGGCACTGACATTGCCGGCGTCGGTCTCCGCGATCGGCAGCGCCGTTAGCGATCCGCCGCCCCTGACTGCCGACAAGTGCGCCGCGCGCTCCAGCAGCCGCGAATGCAGAAAGAAGATGTCGCCGGGATAGGCTTCGCGCCCCGGCGGCTGCCCGGTGAGAAGCGCGATTTCTCGATGCGTGGCGGCATGCTTGGTCAGATCGTCGACCACGACCAGCGCATGGCCGCCCGCATCGCGGAAATATTCGGCCATGGTGAAGCCGGCGAAAGGAGCGATCCATTGCAGGCCAGGCGCGCAAGCCGGGCTCGCCACGACGAAGATGCTGCGTTCGCCCGCGCCATGGCGGCGCACCTGGTCGATCACGCGGGCAACCGACGAACTCTTCTGGCCGATCGCAACATAGACGCAGACCATGTCGCTGCTACGCTGGTTGACTATGACGTCGACAGCGAGCGTGGTTTTTCCCGTTGCCCGGTCGCCCAGGATCAATTCGCGCTGTCCGCGCCCGATCGCGAACATCGCATCGATCGTCAGCGTGCCGGTCTGGACCGGCTGTACGATGAGATCGCGCTCGATGATGTCCGGCGCGGGCCGTTCGATGGGATCGAAACGTTCCGCCTCGATCGGCGGACCGCCGTCGAGCGGGCGCCCGAGCGGGTCGACGACGCGGCCGAGCAGTTTCGCGCCGACCGCGACGCAGATCACCTCACCCGATCCCGTGACGATATCGCCCGCTTCGACTGTCCCATCGCCGTCCAGCAGAACGCAGCCGATACGGTCGCGATCCAGCGTCTGGACAAAGCCTGCCTGCCCGCCCGCGAAATGCAGCAACTCGTCGAGGCACGCGTCGGGAAGGCCGGAAATCATCGCGATACCATCGCCCACGGACTCGACGCGGCCGATCCGGTCGGCGCGAACCCCAAGCGGCGCACGGGCGATCCGCTCCTCGGCGCGCGCAAGCCAATCCTCAGCCGAACCGGGCATGGCCGTCCTCCTTCAGGGTGGCGAGCATCGAATCCAGGTCGGCGCGCCAGCTGCTGCGCAACTGGATATGAGGCGTGCGCAACTCGATACCGGCGATAAGGGCGGGATCGACGGCGAAAACCGGCGCGGGTCCGCCTAGCGCTTGCGCGATGGCTGCCTGCAGCGTCTCGTCCAGCGGCGCGGCGGTGACGATGGTGGGAGGGCCGTCGGCGTTCAACCTGCGCCGATCCGCTTCCGACAAATCGGCGATGCCCGCTTGCAGGGCAGCCAGCATCGGGGCCATCGCCTGCCCCGCCGCGTAGCGGGCAAGCAGCGTTTCGGCCATGTGCGCCGCGAGACGCGCAGCCTTGTCCCGCCACGCCATGTCCGCGCGCGAGCTCTCGGCGTCGATCGCCGCACGGCCTTGCGCGACGATGGCTGCCGCTTCTGCTTTGGCTTGCGCCAGCAGGCTCTGACGTTCGGCCTCGATCGAGGCCCGGCTCTGAGACCGGCGCTTCTCGGTCTCCGCCAGAAAGCCGTCATTTTGCGCCTTGAGCGCCCGGGCTTCGTGCTCGGCGCTGTTTTTCGCGTCCTGGGCATCGGCCAGCAGCTTGTCGGTCGCCGCCTGCCGTGCGGCGATGGCATCCATCACCGGCCGGAAAAGGAAGCGCCCCAGCAGCCAGACGAGGATGAGTATGTTGATCGCCTGCAGGGCAAGCGTCCACCAATTCAGGCTCATTTCAAGCAAACGGATTGGCGAAGAGCAGTAGGAGGGCGATGACCAGGCAATAGATCGCCATCGTCTCGATCATCGCCAGGCCAACGAACAAGGTGCGCGATATCGTGCCGGCGGCATCGGGCTGCCGTGCGATCGCGTCCATGGCCGCGGCGACCGCGCGGCCTTGGCCGATCGCGGGTGCGATGGCGCCGATCGCGATAGCGAGGGTGGCGCCGATGATGCTGGCAAGATGAATCCAGTTCATGAGAAGGGCTCCTGGGAGGGGGGCGTATGCGTCCTGGCTTCGCTGATCGCGCTGCCGATGAAGACCATGGCGAGCGCGCCGAAGATATAGGCCTGGACGGCGCCGGTCAGCATTTCGAGCGCCATCAGCGGGATCGGCACGAACAGGCCCGCCAGGCTCAGCACCACGCCGATCATGAACACGCCGCTCATCACATTGCCGAACAGGCGCACCATCAAGGAAAAACTGCGGGTGAACAGCTCGACGATATTGAGCGGGACGAGCAGGATGGACGGCTGCGCGAAGCTTTCCAGATAGGCTTTGAGCCCGCGCGCGTGGATGCCGAACCATAACGTCGCGCCCAAGACAATCAGCGCAAGCGCGGCATCGGTTTCAAGCGTGGCGGTCGGCGGCTCGATCCCGGGGACCAGGGAGGACCAGTTGGCGGCAAGCAGAAACAGGAAGATCGTACCTATCAACGGCAGATAGGGCCGGGGCTCGGCCGCCATCGTCTCGCGGATCTGTGTCGCGATCATCTCGACCACATATTCAAGCGCGACCTGCACGCGGGACGGTTGCAGGGCAAGACGCCGTGTCGCCGCCCAGCATGCAATGCCAAGGACGGCCATGATCCCCCATGTCGTCGCGACGGCCTGGCTGACCGGCACGGGGCCGAGCATGAAGAGCACATGGTTTTCGAACGGGGAAGCGAATTTCATCGGATAGCTCCCGGCCGGCGCATGACGATCCGGCGCTCCGCGAAGTAGCCCGGCATCACGAAGAGAAGATCGGGAATGTTCATTGCCGATGCATCCAGCGCCAGCCGGACCAGCAGCCTAGCGCCAGTCCCAGCAGCAACAGAGGAGCGGTCCAGAAAATGCCGCTTTCCAGCTTATGGTCGAGCCAGCGCCCTATTGCCAGCCCGATCAAAGTTGGCAGAACGATCTGCCAGCCGAGGACGCCGATTTGGCCGAGATTGCGCATGACGGACGGAAAGCGGTCCACCAGGTTCCGGCGCGCAGCGCGCTTGCGGATCGCATCGACCAAAGGCTTTTCGTCGGGGCGTTCGTTCGTCACAGGCCGATCTCCCCGCCGCTGCTTTCCAGCGCTTCGACCATATGGCGTATGGCCCGCATCCGCAGCTTCGCCGATATCGTCCGCGCGGTGCGTTCGCTATCGTCGCGTTCCAGATAGCGCGCGAGCACCACATGCTCGAGCGTGTCGAGATTGTCGTCCACGTGGCCTTCGCGGGTCGCGATGGCGACGTCGCGGCCCTTGCTCACTGTCAGGATGCCATGGCGCAGGCCGCAATAGCCTGTCTTGCCCTCCGGCGTACGCCATGAAACGACCGAGACCGTCAATACGGTCAGGAAGTCGGCATGGCCGGGCAGGATGCCGAAGCTGCCGCTGGCGTCCTCCGCCCGCACGGACGCGACCTCGGCGTCGACCAGGATCGCGGTGGGATCGGTAATGCGCAGGCTCATCATGATGCTTGGTTCGCGCGGGTGCGCGCCTCTTCGAGGTCGCCGACCATGTAGAGTGCGCTTTCCGGCCAATCGTCGGTCGCGCCCGACAGAATGGCGGAGACACCCTTGAGCGTATCGGCGAGCGCCACCGATCGGCCGGCTTGCCCGGTGAAGGCCTGCGTCACCATGAAAGGCTGGGTGAGGAAGCGCTGCAGCCGCCGGGCCCGGCCGACGGCAAGCCTGTCCGCGCGACTCAGTTCCTCGATGCCGAGCAGCGAGATGATGTCTTGAAGTTCGCGATAGTGGGCGATGGTCTCGCGCGCCTGCTGGGCAAGGCGATAGTGTGTCTCGCCCACCACAAGCGGATCGAGCAGGATGGACGAGGAACCGAGCGGATCGACCGCCGGATACATGCCTTCGGTCGCCATGGCGCGCGAAAGCAGGATCGAACTGTCGAGATGCGCCGAAATGGTCGTCACCGCGGGATCGGTAAAGTCGTCGGCTGGGACGTAGACTGCCTCGATCGCGGTCACGGCGGCGCCTTCGACCGACGCGATGCGCTCCTGCAGCGCCGCCACTTCGCTCGCCAGCGTCGGCTGGTAGCCCACTCGTGAAGGCAGGCGGCCGAGCAAGCCCGACACTTCGCTGCCCGCCTGAACGAAGCGGAAGACGTTATCCATCAAAAGAAGGACATTGCGCTTCTGCTCGTCGCGAAAATATTCGGCGATGGTCAGCGCCGTCAGCCCTGCCCGCCAGCGCGCGCCGGGCGGCTCGTTCATCTGGCCGAAGACAAGCACGGTCTTGTCGATGACGCCCGAGCCGCGCATATCCGAAAGCAGCTCATGCCCCTCGCGCGACCGCTCGCCTATCCCCGCGAAGACAGATACGCCTTCGTAGCGCGCGACCATCGCGTTGATGAGTTCCATGATCAACACGGTCTTGCCGACGCCTGCGCCGCCGAACATCGCGGCCTTGCCGCCTTGGGCGAGCGGCGCGAGCAGGTCGATCACTTTGACGCCGGTCTCGAATGTCGTCGTCGCGGCGCTGCGCTCGGCCAGCGGCGGCGCAGGCCGGTGGATCGGGCGGCGCGGCGCATCGATAGCAAGAGCGCCGCCTCCGTCGCCGATGCCGCCTGTCGGGTTCAGCAGCCGGCCCAGCACCGCGTCGCCGACAGGCACCGTGATCGGGCCTCCAGGCACCTCGACCGCTACTCCTCTCGCCAGGCCGCCGGTCGGGTGCAGCGCGACCGCGCGCACCGTCGCTTCGTCGACATGGCTCTGGATCTCGGCGACGATCGTGCCGGACGGCACGCGGATATGGAGCGCATCGTTCATGGCCGGAAGCTCTCCCGGTCTGAACGTGACGTCTATGACAGGGCCTCGGACGGCCGAGACGAGACCCTCCGGGTGCCGGGCCGTTGCGACGGTCGATGCCAGGTCTCGCGCCATGACAAGTCCTCGTTAATGTCGGCATCGCTAATCAGAATCTCGGCTGCGATGCCCTCCTCGCGGATTTTTCCGGCCACGGCCCGGCAGCCGCCCAAGCCCGAGGCGTCTACTTGGCGCGAGCGGCTCTTTTTACTTCAGGCGCAGTCGTTGCCAAGCCAGGAATCCAGCTTTTGAAGTAGTTGGTGAACGGCAGCTCGGCGGAAGAAGTATGGACCTCGTCGAAGGCGGATTTTTGCCATGCTTGCGCCGCCTGCTGCAGCCCTTGCGTAACAGCCGCCTGGGCTTGCGTGGCAAGCTGGATCACGGCCTGCGTATCGGCGAAACGCTGCTGCCATTGACGCCAAAAGGCTTCAAACGGCAGGGTCGAAAATGTTTGCCAGTTTTGAACTTGACTCAGGTTTGCGATCTCGGCCTTGCACTCTTCGATACTTTCATGACGGGCTCGAGAAGACAGCTCCTGCCATCGCTCTTCGTTCTCGTGCAGCAGTTGTGCAATGCGCAGGTGCAGTTCCGCGTTGGCCTTGATGATGCTCAGGGGAAGCATATTGTCATCTGCCATGTGAATCTCCTTGAGAGTGAAATACCGCGCCGGGAAGCAGTGCGGACCGCTTGGCATGCCAATGCGCCGCCATTGCTCTTTCGCCGAATCCCGGCCGCCGACGGTGTCGACGCGGACTGGATTCTGTCGAATGCCGCTGAACGATTTCCTGCGATTACGATACTGCCGGCTTTATTTCCCGGAGTTGATCTGCCTCAACTTAAGGGTTCGGGTGAATAGAGCCGAATCGCTCGATTTCTGAGTTAAGTGCTTGAATCCTTGGGAGAATTCGGTGACTAACTACGTTGGGCCTTCATGTAGGCATGAACCCCTCTCTCAGGCGACCACGTTTCTGACGAAGGCGAGCGGCGTGTCCGCGTCGTTACGGTAGGCGTAGGTCTGCGCGCTGCTATAGATAGCGTACCGGCCTGCCGGAACCACCATCGTCTCGGCTTCGAGCTCGAGAGTCAGGCTGCCGGAAACGACGAAAATCATTTCGTGCCATCCAGGGGGGTCTGGCTCGGCCTGGTACCGCTCCCCCGCGGCAAGGCTCCAGAACCACAGCTGCGCCTCATGCGTGGCCGGCACGAAGCCGAGCAACACGCCGCGGCTCTCCTTGCGGTGCCCCTTCCACAGCAGTTCGTCGAGCCGCTGGCTCTGGGCTTCGGGGTCGCTGACCAGCGCGACGAAACTCGTGCCCAGGGCAGTCGCGAGTTTGTCGAGGTTGGAGAGACTGATGTTGGTCTCGCCCGCCTCCAGGCCGACGATCATCCGGCGGCTCAGGCCCGATGCCTGCGCCAGCGCGAGCTGGCTTATCCCTGCTTGCTGGCGAAGACGGCGCAGGTTGCCGGCAACGTGCGTGAGCACGCCGGTGCTTTCGACTTGACTGTGCAGTTTATTGCTCATATCGTAGTGCGCAGTATTTTGCGCATATTAAATCATCCGCTGTTCCATCGCATGATCTTTCTCAACCGAAAAGAATGGGCTCTCGTCGTAGTCACCATGTTCTGGGGGGCGACGTTCCTCATCGTCCGCCTTGCCATGCAGCACAGCGGCCCGCTCTTCTTCGTGGGTGTGCGCTTCATCGTGGCCGGGCTCATCACTTTCTGGGTCTTCAAGAAGTCCATGAAGGGGCTCTCCTGGGCCGAGATACGCGCCGGCATCGCCATCGGATCGGCGGTTTTCCTGGGTTACAGTCTTCAGACGGCCGGCCTGCAGACCATCACGGCGAGCAAGTCCGCGTTCATCACGGCGATGTACGTTCCGGCTGTGCCGCTGCTGCAGTGGCTGGTGCTTCGCCGCCCGCCCCATCCGATGTCCTGGGTGGGCATCGCCTGCGCCTTCCTCGGCGTGATGCTCCTCAGCGGTCCGGAGCCCCTGGAGGCATTCGGAATCGGTACCGGAGAACTGCTGACCATGGCGGGGGCGCTCGCCATCGCCTCCGAGATCATCCTGATCGGCCGATACGCGGCGAGAGTGAATACGCAGCGTGTCACCGCGGTTCAATTGCTGGCGGCCGGCGGCTTCAGCCTGCTGGCAATGCCGCTGGCGGGAGAGTCGGTTCCGGCCTTCCATTGGGTATGGTTCGCCGCGGCCTTGGGCATGGGCTGCGCAAGCGCGGTGATTCAACTGATCATGAATTGGGCTCAGCGTTCTATTTCCCCGACCCGCGCCACGCTTATCTATACCGGCGAACCCATCTGGGGTGGCGTCGCCGGCCGCCTTGCCGGGGAACGGCTGCCTGCGCTCGCATTCGTAGGCGCGGCGCTGGTGGTCTTGGGTGTGCTTGTAAGCGAGTGGCGGCCGGGAAGGCGTGTGACCCGGGAAACGCCGGCTGCCAAGACCTGACACGCATCCGCTATGCGGACTCTTCAGCAACGAATCCAACCAGGAAGACAGCGATGAAAGTACAAGGGCAATGTCATTGCGGCGCGATCCACTTCGAGGCCGAGGTCGAGCCCGGCTCGATGCGGATTTGCAATTGCCTCGACTGCCAGGTCATGTCGGGCTCGGCGTTCCGCACGAATATCGCCGCGCCGGCCGAGACCTTCCGCTTGCTGCAGGGCTCGCCGCGTCACTATGCAAAGACCGCCGATAGCGGCGCACAGCGGGTCAACGGTTTTTGCGAGCAGTGCGGCACGCAGCTCTACGCAACCGACCCCGGCACGCCGAAGCGCTACTCGCTGCGGGTCGGCACGCTGGCGCAGCGCGACCAGCTGGGCCGCCCGCAGGCGCAAATCTGGGCGCGCCGCCGCGTCGGGTGGATGCCATCGCTCGACGGCGTCGCCGAGATCGAAGGGCAGCCCTAGCTTTTCCTGCGTCTCGCGGGGCAGGGGCCTCAGGGCGGGCTGCTCGGCGGTGTGCGCCTCAAGCCGCCACCAGCTAGGCTTGTGCCGTTACGGAAAATCGGGCATCGATTTCAGGCGAGCCCGAACTTTTTCCTCAGGCCTTTCTCGATCGGGCCGGCCGGCATGAAGCGGCGCAATGTGGCCAGAAGAGATGCCTCCCCTTTGGGCGTGCGGCGCATTTTCCAGGCGCCCAAGGCGGCATCGACGATCGCGCTGGCAACCCCGTCGGGCGCAGGTGCGCTTTGGACGCTTTTTTGAATGGTCTGGGAAACGACGCCGCGCTCGGCATCGTAGGCGGATATCCTGGAGGCCGCATGCGGCGCATTGAGATCCAGGTTGGTTTTGGTGAAGGAAGGTTCGACAAGTGCTACGCGAATTCCGAATTGGCGCACTTCATGATCCAAGCTCTCGGACATTCCCTCCACGGCATGCTTGGATGCCGAATAGAGCCCCATGTACGGCGCAGGCAGAAAGCCGAGCACGGAGCTGACATTGACGATGCGACCGGAGCGCCGCTCGCGCATATGCGGCAGCACCGCTTGGGTCGTGCGCAAGATGCCCAGGAGGTTGGTGTCAAACAGCGTCCGGGCTT
>Ga0209455_1000456_pt1 | contig 31128 bp, 25 predicted proteins | sample AraplaCol_mCL_r2_FD_184275 | JGI IMG/M metagenome (GOLD analysis project Ga0209455, IMG submission 184275) | Arabidopsis root microbial communities from North Carolina, USA - plate scrape CL_Col_mCL_r2 (SPAdes) (version 2) | ecosystem: Host-associated > Plants > Roots > Endosphere | place: USA... | reverse complement strand
GCCGGTCTTGCACGCCGAACGCGCTTCCTGCGCGAGCCTATGCCCCTGCCCGCGCGCCAGCGCCGTCACGACGCCGCCGGCCACCAGCCAGCTTCCCGCGTGAAAGAACGGCGACCATGCGGGCAGGTCATCGAAGGGCGCGATCTTCCATAGGGCCTCCAGCTCGTGCTTGAGCCCCGGCAGCAGCCGCGTCGCGACCAGAACGGCGATGAGCATGATGTAGGGCCAGGCCCTGCGCGCGGTCGCCCACGCGGCGCGGCCGTCGGGCCGAACGTCCATCAGGTAGCGCAGCACGATGAGCGGGCCGTAGGTCGCCAGCAGCGCCGATTCCGGTCCCAGCCAGGCCGTGGCGGGAGCCAGCAGCGCCAGCCCCGCCGCGATCCACAGCGCCTCGCGCGCGCATTCCGTGGCTGAAGCGCCCAAGCCCACTTCGCGCGCGGTGCGCCAGAACAGGGCCAGCCACACCAGCATCAGCAAACTGACCGGCACCATGGAGTACAGGCCCAGCTCCGAGCCCGGGATGTGCGCGAAGGCGGCGGCGAGCATGGTGCCGCTGCCCATCGCGCCCCAGGGGATCATGGTCTGGCTGAGCAGCGCGAAAATCATGAGCGGGCGCGGCGCGATGTCCAGGCGCCGTATCAAGGTCACCGTGCCCAGCATGCCCACGCCGAACCCCGTGGCGGATTCGGCGAACGGCCCGACCAGAAAGCAGGCGAAGAACAGCAGGCGGCGGCGGGCGACAGGCGATGCGCCTGCCGCTCCCAGTCCCTCGACGTTCGCGGGAGCGGCTGCGCCATGCGCCGCGATCTGCCAGAACAGCAGGCCGCCCAGGATGTAGGGCGCGATCGTCGCCCCGATCCACAGGCCGCGCGCCAGCGCATCAGCCAGCTGCGCGCCGCCGAATGCCGCGGGCCCCGTGAACATGGCCACGGGCAGGGTGATCAACAAACCCAGGACGGCCGCCCGGATCGTATTGAGGCGCCCGCTGCCGATAGCGGCGATGACGGCGAGCGCGGGCAGCGACCACAGGAGATAGATCATGCGTTAACGATAACGCAGACTATCGCCCTCACTACAGCTTGAACGTCCCGATCGCCTGGTTCAGCTTCAGTGCCTGCTCCTTGAGGCTCTCGGCCGCGGCGGCGCTTTCCTCGACCAGCGCGGCGTTCTGCTGCGTCATCTGGTCCATGTGCGAGATGGCCGTACCGATCTCGGAAATGCTGCTGGACTGGTACTCGGCCGAAGCCGAGATTTCGGCGATGGTGCTCGTCACGCGCCGCACGGCGCCGACGATGTCCTGCATGGTCTGTCCGGCCTGCTGCACCAGGGCCGACCCCTGATCGACGCGCGTCGTGGAATCGGAGATCAATGCCTTGATCTCGCGCGCGGCCTGGGCGCTGCGCTGGGCCAGCGTGCGCACCTCGCCGGCCACCACGGCAAAGCCCTTGCCCTGCTCGCCGGCGCGCGCCGCTTCCACCGCCGCGTTCAGCGCGAGGATGTTGGTCTGAAAGGCGATGCCGTCGATGGTGCCGATGATGTCGACGATCTTGCCGGAGCTGGCGCTGATCTCGCTCATCATCTCGACGACCTGCGAGACCACGGCGCCGCCGCGGTTGGCGACGTCCGAGGCGTTCTCGGCGAACTGGTTGGCCTGGCGCGCGGCTTCGGAGCTCTGGCGCACGACGTCCGAGAGCTGCATCATGGACGCCGAGGTCTGCTCCAGGGCGGCCGCCGCCTGCTCGGTGCGGTTGGAGAGATCGGCGTTGCCGTTGGCGACTTCGGAAGCCGCGGCCTCGATTTCTTCGGAGCCCTGGCGCACGCGGCGGATGATGTCGCGCAGGCCGTCCTGCATAAGCCGCATCGATGCGAGCAGGCTGTCGGACCGGCCGTCGGCGCGCAGCTCGCGGCTCAGGTCGCCCGAGGCGATCACATTGACGACCTCGGCCGCGTCCTGCGGCTCGCCGCCGAGCTGGCGCAAAATGGAGCGCGTCAGCAACAGGCCAAGACCGCCGAGCACGATGAACAGCCCGCCGCCGATGAGCAGGAAGCGCCAGGCATAGGACCAGTAGGCGGTGTCGATGTCGTCGATGAACACGCCGTTGCCGACCACCCAGTTCCAGGGCTTGAAAAGCACGGCGCAGAGCAGCTTGGGCACGGGCTTGCGCGACGGATCGTCGGGGCGCGCGACGGCGGCGGTCATGTAGGCCGTGCCGTACTTGGGCAGCTCCTTGGTGTAGACGTCCGTGGTCATGCGGCCGTCGGGCAGCCTGGATCCCTTGTCCAGGGTGCCGACCCGCTTGGCGTCGGCGTGCACCAGCATCACCCCTTCGAGGGTGCGCACGAAGATGTAGTCGTCGCCGTGGCGCAGGCCGGCAAGAGCCTCCACGGCCTGCTTCTGCGCCTGCTCGCGCGTGAGCTTGCCGCTTTGCTCGAGCGCGTAATAGCGCTGCATGACGCCTTCGGCCAGCAGCGCGGACTTGAGGATTTCCCCGCGCCGCGATTCGAGCATGTTCTGCCGCAAGGCCTGCAGCGCGAAGCCGCTGATCAGCACGATGCCGATCAAGGCAACGGCAACGATGGAAAGAATTCGGGTACGCATTTTCATGCTCTGTCTCCGCATGCAGGGCTACGATGGAGCGATTGCGCAGTCCTGCGGTCGCCGCTATTAGTTTTCCGCAATCGTAGAGCCTGAACGCATATAGGCTCGGCATGAACAGCGCTCGGGATTGGACGCAATTTTGATTTTTATTTGTAAGCATCGAACGGGGCTGGATGATTTTCTGACACGATGTTGAAAATCATGCAGCCTCCTTGATGCTTCAGGAGATACCGATGGCCGGCAAAAACACGATCTGCCTCTGGTACGACGGCGCCGCGCTGGATGCCGCGCAGTTTTATGCAGCGACGTTCCCCGACAGCGCCGTGGGCAAGGTCCTGCGCGCCCCGGGCGACTACCCCGCGGGCAAGCAGGGCAACGTCCTGACGGTCGAGTTCACGGTCATGGGCATCCCATGCCTGGGCTTGAACGGCGGCCCCGAGTTCAAGCACAACGAAGCCTTCTCGTTCCAGGTCTCCACCGACGATCAGGCCGAGACGGATCGACTATGGAATGCGATCGTCGGCAACGGCGGCCGGGAGAGCGCCTGCGGCTGGTGCAAGGACAAATGGGGGCTGTCGTGGCAGATCACGCCTCGCGCCTTGATCGCCGCGATTTCGCATCCGGACCCGGCGGCGGCCAAGCGCGCGTTCGAGGCCATGATGACCATGACCCGGATCGACATCGCAAAGATCGAGGCGGCCGTGCGCGGTTGAGATTCTGCGCGCGAAGTGGAGCGGGCGAAGGGAGTCGAACCCTCGTCATCAGGAGGGTAAGGAGGAAGCCTCGCGGCCTCCCCCTCCCCTAAGAACCGTACGTGCAAGTTTCCCTGCATACGGCTCAAGCAGCCTGACAATCACTCTCCATTTCTGGCATGAGTGACCGCAGTATGCAGCGCAGCAAGGTTATTGCCCGGGGTCCTGCTTAGACTCCTGGACGTGGTGTTGGTTGTGACAGTTCGGGTGCAACAATTCTAGATTGTTGAGATTGTCCGAGCCGCCTTTCGATCGCTTAACGACATGGTGGATATGCCACCCTGTCTCCTTCGTGATCTTCTGACCGCACTTCAGACAACACTTTTCCTGCCAGTACCACAACCACGCCAGTTTTCGGCGTCCAGCCAAGGATGACTGCATCTTTCGCGCTAGGCGCTGATCGAAGTAGTCCTCGTCGGCTGGGTTGTAGGGATTTTTGTCGCTGATTACTTTGACGTGTCGAACCTTGTGGAACGAGGTCAGGGTCAGCAACAATTTATCCTTATCCGCGAAACGCCAATCCCGTCCTTTGATGACATGGAAGTACCGGGTCTTTATCCACCGCTTCCCCTTGTTAGGGTGGCGGCGACAAGCCCAGCGCCACAATGCCTGCCAAATTTGGTGATCGCATTTTGCGAACGTCTGCGAGGCCATTTGGCTTCGATGATAGTTGGCCCAGCCCCGAATGATCGGGTTGAGCTTGTCTATCACGTCCACCTGTTTGGCCGTGCGCATCTCTCGTAGCACCTCACGGATTCTCGATAGGAACGACTTGATGTTCTTTTTCGATGGCCGCGTGATGAGCATGTTTCCCTGCCATCGGACTGTCCACCCTAGAAAATCGAACCCCTCGGTCACATGCGTGATCAAGGTTTTCGTTTCCGAGAGTTCTAGCCCCCTTTGACGCAAGAAGTGCTGCATCATTGGTTTGACTTGGGATTCCAGTACTTCTCGTGATGCCGCCGTGACGATGAAGTCGTCGGCGTATCGCACGAAGTGGACCTTGCCCGCGGTTGTTTCACGCCTTGTGCGGAAGATATCCGTCAATTTGCGTTGCAACCCGTCCAAGGCCAAGTTGGCCAACACCGGGGAAATGATGCCCCCCTGGGGTGTGCCCGCTTGTGTTGGAAAGAGAGTGCTTCCCTCGAAGTATCCCGCTTTCAACCATTTCCGGAGGATCCCCGAATCCATAGGGACATTGGAGATCAGCCAGTCATGGCCGATATTATCGAAACATCCTTTGATATCTGCTTCCAGAACCCACTTTGGAGAGCCTTTACGACCAAGTGCATTGCGCACCTGCTCGATAGCGTCCGCTGTAGATCGTTCACGGCGAAAGCCGTAGGAGTGAGTATCAGCAGTTGTTTCGGAGATGGGATCAAGTGCCAGCAAATACAACGCCTGCGTGGCCCGGTCGCGCATAGTGGGAATGCCCAGAGGGCGTTTTCCACCGTTCGCTTTCGGTATGTAGATCCGTCTCAATGGCTGAGGCCTGTAACCTCGTTTACCAAGGGTACAAACCGCCTGCCATTTTTCGTCGGGAGTGCTCCAGGTTTGCCGATCAATGCCAGGGGTTTTTCGCCCCCGGTTTTCGGTGACACGCCGAACTGCCAATGCTTTCGCACTGGAGGAGCATGTCAGGAGTCGTTGCAAGTTCCTGGCTTTTCGCCATTCGCCCGCTTTTACTGCTTTTGCGATACGTGCCTGTAGTCGCCCGACAGTCTGATGAACGTCTTGCCACGGAATTCCGTGCCAGTGTTTCCAGTCTGTAGAGGCGACATCGCAAAGCTCGTTTGCATCCATATCAACCTCAAGGTTGGGATGGAGCGTTGAACACCAGATAGCTGGTGACGCTGTTTCTAGTTATGTTTAATGCGCGTCGAGTGGAGCGGGTGAAGGGAATCGAACCCTCGTCAGTTGCTTGGGAAGCAACAGCTCTACCATTGAGCTACACCCGCTCGAAGCCCGCAATTTTACACGAGACCCTGTGAGGCTTGCTGGGGACGTGTAAAAGTTAGAGGCGCCTGACGGCGACTCTTGGACGACAGCATCTTGAGAAGATGCGTCAAGGCTATCCAAGCCCTTGCTCCATCTGTTTTGGGAACGACAGACCTCTCTCGCAAGAGGCCACCGCGTGGACGTCAGCATCCTTTCGGATCGGGGCGATCGTTGCATCCCCTATCTCAGCCACTACAGCCGAGCATTCGCTTCTTCCACAATCCTGTGTCCGCATCGATTCCGCCATACCTTGCGACATAACTTGTCGCAGCCCGAGGGCCGCAACTTCGATACGGAGTTTCCCTGTTCCATGCAAAAAGCACGAATCGGGAGGGTTCCACCTTTCTGCCGGTGATCGTTAAGTCAGCGTGTGCCCACCAAGCAGGGACACAACCGATCACGCACCTTTTGGTCGGGGCCTTTTAGACGACTAGGCCCGTTCAGCTTTACGGCATTTACGGTGATTCACAGTGAAGTTAACCCTTCGATTCAGCCTAGCGCCCGTATTAGTCTCGTCTGACCAATACCCATGCCCACCCTCACGGGTAAACATGGACCCGAAGGTGGCTACATTGTCGGTTCGCTTGGGACGGGTGGATTACTCCTCCCGCCCTGAACCTAGGCTACCAGTGGCTGAACACTGGGTCACTCTTACGGCCAGGGCCGTCGTGACAACTTTTCGCACGGCTTTCACCGTGGTAGTGCTTAAGTCCCTACTTGCGTAGGTTCGGAGGGTTTTTAGGCCCTCCTAGCTGATGGCACATTTATTTAAAGTGGCTGGCGACCACTACCCTCGGGCATTACGCCTCTGGGTCTTCGGCGGCTTACGCCGCCTGCACTACGCACGACTCGCAGGTCGCGCGCTTGGGAAGCTGAGGTAATAGCCGTTATACGACGCCCGCGCAGAACGTCGAAGAGGCCGCATTGTAGCAGCGCCCCGAGCCGCTCAGGCTGGATCGGGAGCGGCCGGGAAAGCCCGGCCGAGTCCAAAGGGATTACCCCATGGCAACCTGCCGCCTCGGTGCCATTGGCGGCAACTATGATTGCAGGATCATGGGGTTTGGATACCACCTACCGGCATGGACGCAATAAATTCCAATAATGTCATTGCCTATCGGGCATTCTCGATTTCAGCGCTTCTGCGCCACGGCACGCCCCGTGAGCGCTGGGGCGCGTTGGCAGCCTGGCTTGCGCTGGGGATCGTCTGCATTCTCAGCGGGCTGGCCACGACCAGCCAGGGCTGGTATGGCATGCCCCTGGAGTTCGGCGGGGTCCGTTTCTACCTGACGCTGTATGCGCCGCAAGTCATCTGCACGCTGCTGGTGCTGGGCGTGGGGTGGGTATGGGGGGCCATTCCCGCGTATGCATCGACGCTTGCGCTGGCCCTTTATGCCGGGATGCCCTGGCCATGGGCGGCCTTGTTCGCTTGCGCCGACCCCCTGGGTTTCGGCGTCATGGCCTTAGGCTATCGGGCCATTCCGGCGCGGCGCAATCTATCCAGCTGGTTTTCGTGGCTGTTCTACATACAGCTCAGCTTTGCCGCCTCGGTCTGCAGTTCGACCGGCGCCCTCATCTGGGGCTACACCAATCACATCGATCACAGCAGCATTCTGTCGATCTGGTATGGCTGGTGGTTCGGCATTTTTCTGCAGAGCGTTTTTATTGCCGGACCGCTGATGGCCTGGCTGTGGCCAAGAATGCAGTCGTGGCGGCAGCGCTACTCGAAGTCCATTTTGAACACCCAGAAGGATGTCAGGCGACGCATTCTATACATGCTGTCCACGGTGACGGCCGGCGTGCTGCTGTATGGTTTTCAAACCATGCAGCTCAGCGTTCACCAGTCCGAGCTGGCGCCGCCGGGCGACCTGGCCGCGCAGCAGCACGCGTTGAGCCTGATACAGCAGACACTGTGGGCCTTCTTCTGGGTTTTCGCGGTCATCATCGTATTTACCTCGCTGATGGGCTATCAGCTTTACCGGCACTACCAGGAAACGAATGATCGTTTGTTGCTGGAGTCGAGGAACCTCGCCCGCACGGATAGCCTGACCGGCCTGCTGAACCGGCGGGCGATGGATGAACACCTCCAAGCGGCGTTCGACCGCTTTCACGGCACGAACCATCCGGCATCGCTGCTGTTGATCGATATCGACCATTTCAAGCGGATCAACGACCAATACGGGCACCCTGCCGGCGACGCCGTCATCTGCCATATCGCGGCGTTGATACGCCAGGTCGCGGGCAAGAGCGACACGACCACCCGCTACGGCGGCGAGGAATTCCTGGTCCTGCTGCCGGAAGCCGAAATCCAGGACTCGGTGCTTCTGGCCGAGCGATTGCGCAGCTGCCTGGCCGAAACTTCGGCTTTGTATGAGGCGCAGCCCATTCGCTGCCAGGTAAGCATCGGCGTTGCCGAACTGCAGGCCGGCGACATCAGCTACAGCGATTGGTTGCGCCGCGCCGACCGGGCGCTATACGAGGCCAAGCAGACGGGACGCGACCGGATCGTTATCGGACGTTGAGGCCACCGCGCCGCGCGCCTCAAACCAGATAACTCAGCGCGGCCTTGCCCGCCCCCGCCGCGCCCAGGACGATCGCCACGTACCATGGCCACTTCTGCCCCTTGGCGATGATGGCGATCGTCGCCACCGCGATGCTTATGTGCACCAGCGTCGCGGCCAGGGTCAGGCCATGGTGCTTTTCCTCGTGCTTGTTGCTGGCCTCGAGTTTCTCGTCGCGCTTGTGCTCGAGCTCTTCGGCTTTTTTCTGCAGGTCCCGGGTCTGGCCTTCATAGCGCGCAGCCTGCTTGCGGTAGTCGCCGGCGTGCTCCGAGTTCGTGTCCGCCGCAATGGCATACAAGTGCTGCTTGATGCTTTTGGCCTGGTAGTAGGCCCATTGGTCGCTGGCCTGGGCCTGCATGAGCACGGCCTCGTTCTTCTCGGAAATCGCCTTCCCCGTCTCGATGGTCTCCAGGCTGGCGATCACCGCCGCCAGCACGGCCAGCACCGCAATGGTGGCCGACACCTTGACCATGAAATTGTTGCCGGTGTGCACCGCGTGCTCGGCATGTTCGGCATGCTCGATATGTTCGTTTGCCAGTTCTTCCATCGTGGATCCCCGTCGTCGTGGACGAAATTAGAAATTTTTATTGAACAGCTCGTTTTTTTGGGCCTGCCCCGCGCCAGGCCCTGGATCAGGCCAGGCGCAGGAAATAGAACGTCTCGACGCCGTCGATCACGCCCTGGCCCGCGAAACTGATTAGCCGGCCCTGTTCGTCCGTGCGCACGAGTTTGAAGACGACCGCAGGCGCGCCGTCGCCGGCCGCAAAGCAAAGAAACCCGTCGACCATCTTCCAGCGGCCCACTGCGTCGGTTCCCGGATTCTCCAGCAGCTCTTGCTGGGCCAGCACCAGCGCGGGCGAGAGCAGGCGTCCATTGAGGTCGAAGAATTTCCAGGCGCTGCCTTGCAACTGCGCGGCCGTCAGCGCGGGGCCTTCGGTATAGCTGGCCAGGATGGCCTGCAGTTCCGCTTGATCGTTGTCCATATGCTGCTCCTCATGAGTAAAAGTTCGTGCCGCCGCATTCGACGGCATTTGCGCCAACGCCGCAACGACGTCGGCGACGACCGGCTCCCACTGCCCCATGGCGGGCTGGTGGAAAAGACGCGCCGTCGGGTACCACGGGCTGTCCGTTCGATTCAGCAGCCAGCGCCAGCAGCCGTCGTAGCGCGACAGGATCCAGACCGGCCGGCCCAGCGCACCCGCCAGATGCGCCATCGCCGTGTCGACCGTGATGACCAGATCCAGGCCGGCGACCAGCGCCGCGGTATCGGCGAAATCGCGTATCTCGCCCGTCCAATCGACAAGGCGGAATCCCTCGCGCGATGCCTGCGCCGCCGCGGCCGATTCGCCGATCTGCAGGCTGACGAACTGAACGCCGGGAACGGCCGCGAGCGGCGCAAGCTGGGCAAGCAGCAGGCTGCGGCGCGCATCGAACGGGCGCCCCCTGGCGCCGGCCCAGACCAGCCCCACTTTGAGTCCGGGCCGCGGCAGGCCGGGCAAGGCCGCCAGCCGCCGCGACCAGGCCGCAGCCGCGGCCGCATCGACAAACAGATACGCCGTTTGCCCCGGGATCGTCTCCAGCGTCGTGCCGAACAGCGCCGGCAAGGAACGCATCGACACCTGAAAGTCGAACACCGTGTTCGCGAACATGCGATCGACCACCTCGACGCCCGGCAACGACGAACGCAGCAATCCGAGCAGGGGAGACGGGACGAGCAAGGTGACGTGCGCTCCGCGCGCAAGCGCCATCGGAACATAGCGGGCGAACTGCAGGCTGTCGCCATAGCCGTCGTCCGCGAAGATCACCAGCCGCTTGCCCGCAAGAGGCTCGCCTTCCCAGTCGGGGCAGGTGACCGCGGCCAGCTCGTCGCGCTTCCCGTACCGCTGGAAATACCTGCGAAATGCCTCGAAGCCGCGCGGCAAGTCGCCGGCGCGCAATAGCGCCATGGCGCGGCCGAGGTGAACCGGGGCGTAGTCCGGCTTGATCTCCAGGGCGCGGTCGTAGCTCGCCACCGCCTCTTCGAGCCGGCGCAGATCGTACAAGGCCACGCCGCGATTGCGAAAGGCTTCGGCATCGGGCTTGAGCGCCAGCGCGGCGTCGTAGCCGGCCACCGCCTCTTCGAACCGGCCCTGCTTGTACAGGACCGTGCCGCGGTAATAGAGCGCTTCGAACAGATCCGATTCGAGCGCGATGGCCTGCTCGAAGCTCGCCAGCGCGTCGTCCAGGCGCTGCTGTTCGACAAGCCGGACGCCTTGATTGACGAGCGCTACCGCATCGTCGACCTGGCTCGGGCCGGGCACGGCGGGCGTGTCACCGTCTTTCAACGAAAACTCCTCGAATCATGCGATCACCCCCAGCTCGCGCAGCGTGGCGCGCTGCGCGGCGTCGAACCCCGCCGCCGCCAATACGGCGTCGGTGTGCTCGCCCAGCGTCGGCGCACGCCGCGCGATGGCGCCTGGGTTCTCCGACAGCAGCGGAAAGATCGCCGGCTGCTCGACCTCGATGCCGCTGGCCGCCTTGACCGTGGCGATGGCGGCGCGGGCGCGGTAGTGCGGATCGCCGGCGATGTCGGCCACGGTATAGATGCGGCCGCAGGGCACGCCGGCTTCGCGCATGGCCTCGAGCACCTCGGTGATCGTGCGCTGCCCCGTCCAGTCGCCGATGGCGGCGTCCAGCTCGGCGACGCGCCGCGCGCGTCCGTCGTTGCGCGCCAGGTCGGGATCGCCGCCCAGGTCGGATCGGCCGATCTGGTCCATCAGGCGGCCGAAGATGCCGTCGCCGTTGCCGGCGATGAGCACGTAGCCGTCCTTGCAGAGATAAGCGTTGGAAGGCGCGATGCCAGGCAGCGCCGCGCCCGCCGGCTCGCGCACGGCGCCGAACACCGAGTATTCGGGCAACAGGCTCTCGGTCAGGTTGAAGATGCTCTCGAACAGGGCGGCGTCGATCATCTGGCCCTGCCCGCCGCGCGCATCGCGCTGGTACAAGGCCAGCAGCACGCCCAATGCGCCGTGCAACCCGGCCACGGTGTCGCCGATGGAGATGCCGGCGCGCACCGGCGCCCTGCCCGGCTCGCCGCTGAGATAGCGCAGGCCCGCCATGGCCTCGCCGATGGCGGCAAAGCCCGGCTCGCCGGCCTTGGGCCCCGTCTGGCCGTAGCCCGAGATGCGCAGCATGATCAGGCGCGGGTTGGCCGCGTGCAGGGTCTCCCACGACAGGCCCCATTTTTCCATCGTGCCGGGGCGGAAATTCTCGATCAGCACGTCGGCCTGGGCCGCCAGGGCGCGCACCACGGCCTGACCCTCGGCTTTGCGCAGGTCCACGCACACCGACTGCTTGCTGCGCGACTGGGCTTCCCACCACACCGAGGTGCCCTCGTGCAGCATGCGCCATTTGCGCAAAGGGTCGCCTTGCCCGGGCGGTTCGATCTTGATGATTTGAGCGCCGAAATCGGCCAGGGTCTTGGCCGCGAAAGGGGCCGCGATCAGCTGGCCCAGCTCCAGCACGCGGACGCCGGACAGTATCTGCTCCGCCATTTTTTTCCTCCCTCGGCCTTGGTCTTGATGCTCTCGATGCGTCGGAAACAGTCTACACGGGCCGCCGCTCAGGCAGACGCCCGGGCGGCGGCGACGCGGCGCGCCAGCATGGCGTCGAAGGCGTCGCAGATCTTGCGCACGTACGCATTCTTGTACTCGTAGACGCCGCCCGCCTCTTCCGGATGCGCCAGCATGGTGGCGTTGGCCTCGAACACCAGCACCCTGCCGTCGGGCAGCACGGAAAAATCCACGCCGCCGTAGTCCAGATCCAGGGCGCGCCCGATGGCCTCGACGGCCGCCATGGCCTTGTCGCCCAGAACCCGCCGCGGGTCGGCCAGGAAGGCCTCTTCCTCGCGGCGCTTCCAGGCTTCGTGCTGCATGCCCGCGGTGTCGTGATGCACGACCCAATGGCTGCCGACGGCCATGTGGTATGCATAGGGCTGGCGGTCGACGAAGAGAACGCGGTACTTGCGAAAACCGCCGTCGGCCGAGGCGTAATCCACATAGTCGGTCAGGTAGTAATAGGGCGAAGGCCAGGGCTCGAAGCCGGCGAGGTCCGCTTTCGACTCCCGCTTTTCCAGATGGTCGCCGCCGTGCGAGCCGATGGGCCGCAGCAAAATGGGAAAGCGGTCTTGCGGCAAGGCATTCAAGGTGCCGCGCAAGGCGGCGAACCCGACGCGGTCGGTGCGCGGCACGACGACGTGCTCCAGGCCGCCGAGCAGATCGGGAATCCGATGCCGGGCCGTGCGCGCGACGGCTTGCGCGGCGTTGATCAAGGGCTTGCCGCAGGTCTTCAGGAAGCGCGCCATGGGCTCGGCGACAGGACCCATCACGTCCGGATCGCCGATCGCATTGAAGACCAGATCGTAGTCGGGCAACTGCGCCAGCTCTTCGGGCCGGGCGTACTCGATCACGCAGACGATGCGCGTGACGGACTTCTGCGGCAGCAGGTATTCGACGGGAATATTGCCCAGCCCCGCGCCCCACAGCACCAGCACCGTCATGCGCGGGTCGGCGGCATGATCCACGTACACGGCCTTGCTGCCGTAGACCACGTCGCGATGCTTCTTCACGGCGGCGAAATCGCCGCGCGCCTCGAAGATGGACGCCAGGTTCATGTGGACTTCGATCTGGCCGGGGTCGACTTCCAGCGCCGCCCGGTACCAGATCAGCGCCTCGTCGTAGTGCTTGAGGTCGTAATAGATCGTGCCCACGTTCAGCAGGGCCTGGGCATAGGCGGGCCTGCATCCGAGCGCCGCCGCATAGCAGTCCAGGGCCTCCTGCGCCTTGCCCATGCGCTTATAGGCCACGCCCATATTGTTGTGGGCCTCGGCATGATCCGGCTGCAGCGCCACGACCCGTCGAAAGCTCGCGACGGCCTCGTCCGGCTCGCCCAGCGCCATCAAGGTCAAACCCAGATTGTTGTGGCTGCCGGCGTGATCGGGATGCTCGCCCAGCAAGCGCCGATAGGCCTGCGCGGCCTCGCGGTACTGCCCGCTTTCCTGCAGCAGGCAGGCGCGCCGGAACTCCTGTTCGAGCCTGCCTTGATCCATGTTGTCAGGCATGCCGCTTGCGGTAGTCGTGCATGAATTCCACCAGCGCCTCGACGGCCTCGATCGACACGCCGTTGTAGAGCGAGGCCCGCATGCCGCCGACCGAGCGATGGCCGTTCAGCCCGGAAAATCCCGCCTGCGAAGAGGCTTCCAGAAACTGCTTTTCCGCTTCGGGCGTCGCCATGTTGAAGACGACGTTCATGATCGAACGATGGGCCGCGTCGGCGCGGCCGCGATAAAACCCGTCGCTGCCGTCGACTGCCGCATAGAGCAGTTCGGCCTTGCGGCGGTTGATCGCGTCCATTTTGTCCAGCCCGCCCACGTCCTCGCGCAGCCAGCGCGTGGCCAGCATGACGGCGTAGATGGCGAAGACGGGCGGCGTGTTGTAGATGGAATGCGCCGCGGCGTGAGGACGGTAATCCATGAACTCGGGCAGGCGGTCGGCAGGCACCTTGTTCATGAACGCGTCGCGCACCACCACGACGGTCACGCCGGCGGGGCCGAGGTTTTTCTGCGCATGCGCATAGATGAGGTCGTAGCGCCGCGCCTCGCAAGGCCGCGAGAGAAAATCCGAAGACATGTCGCACAGGCGCGGCACGTCGTCGCGACCCATGGTTTCCCGGAACTGCACGCCGTCCACCGTCTCGTTGGAGATGTAGTGGAAGTACGGCGCCTCGGGCGAAAGCGCCAGGTCTTGCGCGCGCGGCAGCACCTTGAAGCCGGCGTCCTTGCCGCTCCAGGCCACGTCGATGCGGTGATGCTTGCCGGCCGCGGCAAGCGCCTTGCCGCTCCAGTAGCCCGTGTGCAGGTATTCGGGCGCCGGCCCGTGCGGGCTGGCAAAAGCCATGGGAAACGTGAAGAACTGCTGGGTCGCCCCGCCCTGCAGGAACAGCACCTGGTATCCGTCGGGCAGGCCCAGCAGCGTGCGCACGTTGCGCTCGGCTTCGGCCACGACCTCGGCGAACCACGCCGAGCGGTGGCTGATGCCCAGCACCGACATGCCGACTTCCGGCACGCACAGCATGGACTCGTGCAGCTGTTGAAGAATCTTTTCCGGCAAGGCTCCCGGACCGCCGGAGAAATTTCGGGCATTGCGCAGTCGTACGGCTTCCAGCATGGTCAGGCTCCTGAGGCTCGCGCGGCGCAGTCGGCGAGCATGGCCTGGAAGGCCGCGAATACCTTGTGCATTTGCGATTTCTTATAGGGATAAATGTCTTCGGGGTCCATGTCGTGCACGATGCCGCAGGTATCCGCCTCGAACACCAGCAGCTCGCCGCGGGGCGTCTCGCCGCAATCGATGATCACGTAGTCCAGGCCCACCCGCTCGTGAAAGGTGCGGAAGGCCTGCGCGTGGCGCGCGCCGAATCCTTCGTCGAAAGTGCGCATGACCGCGCCTTCCTCGGCGCGGTTCGCCGCGCTTTCTTGCATGTCGGCATTGAGGTAGTGCACCATCCAGCGCCGCGAGATGCCCAGGTGCGCCAGATAAGGCGTGCCCCGCATCAGCACGACGCGGTACTTGCGGTACAGCTCGTCGCGGTCGCGGTAGTCGACGAACTGCGACACGAAGAAGTCGTCGCCCTGCGTTGTCTCGAGATAAGCCGTCAATGCGTCCGCCGCGTCGATTTTCGCCAGGCCCTCGCCGGCATTGGAATCGACGGGCCGCACCAATACCGGAAACTGCGCTTCGGGCAGCACGTCCTGCAGGTTCGCCGCGCCGCGCGCCAGTTCTTCCAGGGCCAGGCGGTCGGTGCGCGCCAGCGCGGGAGACACGATGCCGGGTGCGCCGCGCAAGGCCGCGTGCAGGCCGTCGCGCGAAGTCTTGAGCACTTTTCCGGGATGGTTGAGCACCGGCGTATGCCACCTGCCCAGGGGCTCGACCAGGCCTTGCAGCAGCTTGCGGTTGCCGACGTTCTCGCCCACGGCGACCATGGCCAGGTCATGCGGCGGCAAGGACTTGGGCACCGGGATGCCCGGCCCCAGGTACAGCAGGTGCAGGTCGATGCTGGAGTCGGCGACCAGGAACTCCAGCGGCGTGTTGGCCATGAAGTCGCCCGGCCCCACGAACACCAGCAGCCTGAGCGTGACCGGCTGCCGTTTGGCCGGCATGAAATAGACCTGCCGGGCCTGCAGGGCATAGCCCTGCATGGCAAGCGATTGTTCGCGCTGGCCGTTGAGCAGCAGCACCATGGACAAGTCGAGCATGGCGTGCGCGTCGTTCGGCGTCTCTTCGAGACGCCTGACCAGCTCATGCTGCAAAGAGGTCAAGTCCTGCTTGCGGAAGGCGCGGGTGATGAGCTCGGCCTTGCCGATGAGCGGCGGATTGGATGTGGTGGTCATGGGATGATCAAAGGCCGGCGCGGGCCGCCGTGCGTTCGCCGATCTGCAGCACGGCGTCGACGAGACGATCGACGTCGGCCGTGCCCGTGCGATGGTTGACGATGGCCGCGCGTATCGCCACCTTGCCATCCACCGTCGTGGTCGAAGGCGCGGCGACGCCCGATTCATGCAAGGCCACGACGATGGCCTCGTTGAGACGATCGGCCTGCGGCGCATCGAATCCCGCGGGCAGATAGCGGAAGCACACGATGTTCAGGCTCACGGGCGCCAGCAGCTCGAACACCGGTTCGGCCTGCACGCGCGCCGCCAGATGGCGGGCCACCCGGCAGCTGTTGGCGATGCTGCGCCCCAGCGCGTCGGCGCCATACACCTGCAAGGTGAACCAGGTCTTCAAGGCACGGAAACCGCGCGACAGGTCCGGCCCGAAATCGCAGGGCCAGGGCGAGTCGCCCGCGATGCCGCGGGTCTCGCGCTTCAGGTACGCGGCATCGGCGGCGAACGTGTCCAGGTGCTGCTGCCCGTCGCGCACCAGCACGAAGCCCGCGTCGTAAGGCACCTGCACCCATTTGTGGAAATCGAATGCGATGGAGTCGGCGCGCTCGATGCCCGCGAGCTGGGGCGCCAGTTCGGGCGACAGCATGGCCATCGCGCCGAAAGCGCCGTCGACGTGCATCCACGCGCCTTCCTGCCGCGCGATGTCGGCCAGCTCGGACAAGGGATCGACAGCGCCGACGTCCACCGTGCCGGCGCTCCCCACGACGAGAAACGGCGTATAGCCCGCCTGCCTGTCGGCGGCGATGGCTGCCCGCAAGGCCTGGGGCTGCATGCGGAAATCGGCGTCGATCGGAATCAGGCGCAGCGCATCGGTGCCCAGCCCCGAAAGATCCATGGCCTGAGAAACGCAGCCGTGCGCGCTCACCGAGGCATAAGCCACCAGCCGCTGCGCCTGCGCCGCCAGGCCCTTGCTGCGCACCTGGGCGCCCAGCCGCGCGCGGCTGGCCACCAGCACGCCGATCAGATTGGCCGTGGACGTGCCGGTGACGAACACGCCGCTGGCCGATTCGGGAAAACCGAACAGATCGCGCATCCAGCGCGTGATCTGGCGCTCGACCTCGAGCGGGATCTGATTGCGCCCGCCCACATTGGCGTTGAGCCCCGCCGCCAGGGTTTCGGCAAGCATGCCCACGGCCGTGCCGCCGCCCTGCACCCAGCCCATGAAGCCGGGATGCACATTGCCCACCCCGTAGGGCAGGATTTCGCTCATGAAGCGCTCGTGGATCTCGCCCAGATCGGAAGCTGCGCGCGGCAAGTCCTGGGAGAAACGCCCGCGCACGGCGTCGGGGGCCGGCTGCCATACGGGACGCTCGCGCAGCGTGGCCAGATAGTCGAACATGTCGTCGAGCATCCGGTGGCCCTGGCGTCGCAAGGCCGTCCAATCGGCGGGGTCCAGAGAGTCTTGGTTGGGAACGGCGCCGACGGCGTTTCCGGTCATGAAATTTCCTTGCCGCGCGCACCTCGCACGGTTTGTTGCCATCTTGCCATCCGATCTCGCACTCAAATTCGCCGAACGCACGGCCACATGGGCTTTATTTCGCGATTTTAGGGCCTATCATCGCTACAGGCTGAAAACCCCCTGTCAGCCGGGCAAAACGATGGGCGTCCACCCTGGAAGGAGGTCTCTCCATGAAATCCGCAATCCGGCTGCTTGCAGGCGCCTGCCTGGCCGTCGCCTGCGCCGGCCTCGCCGCCGCGGGCGAATTGATCGACCTGCCCACGCGCCCCGGGGTCACCCAGGGGGTGTACTTCGACTCGGCCTCGGCTCACCCGTCGTGGGTCCTGATCCTGTTCGCGGGCGGGGACGGCCGCATCGCCCTGGCGCAATCGGGGGCCCGCCGCGCCGGCAATTTCGTCATCAAGACCGCGCCCTACTGGATCAGATCGGGGCAGGCCGCGGTCATGTTCGATACCCCTTCCGACCAAGACTCCGGCATGGACGACGCCTTCCGGCTGAGCCAGCAAGCCGCGCAGGACATCTCGGCCGCCGTGGCGGCGGCGCGTCAACGCTACCCCGGCGCCAAGGTCGCGCTCCTGAGCACCAGCCGCGGCACCATCACCGTCGGCAACGTGCTCAAGCGCGATCCGGCCCTGGCCGATGCCTACATCCTCACCTCGCCGGTGACGCAGGCCCACCGCGGCCAGCCGGGCCTCTCCGCCATGAAATGGCCCGGCAACAAGGCACGGGTGCTCGTCGTCTCCAACGAGCATGACGGCTGCTTCGTGTCGCCGTTCGGCGCGGCGAAATCCATGGCCGCGGCCAACGGCTTCGATTTCATCGCCGCGTCCAGCTCGGCCGCGCGGGGAGACCAATGCGGCCCCAAATCGCCGCACGGCTATCTGGGCATCGAGGACTCAGTGCTGGACGCCATCCGCAAGTGGCTGATGCCGGCGTCCTGAGGCCCGGCGAGGGGAGGTCCGGCCGACTACAATTCACCCCATGAGTACGAACACCCCCGATTCCCTCCAGCCGCCGGCGGCCCTGTCCGACGGCGTGCAGGCGGCGCTGGCCCAGTCCGGCCACGCGCCCGCCAGCCCCGGCGCCGCGCACATCCGCAGCTTCGTGCACCGCCGCGGGCACATCACCCAAGGCCAGCGCGACGCGCTCGAACACCTGCTCGACAAGTGGTCCATTGCCTACGCGCCGCGCACGCTCGACGCCGCGACCGCCTTCGGCCGCCAGGCTCCCCTGATCCTCGAAATCGGCTTCGGCATGGGCGAAACCACCGAGAAGATCGCTCTCGCCCGGCCCGAAGACAACTTCCTGGGCGTGGAGGTCTTCAACGCCGGCGTGGGCTCGCTCCTGCGCCGCATCGAAGGCTCGGCCATCCCCAACCTGCGCATCGTCCAGCACGACGCCGTGGAAGTGGTGCGCGACATGATCGCCCCCGCCACGCTGGCCGGCGTGCACGTGTATTTTCCCGATCCCTGGCCCAAGAAGCGCCATCACAAGCGCCGCCTCATACAGCCGGCCTTCGTGGCGCTGCTGGCCAGCCGCATCGCCCCCGGCGGCTATCTGCACTGCGCCACCGACTGGCAGGAATACGCCGCGCAGATGCTCGAAGTGCTGGGCGCCGAACCCTTGCTGCGCAACAGCTGCGCCGACTACGCGCCGCGCCCCGATTACCGGCCGCAGACCAAATTCGAAACCCGCGGCCTGCGCCTGGGCCACGGCGTGTGGGACCTGATCTTCAAGCGCGCCTGAACGCGCCACCGTCATCCAATCGAGGAAGGCACATGCTGTACCCGCCTATCGAACCCTATCGCAAAGGCATGCTGGATACCGGCGACGGCCACCAGATCTACTGGGAGCTGTGCGGCAATCCGCAAGGCAAGCCCGCCGTGTTCCTGCATGGCGGCCCGGGCAGCGGCTGCACCCCGGCGCATCGACAGCTCTTCGATCCCGAGCGATACCAGATCCTGCTCTTCGATCAGCGCGGCTGCGGCCGTTCGCGGCCGCATGCCAGCCTGGACAACAACACGACCTGGCATCTGACCGCCGACATGGAACGGCTGCGCACCGAGATCGCGGGCGCGGAAAAATGGCTGGTGTTCGGCGGCTCCTGGGGCTCGACGCTGGCCCTGGCCTATGCGCAACAGCACCCCCGGCACGTCAGCGAACTGGTCGTGCGCGGCATCTTCGGCCTGCGCCGCGCGGAGCTGCGCTGGTTCTACCAGGAAGGCGCGTCATGGCTCTTCCCCGACTATTGGGAGGACTACCTTGCCCCCATCCCGGTCGAAGAGCGCGGCGACCTGATCGCGGCCTACCGCAAGCGGCTCACCGGCGACGACCCGGTCGAACGGCTGCGCACCGCCAAGGCCTGGAGCCTCTGGGAAGGCCGGACCATCACCCTGCTGCCCAGCGCCAGGCATCAGCAAAGCCATGCCGACGACCAGAACGCATTGGCCTTCGCGCGCATCGAGAACCACTATTTCGTGCATGACGGCTTCATGGAGTGCGACGGCCAATTGCTGCGCGACGCGCACAAGCTGCACGGCATTCCCGGCACCATCATCCAGGGCCGCTACGATGCCTGCACGCCGGCGCGCACCGCCTGGGAGCTGCACAAGGCCTGGCCGCAGGCCGTCTTTCACCTCGTGCCCGACGCCGGCCATGCCTTCGACGAGCCCGGCACCCTGGCGCGCCTGATCGAAGCCACCGACACCTACGCGAGCCGCTGATGCAGATCACCCTCAATGGCGCTTCGCGCGAATTGCCCGCAAGCCTGACCGTGACCGGCTTGATCGAGCTGCTGGGCTATGTGGGCAAGCGCGTCGCCGTGGAACGCAACGGCGAGATCGTGCCCAGGAGCCGGCACGCGGACACGTCGCTGCAGGACGGCGACCAGATCGAGATCGTGGCGGCCGTCGGCGGCGGCTGATCCGGCATTGCCGAGATCGATGCACCGGCCGGCGCACCGATCGGCGCATCAGCGCCCGCCGAGGCGCCCCATGCCCTTCATGGCGCCCATGGCGCGCATCATCTTGCCAATGCCGCCCTTCTTCATCATCTTCATCATGCCCTGCATCTGCTCGAACTGATTGAGCAGCTTGTTGACCTCTTGCACCGGCACGCCGGCGCCCGCGGCGATGCGGCGCTTGCGCGAGGCCTTGAGGAGTTCGGGCTTGGCGCGCTCGCCCGGGGTCATGGAATTGAGGATGCCCTCGGTGCGGCGCATCTGCTTCTCGGCCTGGCCGCCCTGCAGCTGGCCCGCCGCCTGCTGGAACTGCGCCGGCAGCTTTTCGAGCATCGAGCTCATGTCGCCCATTTTCTTGACCTGGGCGATCTGGTCGCGGAAATCGTTGAGGTCGAACTTGTTGCCCGACTTGATCTTGGCCGCGAGCTTCTGCGCCTCGGCGACGTCGATGTTCTTCTGCGCCTGCTCCACCAGCGACACGATGTCGCCCATGCCCAGCACGCGCTGCGCCATGCGGTCGGGGTGAAAGGGCTCCAGGCCGTCGAGCTTTTCCGACACGCCCACGAACTTGAGCGGCTTGCCGGTGACGTGCCGCACCGACAGGGCCGCGCCGCCGCGCGCGTCGCCGTCCAGCTTGGTGAGCACCACGCCCGTCAGCGGCAGCGCGTCGGCGAAGGCGCGCGCGGTGTTGACCGCGTCCTGGCCCTGCATGGCGTCCACCACGAACAGCGTTTCGATCGGGCGCACCAGATCGTGCAGCGCGCGGATCTCGCGCATCATCGCTTCGTCGATGCCCAGGCGGCCGGCCGTGTCGAGGATGAGCACGTCGTAGTGATGGCGCTTGGCGTGATCCACCGCGTTGCGCGCGATGTCCTCGGGCTTCTGGCTCGGGTCGGACGGCAGGAAGTCCACGCCCGCCTGCGCGGCCACGGCCTTCAGCTGGTCGATGGCGGCGGGACGGTAGACGTCGGCGCTCACCACCAGGACTTTCTTCTTGCCGGTGGGGCGGCCGTTGCTGGTGTGGCCGCCCTCGGCCAGCCAGCGGGCCAGCTTGCCGGTGGTGGTGGTCTTGCCCGCGCCCTGCAGGCCGGCCATGAGAATGACGGCCGGCGGCTGCATGGCCAGCGACAGCTCGGCCGCGGCCGGGCCGAGGTCGGCGCCCATGAGGCCGGCCAGTTCCTTGTGCACCACGCCCACCAGGGCCTGGCCGGGCGTCAGGCTGCCGGCCACCTCTTCGCCCAGCGCTTTTTCTTTCACGCGGGCCACGAAATCGCGCACCACCGGCAGGGATACGTCGGCCTCAAGCAGGGCCATGCGCACTTCGCGCAGCATCTCCTGGGTGTTGGCTTCGGTCAGGCGCGCTTCGCCGCGCAGCGTCTTGACGACGCGCGAAAGTCGTTGAGTCAGATTGTCGAGCATGGGGAAATAGAGCCGTTACGCTTACACTAGCCGGCTGAACCGGAACCTTTTTACCGCCGGGCCGCCCCAAGGTGAGCCGCCCCTTCGAGGGGTGGCAAGCCAAGGGCGCAGCGTGGGGGTACTTCTTTATGTCGCTGGGTATTGTATTTCACGCCATCTCGGCCCTGGCCTACGCCCTGCTGGGCGCCGGCCACACCCGCCGCCTGCTGCGCGACGGCAATGCCGAACACGTCGGCCAGACCGCCCGGATATGCCTGCTCGGCGCCCTGGCGCTGCAAGCGGCCGCCCTGGTCCTGAGCCTGCAAAAGGACGGCCAGCTCTTCATAGGCTGGGCGCTGGCCCTGTCGGCCGCCGTCTGGCTGGGGCTGGTGATTTACTGGATCGAAGGCTTTTTCATCCGCCTGGACGGCCTGCAGCTGCTGCTGATCCCGGCGGGCTTCCTGACCACGCTGCTGGCCGCGCTGTTCCCGGAAGGCGTCATCGTGCCGCACGCCGGCAATGCCTGGTTGCGCGCCCACCTGGTCATTTCGCTGGCGGCCTACGGCCTGATCACCATCGCCGCCCTGCAGGCCATGCTCATGTCCCTGCTCGACCGGCATCTGCGCCTGCACGAATCCAAAGAGGACCAGCGCGGCCTGGTGGCGCGGGTGCTCGACGTGCAGCCGCCCCTGCTGGTGCAGGAAAGACTGCTGTTCCGGCTGATCGGCGTGGGCTTCGCCGTGCTGACGCTGGCGATGATCACCGGCTCCGTGGCGTCGATGCAGCTGATCCATCGCGTCCTGCCCTTCGACCATAAAACCGTGTTCACCGTGCTGTCGTGGGTCACCTTCGGCGGCCTGCTGGCGGGCCGCCACCTGCGCGGCTGGCGCGGCCGCGCGGCGCTGCGCTGGACGCTGACCGGCTTCGTATTCCTGATCCTGGCCTACACAGGCAGCCGGTTCGTGCTCGAAATGATTCTGCATCGAGGCTTGAAATGAGACCCCCACGCCCACTACGTTCGCTGCCCCTCGATGGGGCGTTCAGCCCCCTCGGGGCGGCCCGGCGGAGGCTGAAATGAAGTTCGTAACCTGGCTACTCATCATCCTCGCGGCCATGACGGTCTCGCGCATGATCAACGCCCGCAATGCCGCGGCTCGCCGCTCGGCTGCGCAGCCCGGCAGGGCTCCGGCCTCCAACGGCATCGAGGCCATGGTGAGCTGCGCTCACTGCGGCATCTACATGCCCCGCTCCGAGGCCCTGCTCATCGGCAAGCGCACCTGGTGCTGCGAAGACCATGCGCGGCTCGGGCCCAGCGCCGATCGGCATTCCTGAGGCCGCCGCAAGCGCAGGAAGCAAGGAAGCCACATGCAGACCTTCGCACTCGATCGCCACGGCTGGCTGCGGCCCGGCCTTTCGCGGCCCGGCCCCTCGGTGCAATGCCTGCCTTCGCCCAATTCGGACGCGCGGCCGGCAGGGGCCGCCGTGTCGCTGCTGGTCATCCACAACATCAGCCTGCCGCCCAACCGCTTCGAAGGCCCGTGCGTGGCCGACCTGTTCCTGAACCGGCTCGACTACGGCTCGCACCCCTGGCTCGAACGCCTGCGCGGGCTGCGCGTGTCGGCGCATTTTTTCGTGCGCCGCGACGGCAGCGTGCTGCAATTCGTCTCGACCGAAGACCGGGCCTGGCACGCGGGCATATCGAGCTTCAAGGGCCGCGAGCGCTGCAACGATTTTTCCATCGGCATCGAGCTCGAGGGCGCGGACGCCGTGCCTTACGACGACCGGCAATACGACACCCTGTCGCGGCTGGCGCCGCTGCTGCGCGACCGCTATCCCCTGGCCGACGTGCGCGGCCACGAACACATCGCCCCCGGCCGCAAGACCGACCCCGGCCCCGCCTTCGACTGGCGGCGCTTCGGCCATGAAAGCGGCTACGCCCGCCGGGCCATGCCGTCGTTTTAAACATCCGCCGCCGAGCGCGGCCATTCATCGGGAATCGTCATCATGCTGAAGATCTGGGGCCGACTGAGTTCGGTCAATGTGCAGAAAGTCATGTGGACCGTGCGCGAGCTGGCGCTGCCGCACGAACGCATCGAGGCCGGCGGCCAGTTCGGCGTGGTCGACACGCCCGCATACCTGCGCATGAATCCCAACGGGCAGGTGCCCGTCATCGACGACGGCGGCTTCGTGCTGTGGGAATCGAACGCCATCGTGCGCTACCTGAGCTCGCGCTACGGCGAAGGCACGCTGTGGCCCGCCGACCCCCGCGCCCGCGCCGACACCGACCGCTGGATGGACTGGCAGACCTCGGAATGGCAGCCGTCCATGGTGCAGGCCTTCCTGGGGCTGATCCGCACGCCGGAGGAAAAGCGCGATCACGCCGCCATCGCGGCGTCGGTCGCCAAGGCCAACGCCAAGGCGCTGGTGCTGGAGCAAACCCTGCAAGGCCGGGAATTCGTGGGCGGCTCGCAGATCACGATGGGCGACATCGTGCTGGGCTGCGCGGCGCACCGCTGGCTGGGCATGCCGATGGAACGCCCTGCCACGCCGGCCTTGTCGGCCTGGTATCGGCGCCTGATGATGCGGCCCGCGGTGCAGGGAATCCTGACGCTGCCGCTGAAATGACGGCAGGCCGCCAGGCCCGCGGCGGCGCGATTCAGGCCGCGGGCGCAAGCGGCCCGGTATCGAGCGCCGCCGTCATGTAGTCCGTGAACGCCTGCACCTTGAACGAAGGGCGCGGCCCGCCGGGAAAGACGGCATGCACCTCCACCGGCTCCAATGCATAGCCGGCCAAAAGGGCGACCAGCGCGCCGGACCGCAGTTCCGCCGCGCACATGGCGGCCGACACCTGGGCAATGCCCAGGCCGGCCAGCGCGCTGGCATAGCGGCCGGGCGCCGAGTCCGTCTGGATGCGGCCAGCCACGTCGACCGAAATGATCGTGCTGCGCCGCTTGAAGAGCCAGCTCTCCCGGCCAACTCCATTCGAACCGACGATGCAGTCGTGGTTTGCCAGATCGGCGGGGTGCCTGGGCATGCCGCGGGCCTTCAAATACGCGGGCGCCGCGACGACGAACCTGGGCAGCATCGCAAGCTTGCGCGCGCCGAAAGTCGAGTCCGCAAGCCGGCCGAGCCGGATCGCGACATCCACCCCTTCGGCGACCAGATCCTGGTAGGCATCGGATACGCGCAGATCCACCCGCAGCAGCGGATAGCGCGCCAGGAATCCGGGCAGGCGCGGAATCACCTCCCGCATGCCGAACACCACCGGCAGCGCCACGCGGATAGTGCCGCGCAGCGAATCGATGCCGCGCGCGGCATCCTCGGCCTCGTCCAGATCGGCAAGGACGGCGCGCGCCCTGTCGAGGAACTTCTCCCCGGCCGCCGTCAAGGTCAGCCGCCGCGTGGTACGCAGCAAAAGCTTCACGCCCAGCCGGGCCTCCAGCTCGCCGACGATCCGCGACACCGAGGGCTGCGACAGATTCATGTCGCGGGCGGCGCGCGTGAAGCTGCCGCTTTCGCCGACCCGCACGAAGACGGTCAGTTCCTGCAGCCGATCATTCATTTGATAATTGAATAAATGTTGTCCATTCAAGAGCATAGCTCTGTTCCGGCGGATAGATAACAATCGATCCACCCCCAACTCAGGAACGCCCGCCATGTCTCTGCAAGATCGTTTGGATGCCCTCAAAGCCGATTTCGAAGGCGGGAGGCTCGCCTACAAGCCGAGCCCGGACGTGCTCGACACCATGCATCGCGCCACGGCCGAACTGATTGCCTCCGGCCAGGCGCTCAACGCGAAGAAGGCGGGCGACAAGGCGCCCGAATTCACGCTCAAGGACGCGGACGGCCGACCGGTTTCCTCGGCGCAGCTTCTGGCGCAAGGCCCGCTGGTCGTTTCGTTCTATCGCGGCGTCTGGTGCCCCTATTGCAACCTGGAGCTCCAGGCCCTGCAGGAGGCGTTGCCGCAGATCGAAACCCGGGGAGCCCGGGTTGTCGCCATCTCGCCCCAGACCGCGCCCAACAGCCGCAAGTCCCAGCGCGACAACAGCCTGGCCTTCCCCATCCTGAGCGACGAGAAAAGCCGTGTCGCCGCCGAGTTCGGATTGCGGTTTTCCCTGCCGGACTACCTCGTCGCGCTTTATAAAGGTTTCAAGAACGACCTGCCGGCCTTCAACGATGATCCGGCCTGGGTGCTGCCCATGCCTGCGCGGTACGTCATCGGCAGCGACGGCATCGTCGCCTATGCCGAGGTCAATCCGGACTACACCCAGCGCCCCGACCCGTCGGGACTTCTTCCCGTGCTCGACAAGCTGCAAACGAGCACCACGGCCTGAGCCACCGCCGCCACGTCGACCGTTTGTGCAAACCAGGAAACTCCCATGATCCGCTTCTATTTCCATCCCACGCCCAATCCGGCCAAGGTCGCCCTCTTTCTCGAAGAGACACAACTGCCGTACGAGGTGGTCCCGATCGACACCAGCAAGGGCGAACAGCACCTGGCGGCCTTTCGCGCGATAAACCCCAACGGCAAGGTGCCCGCCATCGTCGACACGCAAGGCCCGGGCGGCAAAGAGGCCCGCATCTTCGACTCCACGGCGATCCTGCTCTACCTCGCGGAGAAGACCGGCAAGCTGCTGGGCTCCGCGCAAGACCGGCCCGAACTGCTTTCCTGGCTGCTGTTCCTGGCCTCCGGGCTCGGGCCGTTCTCGGGCCAGGCCGTCCACTTCCAGCACTCCGCGCCGCAAGGCCTGGACTACGCGGTGAACCGCTATCGGCGCGAGGCGGAACGTCATTACCAGGTCCTGGACGATCATCTCGAAGGACGAGCCTATATCGTCGGCGACACCTACACGATTGCCGACATCTCGGCATGGGGCTGGCTCGACAAGGCCTCGCGCGTGCGCAAGGGCGAGCAAGACCCGCTCGGCCCGTATCCGAATCTGAAGCGTCTTTTCGAGACGGTCGATGCAAGGCCGGCGGTTGCCCGCGCGCGCGAAGTCGGCAAGGATCACGAGTTCAAGAAGGTCAACGACGAAGAGACCAAGCGCGCGCTCTTCCCGTCCAACTATCCCCCGGCCGCGCAAGCCAGCCTCGACTGACCGGCCTGGCTCAACCGCAGAGACAAGCATGACGGATTCCCTCGATTACGTACCCCCGAAAGTCTGGACCTGGGCGCAGCCCAGCGGCGGCCGCTTCGCCAATATCAACCGGCCGATCGCAGGCCCCACGCACGACAAGGAACTGCCGGTCGGCCGGCACCCGCTCCAGCTCTATTCGCTGGGCACGCCCAACGGCGTCAAGGTCACCATCATGCTGGAAGAGCTGCTGGCCCTGGGCCACGCCGGCGCCGAGTATGACGCCTGGCTGATCAACATCGGCGACGGCGACCAGTTCGGCAGCGGCTTCGTCGCGATCAACCCGAACTCGAAGATCCCGGCACTGATGGACCGCAGCGGACCCAAGCCGATACGCGTGTTCGAATCGGGTTCGATCCTGCTGTACCTCGCGGAAAAATTCGGCGCCTTCCTGCCCCAGGACATCGCGGCCCGGACCGAGACCTTGAACTGGCTGTTCTGGCAGATGGGCAGCGCGCCGTATCTGGGCGGCGGCTTCGGTCATTTCTATGCCTATGCGCCCACCAGGATCGAATACGCGATCGATCGCTTCGCCATGGAAGTGAAGCGGCAGCTCGACGTGCTCGACCGGCGCCTGGCCGAAAGCGAATGCCTCGCCGGCGACGACTACACCATTGCCGACATCGCCGTGTTCCCCTGGTACGGCGGGCTGGTAAAGGGATGGCAATACGACGCGGCCGAATTCCTGTCGGTGCAGGACTACAAGAACGTCCAGCGCTGGGCAGAGGCCATCTACGCGAGGCCGGCCGTCAAGCGCGGGCGCATGGTGAACCGCGTGCGGGGCGAGGAGTCCGAGCAGGTGCGCGAGCGTCACGACGCCAGCAACTTCGAGGGCAAGGGCTAGGCCCCCGACAGGGCCCGGGGCAAACCGGCGCTACCAGGCGCCGCGCTGCTCCGGCACGCGTCTTGCCAGCGGTATGACGAGCACGCGGAACGCCGCCAGGAAGGCGAAGACCCAGGCAAGCGTGCGGCCTATGTCGCCGTTGTGCGACAGGATGGCGGTCGCAATGGTGATCGTGCCGATCGAACCGATCTGCAGCGACAGGGTGCGCAGCGCCGCCAGCATCGAAGAGGACTCGGGCGCGAGCTGCAACCCCGCATTGCGCGTCGCCGGATTGATGGTGCCGTTGCCTGCGCCCAGGAAACACGCCGCGCAAGCCAGCCACACATACGGCGGGCTGCCCAGGACGGGCGGCAACGCGAGCAGCACGAACCCGATCACGGTAAGCACGCTGCCCAGATACAAGGGCATGCGATAGCCGGTGCGACGCAGCAGCGCCACGGCGATCAAGGAACAGATCAACGCGGCCAGTCCCTGCGCCGTGAGCAGCGTGCCCGATTGCAGCACGCCGATGTCGTAACGGTTGATGGCATACAAGGGGATCAACGCCATCGCGCCGATGACGATGCCGCTGTAGGTCATGTTCACGAGATTCACCGCCCCGAAATCGCGGCCGTAGATCAGCCGCGGCGCGATGAAAGGCATCTCGGCGCGCCGGATGTGGCGCAGGAAGATCGCGACCATGGCCACCGCGAAAAGCAGCAAGGCCAGCGGCGGCCACACCTCTTCGGCCGAATGTCTCGCCCCCAGCGTGCTGATCGCCAGCATGCCCGCGAGAAGGCCGCAGCCCAGCAGCGCCACGCCCGTGATGTCCATGCTGTTCGCCTTTTCGCCGTTGCGCTCGGGGTCGTGCGGAACGAAGCGCCAGGCGAGCAGGACGATGACCAGGCCGATGGGCAGATTGACGTAGAAGATGTCGCGCCAGGACCAGTAGCCGACGAAATAGCCGCCGAAGATCGGGCCGATCATCGCGCCGATCGGAAAAATGCTGCCGAAGAGGCTGACGTACCGATCGCGAGCATCGCCGAAATGCTCCACGATGATGCCCGTGACCGTCGGCGTGAAACCCGCGCCGCCGCCGGCCTGCAGCGCCCTGAGCAGAATCAGGACATAGATGTTGCCGGCCATCGCGCACCCAAGCGAGGCCAGCGTGAAGACGACGACGGAAGCCAGAAAGACCTGGCGCCGCCCGAAGCGCTCGGCCAGCTTGCCGCTGACGGGCAGCATCAGCACGAAGCCGAAGGAATAGGCCGTCAGCGTCCAGCCCGCCAGGTTGATCGAGGTGTGCAGCCCTTGTTGAATGGCGTCCAGCGCGGTCGCGACGATGGTCGAATCGAGCGACATCATGAGCAGCGCCGAGACAACGATGAGAAAAACGACGTTGCGACGTACGGGCGGCGTTTCGATTTCGACGGTGGAAGACATGGGATGGCTGCGAAGAATGGGGCGGCAATCCATCACTGTACCGAAACGGCACCGAGCTACAACTTTTGGGAAATTCCCCGGAGAGAGGTCGGGGTTGGGAAATCTTCTATCTGTTTGAATTATTAGAAGATTCTTGATGGTGCCGAGGCCGGAATCGAACCGGCACGCCTTGCGGCGGGGGATTTTGAGTTTGACCTTGACGATGCGTGCCTAGGAAAACTAGGCGTAGTGTACCGTAAGCTAGAGAAGCTAAAAGTAGTTGCAGAACAGTACGTTAGCGCAATTTAGCGAAATCGGACAAACTTGATGACTGTACCGCCAGTGTACCGATGGGCGGGCAGGCTCTCGAAGCGGACATAGGGCGCGACGCTGTAGAGTTGGCTGCAACAGCCACCGAGGATCCGCCCATTCTTTGATCGAACGAATAGCGAAGACCCCTCGAACATACGTGCGAGGCGGTTCGGCTAGCGAAATCGACTCACCCATCTTCAACCTCTTTGGGTTCCTTTGGCTCTAGCGTCAGCGTATCAAGCAGATCGGTAGCCGCACGCCGCGCCAGAATGTCATAAGGGAAGTGCGGATGACGTATGTTCAACCCAATGGCCGCAACGCCTCGCGCCTGCACGGTATCGTCACCCTCGATTGCCTCTACGAGAATTGAGTTCCGCAGCTCCTTGTCATCGGTCAGATACGGGTAACCGATGATGATGTAGAGGCGCCGCTTGGGCCCAGACTCCCAACGAATCCAATTGTGGGGCTTGCTGACTTTACCGTCCAGAACCTGTCGCGCGAGTTCTTTGAACGCCGCTTCGAACTTCTCTTGGTCCTCCTTCGTCGTGTTGAGCAGGATGTAGCCTGTTTCAAGCCATCCTTGAAACTTCTTTTCGCTGACCCGATTCAGTATCTCGTCCCACCATTTCGTCATAGCCAGGCGCGGCTTCCGCACCGCCTTCCCCTCGCGTGAACCGACGAAGTATGGGTCCAGTTCTTTGGACTTCAACACCATGTTCAAGACGGTATCCTGCTTGTACTCGGTGTCACCGATGTTGAAGCCGTTGTCCAAGTAGAAGCCAAGCAGATCGAGTTCGTCCCCTTCGTACTGCATGTGTGCTTCGAACTCGCGCCGCCGCGCCAGGTAATGCACCTTCTCCACCTCGCGAGGAAGCAGTTCGAATACCGACTCGAGATCGGTAATGTTGATCGACGGTGCGAGTTCCTCGAGTTTCTTCTCGACGACTCCCGCCGCGATCAACTTCTTCAAGTTGCTCGCGATGACGCCCAAATGAGAGAGGGTCACGCCTATCGGTATGTAGTGCTTGATTGGTCGACTGTCGATGACGTTCGTTTCACCCCTTTGGGTCCTGAAGCGGTGAACCGCTGGCTCATCTTTGAGGAGACCGATGAATCGGAGTCCCTGTTCCGACGGCTCCTCGATCAATTCCCGCAGCGTTTCCGCCAAGCGCTCTGGCGCCCCTCGCCGCGCGGGATCGGTTACAGAAGCGGACTTCGCTTCGAACACGACGGCGAACGTATCGATGATCACGATCAGGTCGTTCTCATACTCGACGCCAGCACCGTCCTTCCACGTACTTCCTCTGAACACTTGGCCGTTGGGACACCCCGCTCGAACAATGCGCTCAAGTTCATCCTCCAGGTACATGGCCTTTGCCTTGGTGTATCGCTCGCGCACGTCCTTGTCCTTCCACACTAGATCTTCGAGGATGTCGAGCACCATGTGTGGCAACACGCCCCATACAGCGGAGAAGTAGGTTTCGTCGCCCAGACTGATGAAGGGGCGAGCGAGAACTGGATTGGTCAGAATGAAGTGCTCTCGATTCGTGGTCGCCAGATCGCCGAAGCGATAGGAGATCCTCTCGATCAGGGCTTGCAACGCAGCCCTGTCAGTCGCGCCACCGACGAGTTCATGCGCGCGATCAAGAGAAAAGGAATAGATGTGCTCAAGCTTTAGGTCGGAATGAGTCATGAGCATCGAGAGTAAGTTCTTCCTCTTCTTGCCAGCCCGCTCCCATATCCAATCAACCTGCTCCCCGATGATGGGTTCGTTCTCGGGGAAGGCTGCGTTATACGCGGCGACGGTCGTGCGGTAGTCTTCGGCTGCCACACATTGGCGCATCTTGCCCATATGAGTGTTCAGCCGTTCTTCGACCTCCTCCGGGATCTTCAGCAGCATGGCGAAGAAGCTCACCGGGCTCACCCCGTGCATCGCCTCAAAGCCTGGAGCGATCGCTGCGGCAAGGTCGAGCAGGATCTTTCTCATCTGGTGTGGATAGGCCCAGTTCCTGATCCCTGTGGTCTGGACCATCATCTCAGTTCGCAGTTGGTATGCACTGACCTCCCGCTCTGTGGTGAATTGCTCCGGTATGTCGAAATGCCGCATCGAAATGTGCCGACCGACTTCCTCCATGTGCTTCTTGAGCGCTGACATCTCGTCGAATAACGGCTTCACGGTGAGATTGCGCGGCTGACACAGCGCGAACGCCTGGAGGAGTTCTAAATAGTGGTGAGG